>Ga0315550_1000049_pt1 | contig 67959 bp, 47 predicted proteins | sample SalMarSW160190MG_2_FD_203100 | JGI IMG/M metagenome (GOLD analysis project Ga0315550, IMG submission 203100) | Salt marsh sediment microbial communities from the Plum Island Ecosystem LTER, Massachusetts, United States - Salt Marsh Sediment SW1601-90 ...
ATTTTATTTCCGTATTTTTACTCATGTTGTGTTTTTTTTCCAAAAACAAAACTACAACATGAAGGGGAAACCTCAGGGGAGTACCCTTCTCTTTATTTTTTTAATCGGACACTATTGATAAAAAATAAAGACTGGGAAGAACTTTCGATATACAATGGGAATTTGTATATAGGTGATTTGGGTAATAACAGCGGGACAAGAAGAGATTTGGCAATTCACAGGATTAAGATCGACAGCCTCAGTGAATCAAAGCCACCTGTGCTTACTACCTGGATAGAATATTTGATGCAGAAAGAATATAAGAGAGCCATACATAACCATGAATGGGATTGCGAGGCTATGGTAGTTACAAAGGATGGTATTTTCTGTTTTTCAAAGAATTGGAAAGATCTTACTACAAGACTCTACAGAGTTGAAGAAGGTAAAAACAATATTCTTAGCCCTATCGATTCATTCAATGCCGGATTCCTTGTTACCGGGGCTTATTATCACAGCCAGGGACAATCACTGTATCTATGCGGTTATTATGAAAATGAAACATATCTATTGCATTTCAGAAATACTGATAATGTGAGATTTTCTGAGGATTACACTAAATATATTATTCCTGAATTAAGGTTTACCCAGGTCGAATCTATTTTTGTTAGAGGGAATTATGTATATCTTGCATCGGAAAGAACACTGAAAAAACAGGCCATCTACAGGATACTGGTTTCAGGCTTAAAGTAATATGAAAAAAGAAGTAGAACAAGAAGGTTTTTGCCTTCCTCTGGTTGAACAATTCTATTCGATACAAGGAGAAGGATTCCATACAGGCAAGGCTGCATATTTTATACGTGTAGGTGGTTGCGATGTTGGTTGCAACTGGTGTGACACGAAATTTGCCTGGGATTCCAAATATCATGAAATGACTCATATTAATTCAATAATCCAAGGTATTACCGATTCAGGTGCTGATTCAGTGGTAGTTACCGGTGGTGAACCACTGATGTATAACCTGGATACCTTCTGCAGGGAATTAAAGAAATTGAATATTAAAACCTATCTTGAAACTTCAGGTTCGCATAAGCTGACAGGTATCTGGGATTGGATATGCCTTTCTCCAAAAAAAAATCTTCCTCCGGATGACAGTATTTGTAGTTTGGCAGGAGAATTGAAGGTGATAATTAAAGATGAGAATGATTTTAACTGGGCCGAGGAGTACAGGGCAAAGGTCTCCCACGGCTGTAAACTTTATCTGCAGCCTGAATGGAGTAGTTTTAAAAAAATAATGCCGTTAATGGTTGAATATGTTAAAAACCATACCGAATGGTCAATATCACTTCAAAGTCACAAATACATGGGCATACCATAAATAACCTAATTAAGGTTTTTATGCTGTTGATACTTATTGTTCAGCCATTTTCATTGCTGTCACAGGAACTTCATACAAGATCAAATAAAGCCCTTAAGGCATATAATGACGGCAAAGAGGCTTACGATTTTATTAATTACAAAGAGGCAGAAAGACACCTTCTTGATGCTGTTGAAAAAGATCCTGGATTCATAGAAGCTCATCTGCTCCTTGCTGAGCTTTCACGCGATATGCTCAAATACAGACAATCGGCAAATGCATACCGGCAGGCCATGATTATTGATTCAACTTTTTATATCCCGGCCTGGTTTGGATATGGAGAGGTACAATTCCTGATTGGTAATTATTCTGAAGCAAGAAGTAATTTCATGTTATACCTGGACCTTGGAGGAGAACAAACTATCAATGCAGGAAAAACAAAGAAGTATATCAGGGATTGTGATTTTGCGCTGGAGGCTATATTAAATCCTGTTGATTTCAATCCTGTTAACCTGGGTGAATCAATCAATACGAGTGATGATGAATACTGGCCGGCTATAACTGCTGATGATAATATGCTACTGTTTACACGGCAAAATTCAGTAAGGAGGCGTAACATGATAGGGAAAGAATACCAGGAAGATTTCTATTACAGTTACAGGGTTGATGGAAACTGGGATGTTGCCAGAAATGCCGGGACTCCTCTGAATACCTCATATAATGAAGGTGCTCCAACATTGGAGGCAGCTGGTAATTATATGTATTTCACAGCTTGCAACCGGGAGGACGGTAAAGGTGGTTGTGACATATACTATTCGGCCAGGACAGACAACGGATGGAAAAAAGGCATAAATTTAGGTGGACCTGTTAATACAGCTCACTGGGAATCACAGCCATCACTCTCTTCTGATGGCTCAAGGCTTTTCTTTGTTAGTAACCGGCCTGGAGGATATGGTGGAATGGATATCTGGGTAAGTAACCTGGTAAAGGATGGAAGATGGTCAGAACCTGTTAATCTTGGAGGTATTGTTAATACTCCGGGAGATGAAATGTCACCCTTTATACACTTTGATGGTAAGACACTGTATTTTTCATCCAATGGAAGGCCGTGTATGGGAGGTTTTGATATTTTTATGTCGCGATTTAACAAAGAAGACAACACATGGTCAGAGCCTGAAAACCTTGGTTATCCAATAAACACCCAGACCGATGAAATTGGCATGGTAATTAATTCCTCGGGAGAAGTAGCCTATTTTTCATCTAAAATAAATACCCTTAAAGGCAGGGACCTGTATTATTTTAAAATGCCTGAATCTCTGAGACCTGATCCTGTATCTTATCTTAAAGGGAAAGTAGTAGATAAGTTGACAGGTAAAAAATTAAAAGCCACTTATGAACTCATTAACCTTAGTACAGGCAAGAGGGTGATTCAATCGTTTACAGATTCTAAAGGTGATTTCCTGGTATGTTTGCCCACCGGCCATAATTATGGTATTAATGTGAGCAGTAAAGACTACCTTTTCTATTCGGAGAATTTTATGCTGGAAGGAGAGCACAGTTCAATAAAACCATTTGAAAAGACTATTTCCCTGAGTCCTATCCAGGTTGGTCAGCAGATGTCGCTTCATAATGTATTTTTTGCTTTTGACTCATGGGAACTGCGTGATGAATCACTACCCGAACTGGAAAAACTGTTTAGTTTGATCGAAAGCAACCATGGTCTGGTAGTTGAAATCGGGGGACATACTGACTCAACAGGCTCTGATGAACACAATCTTGTTCTTTCGGAGAAACGCGCACGTGTAGTTCGGGATTATCTTATCAACCGTGGTATATCACCTGATCGCTTGCATTATAAAGGTTATGGTGAAAAAGTGCCACTCTATGATAATGCCAGTGAAGAAGGTAAGCGCAAAAACAGACGCACTGATATACGTATACTGAAAATTTCGGAATAATACAGGTAAAAGAGAAAGAGCACCTACTGAAGGTGCTCTTTTACCCATTTTGTGGCAGACATATAAAGGTAGGTGAAAGGATTCTACTAATTATCAGATTGCGATTCTAGATGAAACAGGTTCAGACTTATCCTTTTTCATAGCATTGTGTTCCGGAACTGAGAAATACATAGCAGTTCCGTTAACACCATTAGGTCGTATCCATAATTCACCGTCCATACTCTCAATAAGTTTCTTTGAAAGTATGAATGAAACAGTAGTAAATGTGTTCTGATGTTTACTTAGATATTTTGTAAGGTTATTACAGGTAAGCAGTTCTCGATTCTTAGTGTAACCATTTCCTGAATCGATAACGTAAAATTCAACCCTGTTTTTTTGCTTCCTGTAGCCCAACTTAATATAACCTGATTCCGTATTTTCCAATGCATTGAAAAAGAGATTTCTTAAAACCCGATTAATCTTCTCTTTATCAATGAACATTGAATCATGTCCGGATCTTTCATCAAGCAGGAGTGTAACCTTCTTCTTATCGAACCTGCTGATAGAATTGTCCAAATCATTCAGAATATCTCTGAGTAAAGTCCTGAGATCGCATCTGATGATAGTTGAACTTGGAACATCGGAATCGATTAAAGCTGAATCAAGAAAATTATCAAATAATGTAATTAACTGGTCGCATGAATTCATAATATGATTATTATACTCGCTCCGCTCTTCCTCTGTGCAGTTATCATTATTACTCAGGAAGGTGAATGCTACTATGGAGTTCATGTAGGTTCGGACTTCATGAGATAATCCGGTTAGTATGGAAGGAGTATATAGCATATCAGTGTTATGTACAGGATTTATCATTTCTGACTTTTCATTATGACCATGTTGTGATCCCTTCTCAATATTTTTCCCAAAAGTCATAAACATCTTCCTTATACTTATATTAATTTTTTCCTGTTAGCCAATTTTTCTTAAAAGTTTCCTGGCGTCTTTCTTATGCCTGTTTTCAGAGTTTACGACACCCTCAAGCAACTCTTTTGCCTTATCTGCCTGGTCTGTTTGTATATAACAGACACCCAGGTAGAATATGGCATCTTCAATAAAGAGGTTATCATTATCTTCAACTACCTTGCTGAAGGAACCAATGGCCTCATTATATTGACTAATATGCATGTGGGATGATCCTTTAAGAAATTCAACCTGCATATCTGCATCAACTATCCTGTTGAACCATCTTATAGCTTCAGTGTAATTGCCTGAATTATAATACTCTGTTGCCCTGGTATAGGCTTCATCCAGTCCTGCCGATGATGAACGGTATGCAGCCAATGGAGCATATCCAGGTGAGTATTTTGTTGCGATATCCGCAATGTTGTTGTTCCTGATATAGAGACTAATGGTCCCGATTAATATCAGGCCCGCAAATACAGCAGCATACTGGATGACCTGTTTTGTGGCAACCTTCCTTTTGGCTACAGTTTTTCTATGCCTGGTTTCAGCATTCATAAGACTCTGCCTGAAGGCAATAGCATCCTGGTTATCAACATATTTGTTTACCTTTCTGCGCAATTCAAGTTCTTTCTTTAAGCCCGGGTTACCCTCAAGCTCTGCTTCGAACCATTCTTTTTCAGCGCTTTGCATATTGCCCTCGAGATATCTTTCGATAAAACGGGTGAATTCAATTTTTTTCATAACGTGTAGTATTTCATTTTCATTTCATTTCGAATTTATTATTCTTCTGTTTATGTTAACTACCACATTATCAAAGTAATGTAGATAGATAAAGTACATTCATCATCATTCAGTCATTGCCTGATAGCAATGCATTCAAAAACAGTGGTATATAGTATTTTTACATACTTTAGCCACCCCGGCCCTAATTTATTTAGCCGGTACCGTAATACGGTTCTAATATTTTACAGATCGCTGTATTTCTTTTCCTTTGATCTGGCTATTAGATCTCAGGTTCTGTGATAGGGGGAACTGTCATTTGTTTTTCACCATCACCGCCGCGTACGAGCAGCATTTCTTCGTCTGAAAGTAAAAAGTCGTTGAAATTTTCAAATTTTTCCTGATTTAAAGTTCTCATCTTAATAATTTTTTTGGTTACACTTCTAAATAATCGGGTTTATTATTACGTTACATATATACATGTCACTTTAATGCTTTTTGTGACACGAAAATTTCAACTTTTTTTTATGACAGTTTATAAAACCCAGATATACAAGAGTGTACATTATATATTTTTTTTGGCTTTTAGCTTTCTTATACTGATATTTGGTGCTTGTGTGGTAAATAATTGTAAACATAATAATAAATGCGGATTATTTCCAGATATATATTTATACGGATTATCATTATTCTATGTTTCATTCAGGATTTAGAAGCCCGTCAGTTTAACAATGTAAACGAGAAAGATTCAGTAATCGTAAACAAGCTCAACAGCTTTAAGACTGCTTTGCAGGAAAGCAGTCCCGATGCAAGCTTATATTATAACTGGATTCTGAACTATCTTGGAACCAATGATATTAGCGACAGTATACTTATATCAGATTGTTATTACTATACCGGAACATATAAATACATCGGGAACTCTTACAATGATGCTATAGAATTATTACAGGAGGCAATCAGGTACAGGATTGCCGTTGACAGCATAGATGATATTTATGCCAGGGCTAGAACAAATCTGGCACTTTCGTACATGTATACGGGTAAACCGGAGGAGGCTCGTGTAAACCTCGAAATGGCTCTTAAAACCAGGGAAGGGCTATTTGGAACTGAATCACCAATACTCCTCAGGACACTGTTGAATCTGTCAGCGATATATATTGACATGAATATGCATGAAAGAGCATTACCAATTTCGCTCAGGGGTGTCCATCTGGCAGAAAATCACCCGGAAGATATCGATAAGGGGACCCTTGTGAACTTTTATTATAATTCCGGTGTGTCATATATGAATATTCTGGATTATAACAGAGCAAAAAGAAATTTTGAAATTGCCTATGACCTTGCGCAGGAAAGTTTGAGTTTAGATCCCGAAAAGCTTTTACTTTTATATAATTCAATCGCCGCATGTAATTATGAGCTTGGCAATTCCGATTTATCTGACCAATATTTTGGAAAAGCATTGGAGCTGATTGATTCAACTGGTTTTTCAGGAAGATTGGTAAATGCGGTATATGAGAATTATGCTTTTTTCCTGGCCGGTATAGGGATGTATGACAAAGCAGAGCATTATTTATTATCATCAGTTGAAGAAGCTGAGAAAGAATACGGGAAAGAGAGCAGGGATCATATAATACAGCTTCTGAATTACTCTTACTTCCTGATAAATAATATGGCAAATTACAGCGAAGCGGAAGAAATATTAAAAAAAGTACTGCCATATGTGAATGAAAATAAGCAAGATAAAAGGGTCAGGAGTGAGGCTTTTCTATATTTTTCCAGGCTGATGTATTATACAGGAAGGAATTCAGAAGCTTTGAGATATATTAATAACATAATTAATGATTCTTCAATAGTGGCTTCAAATATCAGGATTGCTTCTTTTATACATAAAAGTAAAATACTATATACGATATACAGGTCAGGGAATGATAGTCAGAATCTCAGGGAAGCTTTATCAGCAGTAGAACAAGCTATAGCTATTATAGAGGCTACGAGGCTGAGGATAAACGAGGATGAGAGTCGTAGCAGGGTGTCTGGCAGATATTTTGACGCTTACGATATAGCAATAGCCATATTGAATGAATTGTACAGCCTTACAAAAGATAAGGAATACATCGAACAGGCTTTTTCTATTTCAGAAAAATCAAAGGCTGCAGGTTTACTTGTAGCAACCAGGAATAACAGGGCAATGAATTTCCACCTGCCCAATGGTCTTGCCAGCCTTGAAAGAGAACTGCAGGCTGATATCAGAGATTATAACGAGGTGATATATAATGAATCTGCAAAACAAAAACCGGATAATGATCTTATTGATCGCTATCGCCATCTAAGCGTCAGGGCAGGTAGTAAGTATGATTCACTTGTACGGATCTTTGAACAGGAGTATCCCCGGTATTATAACCTTAAGTTTAACACGGCGGTGAGTTCTGCTGATGATATACGAAGAAGGATAGGCAGAAAAGGTAACTTTGTTGAATATTACTTATCAGATAGTCTCTTATATATTTTCCTGATAAACCGTGAAAGATTTGAGATTGAATCAGTGCCGGCAGGTGATGGTTTGCTTGAGATGATCCTTGATTTCAGAAATATTCTCACCAATCCGTCAATAGTCAATGAGTCCTGGACACAATACCTGGAATATGTTGAGCTCGCCTTAGAATTATATAAAAGACTGTTACTCCCGGTGAGGGATTACTTTATCTCAGAAAGGCTCATTATTTCTGCAGATGATATACTTTCATATATTCCTTTTGAAACACTGATAAGCGAAATCCCTGAATATAATGAAATAAATTACCGTGAGTTAGCCTATATGATGAGAGAATATGAGATAATCTATGAATACTCCGGTACCATATTATCAGAAACATTATCATCACACCGTAGCATAAATAATAAAGTATTGAGCTTTGCGCCGGAATATACAGGGAGTATCGATATTGAAGAACTTATGATGAGCAGGCAGTTTGATCGTGACAATCTGACCAATATCCCCGGTGCCAGGGAAGAAGCAATATATATCAATAAATTGCTTGGTGGGAAACTATATATCGATGACCAGGCAACTGAAAGCATATTCAAATCAAATGTAATTGAAGGCGATATAATACACCTGGCCATGCACACACTGTTGAACGATAATGAACCCATGTATTCGAAAATGATCTTTAACATGGAAGCCGACACAGTTGAAGATGGTATGCTTAATACCTTTGAGGTTTACAATATACCCGTTAAATCAAAGATGATGTTTCTAAGTGCCTGTAATACCGGAAGTGGTTACCTGCAATCTGGTGAGGGAGTAATGAGTTTGGCCAGGGGATTCTTCTATTCAGGAAGCCCGTGTGTAATAATGTCTTTATGGGAAGTGGATGACCGTTCGGGAAACGATATTGTAAAAGATTTCTATTCTAATCTAAAAATGGGCTTCTCAAAAAGTAAGTCACTTAAAAAAGCAAGAACTAAGTACCTTACAGATGCTGATCAGATGAGGTCGCATCCTTACTTCTGGAGTACCCTGGTGATAATGGGTAATGATGACTCTGTATATTTCCCTTTTAAAAGGTACCTCCTCATAGCAGTCCTTATCATCATCCTTTATTTTCTTGCAAGGTATTACTACAGGTTAAAATCGGTGTAATCACTGAATTCAGGGTCAGCTTTCACTATTTTAATCAGTGCTTCTTTACATAGATATTTTTTTCGGCGAGCGTAATCTGCTGATTTATAATTCATTTCACGGGCAATATGGCTATAATCATGACCTTTGATAACCATATTAAGCACTTCCTGGCATTCCGGTTTCAGTTTCAGGAAAGACCGCTGTACTATTTGTTCCAACGGAGTGTCAAGCAAATTCGAAGGATCAAAATCATCAACCAGTTCTTTATCCATCTCAACATTTTTCCTCTTCTTCCTGAGATGCTCGTGCCATAAATTCTTGGAAACACCAAAGACATATCCCTTAACATCGGTATTTTCTTCAAGGTTGTTAAGTTGTATCTTCTTGAAAAGTACCATCAGGGCATCCTGGAATATATCATATGCATCATCTTCCGTACCTGTATTCTTCAGTACATATGATTTTATGGTATCGAAAAATGAGTCATAGAGGTAGTTAACTGATTTATCGTCCCCCTTTCGTATTCCCTCTATTAATTTTGTATCTGAGTGTTTATTTAACACTTCATAATAGTATTTGAGGCAAATATAGTATTTCCAAATAATTAACTCAATGATTTAAGACTAATAAGCAGTTGTAACAGTATGTTTGAATAGAATCAAATAATAGATATATTTACAGACTTTAACTATTGTTCGGTATGTCATTTCCTTTCGAAAGGCAAGCAGATGCTATGGATTGTGGTCCTACCTGTCTTCAGATGGTTGCCCGTTTCTATGGTAAGAAGTTCAGCCTCCCTGATTTGAGGGGCAAGAGTTATATTACCAGGGAGGGAGTTTCTTTCCTGGGTATATCCGAAGCAGCAGAATCAGTTGGATTCAGGACTATTGGTGTTCGTATACCTTTTGCCAAGCTTGCTGAAGAGACTCCATTACCCTGTATTGTGCACTGGAGGCAAAAACATTTTGTTGTAGTACATAAGATTAAGAAAGACAGCGTGCATGTTGCCGATCCTGCAAGGGGACTGGTGAAATATTCCAGGGAAGAATTTGAGAAAAACTGGGCTATGACAACGATCGATGAGGAAAAGGTGGGTCTGGTACTGATACTTCAACCCACTCCTGAATTCTATGAGCAGGAAGAGGCAAAAGAGGGGAAATCAGGATTCAGCTTTCTTCTACGTTATATTAAGATGTACAGGAAGTATTTCTTCCAGATCTTTCTTGGATTATTCATAGGTAGTCTTATACAGCTGATCTTTCCGTTTCTGACACAGTCGGTTATCGATATCGGTATAAATACCAATGACCTTGGATTTATTTACCTTATACTTTTTGCACAACTTGCCCTGGTTTTAGGGAGAATGACCGTTGAATTTGTTCGTGGATGGCTGTTACTGCATATCAGTACCAGGGTTAACGTGGCCATTGTTTCAGGCTTTCTTTACAAACTGATGGCTTTGCCAGTATCATATTTCGATACCAAGTTAAGTGGTGACCTGTTACAGAGAATTGAAGATAACCAGCGGATAGAGTCATTTCTCAGTAACACCTCATTAAGTGTGCTGTTCTCGTTTGTTAACCTCCTGGTTTTCGGTATTGTCCTGGCTATATATAATTCAACCATACTGCTTATCTTCCTTGCCGGCACTACTTTTTACATTGCCTGGGTATCCGTTTTTATGCGGTCGCGTGCTCAGCTTGATCATAAGAGGTTTAAACAGCTGTCTGACAATAATGCCAAACTGATTGATATAATCACCGGTATGCAGGAGATTAAGCTTACTCAAAGTGAAACAAGTAAAAGATGGGATTGGGAGAATGTCCAGGCATCACTGTTCAAAACAAGAGTAAAGGCAATGAGTCTTTCACAATACCAGCTTGCAGGTGGAAGATTGATAAATGAAGCATCCAATGTGCTTATTACTATTATCGCGGCTGCTGCAGTATTATCAGGGAGCATGACACTTGGTATGATGCTGGCCGTACAGTTTATTATCGGCCAGTTAAATATCCCGGTGAACCAGATGGTTGTGTTTTTCAGGACAGCACAGGATGCAAGAATGAGCCTTGACAGGCTTTCTGAAATACAATCCAGTCAGCCTGAAGAGTTGGAGGATGAAATGAAAGTAAAAAACCTGCCGGCAAACAAGAATATCTATATAAATAACCTATCATTCCAGTATGAAGGGCCACGTTCACCATTTGTCCTGAAAGATATCGATATAGTAATACCTGAGAAGAAGATCACTGCCGTGGTTGGTACCAGCGGCAGCGGAAAGACAACAATGCTAAAACTTATGCTTGGATTCTATAACCCTGTTGAAGGAGATATACTGGTTGGCGACACAAACCTCAGGAATCTCAGTCTCAAAGTATGGAGACAAAAGATAGGTGTAGTGATGCAGGACGGTTATATTTTTCCTGATACCATAGCTAATAATATTGCTCCCGGCATTGATGTAATTGACAGTGATAAATTATTAAAATCAATCTCAATTGCTAATATGAACGATTTTGTTGATACTTTGCCATTGGGCATAAATACAAGGATAGGACATAACGGTCATGGATTGAGCCAGGGACAGAAACAACGAATATTGATAGCCAGGGCAGTATATAAAAATCCTGATTACCTGTTTTTTGATGAGGCCACAAACTCACTTGATGCCGCCAATGAAAAGAAGATAGTTACAAATCTTAATGAATTTTTCTCAGGCAAGACAGTGTTGATAATTGCTCACAGGCTAAGTACGGTGCGTAATTCTGATAATATTGTGGTTATCGATAAAGGCCGGATGATAGAAAGTGGCACTCATCCTGAACTGATAAGCAGGAAAGGCATATATTACAACCTGGTACGTGACCAGTTGGAGCTTGGTAACTGATTAATTATGACGAAACAGTCACATGAAATAAGATATTCCCGACCCGTGGAGGATATAATGAACACCCCTCCCAGGTCTATGGTTCGATGGGGCACTGCAATAGCGACAATAGTAATAATATTGCTTCTGTTCCTTTCCTGGATTATAAAATACCCTTATATAATAAGGGCTGAAGCCGTAATAACAACAGAAAAGCCGCCGGCAAATATAGTTGCAAGGGTATCAGGTAATATAGAACATCTCTTTGTAAGCGACGGAGAAAAGATTTCATCAGGATCAATCCTTGGAGTAATGGAAACTACCGCTACTTACGAGAGTATACAGTGGTTGAGTTCATTGCTCGATACGGTGAAAACAGAAGACATGTCATCTGCAAATGAAAAAGTGATCCGGAAATTACCGAATAACCCTGTTCTGGGTGAGATACAGGATCAGTATTCAACCTTCAGGAAAAACTACTATGACTATATAAACCATATAGAAATTGACTATTACGGGAAAAAAATAGAGGCTGTTAATGAGGAAATAAAGAGTATCGAAGACTATATCAGGCAGCTCAAAAGCAAAGAGGCCCTGACAGCCTCTAACCTTGAGGTAGAGAAAAAGAAATACCTGAGAGATTCACTACTGAACGAGCAGAACATTTTACCTGATGCTGAACTGGAAAATTCAAAGCAGAAATTTTATTCCTTAAAGATCGAACTGGTTCAGGTTGTACTGGAAGCTTCATCAAGACGTATTGACCTTGCATCTAAAAAGCAGGAGTTGCAGGATTTGACTGCTGCCCGCGAAGAAGAAAGACAAAGGTATATTTCCGCCGTTGACGATGAGCTTATGAAACTTAAAGCAAGACTCGAATGGTGGATACAGGATTACCTGCTCGTTTCACCCATTGACGGAAATGTGACTTTTACGAGGTACTGGTCAGAAAATCAGTCTGTAAGGGAAGGAGAAACAGTAATGACGGTTGTGCCCCAGGGCGAAAGTGAAATATTTGCCCGTATTATGATCCCGATGGCAGGCTCCGGGACAGTGAAAGAAGGGCAGAATGTTAACATACAGCTGGAAGGATATCCTTACCTTGAATATGGAATGGTTCAGGGTATAATAGAATCACGTTCACTGGTCCCACAAGAAGATCTATATGTCCTCGATGTTAGTTTACCCGACGGCTTATCAACATTTTATGGAAAGCAACTCGATTTCAGCCAGAATATGTCAGGAAGGGCTGAAATTATAACCGAGGATATGAGGTTGATCGAGAGACTGATATATCCTTTTAAATACCTTGTCGAAAAGAACAGGAGAGCGGGCAATTAATAATCAGTCGGCATTTTAATACAAAAAATTTAGATTTTTAGCATTCTGTCATCTTCGGCAATAGATATGACCAGTGTTTAAGTTGTTGTGTAACAGTGATAAAATATAAAAACTCTTATTCTTTGAGTTTTTCTAAATAATTCGATATTTTCGTAACCTTGATTGGTCTCAGATTTAAGTAATTAATAAATCTGCAAATGTGCTCAAATAAAAGGATTAGTTATGACTGTTATAAATCCGGATGATTCTGTTCGTGATGAACAATTCGATGCAGAAAATGAATCTGCCGAAACTAATAGTGAAACCAACAAAGCTGAAACAAAAGCTGAATCAAAAGAAGAAGGATCTACCACCAATGGTGAGGATTTGAAATCCGAACCTGATAAAGAGGCTTCCGTCTCCGCCATGGCTGCGGAGGATAAGAAGGTTAAGGGAAAAGAAGAAGAATCTACTAATGGTGAAGATTCAAAATCCGAACCTGATAAAAAGCAAAAAGCTGAGGAGAAAGAGGAGGCTAAGGCAGATGACATTTCAGAGGATAGTGAAGATTCGTCAGGAAAGGGAACTGAGGAAGAACCTGACGAATTGCCGGAGGTTGACTATACGGGGAGATCTAAGGTTGAGCTCACGGAAACTCTTGAATTACTTATTGAAAACAGGCCGCTGAATGAGATAGTCGATGATGTTGACAAGATAAAAACCATATTCTATAAAAAGCATAAGGCAGAACTCGATAAAAAGAAGAAAAAATTCCTGGAAGAAGGAGGGAGAATTGAAGATTATCAGCCTGCCGATGATCCGTTGGAGCTTAAAATAAAAAACCTTCTTGCCCGCTTCAGGGGTAAGAAAACTGAATACAACAAACAGCTCGAAGTTGAGAAACAGGAAAACCTCAGGAAAAAGTATGATATAATTGATAAGATAAAAGACCTGGTTAACAGGGAAGAATCAATTAATAAAACATTCCAGGAATTCAGGGATTTGCAGGCCCAGTGGCACTCAACAGGCATAGTGCCTCAGTCTTCGCTCAGGAACCTTTGGGAAACCTATAACCTGAATGTTGAAATTTTCTATGATTATATTAAGATTAACAAGGAACTGAGGGACCTGGACTTAAAAAAGAACCTGGAAAGCAAAATTAAGCTGTGCGAAAAAACGGAAGAACTTTTATTGGACCCCAATGCTGTGAATGCTTTCAGAGCTCTTCAGGAATACCACCAGCAATGGAGAGAAATAGGGCCGGTTCCAAGAGAGTCAAGGACAGAATTGTGGGATAGATTCAAGGCTGCTACTTCAAATATAAATAAGAGACATCACGAATATTTTGAAAAGCAGAAGGACGAACAAAAAAAGAATTTGGAAGCCAAAACGGCATTATGCGAAAAAGTAGAGGAAATAAATAATCTTAAATTAAAAACCTTCAAAGATTGGGAAAGTAAAGCCAAAGAGGTAATTGAAATACAAAAAGTTTGGCGTACTATAGGCTTTGCTCCCAAAAGACATAATAACAGCATTTACCAGAGATTCAGAGAAGGCTGTGATGCTTTCTTCCAGGCAAAAAGAGAATTCTATGCCGAAAACAGAGAACAGCAGTTGGCTAACCTTCAGAAAAAAACTGAATTATGCATGCAGGCAGAAACATGGAAGGACAGCACTGAATGGAAAGAAGCAACTGATGCCCTGATAAACTTGCAGAAAGAATGGAAGGAGATAGGTACTGTTCCCAGAAAACACTCGGATAAAATATGGCGACGATTTAGAAAAGCCTGTGATCGCTTTTTTGAAAGAAAATCAGAACATTTTACTGAACTGGACAGCTCCTTTGAAGATAATCTTAAAGAAAAAGAAAAGCTTATAGACGAACTTGAAAATTTCGATCCGGGGGACGATATTAATGAGGCTTTTGAAAAACTTAAGGAGATTCAAAGAAAATGGACTGAAGTAGGTTTTGTACCATATAAAGATAAGGATAAAATAGGAAACCGGTACAGGAATGCCCTGAATGAACAATTCGACAGGCTGAAAATAGATGAGGACGAGAAAGCTATTCTTAAATTTCAGACAAAGCTGGAGAATATCAAGGAAACGCCAAAAGCAACAAGAAAACTAAGGGGAGAGAGAGAAAAATTCATAAACAGGATTAAACAACTTGAGAATGACATTGTTGTGTGGGAAAATAATATTGGCTTCTTTTCAAAATCAAGCAATGCAGAGTCGATGATCCAGGAAGTGCAGTCAAAAATTGACAACGCGAAGAAAACAATAGAAGTGCTTGAAGAAAAAATAAAGCTGATTGACCAGTCGGGAATTGATAATTAATATACTCTTTGTAATATAAAAAATTAGTTTTGGCAGAGGTAAAATATGTATTTGTAACAGGTGGAGTTACTTCATCGCTGGGTAAAGGTATTATTTCTTCATCACTTGCAAAACTTTTGCAATCGAGAGGTTATAATGTAACAATCCAAAAACTCGATCCTTATATAAACGTTGATCCGGGTACCCTTAATCCGTATGAACATGGAGAATGTTATGTTACGATCGATGGGGCAGAAACAGATCTTGACCTGGGTCATTACGAAAGGTTCCTTAATGTACACACATCACAGGCAAATAATGTTACTACGGGGCGTATATACAAGACAGTTATAGAAAAAGAGCGTAAGGGAGATTACCTTGGTAAAACAGTACAGGTCATTCCTCATATCACTGATGAAATAAAAAGGAGTATAAAACTGGTCGGTACAAGTGGGGAATATGATATAGTAATAACTGAAATAGGGGGTACTGTAGGTGACATTGAGTCATTACCATATATTGAAGCTGTCAGGCAGATGAAATGGGAACAGGGATTAAATAACTGCGTGGTCATTCACCTTACCCTGGTACCTTACCTGAGTGCTACGGGTGAGCATAAAACAAAACCAACTCAACATTCGGTAAAAACATTACTGGAAGCAGGAGTACAACCTGATGTGCTCGTACTGAGGACAGAAATGGAACTGACAGAGGATGTCAAAGAAAAAGTAGCCCTTTTCTGTAACGTTGATAAACAATCTGTAGTGCAGTCGGTTGATGTATCTTCAATATACGAGGTGCCTATAAAGATGCTGGAGGAAGGACTGGACAGAACAGTACTTAACAGGCTTAAACTGGATTTGAAACAAGAACCACCCCTCGTGATATGGCGTGATTTCCTCAGAAAACAGTCTAATCCCAGGACAAAAGTTACCGTAGGCCTGGTTGGCAAGTATGTTGAATTACCTGATGCATATAAATCCATAACCGAATCTTTTGCCCATGCCGGTGCAGCCAATGAATGCCAGGTTGATCTTCAACTGATACATTCTGAAGAGATTATACCCGAAAATGCCTCATCCCAGCTTGAACACCTTGATGGTATAATTGTAGCCCCGGGTTTCGGGCCGAGGGGGATAGAAGGTAAGATAACAACCGTAAAATACGCCAGGGAAAATAATATTCCTTTCTTTGGAATATGCCTTGGCATGCAATGTGCCGTAATAGAATTTGCACGAAATGTCCTGAATTATGAAAAGGCTGATTCAACCGAGATGAATCCAAAAACAAAGTTTCCCGTTATAGATCTTATGGAAGAGCAAAAAAGCATAACTTACAAGGGAGGAACAATGCGACTTGGAGGATATAAATGCAAAATAGAAAAAGACTCAAAGGTATATCATGCCTATGGAAAAACAGAAGTAATTGAAAGACACAGGCACAGGTTTGAATTCAATAATAAATATCTCAGGGATTTTACAGATGCAGGTATGGTCGCTACAGGGATCAATCCGGAATCTGACCTTGTTGAAATAATGGAAGTACAAGATCATAAGTGGTTTGTGGGCGTGCAATTCCATCCTGAATACAGCAGTACTGTTGTAAACCCTCATCCCCTGTTCGTGGAATTTATAAAAGCCTGCTGCACAAAAAAGAATGTGATCGAATAGTATAAAATTAATTACACGTGGATTAAATGGACAGAAATACATTAATCGGATTGGTACTAATGGTCCTTGTTTTTATAGGATTCGGCTTCTATAACAGCAATAAGCTAAAAAAATCATACGAATCAGCTTTTATCGAAGCCGATTCATTATACAAGGAAGGTGAATATGAAGCAGCAAAGCTCAAATACCTTAAAGCGCTGGAATTTAAGCCCGGTACCCCTGAAGCTGTTAACAGGATCAATGAAATCAACAGGATTATTCAGCCGGATACAATAGTAGGTATACAGGATACTGTACAACAACGGGAGCAGGTTCCACAACAGGAAGTGAAGACCGTAGGCGGGGCTGCAGAAACAGAACAACCCATGCAGCCGACAGGCGCTTTTTCTGAAACCTATAATGGTAAACAGGAGTTCTTTATACTTAAGAATGATATACTGGAAGTAACAATAGCAACTAAAGGAGGGCGTATCTATTCAGCCTTGCTGAAAGATTATACTACTTATGATCAACGCCCACTGGTACTTTTTGACGGTGACTCTACTAATTTTGGCTTTAAGTTCTTTACAAGTGATAATAAGCGTATCGAAACGAATAATCTGTACTTTAAACCTGTAAATACATCTCAGGTTACTGATGCTACCAACTCAAAAGCCAGTGCCACATTCAGGTTGGAAGTGTCTGAAAATGAATATATAGAATATGTCTATAGCCTTGAACCAGACCGTTATATGGTCGATTTTGATGTCAATTTCTTAGGCTTATCAGATATCATGCCTTCAAATATGAACTCTATTTCATTTGACTGGAAATCGTATATTCCACAACAGGAGAAGGGAAGACAGAATGAGAATAACTGGGCTAATATCAAATACAAACATTATCAGGATAATGTAGATGGCTTCAGGGACAGAGTGCATAAAGATTTTGAGGAAGCCGACATAACAACCCCATTAAGGTGGGTGGCGTTCAAGGACCAATTCTTTTCATCAGTATTAATCTCAAGTGGAAGTTTTACCAATGCTTATGTGTCGTATACAACCATGCCTGAGGACAGCAAATACCTGAGGTATTGTACCGCCGAGCTTGGACTTCCATTTAATCCCGGTGATAAGGTTGAGTATGATTTGAAACTCTATTTAGGGCCAAATCATTATAATACTCTTAAAAAATATGATGTTGGACTGGAAGAACTTGTAATGCTGGGTAAAAACGTCATCAAGTTTTTTAATAAATATGTTATAGTACCTATTTTCAATTGGCTGGATAATTACATAGGGAATTACGGAATAATAATACTGATCCTTACACTGATAATAAAAATTGTGCTTTTCCCTCTTACTTTTAAGTCATTCCAGTCGCAGGCCAAGATGAAAGTTTTGAAACCAATGGTTGATGAGATAGGCAAAAAGTATCCTAAGAAAGATGATGCTATGAAAAAGCAGCAGGCTACAATGGACCTTTATAAGAAGGCCGGTGTAAGCCCGCTTGGAGGATGTCTGCCTATGGCACTGCAGATGCCCATACTGTTCGCTATGTTCAGGTTTTTCCCAACATCAATAGAATTGAGACAGCAGCCATTCCTTTGGGCGGAGGATCTGTCAACATATGACTCTATACTGGACCTTCCATTCAATATACCTATGTATGGTGATCATATAAGCCTGTTTACTCTTCTTATGACAGCATCCACAATTATTACTATGAAGATAAACAGCCCGTCATCAACGGGGCAGGAGCAGATGCCGGGTATGAAAATGATGACTTATATAATGCCTATTATGTTCATGCTTATATTGAATAACTTTTCAGCCGGTTTGACATATTATTATTTCCTGGCCAACCTGATAACATTTGGGCAGAATTTGATTTCCAAAAGGTTTATCGATGAAGAAGCTGTGCTGAAAAGACTTAACGAGAGCAAGAAAAAGCCATCTAAAAAATCAAAATTCCAACAGCGGCTTGAAGCAGCAGCAAAACAAAGAGGATATCAGCCGCCAAAAAGGAAATAGCCTATAAAAATATTGCATAAGTAGTAAACATTAATAGTGAGAAATATATTATATACAGCAGCTGACAATAAAAGCATTCTTAAATGGGGAAAAGAGTAAAAATAAAAGATATAGCTGAGAAGTGTGGTCTTTCAAACACACTCGTTTCTCTTGTGCTTAATGACAAAGCTTCCTTACATGGCATAAAATCTGATACTCAGGAAAAAGTCCTTTTTATCGCAAGGCAGATGGGGTATTTTGAAGATATGCCGTCAGAAAAAAGAACTGCCCTAACACCAGCTGGAAGCATGGTTGGTATGATAGTTCCCGATCTACAAAATCACTTCCTGTTCGAAATAGGCCCTCTGCTAAATAAAGCATTCTCAAGTATTGGCCTTACTTTCAGTATTATTTCTAAGAATCAAAATGAACAAAGGTTTGAAACTATCATCAAAGACCTGAAAAAAATGTTCAGTGGTTTAATACTCTATGGTGATGCTGCCGAGGATATGATAGTACGTACTCTGAAAAAAACACAGTATCCTTTCGTTGTTCTTGAAAAAAAATTGGCCAGACACAGGTTAAATGAGGTAAACAGTGACTATTTAGAAGCCTGCAGACTGGTGGCGATGCATATCCTCAGGCTGGGATATAAAAATATATCGGTAATTGAAAATAAGAAGTGCATAAACTGTATGGTTGAAACCAGCACGTTGATAACAAGTATACAACATATTATTCCAGATATTAATATTTCAAGACATGCCCTTGGCAGTAATTTGATACTGGATATTACCGATACAGGAGAAGTAGTAAAGGCTCTGCGCCCACCCGAGGCTTCACAATTATTTGTAGTAAAACATTCCGAGCTTGTATATCCGCTGCTCTCATTTTTCAAAAAGAAGAACATCAGGGTCCCATCCGATATTGCTCTAATTGCCATGGATAGCGGTATAGGCTTTAGCTTACTGGATCCCCCTGTCACAAGAATAAACAGGAAATATTCCTCACTGGCACTCAAGACATCTCAAATGTTATGGTCTGAGATTAAGAATAATGGCAGAAGTAAGTATAAAAGATCAGTTAAAATCAGCCCTGAATTAATTATTGAAAAGTCATGTGGGGCTGTATTATGAGTAAATGAAATATTTTTATGAAAACCAAGCTATATCCTTTAATGGCCTTTTTTTTTCTTTCTGTCATATCATGTAATAATAGACATCTTATTAAAGACAGTGAATACCTGGACAAATTGAATAATAAATTCCTAGAACGAAGAGAACTATTTTCGGGCAGGGATAACCAATTGTTCTCAGTTTTTGACCAGGATCTAAGCCAGGAGGAATCAGAAGCTTTGAAGTTTCTTTTTGCATACATGCCCCTATGTGATGTGGCTGACTATAATGGCAGGTTTTTCCTTGACAATATAAGATTATCACTTAAAGTGCGGGAGCAGACAAAATGGGGTAACAGTATACCTGAAAACATTTATCTCCATTATGTTCTGCCCCTGAGAGTGAACAATGAAAACCTTGACTCCTTCAGGATAGCTTATTATGATGAAATTCTTGACCGCATTGGCAACTGTAAAAGCATAGAAGAAGCGGCACTTGAAATTAATCACTGGTGCCATGAAAAGGTATCTTATCAGCCTGCCGATATCAGGACTTCGGCACCTATGGCTACTATTTTATCGGCCAGGGGGAGGTGTGGAGAAGAATCTACCTTTACAGTAGCGGCTTTACGTACTGCCGGTATCCCTGCCCGACAGATTTATACCCCGAGATGGGCTCATAGCGATGATAACCATGCATGGGTTGAAGTATGGGTAAATAGCGAATGGAAATACCTTGGGGCATGTGAGCCTGAACCTGTGCTCGACCGTGGCTGGTTCACCGAGCCGGCACGAAGGGCAATGCTCACACATACAAAGGCTTTTGGCTTGTACAGGGGTGATGAAAGCCTGGTAAAAAACGGAAAGAACTATTCAGAGATAAACACTCTGTCAAAGTATGCAAGGACAAAAATAATCAGCATAAAAGTTATTGATCCTGATCAAAATGTTGTTGACAGAGCATTGGTAGAACCCAGACTCTATAATTATGCTGAATTTTATCCTCTGGCAGAAATTCAAACTGCTGAAAATGGCTTGTGTCAGTTCGAAACAGGACTGGGGGATCTTATAATATGGGCACGTAAAGACAACTGCTTCGGCTTTAAAAAGATAACAGTTGCTGAGACAGATACCGTGATAATAACACTTGGAACACATGCTGATATAAAAGATTATTATGAATTTGATATGCAGGCACCTTTAAAGCACACACCTTATCCTGATACACTTTCAGAGCAGTTGAAAATTATAAATAAGGAAAGACTGAGAAAGGAAGACAGTATACGTCATGCTTATATTGATACATGGATGGATGATAAACAGGCAGTGGAGCTTGCTGTTGCAATGGGACTTGATACCATGCAGGTAAAGGATATAATACACAGAAGCATGGGTAATTATAAAGAGATATCCCGGATGATCAGGTCAACACCAAAGGAATACAGTGATATCCTCATGGAACTGCTTGAAGTTATTTCTGATAAGGACCTGAGAGATACCAGGGCATCTGTTCTTGAAGATCATCTGCTTAATGTAACAGGCTATTTAATCTCAGATGACTATCCTGAAGAAATATTTGCAGAATATGTTCTGAATCCACGTATATCATTTGAAATAATAAAACCATGGAGATCATATATTCGTGGCTATTTTGAAAGTGAGACAGCTGATGCATTCATACGGAATCCTTATATGCTTGCTGACTGGATAGTTGCTAATATAAAACTGACCAGTGAGGCAAATTATTATAATGTACCCGTATGCCCGGCTGGAGTGCTTGAGACCTGTTATGCCGATGTGCTCTCCCGTAATATACTGTTCATTGCATGCTGCAGATCTTATGGCATTCCGGCGAGGATTGAGCAAGGAACCAGGATACCTCAATTTTACCATAAAGGTATGTGGAATGATGTGCATTTTGATGATAATAAATATGAAGGAAGGGAGGATGCTTATCTTGCTTTTTCTTATGAGGGAGGCATTCCGGTACCTGAGTATTATATTCATTTCATCCTGGCAAGATTTGAAAAAGGCAGATATATTACACTGGATTACGATTATAACAGGAAAATAACTTCATTTGATGGTTATTTGTCCCTGCCGGAAGGAAAATATATGCTTGTTACTGGAAACAGAACAGATGAATTAACTGTCCTGAGTTCTGTTAGATTTTTTGATCTCGAAGCAGGAGAAAGGAAAACAGTTAAAATAGAATTGAGAAAGCAGATAAAACCTGCCCTGGTAATGGGAAAAATTGACCTTGACCAGGCTTTTGAACATGATAGTATCAAAAGAAACCTGGCAGCTTACGCAGACACTGGACTAATAATTATATGGATAGATAATGATAAGGAACCAAGTAAACATATACTTAACGATATACCCCTTGTTAGGAAAGAATTTGATGAGCTGGGTTGCCAGCTTATTTTTCTGTCCGCCCCTTTCTTAAAAAGCGCTTCATATAAGCCTGAACTGGTCAAAGGATTACCGGGAAAATCATTGTTTGGTTTTGATGAGGATCTGAGTATACTCAAATCTGTTTATGGAAGATCACCCACTGAAATTCAAATGCCGTTCGTTTTGTATACTGATAATCACGGCAATATTTATTATAAGTCTGAAGGCTATCGTATAGGTATAGGAGAACAAATTCTGAAAAGTATTTTAAACAGTAAATAATATGAAGAAGCTCAATATCATTATTTTACTGATTCTCTTAATGATTATCGGTTCCTGTAATAATAAACAAGGTTTTGAACCGGTTAACTATGTTGATCCATTTATAGGTACAGCATATCACGGCCATGTATTCCCGGGGGCAACAGTGCCTTTCGGAATGGTTCAGCTGAGCCCTGATAATGGGACCAATGGATGGGACTGGTGTTCAGGTTATCATTATTCTGATACCGTAATTGCCGGATTTGGACATACCCATCTTTCAGGAACGGGTATAGGTGATCTGACCGATATTGTATTCCTGCCATCAATGAACGAATTCAAAGAAGGATACAGCGATGAAAGATCATCCATTGCTCAAGAAAACAGGTCTTCATTCAGTCATGATAACGAAGAAGCAGAACCAGGATATTATTCTGTAAAGCTGGATAATGGAGTAACTGTTTGTCTTACAGCTACTAAAAGAGCAGGTTTCCAGAAATATATTGCTGAACGTGACGGTATAATGAATATACTTCTTGACCTGGGCTTTGCTATAAACTGGGATAGACCTGTTGAATGCTCTGTCGTATTTGACGGGGATATGCTGAAGGGTAAAAGGATATCAACAGGCTGGGCATCCCGGCAGTACCAGTATTTCGCTACCATGTTTTCCGAGGAACCTGTAATGGTTAAAGGGATTAAAGAAGGAAAATTCAGTGACAATCTAACAGTCGAAGGCGAAAAGGCAGGTATGATACTGTCATTCAATGTTCAGAAAGGAGATGAGATCCTGGTCAAGACAGGTCTTTCAGCAGTGGATGAAGAAGGAGCTGAAAAAAACCTGCAAACAGAAATTCCCGGATGGGATTTTAACCGGGTCAGAAAATCAGCATCGTCTGAATGGAATAAGGAATTATCGGTTATTAATGCTTCTGTAAGCGATCCTGAAGTGCTTAAAGTGTTTTATACAGCCATGTATCATAGCATGATTGCTCCATATATCTATTCAGACCTTGACGGTCGCTACAGGGGAGCAGATGGTAAAATTCACCAATCTGATAAATTTACCAACTATACAGTTTTCTCATTATGGGATACCTTCAGGGCAGCTCATCCTTTATTTACCGTGGTGCAGCCTGGGAGGGTAGCTGATATGATAAATGCTATGCTGAATATTTACCTTGAGCAGGGGAAACTCCCGGTCTGGTCGCTCATGGCTAATGAGACGAATACAATGATAGGATATCATTCAGTGCCGGTAATTGCTGATGCTATAACAAAAGGGATAGAAGGTTTTGATTATGAACTTGCCTTTGAAGCTGCGAAACATTCATCATTGCTTGATTTTGAGGGCCTTGATCATTTCAGGGAATACGGATATATACCGGCTGACCTGGAAAATGAATCTGTATCAAAAACACTTGAATATTGTTATGACGACTGGTGTATAGCACAGATGGCCATGATTCTCGGTAAAGAAGAGGAATATGATCAATATATAAAACGGTCAGCTTATTACAAAAACCTGTTTGATGCTGAAACAGGCTTTATACGGGGAAAATTATCAGACGGCAGATGGAAAATCCCATTTGACCCCTTATATTCCAGCCATCGCCAGGATGAATATACAGAGGGGAATGCATGGCAATACACATGGTTTGTGCCTCATGATGTAAACGGCCTGGCAGAATTGATGGGTGGCAAATCCCTGCTTCTTCAGAAACTGGATTCCCTGTTCCTTCAGGAAGAAGGGGTAACAGGAGAAAATGCATCCTCGGATATTTCAGGCCTGATAGGAGCGTATGCACATGGTAATGAACCCGGACATCATACCGCTTATATGTTCAGTATGGCAGGTAAACCTCACAGGACAGGGGAAATTGTGCGAAGAATTATGACCGAGATGTACCATACCGGAAAAGATGGTTTATGCGGTAACGAGGACTGCGGAGAGATGTCAGCCTGGTATGTATTTTCAGCTTTGGGATTATATCCTTTCAACCCTGCTGACGGAAAATACGTGTTTGGCAGCCCCCTGCTCGATGAAGCTGTTATAAGCCTTCCGGAAAATAAGGTATTTATTATAAGAGCTGTAAACAATAGTCCTGCAAATCTATACGTTAGCAGTGTTTCATTAAACGGTGAAGTCATTAACCGTAACTACATAAGCCATGAAGAACTTATGGCCGGCGGATTACTGGTTTTTACAATGAGTAATGAATAACCCTGCATATTGGCAGGTACCGGGTTTTATTATGAATACTTATTTCCCCATATCACACAATATTTCAGGCCAGTGCTGGTTTATTACCAAGTGTTTGATATTTAACATGTTACTAGCCTTATCATTTAATGGATTCTCCCAGATAGTATATAGCCCCGGATGGCCAGATAAAGATAAAATAGTCTTTTCCAATGCCATACTGAAGGAAATATACTTTGACAATAATGTAATCGACAGTATGCGTATCGCATTCTACGAAATCCCGGGAAATACAACATTTGCTGTTAAACGTGCTGTCAATTATACTCCTGAAAACTCAGGAAAGGTGATCAAAAATGAAGCAGGGGAGAGGGTTTGGTATCTCAGGATCAGATCTAAAGGTGCAAAATCTCTTAATATCATATTCAGTGATTACAGGCTGCTGAAAGATGAAAAAGTTTTTGTTTATGATAACATGATGCAATCACTTAGAGGTCCTTTTACATGGCGTAACAATAAACTGGCAGGTGGGCTGGCAATCATTCCTGTTGCAGGTGAAGAAATCATTGTTGAATATCATATGAAAGCTCCTTACGGGAACAATCGTCTGGAGATAGGGCAGGTAGCATATGATTATATAGGAATAATGGGTCAGGATCAGTCAAAGGATATATATTACGGTAATTCCCAGCCCTGTAATGTTGATATCATCTGTGAGTCAGGTGATGAATGGCAGGTAGAGAAAAATTCAGTGGTAAGAATAATTGCAGGTGGAACGGAGCTGGGTAGCGGTTTCCTGGTAAATAATACAAGAGGTGAAAATCTGGCTTTTGTTGTAACGGCTAATCACGTAATAAGAACTCCGGAGAATGCAATAAATTCAATCTATGTATTCAGGTATGAAAGTCCATATTGCGATGGCCCGGATGGGTTAACAGATTACAGCCTGTCAGGAGCCGAGATGATGGCCGAGGATACAAGCACTGACTTTACAATAGTCAGGCTTGATGATTTTCCTCCTATCACATACAAGCCATATCTGGCAGGCTGGGATGTCAGAGGCGTAATACCGGCCAGCACCGTTACTATTCACCATCCTTCAGGAGATGTTAAAAAAATCAGTACCGACAATGACTCTCCTGTTATTGCTACATTTCAGGACTTGTACCAGAACGGGTTCTGGAAAGTGCTGCAATGGGATGAAGGAACTACCGAAGGAGGTTCATCAGGATCCCCATTATTCGATCAGAACCACAGGGTGGTTGGTTTTCTTACAGGAGGTGAAGCAGTATGTGGGAACAGTGTGAATGACTATTTTGCACGTCTGGATGTAGCTTATGACATCAGTCCTGATATTCATAAAAGCCTGAAACCATGGCTCGATCCTGCAAGGTCCGGCTTACAGGTACTTGATGGTCGAGACCCATACGGGGAGATTAAGTCAGAATTTGATACCCTGTGTAATTGTGCCGGAGATGAGCGGGACCTTACTGAATATGAACTCCCCGGTACAGGGTATACAACCGGATTTAACAGTGACAGTATAATAATGTATGCAGAGAAATTTACTGTAGATGCAGGGAAGGAGATTACAGAGGTGATAATGGAAATAGGCGACCGCAGACTCATTCAGAATAATGACAGTATTACAATATTTATTATGTCCGGAATTACAAAGCCAGAATCGGTTATAGCCCGCCGTTCAATATTTATCAGGGAAGCCCTGGATTCCTCTGATTTACACTTCGACTTTTTTACTTCTATACCGCTGCCCGAGGTATTTTTTGTTACCTGGCACCTGTGGTACAGGGAGCAGGCTCAGGATGAACAGCAACAATTCGCTGTTTTTCACGGGGCACCTGTAAGTATTTCTGAGAACACAGCATATTTCAAAGACCTGATAAACTGGTATCCGTTTTATGATCATCCATACCAGCCTGATGCGTTGAATTTATGCGTTAAGGTAATTACTGCTGATAGTACTTTATATACTAATATTGATATCGTTCCCGAAAATAAAGAAATGGGATATATATATCCCAATCCGGTTTCTCAAATACTGAAGATAAAAATGCTGGATAAAAATCTTGGTGAGATCAGGTATTCAGTAATTGATTATTCAGGAATAACAGCCATTGAAGGATATTTTCAAAACAATGGTTCGGGATCTGTTTTTGAGCTCGATGTGTCAACACTCCATCCAGGTATATATTACCTGACACTTGAGAATGATTATAGTTATGCTGTTTACAAACTGATCAGAAAATAGTATATGAGGTATGCAAAGACTGTAATATTGGGTGTAATAATACTGTTATCCTGTTGTAAAACAGGGCCTCCCGATAAGACCACAACTGGGGATGGTACAAATAATGAATATTCAGATCGTTTTATTATTAAAAAATTTAACGGGTACAGTAAACTAACAGTGATAGATCCGTGGCAGGGTGCGAATGACCGGCATATTGACTATTATATTTCAGACGATATTTCACAAATACCTGCCGGTGCAGAAAGATCAAAAATTATTATTAGACCGGTTAAATCAATAGTGTGTACATCTACAACTCATATTGCTATGCTGGATGCTCTTCACGGAATAGAACTGGTAAAGGGAGTCTCGGGTACCGGCTTTGTTTATAATGAAAAACTCAGAAGCAGGATAGATAAAGGTATGGTATATGATATAGGATACGAGAACGGTTATAATACAGAGTTGATATACAGTATTGATCCTGATATAGTTATAGTGTACGGTGTTGGTAGTGAATCAGTTCCAGCCTTCAGCAGGCTTGCAGATATGGGTATCCCTGTTTTGTATATTGCCGACTACCTTGAGAATCACCCCCTGGCCAGGACTGAATGGATAAAGGTATTTGGCGAGTTACTTGATAAGCAGGATATGGCTGAAAGAATATTCCGCTCCGTCAGCAATGAATATAAAGGTATAGTGAAAAAGATAGATAATGAAGGTAAGTCAAAGCCTGATGTGTTGTTAGGATTACCTTTCAAGGATAAATGGTTCGTTTCACCAGGTAATTCATACATTTCCAGATTAATAGAAGATGCAGGCGGCAAATATTTATGGGCTGAATCAAAATCGGATGTTTCCATCCCCATGAGCCTTGAGGCAGTCTGTCAGAAAGCCATGGATGCAGATGTATGGCTTAATGCAGGTGTTGCCCGATCAATTAATGATATTCGAATGGTCGATCCAAGGCTGGCTGATTTACCGGTTGCATCCGAAGGCTCAGTGTTTAATAACAACAGGAGGTTAAATAAATATGGAGGTAACGACTACTGGGAATCGGGTATTGTTAATCCACATCTTTTGTTAAAAGATATTGCCAGTATACTTAACCCTGATGTCTTCCCGGGGCATGAACTTATATATTATACTGAATTGAAAGACGAATCAGATAGCACGGATGATAATGAATAATAGTAACAATAAGCAGAATAGAGAGGTGACAATTCCACGCTCATATATTTTTATAATGCTTGGTATAGTATTAATTACATTATTCGTTGTTGATCTGTTAACAGGATCTGTTATTATAAGCCTGGGTGATTTGGCAAGGGTTTTATCAGGGAAAGGGGACAGGGATATCATAAATATATTGTATGATTTCAGGCTACCCAGGGCTCTCACGGCCTTGATCGCGGGCATGGCACTATCGGTGAGCGGACTGCAGATGCAGACAGTCTTCCGTAATCCTCTGGCCGGGCCGTATGTTCTTGGTATCAGTTCAGGAGCAAGTCTTGGTGTTGCCATCCTGATACTTGGATTGTCATCTGTTATTTCTGTTAATATTTCAATGGTGTTCAATAGCTGGGCAATCGTTGGAGCAGCCTGGCTCGGATCAGGGCTGGTACTGGTGCTGATAATGATAGTGTCAGTCAGGGTAAGAGATATTATGACAGTGCTAATCCTGGGAATTATGTTTGCAAGTGCAGTCTCTGCCATTGTCAGCATTATGCAGTATTTCAGTGATGAATCTATGTTGAAATCATTCGTTATATGGACCATGGGTAGCCTGGGAAACCTGTCATGGCAGCAGTTGAATATATTGATTATATGTGTTATTGCAGGATTATTCCTGAGTATAAATACTACCAAGATGCTCAATGCACTACTGCTGGGCGAGGAACATGCAAGGAGTTTAGGGCTCAGACTTCGAACGGCCAGGATACTGATCTTTTTAAGCACAAGCATATTGGCTGGCAGCGTAACAGCTTTCTGTGGGCCTCTTGCATTTATAGGAATAGCTGTTCCCCATATCTGCCGCCTGGTTTTTGCCACCTCGTCGCATAACTACCTCATACCTGGCACCATATTGGTTGGGAGCATCGCCCTGCTGACAAGCGATATTATCAGCCAGCTTCCGGGGAGCGGCAAAATACTGCCGGTTAACTCGGTGACTGCGTTAATTGGTATACCGGTGCTTATATGGATAATCATACGGAGAAATAAATTTATCAGGCTTTCATAATGGCTTTTAATGATGACATATTAAATTTAGAGTTACTCTGTATAGGTTATAATGCCGGCACAAGGAATGAAAAAGTATTATTGCCACCCTTAAATTTATCTGTAAGGAAGGGTGAGATGGTTGCTTTACTCGGACCTAATGGAATAGGTAAAAGCACATTATTGCGAACAATAGCCCGGTTACATCCAAGGATAAATGGAGAAATAAAGCTTTCAAACCAAAAACTTGAACACTATTTAAACTCAGAGCTTGCCAGGAAAATAAGCTTTGTCTTCACAGGTGGTATAAATGTATATAATATGTCGGTTTTTGAGATTGTTTCATTGGGCCGTTTTCCCCATACAAACTGGCTGGGTCGGCTGACTAAGTCTGACAGGTTCATTGTTGAGAGATCTATTAACGCAGTGGGACTGGCGAAATACTCCGGTAGTAATATAGGGGAATTATCGGACGGTGAAATACAGAGAGCAATGATAGCCAGGGCACTGGCCCAGGACACAGAGCTTATTGTGCTGGATGAGCCAACTGCTTTCCTTGATCTTCCCAACAGATATGAACTGGTCTCATTGCTCAGAAAATTGTCTGTAGAAAGTAATAAATCAGTTATTTTCTCTTCTCATGATATCCATATTGCAATACGTGAGGCTGATAAAGTGTGGCTGGCAACCAGGGATGGCATTGTGCAGGATTCTCCCGAAGATCTTGCACTGTCAGGAACATTCAATCATCTTTTTCCTGATTCAGACCTTAGCTTTGTACCCGGTGAAGGTGTTTTTAAATATCCAGTGCGTACCAGGATGACAATAAAACTTGAAGGTAAAGGCCTGGTCCTGTACTGGACTGAGAGAGCTTTGAACAGGCTGGGCATCAAAGCAAAACCCGGTGAGGGAAGCCCATCTGTTACAATTTTATCGGATGAGGGTAAATATACATGGGTATATGAGAGTTCAGTAGTGAAAAAACAGTTTGCTGATATCTATAACCTTATTCTTTATATGAAAGAAGTACTGAAAGGATAATCTTGCCTAACGATTCAAACGCCTGTAACTATCTATGAAATCTTCCAGGTTGTCGACCGGTAATTTCTTGGCAATAATTTCTTTATCCTCATTTAGAATGTAAAGAAGAGGAGTAGCCCTGACATTATAATAAAAATCATAGCCAGTGGTCCTCATAGGATCCCAACCATTTATCCATTCCAGATTGTTTTCAGCAATATATTTCTCCCACTCTTCCTTGTTATTCTGCGTGCAAATGGCAAAGACTTCTATACTTTTATCCTTGTATTTTGTGTAAAAGTCCCTTAATTTGGGCGTTACAGTTTTGCAATGCCCGCAGTTCGGTTCCCAGAAATACAGGATTGTAAATTCTGAATTAATGTCATAAAGTGACTTCCAGAGCCCTGAATAAGTTTCCATAGTAATATCTACTGCTTTCTTGCCTATGAGGCTTGGGCGTATATTTGCCACATCTTTTTTCAGATTATCCTGAAACTTATCGTCTACCCAGTCAGCCCTGCCGTTTAAGTAATACTCGTCGGCGAGCATCACTACAATAGCGTCATGACCCATTATCTGGCTATCGCGGAAATGGTTGAAAAGAAAAACTAAAGCATATTGGAAAGTCTCCGGATTACTTTCGGTCATACTTACAATTTTCCTTATCTCTGAAATCACAGAATCAGGGGCCTGGATAATTATATTGGTGAAAAATGTTTTAAGCTTGTTGTGGAGAACAGGAGTGCGGATAAGCCTGGGATCATCAAGGCTGACTTTATCAAAGAAATGATTTTTATTATAGTTGTAACCCATTACCCACCGCATTGAATCCCTGTTTGATACATTATCAGGGATATCAAAGTCAGGCACTTCAACCGGTAACATCGAGTATAGCATGGCTGACAACAGGCTGCCCCTGTATTTATCAGCTGTGCTTTCAATATATCCTAGTATCTCCTGCTCCATATTCTTAAATTCTTCCTGGAGCATATTTATTGAATCCTTATTGGAAACATTAGCAAGTTTTTGCCTGTAGCTGGTGGCTTCAGACTGGAAATGCATCCATTTTTTCCTGTACGCAAGGAAAGCACTGTTTTCTTCGGAATCGCTGAACTTAAGAGTGTTTATTATATCATTACTGTTACAGCTAATACCAAATTCCTGGTCATCAGATATTATAAGCTCAAAAAGATTGTTATCGGGAAAGACGATCATGTAAAGACCCTTTTCAAGAGCTTCTTCCTCCCGATACAAGGCATGTCCATTGGCATCGGTATGTATAGTATCCTTTATATATTGCTTGTCGTCCAGGTGGTAGGCAAGGCTCACAAAGCTATTCCTATGGCCTTTGAAGTTAAGTGATATACTGCAGCCACCCTGATCCTGTGCTGTTGAACCAACTGCAAGGATTAGTGCAAAAAACGCTATTATTCCTCTTAACATTTTCTTCATTTTTTCTGAATAAACAGAACAAAAGTAATTGTTACAAATACCTTTCCAAATTTTACTGGTTTCATACAGCATTATTTTCTATATTAGAGGTTCAATTAAGGAGGGTATGATTTCAATTTTAATCCCGGTATATAATTATGATATTGCATCACTGGTAACCGGACTTCAGCAGGCAGTGAAGGATATTGAAGAGTATGATGAGATAATCATAGGTGCCGACGGTTGTTCAGATGATTACATTAGCATGTATAAAGCATTAAGTAAACTGGATAAAGTGAGTTTGCTTGTGAGTGAGGATAACGTTGGAAGGGCAACCATACGGAATATGTTGGCAGACAAGGCCAGTGGCGATTACCTGCTTTTTATTGATGCTGATGCACTTATCCAGGGCAATCCGAAAGATTACCTTACTCGGTGGCTGGAAAATTATAAAACAGCACCGGTTGTTTGTGGTGGAACAGATTATCATAAAACACCTCCGGATAATCCCGATAAGTACCTGAGATGGCATTATGGGTACTATAACGAAAAAAAATCACTGAAAAAAAGAAGGAAACGTCCATATTCTTCCTTTTCTGGATTTAACTTTCTTATTGAACGTCAAATATTGAATAAATTCAAGTTTAACGAAGAACTGAAGAAATATGGCCACGAGGATACACTGTTTGCTTACCAGCTTAAAAAGGCAGGAATTAATCTGGAACATACTGATAATAGCCTGATACATGATGGTCTGGAATCGAACCGTGATTATGTTCTTAAAACAAGAGACAGCATCAGTAATCTCAATATCCTCTATGATAAAGTGACTGATAAAAGAACCTTTGCCAGTATCGTCAAACTTCTAAGAAACTATCGCAGGCTCAGGTTACTGGGTATTACAAGACTCCTTTCTTATATCTACAGGAAAAGACAAAGAAGAATAGAGATAATGCTGCGGTCAACAAAATGTTCGTTGAGAATATTTAAGATTTATAAACTAGGCCTCTTTTGTTACCATCGTTATAATATAGAATATTCTGAATCCTGAGATACCTGTCGCATGTGGTCAATATTCTCGCCACTTGTAAGCATATAGCTTCCCATGCAATCGGCTGTAAGACAAGAATGTACTGGTATGACTGCAAGTAGGTCTCCGGGTAGTACTTTCTTAATAAGCTTGTTCTTTGAACAATCAATTATACCATGCTCCTGTGAAAGAGAGGATATATATATATCATCTTCAGGTTGGTACCAACCCGTATTATCCAGCCCGACTACCATACCATAAACATGTCTGTTGTTTATGACAATATTATCTTTTGAAAAGTGAACTGCACCTCCATGTACAACAATAGTCCTGGAATCAGGTCTTATATCTATTACGGGACATAAAAGGGCGACAGCTATATTATCAAACCGGCATGAACCGTTTATATACTGCATGAGGTCATAAAAAATAAAATTTCCGGGTCTCAGTTCATCTATTCCGTTGAAATTTTCCACCACTGAAGCTGATGGGGTATCACCAACAGATATTATAAGATCATTAATGCCTGAATTTTGGCAGCTGGTGTTTATCCTGTGAACAGATGTTTCATAATACTCCAGTATTTTCTCCCTGCTGTTTAAACCATAGGTGCTGCCATCGTGGGTCATTAACCCCCGGATTTTTATCATGCTGTTGGTACTGAGGTGTTCGATGCTTTCTTTCAGGCTTTCAATATCATTCCACCTGATACCTGTCCTGTTATAACCTGTGTCAATTTTTATCATTACTTCAAGGGGGAACCGGCACTGACTGGCAAGGATACGGCATGTACCGGGGCAGCTTACCGTAGCCTGCAGCCTGCATTTGCCAGATAATTTTTCATATAAAGCATATTCCCTGGGATTATATGCTATACCAACCAGGATATCTTCCCACCCATCATTTGCGAAGTAATATGCCATCTTAATGGATGATACAGTGATCCTGTCCACCCCATATTTTTTGAACCATCGCCCGATGGCAATTGATTGGTGAGTTTTGAAATGAGGCCTGAATATTAAATTGTTATCCTTTGCCTTCCGCAACATATATTCAATATTGGCAATGCATTTCCCCTTGTCAATTATTAATTGAGGACCTGTTATGTTAGTGGTTTCCATAATACCCTGCTTTTCTTCGAAAATAAATAAATTTAGCATAAAGGCAATTATTATCCCAATTAGTATCTTTGTTGGATGTACACTAATAAGGGATCAATGAAAAAGATAAGTGAATGGATCAGTCGTAAAATAAAATATATTACGGAAGATATCTGGCGTATTCCACTGGGTGAGCTGCCAAAACGAAAGACGTTTCTCCTAAGGGAAATACGGATACTGGTACTTGCATTTAAAGGTTTCAGGGAAGATAAAGTACAGCTAAGGGCTTCTGCATTAACTTTTAATACCTTGTTGTCGATTATCCCCGTTGCAGCAATAGCATTTGGCATCGCTCAGAGCTTTGGTTTCAAAGAGAGACTGGAGATAGAGATACGTAATGCACTGGAAGGTCATGAAGAAGTGATGAACTGGATACTGGCGACCACTGAGAATTTCCTGCAAACTAGCAGTGGTGGTTTTATTGCAGGTATAGGACTTGTTATTCTGTTATGGTCGGTTATGCAGGTTCTTAATCATATTGAGAAATCATTCAACCATATCTGGCAGATAAAAAGATCAAGACCATGGGTACGAAAATTCGCTGATTATCTTTCTATTATGGTGGTGGCCCCCATATTCATTGTCTTATCTGGAAGTGTCACGGTTTACCTTAATACAAAGATGAGCAATATATCTGACCAGGCCCTGATATTGAGCACCATAAAACCAGCACTGGTCTTTTTACTGAAATTTATTCCCTATGTAATTATGTGGCTTGTTTTAACGATGCTGTATATGATAATGCCAAATACAAGGGTTAAATTCAAATCAGCTTTTGTTGCCGGTGTTATTGCAGGTACAATCTTCCAGCTTGTACAGATGCTCTACATTAACTCACAGATTGGAGTGTCAAGGTATTCCGCAGTATACGGCAGCTTTGCCGCATTTCCCCTGTTTATAGTGTGGATGCAGATAAGCTGGTTAGTAGTACTGATGGGAGCAGAGATATCGTTTGCAAACCAGAATGTTAACAGGTACGAGTTTGAATACGAATCACTGAATATAAATTCATACCAGAAAAGGATACTCACACTCCTTATATTGAATATAATAGTGAAAAGGTTTATTGCCGGTGATAACCCGGTAAGTGCATCAGAGATTTCAAAGAGTATTCAGATACCGGTAAGACTCGCAAGGGAAATATTGTATAACCTTAATGCAGCCGGCCTTATAACCGAGATCAATATTGAAAAGCCAAGGGAAAGACTTTACCAGCCCGCCATGGATACCCGCAGGATGACCATGGAGCATGTTCTTTCCAGAATAGATAAAGCGGGAGGTGAAGATATACCGGTAAAGCAAACAAATGAATACAGAAAATTCAACAGTATTATTAGTGAATTTGGTAAGAAGCTGAAGGAGAGCGATATGAATCTACTTATAAGCGAAATTTAGTCCGCTTTTGTCCAGCAGGTCTTTTATCATATTATCAAAACTACCCCAGTAATAAAAAGGATAATGGGGCTGGTCAATGGTGAAGTGCCTGGTGTCTTTCCTGTTGCTCCAGTAGTTAATCTGGTTGCTTGGAGGGAAAACCCTGTCGTTAATACTCGATACTGCTATATCCCATCTGTATTTCTTGTCAGGATTCTCCATTATCCTGTTATATAACCACCTGAGTTCAGCACCATAAGAGTCAATATTTCTCTTTGATAATTTATCTGTATTATTTTCCAGAACAGCCTTACTCCCGAATAACCGTATATTAAACTTATCAATCCCCGATTCATTCATATTATTAAGGGTACCCTCAAAGATATTAAGTGGTATTCCGTATTTGTCATCTGCCGGTACAGGTGTCCCGTTAACGGCAATTGTAAGGTTGGGATTCAGATTCATTGATTCAGACATATATTCTGCAGCCCATACACCCAGCGACCAACCAATAAGAACTACCTGCTTGTATGTTTTACGGTCGGGCAGGACCAGGGGTTCATTAGCTGAATAATTATAATATAGAATAAAATCATGTGACTCGGTGCACAGGGGAATAAAAGCATTCTGATCTATCCCCCAGCCACTAAAAACTATAATCAGTTTTTCATTATTTTCTCTTCGCCTTATATGAGTTTTCATAAGGGCAAGAATTTTTTGCTAAGATAACTAGATTTTTTTAAGACTGTGAATCAGGATTTTTTCAATAAAAAAAGAGGAGCGAAGGCTGGTTATGGAAGACGGGAACGGGTTCTCTTAAAAGATAATCCCGGAATCTACTGTCTGATAATAAGGAAGACTCTCCTTTCTCGGAGGTCCTAATTGTGAAAGTCAATGTCTGCAATACAATCCTGTTCTTTCACATAACCATTACCTTAATTCACTCCTCTTATGCTAATAGCATGAGCTTCTACACAAATATACATTATAAATATTGAATTTTCAAATAATTCTGGTTAAAAAAAAATGGTTGTTCGGCCTTTATTCATGACTCCACGCAATATAAATGCTTTGGATCTGATTTATAGTAAGGTCTGTTAAGAAATGGCCGAACAACCAAGTACCCAATTGAACCCTGACTTTGAATCTGTGGAAATGATTCAAAATCGATTGTAAAATAAACAATAATAATCCAGAAATACCATAAAAATGTCAGAAATATGTAATAATATGTTAAATATATTTAGATATACACTTTCCCTGGTTGATTATAAGTACTTTGGTATAATGTGGGCTTATGGTCTTATTATGTTCCTTAAAACATCCTCTATTTGAATAACATTTCATACTTTTATTTTTTAAATAATCAATACGACGGAAAATGAAGAGAATAAACTTTGTTCTGATATTTTTACTTTTTGCCGGTTTCATTACCGGACAGTCCATTTCCGGAGAATTTAACTGTTCAACTATAATAGTAGGGAAAAATGCCTCGGCTACCGGAAACGTACTTATTGGCCATAACGAGGATGATGGAGGAATGCAGGTTGTGAATTTCTATAAGAGGTATGCAGATAATAATCCCGGGGAGAAAATAGTATTAAAAAATGGGGCTGTTATAGACCAGTCAGAAAGCACCTTTGGTCATATATGGCTGGAAATGCCGGGGCAGGATTTTGCCGACAGTTTTCTCAATGAGAATGGGGTGCTTATAACTTCAAATTCTTGCCCTTCGATAGAAAGGTATGGAGAAATAATTGATGGCGGCATTGGTTATAATTTGAGAAAAATAGTGGCTGAAAGAGCCGAATCAGCCCGCCATGGAGTAGAAATTGCAGGTGAAATTTTATCAGCCGTTGGTTATAATGCCTCGGGGAGGACATATACCATTGCTGATACAGAGGAAGCATGGATGCTTTCAGTTGTTAGAGGGAAACACTGGGCTGCAATGAGGATACCTGATAACCATGTTGTATACCTTCCTAACTTTTACATAATCAGGGAAATTGATTTTGAGGATCACGAAAAATTCATGACATCACCAGGTCTTAAAGAATATGCTATTAGAATGAAATGGTATGATCCGGAAAGTGGGGAATTCAATTTCAGGCAAGTATATGGTAGCCCGCGATCTGCAGAAAGTATGTCAAACATAGGCCGTATGTGGACCGGGGTCAATTTACTTTCAACTGATAAATATGATATCAGCAATGAACTGCCTGAGTGCTTCATTCCTGCGAAACCTGTTACTATTGAGGATCTCATAGATATCCTGGGAAACCATTATGAAGGCACCCAACTTGATGATTCAGAACATTATACCCTGCATAATCCTCATGAAAATAAGATTATGAATATTTGTGCTCGTCATCAGCAATTGTCATTTGTTGCCGAACTGAGGAGTGGTCTGCCTGTGGAAATAGGATGCCGTTTATGGATAGCACCAAGGAGAGGATGTGTTCATACATATATAACTGTATATTATGGTATTAATGACTTTCCAGCGTCTTACAGGTACTATGAAGATGATAATAAGGTGTACGAAATGCATTTTCAGCCACCTGATGATATGTATAATAAGGAAAACGGGAAAGCATGGTGGGCATTTATGGAAGTTACTGACTATGTAGATGAAGATTATAAGGCAAGAATAGGGGAGAGGAGAAAATTCAAGAATGAACTGCAGCAGGAATATTTTAAACTGGCTGAAGGCGTTGATGCTGAGATTACCAGTTTGTGGCAAAAAGATCGGTCAAAAGCTCTTGAGGAGATTACAGAATTCAGTAATATGATATTTGATAAAGCCCTGAAGAGCAATATCAGATACATGGAAGAAAAATAAATCAGCTTCTTTTTAAGCGGTTATAATCTTTGCATTCTTAATGCTAAATTTGTTGAGATAGAACCGCAAAAATACTATTATGGGAATGACAATTATTGAAAAAATACTCTCCGGCCATTCTGACAGCAAGGTGGTAAAACCGGGTGATATTGTTGATGTTACTATTGATGCAAGGGTGGCACGCGATTTCGGTGGGGCCAATGTGGTTAAAAATATACTGGAATACAATCTGGGTATTGACGATCCAGAAAAAACCCTGTTCACATTTGACTGCAATCCTACAGGCTCAGACCAGAAATACGCTGTCAATCAGCATTTATGTCGCTTATTTGCCAGGAAGCAGGGTATAAAAGTTTATGATATCAATTCAGGCATAGGTACCCATTTGCTTATTGATGAAGGATATGTGTACCCGGGCTCTACTGCGGTTTCGACCGATTCGCATGCCAATATCCTCGGCGCAGTTGGCGCCTTTGGCCAGGGTATGGGGGATAAGGATATCGCAGCTGCATGGAACAAAGGGAAAATATGGTTCAAAGTGCCGGGATCAGTCAGACTTAACCTGCATGGTAAATTACCGGGTAATGTATATGCGAAGGATGTTGTCTTAAACCTGCTGAATGAATTTGGTGCAAATTCATTACTGGGATATTCAGTTGAAATTTATGGCAATTGTGTTGATAAGATGGGAATTAGTGACAGAATAACAATATCATCAATGGCAACTGAAATGGGAGCTATAATAATACTCTTTCCTCCCAATGAGGATGTAATCAATTATTGTGCAGAACGTACAGGTAAAAATTTTAAAGCAGTATATGCAGATAAGAATGCTCAATATGAAAAGATATTCAATATTGATGTTAATACATTCAGGCCTATGCTTTCAAGGCCGGGCAAACCTCATGATACGATTGTTCTGGATAGTGAAAAAGGGACCAAAATAGATTCAGCTTTTATTGGCAGCTGTACAAACGGCAGGATCGAAGATATGAGAGCTGCGGCAAAAATACTGGAGAAAAGGAAAGTGGCACCAGGAGTAATCCTGAAAATAGTTCCTGCTACTGACGAAGTCTGGAATAAATGCCTGAACGAGGGCATAATTGATATCTTCAAAAATGCAGGGGCACTTGTATCAAATGCAGGCTGTGCAGGTTGTGCAGCCGGACAGGTTGGACAGAACGGACCAGGTGAAATTACCATAAGCACAGGTAACAGGAATTTCCCTGGCAAACAGGGTAAGGGAAGTGTATATCTTGCTTCACCAGCCGCAGTAGCTGCATCTGCTGTGGCAGGATATATTACACATGAAAACGATATCCCGGATAAACCGGCAGTGTTTAAAACAATAAGCACAACAGAGAAAATTGAAAAAAAGGAGAAGGTAAAATATAAAAAAGCAGATATGCCTGAGATTATTAAAGGCAGATGCTGCATAATAGACAGGGATAATATTGATACTGATATGATATTTCATAACAGGTACCTGGCAATCACGGATATTAAAGAGATGGGAGCATATACATTTGATAATCTCGAAGGATATGAAGATTTCGCCAGGAAAGCAGGAAAAGGAGATATTGTTATATCAGGTAAAAACTTTGGATCCGGTAGCTCAAGACAACAGGCTGTTGATTGTTTTGTTTCACTGGGTGTCCAGGCTATCCTGGCTGGGTCATTCGGGGCTATCTATGAAAGAAATGCAATAAATGCTGCATTCCCGGTACTTACATATAGTAACCTGACGGATTTAAACCTGGAAAACGGAGATGAAATTGAAATTAATCTCAGAGAAGGCAATATGATTAACCTGAAAACAGGTGACAGAATAAAAATAAATCCCTTCAGCCAGGTGCAGATGGAAATATATAAAAACGGAGGCCTCCTGTAAATTCACTTATCAATCCTAAAACCCTTAAACACTTCAACAATTAAACACTTAAACACTTAAACTTTCTATATGAAACCCCGCACATTTGTAGAAAAAATATTTGATGCTCCTGCAGGAGCAATTGTATTCAAAAAGCCTGATATTATTCTTACCCATGATAATACAGCCAGTATATACGAAACTTTTAATAAAATGGGTTCAGGTAAAATCTTTGACCCCGGGCAATTGCTTGTTGTACTTGATCATAATGCACCACCCACCAATGCAAAACTTGCCACACAGTATGAAAAGATACGTGAAATGGTCAGAAAACATAAAATCGAAAAATTCTATGATGCAGGCAGGGGTATATGCCATCAGTTAATGTCATATCATGCCCTCCCGGGGATGATTATCGTGGGAAGTGATAGTCATACATGTACAGCGGGAGCTTTTAATACTATGGCTGCAGGAATCGACAGGACTGAGTCAGCTGGAATATGGACACGGGGGGAAACATGGTTCAGGGTGCCTGAATCGATAAAAATTACATTGCATGGCAAACTGAATAAAAATGTCTATGCTAAAGATCTATCATTGTGGATCATAGGGATGATAGGAACAGCAGGTGCAAATTATATGTCAATTGAATACCACGGTGAAGGGGTTAGCTCATTGAGTATTTCTGACAGAATGACCATAGCTAACCTGGCTTCGGAGATGGGAGCAAAGAATGCAGTATTCCCTGCTGATAATGTTCTCAAAGAATATCTGCAGGATAAAGAATATAAAGAAGTATGGGCTGAGGAGGGAGCTGAATATACGCGGGAAATTGAAATTGACCTGGATAAAATTTATCCCCTGGTTGCTGCACCACATAATGTCGACAATATAAGGGGAATTTCCGAAGTTGCAGATACTCAAGTTCAGCAGGGATTGATTGGTACATGTACAAACGGAAGAATTGAAGATATTCGTATAGCAGCAGAAATTCTCAGGGGCAAAAAAGTTAAATCAGGCTTTCAGTTGCTGGTAATCCCCGCAAGCCGCGAAATATACCTCCAGGCTATTGAAGAAGGCCTGGTAACAGTGCTTATACAGGCCGGCGCAAATATTCTCAGTCCCAGTTGTGGTCCTTGCCTCGGCACAGGCCAGGGTATACCTGCTGATGGTTATACCGTAATATCTACTGCCAACAGGAATTTCCCTGGCCGGATGGGAAACAAGAATTCAGAGATATACCTGGCTTCACCGGCAACTGTCGCCTGCTCAGCTATTGCAGGCACAATTACTGATCCGCGTGAAAAAGCTGGAAATGAAAAATATATTATCGACAGGAAAGAGGCCGGCAGCGTATATATTGATGACGATGAAAACAGAAAGGTCAACGGTGTTTGGAACTACAGCGATTGCAACAACCTTAATACAGACCAGATGTTTGCCGGAAATCTTACTTATAATATACTCAGCTCTGATCCCGAATCTATTTTGCCACATTTATTCGAAGGGTTTGATAAATCATTCCGTGCAAATGCAGAAAAAGGTGATATAATAATTGCAGGAGATAATTTTGGTTGCGGCAGCTCTCGTGAACATCCGGCTGTGGTGCTTGCACATATAGGTATTAAGGCTGTTATTGTTAAATCGGTTAACAGGATATTCTACCGGTCATCTATAAACCAGGGTCTGCCTGTTATCGTTCTTCCTGAAGCAGTGAAAGCATACAGGGGAGGCGACAGGGTTGATATTGATTTTGAGCGGGGTAAGGTGATAGTAGGGGACAGGGCAATAAATTTTGAGCCCCTTCCGGATAAGCTTAACGAGATAATACAGAGCAAGGGATTGGTTAACTGGATCTCAAGTAGAACCTGAGGCTAAGGCACAGATTATCCCGCTGGCGCGGATCTCCAGCTTCGCCCGCCGAAGCTCTGCGTAGGTGGGTTCCGTGACAAAGGGATTCGTCGAGCTCACTACCCTCACTTGCTTACGCGAACTTGGGTAGCTCGGTTCCAGATTCGTTTCTGACTACGGCGGACAAGGCAAGACTATTATCTTTAGTGATTATTCTTCTTCATGGTTTTCTTATAGTCCTTTACGATCTTCCCAAATTCTTTTTCCTTTTTCCGTATCTCTGCAACACTCGAATTGAAATGTTTTTTTTCTCTCTCCATCTTCAGGTAATTCTCATATGAAGATTTATCTATTATTCCCTTTTCAACAGCTTCAATAACAGCACACCGGGTCTCATGAGTATGAGTGCAATCCTTGAATTTACAACGTTGTGAAATAATGGCTATCGTGTTAAAAGTGATTTCCAGGCCTCCTGTTGTGTCTGCAATTCCAACTTCCCGCATGCCGGGGTTGTCAATAAGAATTCCCCCTTCTTCCAGAATGATCAACTCCCTGTGACTGGTAATGTGTCTCCCTTTATTTGTACTCTGACTTATTTCGCCAGTTCGCATTATGATTTTGCCGGAAAGATTGTTTAATAGTGTTGATTTTCCGACACCAGAAGAACCGAGCATACAGTAAGTTTTCCCCTTTTCAAGTATTATCTTTATTTTATCGTATCCAACCTGTGTCTCATTACTTAAAGCAATTACCGGAACATTTTTTATCCTTAGTTTTATGCTATCTGAAATCCCGGAAATCCTCTCCTTACTTACTAAATCAGTTTTACTGAGTACTATTATAGGGCTTATTTTAGATGAATTACAAACAGTAAGGTATCTTTCTAACCGGTTAATATTGAAATCCCTGTCAACAGCCTGTACTATAAAAGCATAATCAATGTTTGCTGCAATCACCTGTATCTCTCCAAATTGCCCGACTGCCTGTCTTTTAATTATTGAGAATCTTGGCAGGATTTTATGTATTATCGCGATATCTTCATTATAAGTTATTAATGCCACCCAGTCACCAACAACTGGAAAATCTTCACGATTTTTTGCAGTAAAACGTAAATTACCTGTTACCTCGGCTTCAAATTCACCATTAATTGTCCTGACAATATACCGTTCCTTATGTTCTGAGGTAACTCTCCCTATCTCAAACCTGTCGAGATTTTTCTCAATCCTGAATCTTTCAATTTTATCATTGTATCCAAAATCTTCTAACCTCATTTCAGTTTATTGTTTATCAGTGATCATATATGCCACTAATTTATTTGTTAACAAAGTTGGGACTATCAGTATATTTTTACTCTGTATCAATTCGAAATCAGCAATCCAGTTCTGTTCACTTTCTGTATTCAGTATTATCTGAAAAGTGCCGGATTCCTTTATCACAAACATCTCGTATCTCCAGGATACAATATAATCCTTTTTGAACTTCTTTATCCCATCAATCCCAACGGAGATATTTGATGCTATTACCCTGGTTTTCTTATCAGGTATTGAAACAGATATCAGGTTCGAATTACCCTGATTACCGATTATCAGATGATTATTATCAATATAGAGTCCATTTATGTTATGCAATAATGTATCAGTCAGCCATAACTCACATTTCTTATTGGTGATTCTATGAATACTGCTCTGTCCCATATCAGAGATGTAAATATCCCCTTTTTTATCTATGGCAATATCGTTTACAAACCCTGAGTTATTAATCGGTATTCTCTCTACAACAGATTGATTATCAATATCAATTTTAGTCAGATAACCTCTCTCAATAACATATAAAGTATCATTATAAATAGAGACACCGGTAGGTCCTATTAAATGATCAACCCACCTTAACTCTATGATATTGCCATCAACATCCACTTTAGAAATACACTCATCATATATTGTATCTCCACTGTTTCTGAATCCTCCTTTGTCATTGAAGTTGCTCACATATAAACAATTCCGGATACTGTCATATACTACAGATTCGGGTGTCATGAATACACTATCCGTTTCCCATAATTTAGTTATATTGATTTCAGTCCCGGTAAATGATAAAGATTGAATTACCAGGGGTACCACTATTATAATGATCAGTGTTTTCTTCATGTTTCTTTTTTTTGGTTGGTAACTAACATTACCCGGAAACCCGGGATTACAGTCGGTTATTTAACTATGAAATTATATAATTCTTCCTTAAGATCTTCCTTTTTCATTAGGTTTTCGATCTGCCTGGCTTTTTTCTTATAGCTATTATTATTAATTAATTCCAGGATTTTCGGTTCAAGATTATTTCTGGTGATTTTACCTATTTTAATTCCTTTTGGCCCGGCACCGAGATCAGAGATAATCTTATTCCATACAAATTGGTCAATAATATGAGGAATAATCATTGTTGCACAACCGTATTTAAGTGCCAGGTGAGTTGTTCCTGAACCACCGTGGTGAATGACGCCGTATATTCTTGGAAAAATCCAGTCATATGGGATCTGGGATACAAAATGTGTTAGCTCAGTATCAGATTTAACAGGTTTGATAAGTCCACCAGAAGCAGTATTTATGATTGCGGGAATTTTATTTCGTTTAAGTATGTCAAGAATTATTTTAGTCTTTTTTTCAGGCTCGGGATTTATCATGCTTCCAAAAGTGATAAACAGTATTTTATTGTGTCTTTCTATAAAATCAGCTAAAGCTTTGTCGGGTTGCCAGTTAAATGTTTTTTTTCTCTCGTGATATCCTAGTACCTTAAGATTTTCATTCCAGTTTCCCGGTCTTGAGAAAAGGGAAGGGGAAATTGTATAAATTGATTTGTTATTCCTGAGAATGGTTAGTATATCTTTCCTGCTTATCTTTTCAGTGATTTTCAGCCACCTTCTGGTTATCATTATGGTTGTGACCATTCCAAAATGAGCCAGGGAAAAACTTAATTTATTAAGAACAGTCCCAAAATTGCTGTTAAAGGCAACATGTGTATGTCCTTTTGCATAGTGCATATAAGGCACAGGGCTAATAAAAATTGTCTTACCTCTGTTTTTCAATTCCCAGATCATAGGATATACAGCCTTCCCGTTGTAAACAACTCTGTCAGGCTTTTCCCCTTCAATTAACTCATATTGTTTATTGACAAGTTCTTTATTGACTTCTGTTTGATGCATGGCAAGCCTGACATAAGCAATAAATTTACTAAAACCAGAACCGCTCCCACCCATAGCAGCCCTGCCGTCATCACTATCAAGCAGGTCAATAAATCTTGATCCCAGGGAAGCAAATGCAAGATTTGACTCTTCAGCAATTTCTCTGTACTGCTCCGGGAAAGCGCAGATCACCCTGTGTCCTTTCTCTTTTAATATATCACCTATTGACACAAAAGGTTCCATATCACCACGGGTTCCTATTGAGATTAAAATTATATTCATCAATCCTTAAATTCAATTCTATCTTACCTGTCTCTTATATATGTTGTCATGTTTAATTAACTATTCAATTCTTCCTCGATTAATTTAATATTATCCTTTTCTAAACTTAAAACATGTGTAAGGTTATCAATTTGTTTGCTGATTATATCATCAAAATATGTGCGGCATAACAATCCTGGCTTGTTTTTTAAATAGCCCGTAATTATTCCCCATTCAGGGCAAGCTTTCAAATTGATAGCAATGACCGGGATAGCATGGTTAATCTGTGTAATTATTTTCTGATATAAATCTTTAATGTCATCAAAGCTATTATCATCAATAGTATGTAGTTCGCATTTATATCCGAGCGAATTAAACAATACTCTGGAAACATCAAACCCTGTTGTAGAATCACCGGAGCTTGGACAAAAATCCGGATGAAAATGCAATCGGAAAGCTGCTCCTGAAATACCCATTAAAAAATCATATGTGTAATTCTCTCCAAGTGAATTTAAAGTCAGTTGAGCAGATCTAATAAAACTATTATCAGTGTTTTTTCCCCATTCAAGTGGAGGGATATTATCTATGTAGATTTTATCATTTGATTCTGTAGCTTTTAGTTTCATTGTTTTAAAAATTCAATTGCGTATTCTAATTGTTTATCTATACCATTTTCAATATCTTCTTTTGTTTGCTGGATAAGAATATCAGGTGGAACGCCAATCCATTCATAGGGTAATCCATCATAACGACGCCAATCTGTTGTACCGACAAAAATTCGTTTACCACTTGGCAGTTCAAACTCGGCAGGGGCTTGACCAGTGGATCCCGATGATCCACCGGCAGTTGTATCCCCAACCAGGGTAACAGTTGATATCTGCTTCATTATTTCAGGAAAGATATCACCTGTACTGTAACATACCCCATTAATTAAAACAACAACGGGATTAGTATATTGGAATTGGCCTTGAGGTTCAAAAGGTGGTAATGGAATTAGCTCGCCCAGCACATAATATTCAGGTTTATTTAGAGGGGAAGTAATAAATCTGCTAACACCCGCCACCAGATTCTGGTATGATCCGCCATTGTTATGTCTTATATCTAAAATAATTGATTTCGTATTTTTAACATATTCAAGTGCTTCTGAGAAATAGTTTAATATGTAATCTTCATCAAAGGAAGCCAGGTAAACATAGCCAATATTCCCTGGAATTATTCCATACTCTATCCTGCCTTTACCGGTGACTTTCAGTTCCTTATCAAAATATTTTCTAACAACAATTGGATCGTATGCATATTTGTCTTTCTTCCATCTTGGCGCCAGATAAGTACTTAAATATCCCCCTCCATCAGTTTTTACATGAACATGCATGTCTTTTAGTTCTCCCAGCATCTCAATGAGCACTGTATAAATTTCATCTCCCCTGGCTTGTTCTGCAAGAGGTTTGTAAACGAAGTATAAACTATCCCAGTTAATATTTTTAAATTCAAGATAGGGATAAACTGCATTTACTCTTTGCCAGGTCGCCTCGAAATCTTCAACGTTAAGATCTGATTCTGCCGGTTTAACAATTATATCTTCGCAGCTGAATAAAATGAATGCAGAAATTATTGCAATGGTTAATCTTATTTTCACCGTTATTAAAATTTATATTTTAAAGAAATGATTACATTATCACTTGCAGCAATATACGGGTTCCATTTATTAATCCTGGAAAAATCAAATTTATAACCAAGACAGATTGAAATTCTATTGATAAAATAATAGTATATGGAAAAGTCAAAATCAAGTTTTGTTGCAGTAAAAACTGTAAGTAACCCCGGACTTGATTCATTATGTACCTCTTCGTCAATTAATTTATTTGAAACTGAGATCAAATTTGATCTTAAAAAACCATCTATGCCTAATTTCCTATTAATCTGATAAATAAACTCCGTATTAATTCCTAAAGAACCCATATTCCCAAATGATTTAGGAACTATAAAAGTCCCGGGCTGAACAAAATTGTAATTGATATCATAATAGAAATATTGTAAAGAAGGTCCCAAAAAAACATAAATACTTTTGGAAAAAAGCGAAAAACTTCCAACTGGATAGAAAAAATCTTGATTAAGAGCGAACTGCTTTGCTTCAGCAGATATATTGTTGTTTTTAATACTGTTTGAGTTCCGGTACTCAAACTCTAAACGGTAACCATTATTATTATGAAATCGTACCCATTCAACATTTAAATATGGTAGATTCCCTGAATATTTCTCTTCTGAAACATATTCATCCTTCACGGAATATAGACCATGTCCGTATCCAACTGAAATACCTGAAGGAAATACAGTTCTATAGTCTATGGTATCTTGTCCGGGTAATCTTATAGTTACCAAAAGTGCTATAGTCAAAATAACAATCATTATTTTGGTTTTCATAGGTTTATATTTTATGGAAAACTTTCATTTAAAGGTTGCACATAAATGTCTGTATATAAACACCTGTGGTTTTATTTCTCTTATCTTATTGTTTTATTGCTTATATACACCTGAAATAAGGTTATATGAACATCATTCCTGTTATATGAACTAACTATGCAATTTAAAGAAATAATAGATTACAGGCATTAAAAAATTCTTTTTCATTGCTCATTTTTTTGTCATAAATTAGCATTATATAAAGTGTATGATTAACATTTATTAATATACACCTCAGATATCTGATCTTAAGATCCGATCCGGGCAAGACCAATAGGATTTATAAAAATGGAAGTGAATTCAATGGGGAAATAAAAAACATAATCATAGAAGTACTCGACGAAGATTAAAACTAACTAACTACTTATAAACATGTTGCGATCTGCTTTTTTATTATTCGTGTTACTGTTTACTTCAGCTACAGGTGCGGTATCACAGAGGAATGTTACCCTGACGACAGGGAACATTCAGGCTGAGTTTACAGGCCGTGGACTATCATCACTGGTGTGTACTGACGATCCATACCGGGTAAGCCCTGTCACAGGTGCATTTGGAAGACCAGTGATAAGGTACAGAATTGCCGAAGGTGACTGGCTGTCACATAATACAGGCAGCACCGAGATGACCAGCGGAGAAGATTTTGTGAATTACATACACTTCATTGAAGGTATGCCCATGAGCCTTGAGCAGGAATTCAGGGCAGAGAATGGGGGTATTAACTGGAAAATGAAGCTGAAAACCGAAATGGAATTCCCGGTGAAGATAGGCGATTTTGCTGTCCCAATTCCCTGGAACAGGCCACGCGGTGGTAATCCTGAAGATATATTTGAAAAAGGATTTACCAAGCATCACTATATCGCAGGGGATGGTTCTTTTATCTATTTTACCAGACCATCGGGCAAACCGCCTTACTTTATCATAATGGCCATGCCTGGAACCAAACTGGAGTATTTTGATTCTGAAAACGACTACCAGGTGTTTATACATTCAGGACATGCAGGAAACCTACAGGAAGGTAACTGGCGTTATGAACATACTTATATTGACCTTGCACCTGCAGGAGAGGATGGATCTGAGGTTGAGTATAATTTCAGGATGGAATGGGCTGGCAGCTATGATGAGCTTCGTGAAATACTGTACAGGAACGGATTGCTGGATATAAGGGTGGTGCCCGGAATGAGTGTCCCTGCAGACCTGGAAGCAAAAATAGCTATACGTTCAGAAGATGGTGTCAAACAAATAAGGGCTGAATACCCCGGAGAAACAGATATTGAATTTATTGAAAAAACTGCTGACGATCATTATATATACAGTATAAAGTTCAACAGGCTGGGCGAGAACATGCTCTATGTCGATTATGGCGATAACCTTACCAATCACCTCGAGTTCTTCTCAACTGAGGACCTGGAAACACTTTTCAAAAAGAGATCATCTTTCATAGTGAACAGCCAGCAGCATAAAATGCCGGGCAAATGGTATGACGGATTGTATTCTGTTTACGATATGAAAAACAGTGTACTGCGCGGACCAGAAAATACTGATGGCTTTGATTACTGGTGGGGGTATGTCCTGGCCTGTGATGATCCTGCCCTGTGCAAAGCCCCATATGTGGCAGCTAAAAACGTATATTATCCTGATGATAAAGAGATAGCATCAGTAGAATATTACCTTCAAAATTTTGTCTGGGGAGGCCTCCAGAGAACAGATGAAGAGACCCCCTATCCCTATGGGATATATGGGACTCCCAACTGGAAGGTAAACCGTGATCCCCTGCTCAGGGCAGGAGTTAAGAACACAAACCTTGATAAGATGAACGTATGGCGCTCATATGATTATCCTCATATCGTGATGCTCTACTATCATATGTACCAGATTGCTAAAATGTACCCGGATAAGGTTAAATATCTTGATGCTGACGGATACCTGGAACGGGCTTGGCAAACGGCAAGAGCTTATTTCATTTATCCTTACGAGATACTTCCATGGTACGATACTTATAAATGGGGTTGTTATAATGAATTGGTAATTGAAGATCTTATTATTGCCCTTGAGGAAGCAGGAAGAAATGATGAAGCATCGTGGCTGCGTAACGAATACGAAAAAAAGGTTAAATATTTCATTTATGACGATGATTATCCTTACAGGTCTGAATATGCTATAGACCGTACGGCTTTTGAATCATCCTACGCATTTGCTCGTTATGGTGCAACAACAGATATGAAACCCGACTCAAACCTATGGTATGATGTCAAACTTGAGAAATGGTGGTCGCATCCAGAAGTGAGTAAAGAGGATGCACTTGATTTCATGGAGCAGCAACATTACGCCGGGCTGGCAGTAAGAGGATGGCTTGAAACAAAATATTTCCTGCTGGGATCGGACTTCACAACCAGCTCCGACAGGCATTGTCTTTCATATATGGCAAGAATGGGAGGATGGTCAATACTTGATTACGGTTTAAGGTTCTCAGATAATCCCTGGGATTGGCTTCAGCTTGGATATGCTTCTTATCTCAGTGCCTGGTCGCTTATGAACACGGGGACAGAGGAAAGCAATTATGGATACTGGGCCCCGGGGAAAGAAAATGACGGGGCTACGGGCTGGGCATTTATGTCGGCAAAAAAGGGCAGGGCATGGATAAGAAAAGATGTGGAAAGAGGAACATGGTTCTATGATGGAGAACAGGACCTCGGGCATGGCTCAGCGGTAAGAATAGCATCAACAATTCTGGCTGAAGATCCTTTGTTCGGATGGTTAACTTACGGTGGATTGCTCAGTATTAATGGATCAGAATTACATATAATCCCCAGGGATGGCCTCAGGTGCAGGTTCTGGGTGGTAACTGAAGATGAACGTGTTGGACTTGAACTCGAAAGGGACGGTTTTAAGAAAGATTCAGAGATTGTATATGATAGCGTTAAGGACAATATTAGTGCAATAATTGAGAATAGGACAGGTAACAGGCATATCTCTCGTATTTTCCTGAGCTCGCCTGGTAACCGGGAATTGAAAATTGATGGTAAAAAAATCAGACTCAGAGAATCAGGAAATAAGGTGTATGCCGACCTTATAATATCGGGCGATACTCATTTGCTGACTCTTGAAAAAAAATAAAACCTGGAAATCACAAAATAAAAATACAGAAATAAATGAAAATATGAAGACATATAAACACCAACCATTAACAGCCATAATATTTATGATCCTTGTTCTGTTAACAGGATCTTGTAAGGAAAAAGAAATTGCTGCAGGACCAGATTATACTTACTCAGATTGGCCTCATCCGGTGCCGGCAAGGATCTCAGATGAAAACAACGATGAACTTTTCCTGATGGCACTCGGGGATGTTAAAACAAGTCTTGCCGACGGTACTTTTGACCCGGTGAAAGATGAGATTACCCTCAATGATGGAACAATAATCCCGGACTGGTACAGGGATAGCCTTGGACTTAAATACTACAGCCCGATAAATAAGGAAATATTCCCTCTGCCGCCTTCAGGTTTATGCACATGGTATTATTATTACCAGCATATTAATGAAGACGAAGTTAAGCTTAATGCGAAATGGATAGGTGAAAACCTGTTGGATTATGGTGCTACATATGTCCAGGTTGACGATGGATGGCAGAAAGAAAGGGCAGATGGAGGGCACGGCTCACGCGACTGGACCGGTATCGATATGGCATTTCCTTCGGGAATGGCAAAACTGGCTGAGTACATAAGAGAGCAGGGATTAATTCCCGGTATCTGGATAGCCCCGCATGGCCAGTCAAACGATTCCGTGGTAATGGCTAGTCCGGATGTTTTTATTTTCAGGCCAGACAGCACATCAGCATCAAGTACATGGGAGGGAAACTGGTTAATTGATCCGACCACTGAAGCTGCCAACAAATATCTTTTCGATCTGTTCGAAATGATGGTTAAATGGGGCTATGATTATTATAAGATTGACGGACAGCCAATTGTTGTCAGGGAATATGAACGTGTAAATGAGTTTATGCGATCACCCTGGCAGGATAATGAAGAATTGTATCGTAAAACCCTGAATACTATCAGGGAGGCAATAGGGCCAGAAAGATACCTGCTGGGTTGCTGGGGGATTCCTACTGAAGGTATTGGAATAATGAACGGTTCAAGAACAGGTGGTGACGTAGTCCTGGGATGGAGTGGCTTTGATGTGGCATTAATGCCTACCATGAGTTATTATTACCAGCATAATATTGTGTGGTATACTGATCCGGATGTTATGATGTTACGTCAACCACTTACCCTGCAGCAAGCACAGGTATGGGCAACCTTGCAGGGACTGACCGGACAGGCACTCATGACCAGTGACAGGCTTACAGATCTCTCAGATGAAAGAATAGAGCTTCTTAAAAAAGTATATCCTGCCGTTGATATCAGACCGGTAGACCTTTTTCCTGCGAATAGGAGAAAAACCCTGTGGGACCTGAAAATTAATCACCTGAGCAGGCAATATGATGTGGTTGGCCTTTTTAATTTTGGAGAAAAAGAATTGCAGCAGCATGTACTGAAATTCTCTGATATCGGCATTGAACATGATGGCCCATGCCATGTATTCGATTTCTGGAATGATGAATATCTTGGAGCGTGGGAGAAAGGATTGGCATTTGAAATACCCCCCACAAGCTGCAGGGTAATTACAATTATGCCGGATAATGGAGAGATAAAGTTGATATCTACAAACAGGCATATTACGCAGGGCTGGATTGACCTGGAGGATATTGATTATGATAATGGAAATAAAACATACTCGGGCTTAAGCAATGTGATAAAAGACGATCCTTACCAGCTGCATTTTGCATATCCGAGAGGTGAATATTATAAAATCAGTAATGTTCAACTCAAAGGTGCGGCAGGATTAAAGAGCGAGATAACAAATCACCAGGGTTGGTCAACACTTACAATATACTCACCCCGGACGACTGAAATAAGATGGACTGTATCTTTTGATACAGCATATTCATATAAGTACATGACCAGGGAACCTGGCAGGTTGTCAGCAGAGGCAGTAGGCATTGATGCAGTTAAGCTGAGCTGGGGAGCACAATACTACCTTAATTCAGGATACCAGGTTTATCTTGATGATGAACTCATTGGCTATTCTCCTGCCACTTATTTTACTTTAAATGGATTGGATCCTGAAAAGGAATACACAGCAGATGTGAGAACAGTATGGAAAGACGGTGAGGTTAATCAACGACCTGAAGGAGATGAACAGGAACATGGAATCAAGATAAGGCTTAAATCACTTATACCTGATGTGGTAGAACTCACAGATGTTAAGTCTTCAGAAGGTGAACCACGATTCACATGGACAGCAGAAATGAATGACAATAGCTTCACCAAGAGTATAGGTGCCTTCGCAGGTAGCAGAACAACATATGACATAAATGGTATCTTTAATGAATTTACTGCCATAATAGGAGTTGATGATAAGTCAAGAGTTAGTGATAACAGTGAAGGCATGGTTTTCATTGTTGAAGGTGATGGGAAAGTTCTTTACAGAAGTAATAGTATGAAATTATCACATAAACCTTTAAATATCTCGGTGAATATATCAGGTGTTAGAAAACTTGTTCTCACATCTGAGAGCACAGGCGATAATTCACGCCGTAGATTTGGTTTGATGGGTAACTGGGCTGACCCGCTAATAAAAAAGTAGAAGAGAAGTATGGGACTTTCAGGAAATATTGTAATTAAGTCTATTATACTTGCATTTGCTTTAACTCTCTTATCATGCAGCAAATCTGAAGATAAACCGAACATCGTTCTTATTATGGCCGATGATATGGGTTTCTCTGATATAGGATGTTATGGTGGAGAGATAGAAACACCTAATCTTGACCGGCTGGCATCAGAGGGTATACGTTTTATACAATTTTATAATAATGCAAGATGCTGCCCTACCAGGGCAGCCCTGTTGACCGGCCTTTATCCACATCAAGCAGGTCTTGGCCATATGGTTGATGGAGTGGTACGGGATGGTGGTTATTATGGTGAAATAAACAGGAATTGTGTTACAATAGCTGAAGTATTGGGCTCTTCGGGTTACTCAACATATATGTCGGGTAAATGGCATGTTTCACGCTCCGTGCGACCTGAGGATAAGCGTAACTGGCCTCTGCAGAGAGGATTTGATGACTTTTTCGGCACAATTACAGGTGCTGGCAGTTTTTATGACCCGGCAACTCTAACTCATATGAATGAACCAATAGAAGCAAACTCTGGTTTTTATTATACAGATGCTATATCTGATACAGCCTGTGCATTTATTGAATCGCACTGTCGTAAAAGAAAAGAAATACCATTTTTCCTGTATGTTGCCTATACCGCCCCTCACTGGCCGCTTCATGCTCCTGATGAAGTTATACAAAAATACCAGAAACTATATGAGCAGGGCTGGGATTTACTCAGGCAGAAAAGGTTTGACAGACTTAAAGAACTGGGCATTATGGGCTATGACCTGGTCTTATCTGACAGGGATAGCAGGGTGCCCGAATGGAAGTCGGTTGAGGAAAAAGAATGGCAGGCCAGGAGAATGGCAACCTATGCTGCCCAGGTTGATATTATGGACCAGGGTATCGGACGAATAGTGCAAACACTCCGTGAAGAAAAGCAACTGGATAACACGCTAATACTTTTCCTCTCTGATAATGGAGGATGTGCAGAAGGATGGAATTCCGAAACGGAGTGGGTGAGAAGATACGCACCGGAATTTAATTTTGATGGCGTCGAACTTCAATTTGGCAATAATCCTTCAATAATCCCCGGGCCCGACAGTACTTACGCAAGTTACGAGACCGAATGGTCCAACCTGAGCAATACACCATTCAGGTGGTATAAACACTATGGCCATGAAGGAGGTGTGGCTTCACCTTTTATCATGCACTGGCCAAATAGCCTGGATGATAAAAATAGCCTGAGAAACCAGGTAACTGGAATTATAGATATAATGGCAACCATAGTGGATGTAACAGGAGCTGAATATCCTGAATTGTACAATGGCAATGCAATAATACCAATGGAGGGCCTGAGCCTTATTGATGCAGCAATAAATAATTCCCCTCTGGACAGGGATGCATATTATTTCGAGCATGAGTGGAACAGGTACATAAGGAAAGGAAAATGGAAACTGGTGGCTTTATGGAATGGCGACTGGGAATTATACGATATGGAGAAAGACAGAACCGAGTTGAATGATCTTTCGGATGAATATCCGCAACTGGTGGAGGAACTTAGAGATGAATGGGAAAGATGGGCATGGCGAACCGGTGTTCTGCCAAATGACAGATAACTGTAGCTTATTAAAAACAAAATAACATGAAAAAACTGATTTTCTTAATTCTTGGAGCTTTATACATTGCTTCATGCGGTAGCGATGAAAACCAGCCCCTGACAGGATCACAATGGGGTGAACTGAGGAACGGATCAGCCGAAGATGTAGTATCTTCCGAGGTATTATTCTGGACCCCTGAAAGCCGAAGGGGAGGAGCAGTGCTTTTCTATGATTTTGATGCCAGAGAAGGAAATAAGAGCCTTACAATATACAGCGACAATCCTTCATATGGCAGGTGGTTCAACAAGGTTAACCTGAAACCCTGGTCAAAATACAGGTTTACCGGGTGGGTAAAAACCGATAATCTTGTCCCAGGCGGAAAAAAGGGGGCAGGTATAAGGATAGATGGTATGCCTGTGGAAACAACAGGCTTTAACGGAACAAATGACTGGACGCAGGTGGAATATGTATTTGAAACAGGTGATAACGATGCGGCAATTGTATCCTGCGTTTTCGGCCTTGACGGAAGGGCAACAGGAAGAGCATGGTTTGATGATATGAAGTTTGAACTGATATCTGAAGAAAAATTAACTACTTCAATTTCCATTAACATTGAGGATACCGGGGCACCAATCTCAAAATATATATATGGTCAGTTTATCGAACACCTGGGCCGCTGCATATACGGGGGTATCTGGGCGGAGATGATCAATGACAGGAAGTTCTACTATCAACCGGGTACTGAAGAATCAACATGGAGAATCCATGGGAACCGTGAACTTCTTAAAACAGATAATATAAATTCTTATGTTGGTGAAATTACACCAGTTCTCAGTATCATGCCGGATGATGATGTATCGCTTGTTCAGAGTGAACTGGGACTGAAAGAGGGAATGGGATATACCGGCAGGATAGTGTTGAAAGCTGACAGTGGTATTGAGAAAGTGACCGTTAACCTGTCCTCGGGAGATTATGTAGAGTCAGTTACAATAGATTCTTTAGAATCCGGTTATAAAGATTATCCTCTAAATTTTACATCGGATGTGTTTACTCATAATGCATCAATAGAAATTAGTGCTGAAGGAACGGGGAATCTGTATACAGGCACCATCAGTCTTATGCCAGCTGACAATATTGATGGTTTCAGGAAAGATGTTATAGCGCTTTTAAAAGAGCTTAACTCACCTGTTTACAGGTGGCCGGGAGGTAATTTTGTAAGCGGCTACGACTGGAATGATGGTATAGGACCACGTGACAAAAGGCCGCCCCGCAAAAACCCGGCATGGACAGGTGTTGAGCATAATGATGTCGGAATGCATGAATTCATACAGTTCTGCCGCCTTCTCGGCACAGAACCTTATATAGCCGTGAATGCAGGACTTGGTAATGTGGAACAGGCCCGCCAGCAGGTTGAATATTGCAATGGTGATCAAAGTACACCTATGGGCAGGCTGAGGGCTGAAAACGGTGATCCTGAACCATGGAAGGTTAAATGGTGGTCAATAGGTAATGAGATGTATGGCAGCTGGCAGCTGGGACATATGTCAACCGAGGCATTTGTTGATAAGCATAATGGTTTTGCGAAAGCAATGAGATCGGTCGATCCTGACATTGAACTAGTGGCAGTGGGTGAAGTAGGAGAATGGGATGAAATGATCCTTGCCAACTGTGCAGATAATATGGACCTGATAAGTGAACATTTTTACCGCCAGGACTGGCATGGTGGCGGATTAATGACACATGCACTTCAAATACCCAGGGCAATAAAAGGTAAAGCCGATGCCCACCGAAGGTACAGGGAAGAAATACCGGGACTGGCTGATAAAGATATCAGGATATGCCTTGATGAGTATAATTACTGGTATGGTCCACATATTTATGGTGAACTGGGAACAAGATATTTTATGAGAGATGCACTGGGAATTGCAGCAGGTATGAACGAATTTTACCGGCAATCGGATATTATTTATATGGCCAATTATGCACAGACCGTTAATGTTATAGGATGTATAAAAACAAATACCACACATTCAGTAATGGCCTCAACAGGACAGGTGCTTAAGCTTTATCGTGCCAGGTACGGGACTATTCCTTTAAAGGTGGATGGTGAAGCTCGACCTCTTGATATTGCTGCCGCTCTCAATGATTCATCTGATACCCTGGTGATTTCAGCAGTAAATCCTACATGGAAAAAGGTGGTTATGAATTTTGATATTGAAAATGCTGATATAGGTTATGTAGCTGAACACTGGTCGATTACAGCTCCTGATGATATGGCATATAACGAACCGGGCAAACCTGAAAAAGTGGTAATTAACGGACCTGTGAGATTATCCGGTATAAAAACCATGGAAATAGATCCCGTGAGTATCAATATTTTCAGAATCCCGCTCAACAAGTAAATAATAGTCATGAAGAAATACGGATTATTTCTTATGGCAGTTATATTATCCATGCTGTCATGCCAGGAGAAAAAAAGACAGCCTGACGTGCTTTTTATTGCCATTGATGATATGAATGACTGGATTACCCCGCTGGGAGGCAGGGATGATATGCATACACCCAATCTTGATGCACTGGCTGCCAGGGGGATGATCTTTGAGAATGCACATTGTACGGCTCCTGCCTGCTGCCCTTCGCGCACAAGTGTGATGACAGGTGTTCGACCCAGTACATCAGGTGTATATGCAAACACTCAACTATGGAGAAAATCACCGGTACTGGGCAAGGCCTTAACCATTCCTGAATTTTTCAGGAAACAGGGATATATAGTAAAAGGAGGTGGAAAAATATTCCATGCACTGTCGTGGATCCAGACAGCATACGGTATCGACCAGAATGATTCAACAATATGGGATGAATACTTTCCTTCCAAATCAAGGTCACTACCACCTTCAATATGGCCTGAGTCATATGAAATTAATGATGTTGGGACAGTAACGTGGGATAATATTGCAGGGGCAGGTACAGAAAACAGGCCACCATATTACTTTGACTGGGGGCCCCTGGGTAAAGAAGAGAATATGGCTGATTATAAAGTTGTAGAATGGGCAGTTTCTGAACTGCAGAAAAAACATGATAAACCACTATTTCTTGCTGTTGGTATTTTCAGACCTCATATACCATGGTTTGTACCCCGGGAGTACTTTGATATGTACCCGGTAGATGAAAGGGAATTGCCTAAAATACTTGAGAATGACCTTGATGATGTATCATCTGCATCATACCCCTGGCTGAGAAGGCAGTGGCAGAAGTGGATACTTGAGAATGACCAGTGGAAATCTGCCGTTCAGGCTTACGAAGCCTGCATTTCATTCTCTGATGCCATGCTTGGTAAACTTATCAGGGGACTTGATGAAAGCGGCAGAGCTGATAATACAATTATTGTACTTTGGTCAGACCATGGTATGCATATAGGGGAGAAAGAGCAATGGGAGAAATTTACCCTTTGGGAAGAATCAACAAGAGTACCCTTGATATTTATTGCTCCCGGAATAACAGCACCAGGCTCCCGCACAGCTGAAGCCGTCAGCTTGCTTGATGTATACCCTACACTTGTAAGCCTGGCAGGAGGGGAGCAATTTGAACAACTTGAGGGAACCGACCTGGTGCCACAACTCAGAGATCCCGGAGCCCAGAGAGATGAACCGGCAATAACAACTTACCATAAGGATAATCATTCAGTGAGGACGGAAAGATGGAGATATATCCGCTATTATAATGGTGATGAAGAATTATATGATCATAAGAATGACCCTGATGAATTTCATAATATTGCCGATTCCGCCGAACTGAGACCATTAATAGAAGAACTGTCTAAATGGTTGCCCGAAATCAATGCAGAGGAATTTAGGAATAACTGAATTATCAGACATTAGCCACAAAATATTATCTATTTTTGCTTGAAATTATCTATAATTTCAATTTAGAATGAAGATCGAGAATATCCTGATCACTCCATTCCAGAAATTCGTTAAAGTTGAAAGCCTGAGTGGTGTTTTACTGTTCGGGGCAACTATTATAGCGCTTATATGGGCAAATTCACGCTTTGCCACGGTATATGATTCCATCTGGCAATATGAAATTGGGATTAAGACAGCTGATTTTGAGTTATCCAAACCACTGATATTATGGATAAATGATGGTTTGATGGCTATCTTTTTCTTCCTGATAGGCCTGGAGATAAAGCGTGAAGTGATGATAGGGGAACTGAATAACCTAAAGAAAGCCTCATTCCCCATATTTGCTGCACTTGGAGGCATGATAATACCTGTTAGCCTTTATATCATACTCAATAAAGATCCCGGAACATCACATGGCTGGGGTATACCTGCAGCAACAGATATTGCCTTTTCACTTGCCATATTGCAATTACTTGGGAAAAGAGTGCCTGTAAGCCTTAAGGTTTTCCTGGCCGCTTTTGCAATTGTTGATGATATTGGAGCTGTTGTCCTTATAGCAGTATTTTACAGTACTGGCATAAAATGGGCTTTGCTGATAATCGCATTGGCAATAATTATCATTCTTATTATCCTGTCTTCCAGGAGTATATACTCAAAATATTTATTTTTTATCGCAGGGTTTGTGGTCTGGCTCCTTTTCCTTAAAGCCGGTTTTCATCCTACTGTGGCTGGTGTTTTACTTGCCTTCACGATACCAATAAGAAAAAAGATTGATGTTAATACATATGCCGTTAATTTGTGCAGCATAGCAGATAAGTTCAGGGATGCAGGCGATGGCAAAAGTCCTGTGCTGTCGAAAGAGCAGGTTGAATATATTGACGACCTGGAAGACTGGACAAGCAAGGTGCAATCCCCACTGCAGCATCTGGAGCACAGCCTGCATAACTGGGTGGCCTATCTAATTATACCAATTTTCGCTTTTGCAAATGCCGGTATTAACCTGAGCACAGGTACTGATCTTAATTATGACCTGATACTGACAATAATGGTAAGCCTTTTTGCAGGAAAGTCAATTGGCATTTCATTGTTCACCTGGTTGGCCAGGAAATTCAAGCTTACAGTAATGCCGAAGGGAATAAACAACTGGCAATTAACGGGTATTACTTTCCTTGCAGGAGTGGGATTTACAATGTCAATATTTATTTCAAACATCGCTTTTGCTGATAATCCTGCCGTGGTAAATTCAGCTAAAATAGGAATAATAGCCGGGTCATTGATCTCCGGGCTGACCGGCTATTTAATTCTCAGGTTCACAGCAAAATGATTCAGGCTAAGGTCTGGATTGATGAAGTGGATCTCCAGATCCATACCTGCGTACGGCGGACAAGGTGAAGTTTATAAATGATGGAGATTTTATACCGTATCCCCATATCAAACATTTTAGCAGTCAAACGATCAAACCTTTTTAAACCCACTCTCAACCCATTCTAAACCTTTTCAACCTAATAAGTATTTATAGTTACTCAAATACCATTTTTTATCCTATTGCTGTATAAAAGCTTATTCTTTTCATTTGCATTTAGAATTATCCTAAATCAATTCCGAAATGGAAGAGATTATAAAAGAAGCGGGAAAGCCCGGGGAATCAAGCGAAACAGTAGAGGCTAAAACTGCTGCAAAGACTAAAAAAAGATATCGCGGGAAAGTGCCTGCGCCACCCACTGTGCGCAAACAAAGGGTAACCCGCGACCGCCCGATTAAAAGTATAGTAAAAGCTATAACCTGGCGATTGATTGCTTCTGCTACAACTTTTGGGCTGGCATACCTTTTCTTTCACAAGGACCCGTATGCTGCCCAGAAGGCTACAGGCATAGCAATAGCTGAAGCATTTATAAAAATGTTATTATATTTCTTTCATGAAAGATTATGGGAACGTATTAGGTGGGGACGTATGCTGGTGATCATACGAAGGGGCACACGTAAGTCGAAGAGGTCAATAAGGAGGATAATATTAATGAAACCCTGATGATGGATAATAAAGCTGAAGAATTACTGTCTGTTTTGCATGATAAGAGCCCTGTAGATGGATTACAACTCCTTGCTGAGCTATATCCCGGCGAGATTGTTTTTACAACAAGCTTCGGTATAGAAGACCAGGTTATCACCGATATGATCTTTTCAAATAATATTAAGATTGAAGTGATAACACTTGATACCGGCCGGCTGTTCAAAGAAACATATAAGGTATTCAGCAAGACCATTGAAAAATATGGAAGGAACATAAAAACATATTTTCCTGATGCAAGCTCCGTAGAAAAGCTGCTTTCAGAAAAAGGTCCGTATAGTTTCTACGAATCAATTGAAAACAGGAAAGAATGCTGCCATATACGCAAGGTTGAGCCTCTCAACCGGGCCCTGGAAGGAATGAAGTGCTGGATCACTGGTATCCGGGCAACACAATCCTCAAGCCGTGATGAACTGGAAATGATAGAAACTGATGAAGAAAGGGGTATATACAAATATAATCCTTTGCTTAACTGGGAATTAAGCGATGTGGAGGAGTATATTAAAAAGCATAATGTCCCATACAATATATTACATGACAAAGGTTATGCAAGCATAGGTTGTGAGCCATGTACACGTGCTATTAAACCAGGCGAGGACCTCCGCGCCGGAAGGTGGTGGTGGGAATCCGGCTCCAGCAAGGAATGCGGCCTGCATGAGAATAATTAAGGCTAAGGTAAGACAGAAGGTTGTTTTATTTTTAAAGTTCTTAGCACTTCGCCCTTTGATTTGTGCCCTACGTAACCCAAAACCCAAACCGAGCTCCGAGAATAGTGTAAATTTACTTAACCTCAACCTGTATAGAATTCACTTTCAGTATTTCTTTAAAGGTATTCAGCTCGTAATCCAATTTTATCCAAATCAAAATATTATTTAGGATATTACCGTTTATTAAAGCAGCTGGCAACTTGTTTGTTGCATATTTCATTTATCTGACATAAAAATACGATAGCTGAAAGATGAAGTCAAATATATTTTTATATGCTTATAATCAGGATTTTTATTTAAGGTTCTTAGGGAGATTGATTGCTATTGACTAAATTGCATCTGATAATGCATTTTATATTGATATTGTGCAGACTCAATACTGTCAGTTTAATATATGTCAAATCAAATTGATAAGCAATGGTAATATCAGACCGAATACCGATTACTGTAGGTGTTATAGGTCATCTTGATGTTATAACAACAGACGAACACAGGGTACAAATAGAAAAATTGTTCAGCGATCTGGCTGCAAAGTATCCCAATACACCTGTTCACCTTTTTTCCTCAATTGCAGAAGGTGCCGACAGGTTCGTTGCTGAAATCTTCTTAAATATGAAATGGGAAAATGAAGAATACCATGATAGGTTCGAACTGATTGTCCCTTTGCCTTTTGATCCTGAAGAATACAAGGCAGACTTTGATGATTTTTCTGATAAAGAATTTGATGCCCTGCTTAAACAGGCAAAAAGAAGTTTTATCGTTGGCTATGATGGTAAAGAGATTGACAGGCCCCGTCAGTATTTAAAAACCGGCAAACTGGTAGCAGACAGTTCTATGATTCTGATTGCCCTGTGGGATGGAAAGGTGGGAAAGAAAGGAGGAACGGCTGATATAGTAAAACACAAAATAACGGGGGACGATGATACAGTTGCTGAAAGCACATTTGAATATGATGGTACTGTCTTTATTTTACCCAGTCAAAGGGAACAGTCTCCAGATAATATTTCAAAAAAATATAAAAACATCGAATCTCTGTCCCTGGATCTTGTTCTAAAAGATGTTACACTGAGAGAGGCCCTTGAAAAAATTGAAGAGATAAACAGGGATTCAGTTCATATTGGTCAGGCCGACCTTGAAAAATCACAACCATATTTGTTTAATAAGCCTGAGAAACTGAATATTCCTCAGAGGTCATTGATGGTATGGTATTCACTTCTTGATCAGTTATCACTGAAATGCAGGAAGAAAGATCTGATGGCTACTGCCTTGCTTTTTGTTTTAGGATTGTTCTTTATCCTGGGACTGGAAATATATTCAAATATATGGGTTAACAGACTTGTACTGGCAGTTACTATGTCTCTTCTTGTTCTTGCGACCGCAGTATTGATTTATTCGAGGATAAAAAAAGATCATGCTAAATATTTATACAACAGGACCCTGGCAGAAGCTTTAAGAATCCAGTTTTACTGGAACTTTGCAGGGTTGCAGGAAAATGTCTCTGATTATATCCTGAGAATACACCGCAAGGAATTCACCTGGGTAAAACACATTCTTTCTGCTCTTTATGGACTAACATATAACACTAGATCCATAAATCCTGAAACAATAGAGGACCTTACAGATAACTGGATTAAAGACCAGGCCTCTTTTTTCAATTCTTCAATAATTAAGATGAACGAACGAATAACCCGTTATCACAGGGTATCCAATGTGGCATTTGTTATGGCATTTATTCTTTTTGTTTCAATATTCTTTCTGGGTACTTTCTATGCATCAAATGATTTTCTGCTTAACATATTACTGGTTATAGCTCCAATATTACTGGGGATCTTTGCTTTAATCAGGACATATATTAATATGAAGGGATATGAGCAGTTAGTGAATCAGTATGAGCTGATGCAGGTTATTTATAAAAGAGCTGAAGCTAAGATTGCCGAGCTGCATCAAACACCTCTAAAATCAGGGGAGAGGGATTCGTATTTCAGGGAACTGTTTTTTGTTATCGGGAAAGAAGCACTTATCGAGAACGGTATCTGGTACCTGATATTTAAAGAGAAAGAGCCGGAGCTTGAAGTTGGATGACTTCAGTAACAGAAAGACCTGCGATAATGATTTTATCCAGGTTATATTTTTTTCGTAACTTTATTTAAATGAATTGTTGATATGGCAAGTATAATTGAAGGATACGAATACGATATCTTTATCAGCTACAGGCAAAAGGACAACAAATACGATGGGTGGGTCACCGAGTTTGTCAATAATCTCCAGCGGGAACTGGATGCTACCTTTAAGGAAGATGTGTCGATATATTTCGATGAAAACCCACACGATGGATTGCTTGAGATTCATAATGTCGACAAAAGTCTTGAAACAAAACTCAAATCTGTGGTATTTATACCAATTATCTCCCAGACATACTGTGATCCGAAAAGCTTTGCATGGCATAATGAATTTGTTGCATTCAACAAAATGGCAGGTGAAGATCAGTTTGGCAGGGATATTAAGCTGCCAGATGGCAATGTCTGCAGCAGGATTATACCTGTGAAAATTCATGATCTTGATCCGACCGACACTGAACTGGTTGAAAATGAGCTTGGCTGCAGGCTCCGTTCAATAGACTTCATTTTTTCGAGTGCCGGGGTGAACAGACCTTTAACACCTCACGATAATCCGGACAAGAATCTCAACAAGACTTATTACCGAGACCAGATCAATAAAGTGGCGAACGCTGTTAAGGAGATCATTTACGGACTTCATCCTGATAAGAAAAAAAGGATCACAAAAACATACCAAACCAGGACTCAGGCAGGATACATTGATGAACCTGCTAAAATAATGGATGGAAGAGATGCAAGACCAAAATGGTTGACCGGTAAGATAATTGCTCCCGTAGCCATAGGGATACTGGCAATACTTGCAATAATATATGTAATACCCAAATTGTCGCAGAAAGCCGAAAAGCAAATATTACCTGACATATCAATAAGAAAAGCGGTTGCTGTAATGCCCGTTTCCAATTTTACAGGCGACCCTGAGATGGGCTGGATCGCTGATATGATCCAGAGTGATCTGACCGGCCAGCTTCAGGGTATCAGTAACCTGGTCGTAAGGCCAAAACAAACAACATTGCAGTTCAGGAACAGTCAGGAACCGGTACAGGATATCGCCAGGAAACTGAGTGTAAATAACCTTATAGAAACTTCTATAAAGGGAACCGAGGATAAGCTTCAGGTGGAAATAACGGTTCTTGAAGCATTCCCGGAAGAAAAATACCTGTATCGTTCTTCATTCACCCACAGTTTTTCTGAACTGGCAAATATATACAGTGATATGGTCAACCGGATACTCAAGGAAATGGAGGTTAAACCAACAGAAGATGAAGAGGCAACAATATCAGCAAGAACCGTTAACCCTGAAGTACGAAAAGCCTGTGCGCGGGGATCATATTATATGAGTCAGCTTACCCAGGAGGGGTTTGAAAAAGGGGTGGAGTATTATGAAGAGGCTATAGCTATTGATCCTGCTGATCCTGAACCATATATAGGACTGGCACTGGGTTATGGAAGTGCCGGCCATGGTGCCGGTATTGCATCCCTTAATATGGCTAAAGCCTATGCCCTTAAAGCCATAGAACTCGATCCTGAGGAACTGCATCCCAATCTTGCCGATGCCCACGTAGTACTGGCTGAAACATATCTTTACCATGATTATGATTTTGTGAAAGCCGAACACCACCTGAAACGAGCCATCGACCTTAATCCAAACAGCGCACCAGCCCATTATACATATGGATGGTATATTGCCCTGACCGACCAGGTGGATGAAGCCGCAGATGAGATGAGGATAGCCATGCAGATAAATCCCCTTGCTCCCATATGCCCGGGATACCTTGGCTGGATGTTTCAGTGGTTCGGCCGTTATGAGGAAGCAATAAGCTATGCTGAGGACGCGCTGGAGATAAACCCCAACTATCCAATGGCATATTATGTACTGGGTATGGTTTATGCAGAGCTGGGCAGGTATGAAGAAGCTATTGATACACTGAAGAAAATATATGCTCCTAACTCCGGTTTTGCAAGCGGATTAGGTGTTGCCTATGCCCTTGCAGGACAAAGGGACAAAGCTCTTGAGGTAGCTACCGAGATGGAAGCTCAAAATATGAGGTGGCATACCTGGGGACTTGCAGATATTTACTCTGCCCTGGGAGATAAGGAGAAAGCCATATATTGGATTGAAGAAGCGTATAAGCTAAGGCATGATTTTATCCCATGGGTCAGGAATAATCCCTATTATGATAAACTTGCCGATGATCCCCGTTTCCAGGATTTAGTTGAACGACTGAACCTGCCGGAAACAAAATCTTCCTTATAATCATGGGAAAAGCAATAGTAAAACTGAATATAGCCACCTACGCCGGAGAGGAATATGTGGTGGAAGTGCCATGTGAAAAGGATGATGTGGATGATATAATCATTGCCAGGGCATGGAAACAACTTAAGGAAAATGAAGGAGGATCAATCCCTTACGGTCACCGTACGGCAGAAATCATAAAACGTACGGATTAATAGGGACATTTTATTCACCCCGCTCCGGGGGAATTTGCATGGAGCAGAGCTTAGACCCTGACCGACCAGCAGGAGCGTCAGGGCAACAGTCACACCTGTGGATCGATTAATTTATTTAACTTTATTCAATAAACTTAAGGATATGAAATATGTTATTTTCACGATAACAACCTTTCTACTGGTTTTTCAGGTGACTTATTCTCAACCTTCGGATACATATGAAGTTTACGCCATCGAGTATGGGGGCTCGAATGCCAAAATCCCTGCATCCAACGTTACCATAGGGGGAAGCCCGGAGGATAGTGTCTCATTCTCAAACTATATGTGGTTTCTGAATGGTGATAACGGAAGGAAAATACTGGTGGACGTCGGCTATGAAAGAGATTATACGAGGCCTCTTACTGCAGGACAATACTTTATCAGACCCGACTCGGCTCTTCAGAGGATGAATATAGATCCGGAAGATATTACCGATATAATAATAACTCACGCCCATAATGATCATATAGGAGGACTTCATCTGTTTGACAGGGGGACCATATGGATGCAGAGGAATGAATATACGTATTTCGTCGGCGACGGATGGCAGAAAGGAGCAGATCACCGTGGCATGAATAAGGATGATGTCCTGAAAATTGTTCAGGCTAACCTCGATGGGAGGGTACAGTTCATCGATGGCGACAGTATAGAAATAATACCCGGTATAAGGGTATTCATTGGCTCAACACATACTTTTGAAAGTCAGCACCTCCTGGTTGATACTAAATCTGAAAAGGTGATGCTTGCCTCAGATGACAGCTGGTTCTATTATAACCTTGATCATGAGCTGTCGGTATCACTGGTTCGTGATGCCGAGGCATATGTACACCAGCTGCAAAGGATGAAGGCCCTTGTCAGCAATCCTGACCTTATTATTCCGGGACACGATCCGCTTGTAATGTCCAGATTTCCTGAGGTGACTGAAGGAGTCGTCAGGATAAAATAACAGTAGAAGGGAAGAATGTGTGAATAGGAGAAGGGGCGAGTCAAAACTGTGTTTCAGCTACCGCCAGAAAGGCACAACCGTTCTATTTCTTCCAGTACATTGTCACACTATACGTGCCATAATCATTACTGACCTCTTCGCCCTCTAAAACAAGTTCGTCCTTCGTAAGCTTTATGATTATCATTTCGTCATCATCCATTAAAAGTACTTCATCATTATCAATTAAATCCCATGTCCCATCATCCGTCTCATCAAGCATCGTTAGAGTATAGGAACCATCTGAGTGGAATTCAAGGGTTGCACCGGTCATGAATATATTGTAGAGCGTGATAAGGTCCTGTACCATTTCATTCGTGGAATTAGTTGTCATTTTATCCCAGTTCCAGATATGATCCAGTAAAAGATCTATATCACTCTTCTTCAGTTTATCACAACCTACAGAAGCAATAAGAGAAAAAATAAACATGGATAAAACTGTAACTTTAAAGATTTTTTTCATAGCAATGTTCTTATTTATTAATTATTAGTCACTTTGACTATTATATAACGAAAGTCAATAATATGTAATTTACAATCTGGTTGATAAGTAGAATATTGTACGATATTCACATAAAAAAGATACATTTGAATTATGTTAAAAATAACACTACTGTCCCGTTTAAAAAACGGACAAGTTGCTTAAATGGTTAATAATTAATTTGTTATAAATATATAATTTTTCAACGATTTGAAATTTAATTTTATGGCGAAATCGTAAAGATAATCGCCATG
>Ga0315550_1000050_pt1 | contig 67704 bp, 58 predicted proteins | sample SalMarSW160190MG_2_FD_203100 | JGI IMG/M metagenome (GOLD analysis project Ga0315550, IMG submission 203100) | Salt marsh sediment microbial communities from the Plum Island Ecosystem LTER, Massachusetts, United States - Salt Marsh Sediment SW1601-90 ...
TGCCGCGCCCAAGCGTTGATTCCACCCTTTAAATTCAAAATCCTCTGGAAACCTGCGCCGGATAGAATGTGCAGCGCTCTCGCGGAGCGGGTCCCTGTTCTACAGAAAAGAACCACCTCCTCAGCCTTATCCAACTCTGCCATTCGGGTTGCCATCGCGCCAAGAGGAATTAGGTCAGCGTCGGGGAGGCTGGAGATCTGCAGTTCGTGCGGTTCGCGAACGTCGATCAGATGGATGGTTTCACCGGCTGTCAGCTTATTAGCAAGTTCAGAAGGTTTAATCTCCCAATCGGGTGCACAGTCACTGCCATCATCATTTTGCCCGGGCTCGCCACAGAAAGCCTTATAGTCGATGAGTTGTGTAATTGAGGGGCTTTGCGAACATACCTTGCATTCAGGGTTCTTCTTCAATTTGACCATCTCAAAGCGCATGTCTTGGGCATCATAGATGAGCAGGGTACCGATGAGCGGCGTCCCGATTCCGAGCAGCAGCTTGATGGCCTCCGTTGCTTGAATGGTGCCGATCGTCCCCGGCAACAGACCGAGCACACCACCATCGGCGCAAGATGGCACTTGACCCGCCGGCGGGGGAACAGGAAGGAAGCAGCGGTAGCATGGACCTTTCTTCCCCCAAAATACGCTGACTTGTCCGTCAAAGCGCAGAACCGAGCCGGAAACATTGGGTTTACCAGTCAGGACGCAGAGATCGTTAATCAGGTAGCGAGTGGGGAAATTGTCTGAAGCGTCGATAAGCAAATCAAAGGATTCGGAAATTCTCTCAGCATTCTCTGAAGTGAATGACTCGTCAAACACGACGACGTCGACTTCCGGGTTGATGTCGAGCAAGCGGTCTCGAGCGGAGAGAACCTTCCGATCACCGAGCCGCGAAGTGCCGTGGATAATTTGGCGTGGCAGGTTGTTGAGTTCGACAACGTCGTGATCGACGAGTCCGATCCGACCTACTCCTGCTGCAGCGAGATATATGGCGACTGGAGAACCCAAACCTCCAGCACCCACGATGAGGATCGAAGAGGCTTTTAGTTGTTCCTGGCCTTGTAATCCAACCTCGGGCATTAGAAGCTGGCGTGAATAGCGTTGAAACTCTGAATGATTAAGTCCGTTTCGTTCGCTGGATGTATCCTTCATCGTTTTCCCTTATGATTGATCTAGGATTTGATTCGATAGTCTCTCACATTCTACTCTTGAACGCACCGATTAGTTTGTATGTTGGATCGCGCATGATTGGGTGGAGGTCAATTCACACGCTGCTCATGTGGAAGAGGGAAGTCTTGTTCACACATCCAGTCCGTTATGGTGCCTATGTTGTATTATGTCAAGTAAACTAAGCTGCCTTTACAGTCCAGTGCATCGACATTGCGTCTGGGTACTTGAGTCACCTAGTATTGAATTAACTTCCGCTGATATAATGACAAACCGCCCATTTGAGAGAACCGAGGCATGCGCAGCCCTATCAGCTTCCGCAGTACGGATGCTAACGAGCAGCCGATAACACATCAAATTCTACGCCATCTTTCGGTGACATTTATCATCGCTGGAATCCTGGCGACGCTATTCACAGCATGGACACCAGCCAGTTTGAACCCCGGGGAGCTGGCGAATCAATTCGTGGCTGCCCTGGAAGGCGGTTCACAGGAGAGTGCCCCCTCAGTTTTCGTGCCCTCTGCTCCGGAGCAGACCGAACTACGAATCGGATTGGTCATTGGGCATTCAGGAATTAACCCAAATACCGGCAGCGGTGATCCAGGGTCGGTATGTGCTGATGGTCTGACGGAGTTGGAAGTTAACTCCACCGTGGCGAATCTTGCCGCGCAAGCGCTTGAGGCGGCAGGGCTGCAAGTGGATATCCTGGAGGAGTTCGACTCGCGGCTCTTTGAATATCGGGCAGTGGCGCTAGTCTCCATCCATGCTGATTCCTGCGTCCCAATTAACGAATATGCGACAGGATATAAAGTTGTCAGTGCGCTGGACACCGTTGTTCCAGATAAATCACAACGGCTGGTCGATTGTATTGTCGATCGGTACCATCGGGCAACCGAATTAAATTTCCACGCAGGCAGCATCACACGCGATATGACCGAATATCACACCTTCCGCGAGATCCACAGCCAGACACCTGCAGTGATCATTGAGGTGGGATTCCTCTACCTAGATCGGGACTTCCTCACTTCTTCACCTGAGAAAGCAGCACGCGGGGTAGCCGATGGCATTCTCTGCTATGTAAATAACGAACCAGCCAGCCTCCCGTGGGAGGATACGCCATGAGTTCAGCAGATATAGGCCGACACGATCCACTTTTGGATCCATCTACGCAAGCGCATGCATCGCTCCGCCGGGGTGACATCTCCGAGGCGAGGAGATATGCGCGCTTAGCGGTCAAGCGCGATCCGCATTCTGAAAAATGCTGGCTTACATTAGCCGCCGTTTCGGAGCCACGCGCAGGGTTGGCGTATGCGGCGCGCGCATTGGAAATCAACCCAAAGAGTAAACCAGCGAAAAAAGCGATCCGCTGGCTGGTTCGGCGTCTACCTTCAGGAGAACGAAAAGCTGCGTTGCGGGAAGCGCGGATCCCTGAAGATCTCCTTCCGAAAATTACGCCACTTGAGATTCTTGCGCAACGGCGGATCTTACCCAAACGGGTCTTCATCTCTTCGGTGGTGCTAGCCGCGGGAGTGGGAATCTGGTTGGGAGGCGCACCCGCCTCCGCTCTGCAACCGCAAACCTACCAGCAGCCGTTGGCGAAAGCGACGATGACCCCAACGCCCACAAATACGCCCACGACAACACCGACCGCAACAGCAACGCCGACTGCAACGCCTACGCCAACGGTGACGCCTACTCACGTCCTTTCCTACCTCTCAACGTTCAATATCCCGCAAGATCAATTGGCGAATGAGGGTCGGTGGATCGACGTGGATGTAAGCGAACAGCGGGTGACTGCTTTCGATGGCGATAATCTTGTAAGGAGCTTCCTCGTTTCAACTGGGACTGCAGCTCATCCGACCGTAACCGGTCAGTTCCGTGTGTACACAAAGCTCTACTCTACCGCTATGGCGGGACCCGGGTATTACCTGCCCGGCGTTCCATATACGATGTATTACTACAAGGGCTATGCGCTTCATGGGACCTATTGGCATAGCAACTTCGGTGTCCCGATGAGCCATGGCTGCATAAACTTGTGGACTCCAGATGCGGAATGGCTTTTTAACTTCGCCTCGATTGGAACGCTAGTAAACATTCACCCCTAAGCGGTCCCATGCCTTACATCGCTCAGTCCAATCTGTATCTCCGGCTTCTACCCTATATGATAGAGGAATCCATTGGTCAGCTGATCCATGGGCGCCTGGAAATTACTCCCCAATTATCAAATTCGTTTGGTAAGATTCTTTTACATTCATCTCTCTAAGAGATCAGAAGAAACATAGAGCTAAGGGTTAACGTTGTTTCCGATTATCGCTGTCCACTTAGCTGTCAGGGATAGTTATTGATGATGGCACAACATTCATTATTTGCAGGTCTGGTTGTTGATGAATATGACCAAGCTGTTGAAGTCGTTCTTGTCGGCGGAGAGTCATTTTATGTCGTTGATGACGATGGTTTCCTACGCCATATCGAAAGTGAGCATGTCGATCGGCAGGTTTTCGATCATCTGCAGGAGATGATAAAGGGGCACGAGGATTTAATCAGTGAGGGAACGATGAAGATGATTGGTCAGGAGGACATCTTCACGAAGGCTGCGATCGAAACCTCACTTCAAAACATGGATGCCCAATTTGATGCGCTACTCCAGAGTGGTTTACCAGAGGATATGCGTACATACCTGGGGATGATGGGATTCCGAGTTGTGATAAACGTACATGGTGAGGTCCTACGCGTGGAGCAGCCTGGAGCAGGGATCGACCCAGACGAAGAATATTAGCCAGCAAGCAGAGTAATATGGATTAAGCGAAACGAGAAAGAGATTGAGGCGCTAATAAAACACTAACGAGTATGTAGTAGAATTTATATTCCATATCTTTTGGGGAGCGCGTTTTGAGTTATAGCGAGTACATTCTGGAAGTTAATGAAGCGACTTTTGAGAGCGAAGTGATCCTTCGATCCCATGAAGTTCCCGTCGTTGTTGATTTTTGGGCGCCATGGTGTAGCCCTTGCCGGATTCTTGGACCGCTACTCGAGCGGCTGACGATTGAAGCAGGAGGGCGTTTCCTTCTGGCGAAGGTTAATGTCGATGAAAACCCAAGTCTCTCTGTGCGCTATGGCGTTCGGGGTATCCCGGCGGTCAAGGCCTTTAAACAAGGTCAGGTCGAATCCGAGTTTGTAGGTGCGCAGCCTGAACCAGTTGTGCGGAGGTTCATTGAAAACCTGGCACCAAGCGAAGCGGAAATTGCGGTTGAAAACGCACGCAGCTTACTCGTAACCCATCACTGGGATGAGGCTGAAACCAGTTTCCGAGAGATTTACGAATTGGATGAGGCCAATGCACCAGCAGCACTGGGCCTGCTGGAGAGCTTGCTCATGCAGGGAAGAGGCGAAGATGCTCTGCGCATTATTGATGTTTTTCCGCCTGGTAACGAATGGGCGACAGCAGAGCGGCATAAACCGCTGGCTACCCTGCTTGCAGAGGTTGAAGAGAACGGGCCGAGAGATATGGACGACAAACTGGCGGCTGAGTTATACCAGGCTGCACGCTTGATCGGTCTTGGCAATCTTCCAGCCGCAATGGATGGAATGCTCGATATCTTGCGTGAGAATAAGAATTTTCGCGACGGCTTACCCAAACAAGTGCTCCTGTCGCTATTCGCGATCATCGGCGATCAAGACACGTTGACTCAACAATATCGGGACGAGCTGGCTTCCGTGCTTTTCTAAGCGCGCCTCTAAATTGTGCGGGTGACGAAGTTTAAATATGTTGCCCCACGCCGGCTGGAGCTATTCCTCAGGGCTCAGTGCTTCTGGGAGGAGAAAAATCCTCGTTGGGTGCTCGTTCTTTATTGAAAGCGATGGTTCATTGACCAGGAAAGGGTACGGCGGTAACGTGCCCCTCCGCATAGGCTGGCTCAGGGTGAATTGAAATTCGGGCGCACACATGGGTGCGCCTTTACAATTCCCTGAACGCGTAGGGGCCGACACTTGGGTCGGCCCGTTCCCCATCTGTTTTCAAGACTTGTGAGATCGAACCATCGGCTCGCCTCTGACAACAACCATCACCAGCAGGTGGCTGCTCTTATAGAACAGCACCGAGGTTTTATTCTGCGTAAGGATTACTTCGCCGTTGGGCTGGCGAGGATGAGGGTTCCCCAGGAAGTTGGATTGACAACTCTGCGCGTCGACACGCTAGAGACCATGGACTGCCATGCTGCTACTCCCGGCAAGTCGTTGTCCGAAAGCGAGAGCGCAAATCCGTAGTGGTCACCTTCTACGGGTGTGACCCCAAACACGGACCAAGGTATCTTCGCTTCAAGGTCGTAGCCAGAAGTCGTGCGCCTGGCTTTCATCTCGATGATGGATAAGCTCCGTTGCAGGCTTCGAGGGAACCAGAGGAAAGCCTCTTCGTCGAGTGTTCCGAAGTTACCTGCCGTGAGACCTAGCTGGTAGTCATCAGCGCTCATGGTTACAGAGGAGTAGTCACCGGGTAGATCTACATCGAGGTGAATTTCGACATCGTCACCTTGATATATGTTATTGCCGGTTGAAATCTGCACGATCGTGTCGTCGGTTCTGCTGACGCCGATATAGAGGGCATTCGCATCCCAGCCGATGTAGTACGTGGCGGAAAGATCGCTTGGACCGGTCCAATTCGAGCCGGCACCTGGAACGGTTTTTTCTGCACGATAGGCAGTCGATGTCCACTCGTTGAGCACTCCGTCGATCACCGGAGCTGCGCTCAGGTAAACCGCAGTAACGGGAGAGCCGTTCGGGCGAACATTAGTTGAGATCGGGGTGAGGTTGGGTGTGCTCGTCATCGCGGGATCGGTTGTGGGGGTTGGTCCACTCAGTGTGGCGGTTCCCGTTGGAATTAACGGTTGTAGGGTTGGGGGAATAGGGGTTGAAGTAGGGAGTTCGGCGAAGATGGAGGTGTGTGTAAGGTTAGGTGTGGGAAAAGTGAAGGGTGTGGGAGCAGACACGCCGGGTAGTGTGCAGCCGACAAGAAAGAGCGGCACAGTGATGAATACAATAGTTCGGATTCCCTTTGCCATGATCAACCTCCGCTCATGGGTTACTCAAAACTTACCCAAGATTTGTTCACAGAATCCGATTACGAGCACTGCGCTTCAAGACTCGATTTGGTGGGGCGAGTGGGAGTCGAACCCACACGAGGTTTCCCTCAGAGGATTTTAAGTCCCCGGCGTCTGCCAATTCCGCCACCGCCCCTAGAGCATATTGTATTCTCAAGCCTTCTGGCGTCAAGGGACGTGCTTCCAGGTCTTTGCCGAAGTCAACGTGGGATGTTCTGTTTATAAGTCAACCTGGTGAATATGGGTGGATGGCATCCTGAGTATCCCTTCGACGTTACTTTCCACACCCTTCGGTTGGGAACTTCGTTCCGAAATCCCACTCCGCTGCACTATAGCCCCGTGCAACATCCCATCAGCACCACTAAGACTTAGTGCTGGTAACCGCTATGCTATAATTTCGCCCGGAGAGGATAAGAAGCATGTTTAAGAACATAGCGAAAGCACTCGGTGGCGATCCCATCAAAAAGATGTTGGATCAAGACCGCGAGATTGTAGAAGAGATCAATGCTCAAGAACCGGGAATGCAGGCGCTTTCAGACGAGGCGTTAAAAGCAAAAACCGATGAATTCAAGATGCGCCTGCGGCAAGGCGAAACGGTCGACGACTTGCTCGTTGAAGCCTTTGCGGTCGTGCGTGAAGTTGCAGTCCGCACGGTCGGGTTGCGGCATTTCGACGTACAGCTTGTTGGCGGGATCGTCCTCCATCGAGGCCAGATCGCTGAGATGAAAACGGGGGAAGGGAAAACCCTGGTTGCCACGATGCCGATGTACCTCAACGCCCTTAGTGAAAAGGGCGTTCATCTAGTCACTGTTAATGACTACCTAGCGAGACGCGATGCCCGCTGGATGGGTCCAATTTTCCACTTTCTAGGATTGAGCGTTGGGATACTACAAGAAGCTTCTCGAACCGAACATGGCAAGAAGGCATTTCTCTATGATCCTGAACTGGAATCCGTCCAGGAGGATGTGCATCAACTACGCCTGGTTGATCGGAAATTAGCATATGCAGCTGATGTGACCTACGGCACCAACAACGAGTTCGGTTTCGATTACCTGCGGGATAACATGGCCCGCACGCTGGAAGCGCGATCGCAGCGCGATCATCATTACGCCATCCTCGACGAGGTGGACAATATCCTCATCGATGAAGCCAGAACACCATTGATCATCTCCGGCCCTTCACATGACGATCCCGGGCTCTACGTCCAGATGGCTCAGGTGGTAACACAGCTCAATGCGGAAGATTATGAGGTCAGCGAAAAGGACCGGACAGTAGCGCTCTCTGAGATTGGCGAGGACCACGTCGAACAACTGCTCAATATGCCAATTCGCGATCCAGATCGTCCTGAGGACATTACTCCAGAGCAGGCGCGTTTGCTCGGGCATCTTGAACAGGCGCTGCGTGCAGAGCATCTCTTCAAACGGAATAAGGACTACGTTGTTCAAGCTGGCCGCGTCATCATCGTGGATGAATTCACCGGCCGCATGATGGCTGGCAGGCGCTGGTCTGATGGATTGCACCAGGCAGTTGAGGCCAAAGAGGGTGTTCGAGTCCGGCAAGAAAATGTGACTTATGCCACGATCACCTTGCAGAACTACTTCCGTATGTACAAGAAGCTGGCGGGCATGACGGGGACTGCCGTGACGGAAGCCGAGGAGTTCAGCAAAATTTACAATGTAGATGTGCTCCCGCTTCCAACCAATCTTGAATTCATCGCTATGCAGCCAGGTACGGATCTGAAAGAAGTTGCTTATTCAGAAAACGGCAGTAATTTCAGCTACTACACTCGCGTGGATGATCAGGATCAGAATCCAGTCTTTTGGCGCCGTAAGGATTACCCTGACATCGTTTTCCGAACTGAAGAGGCGAAGCTCCGGGCAGTCACTCTGGAAATCTTACGGCGGCACACTATAGGCCAACCGCTTCTCGTTGGTACAACTTCTGTGGAACTTTCTGAACGCATCTCATCACGCCTGCGGGCAGATGCGCTTCAAGCCCTGGCCAATATCCAAATCGTTCGTAATGCTTACCTAGAGGCGCATGATATTCCCGATGATGGTATGCGAGTCGATGCTCTTGAATCTCTCTACCAATCGCTTCCCGAGGTTAAAGCTCCCACTTTACGGCCGCTCGCGCGCGAATTAGATATCTCGCTCAATCCCATCCGTGAGGAGAATCTCAAGCGGTTATTGATGATCCTAGAACTTGAACCATCTTATACCGAGCGGCTGACAGAAGCACTGAAGGGCGGGGTCCCGCATAATGTACTGAACGCGAAGAAGCATGATGAGGAATCGGCCATCATCGCTTGGGCGGGATCCTTAGGCGCGGTGACCATCGCCACAAATATGGCCGGGCGAGGCGTAGATATCAAACTCGGCGGTGAGATCGCGGAGGAAATCCTCGCCGCGGTAAATCGTGTTTTGCGGCGGATCGGGCTTCATGATCCCGAGAACATGAGTATGAATGAGCGACTCGATGCGCTGGCGAACGCTGGCAAGGATGCGATCGGGATCTACGAAGCAGAAATTGAGAAGCTGAAAAGCTTCATAGAGGATAGCAAGCGTGTGTGGGAAGCGGGCGGTTTGCATGTGATCGGTTCAGAGCGGCATGAATCACGGCGCATCGACAACCAGTTGCGCGGTCGTGCAGCCCGTCAGGGTGACCCAGGCTCTTCGCAGTTCTTCCTCTCCCTGGGAGATGAGTTAATGCGCCTGTTCGGAGGCGTTCAAGTGGCGAATCTCATGCAGCGGTTCAATATCGATGATGCTGTGCCGATCGCGCACAATATTGTGAACCGCACGATCGAACAAGCTCAAACTCGGGTTGAGGGTGCGAACTTTGACACCCGAAAACACCTTCTCGATTATGACGATGTACTCAATCAACAGCGTGAGGTCTTCTATAATCAACGCAACCGGGTCTTCACAAAGGACAGCTTGGGCAATGATATCGCCTCAATGCTCCGGATAGTTGTTGAAGAACATGTTCATACGGCTCTTGTGGATCCCGAGGGACCCTGGAAGCTACTTGCGTGGCTGGAGGAGACCCAGCCAACAATCGGACTTGAGAGTACTGAACCCTATCCATCCTTCATGCTGAGTAAGCTCCTCGATCAATTAGAAGGTATCTCCCAACCGGATGAGTTGAGAAAGAGTCTACTTGGAATCGCTCGAGGATCGTTGGATACGAATAAGGCTCACTTACAGCGAGCTGTTGATGAGCAGTTGACTCTGGCTATTGAGCGCCTCGATGACCAGGTCGAGCAGCGTGTCGAAATCGCAGAGATGGCTGTCGATGCTGCGATATTTGAAGCTGAAGAAGAGGGGAAAGACATCGACCCACGCGGCTTGCTGAGTGTGGTCGAGCAAGCGGCAGGCTTGCGCATCCAGATGGATGATAAGGCTTTGCAGCAGGTTCGCGAGGATCCGCAAGGTTTCCAGCAGCGAATCCGGGATATGGTTGAAGCCAGTTTCAGCTTACGCATCTGGGCAGGTTTGATCCAGGCTGTTGAACGCAGGATTGGGGAGAGCTTGAATCTAAAACCAAGCTTGACCGCTGAGATGGATTGGGATCAAGCCGCAGATGACCTGCAGAACGCGATTGAGAGTGTCTGGGAAGCTCGCTCTGAGCGGATCTTGGGTGAAATCGAGACAGATCTGCAAAATGTTGTTAGGGAAAATTCGACACTCGAAACGCAGGATAGGATCCGTTTTCTGGTCCAGATGAGCTACGGTCAACGCAGTTTTTTTGATCGGAAAACCCACCAGCGCCAGTCGGTCTCGGTTGCGCGCCTTTCCTATCCATTCTATGCCGCTGATCTCATCTCAGATGAAGATCCGGATGAGCTCACGGACCAGGTTATGCGGCACCTTGAGGGCGCTCAGGAGTCCTTGAAGGAGTTGCTTGGGAAGGCAACTTTCTCACGGCTTGCCGGTTCGAACTTGAACCAATTGGAATCGCGAACTCAGGACCATATACGAGCCGCATTAGGGCAGGAAGCCTTTGACCAATTCGCCGGGCAAGGTCCGCTTTCATCAATACCTGACGATGTGCGCGAGATGATATCCGGCGTCTTGGGGAGCCAGGCTTTAGCGAGTGCCCATAGAGAACTTTTCCTTTCCGTTGGCGACCGAGAGTGGGTGGATTACCTCACGCAGATGGAAGCGCTCAGGACCTCGATTGGCTTAGAAGCATACGGTCAACGCGATCCACTTGTGCAGTATAAGAGCCGGGCATTCGATCTCTTCAATGTCCTCCTGGCTTCCATTCGGGCGGGTGTTGTCGCCCATATGTTCAGGTTGCGAACTACAGCGAGTTCTTCAACAGCTGCAAAGCAGGCACCCACTCCCAGGCAGCCAGTCACCGATGATGACAAGCCCGATAGTACCGCTAAGAAGTCGGGCAAGCGGCGAAAACGCAAGCGAAAACGAAAGTAGTTCGCGACTGGATTATCGACTCTGGCGCTGGAACACTCGCTTTACAAATCGCTGTGGATAAAATATCTCGCGACGATGTCAACCTCCGCTCCTTTCTAAGGTGGGTAAGGAAACCAGTTGAAGGATCATTCCAAAATGATAGATCAGCGGGTCAAGGAATTACCGAAGGTTGACCTCCATCGTCATCTCGAGGGTTCAATACGCCTCGAAACGATAGCTGAGATTGTCCGCGAGGCCTCCCTGCCGCTGCCGCAGGACATTGAATCCCTACGACGAGTCGTACAGATTGTTGAGGGAGACCCGAAAGACCACAATCATTTCCTCTCAAAATTTAGGAATATACGTCAAATCTTCCGCTCCCCAGAAATCATACACCGCATCACCACAGAAGCTGTCGAGGATGCTGCGCGAGATCATGTGCGCTATCTCGAATTGCGTTTTACTCCAGCAGCGCTGGCTCAATCCGGAGTTTTCCACCTGGAAGATGTGACGCGGTGGGTGATAGACGCAGTCGCGGAAGTGGTATCAACTCACGGGATTGAAGTTGGGTTGATTGTAAGCGTTAACCGCCACGAATCGCTCGAAATCGCCGAAAACGCAGCTCGAATTGCAGCGGACCATATCCATGATGGGGTCGTGGGGTTGGATCTTGCCGGTGATGAGTCCGAGTTTCCCGCCCAGCCATTCAAGTCGATCTTAGGAAGCGCGAAACAGGCCGGACTTGGACTGACCGTCCATGCTGGAGAATGGGCAGGTGCGGAAAACGTCCGCCACGCAATACTGGAGCTGGGGGCGGATCGTATCGGGCATGGAATTCGTGTCCTGGATGACCCGCAAGTTACCTCTCTGGCTCGTGAGCGAGGAATTCCATTTGAGGTGAGTATAGACAGCAATTATCTTACTGGGGTCATCCCCTCGCTTGACGCACACCCGCTTCCGCAGATGATTCAGGCGGGATTGCGGACTGTTCTGACTACGGATGATCCCTCAATCCTCGGCACTACATTATCACTTGAGTATCAACACGCTGTCGATCATCTGGGCTTGTCTTTAGAGTCATTGAAGGGGTTCACCTTAACTGCGGTTCAAGCCGCTTTTCTCGGCACCCGCAGGATTCGTCAACTAGAGATGGAATTCGTTGACATTTTCTGGAGGCAGTAGGCTCTATGCATAGGATCGGTGAGCTTGAAATCGCTGTTCTGCATGATGGTACCGTTTGGGTGGATGCCGGCGGTCCTTTTGGGTTAGTCCCCCGCAAGCTCTATGAACTTCACATAATGCCAACATCTGAGAACTTGATTCCGATGGTCTTGAACTGCTTGTTGGTGCGCTCGCAGGGAAAGACCATTCTGGTCGATACTGGCCTTGGCGATAAACTCTCGGAAGATGCAGCCCTGCAATGGGGTTTGGAGAGAGATGCGGGTGGGCTCATCGAACATCTCGCATCTTTAGGTGTAACCCCAAATGATGTTGATATTGTGATTAATACCCATCTGCATGCAGACCATTGCGCCGGGAATACGCGGCTGATCGATGGGGAAGCACAGCCGGTATTCCCGCGAGCGGAGTATTGGGTGCAGCGGATGGAATGGGCGGAAGCATGTCATCCCGATGCACGAACTCGGGGGACTTACTTTGAGCAAAATTTCTCACCGCTTCTTACGCAGGGCCAGCTTAAACTCCTCCATGGTGACACCAGAGTGACCGATGGCGTTAGCTGTGTTGTGACTCCTGGACATACTCGCGGCCATCAATCCGTCCTCTTGCAGGATGGCGATTGGCGCGGTCTCTTTGTGGCGGATATGGCCTCCTACGCAATTCAAATGGCCCGCACTTCGTGGCTCACCGCCTACGACGTTTACCCTTTAGAGAATATTCGCACCAAACAGCGCTGGCAGCGTTGGGCAATGGATAATGAAGCCTGGATTTTCTTCCAGCATGACCCCCAAATAACAATCGCCCGTCTTGTCGAGGAAGACGGGCGAAAGCGCCTCACGCCGATTTATCTGGATTGATGTTTTACTGGTCCGCCTCCCAGATCGCAACTGCCTCCTGGATGAGCTGCCGAACATCATCGTTCGGAACGTCGGCGAGATCATAGCTCTGCACGCCGATCAAAACGCGTACAGCTCCGCTGGGGCTCTCCAGCAGGCGTACACCAAGATGAGAACGACCCGAAGAATCGATCTTCTCCTGGAGAATAGCATCGATTTGTTCAATCATACTCATGGGTTTCGGTTCAACGACTTCAACTTCACGGTCAACTCTTGGTTGTTCCAGTGCATCTCTTGAGACCCAGTTTTGGAGATCTGAGGCAGCATATTCAACTCGGGTCCAATCACTGGATGCTCTGAGGTCGTCGGGGTTGTGATACTCTTTGTCTCCGACCCTCACGATTAACTGCCCGGTTAATTCATCACGAAGGAGTGTTGCGATAGATATCTGGGGTCCAGGTTGCGGTCGTAAGTCTGGTTTGTCAGCCTTTTCCACCGCGGCTTCTTCTTTGGATGGTGACACAACCTCCGCTTCAGAGTGAAGATCCGCCGTAGGGAGCTGCCCAGGAGCGATCTCATTGGTTGTCTCGAGATCATCCTGCTCGGTTGAGGTTTGTACCTTGTCTGGCAGGTCAGGGATCTCATCAGAGACATCTTCGTCCTCGGACGTCAAAGTGTCCGGATCGCCCGATACGGTCCCCGCTGCTTCGGGGTCCTCTCCTATTTCTGCCTCTTCAACAGATTCCGGTTCCTTGGCTGATCCTCCGCCTGATATTACCCAATAGGCCACCATCGCTAAAAGAATACCGGCGGCGATTAATAGGATCCCGATCATCAATTGGTTGCTCATAGTTGGCCCTCCGGCTGGCAGCGCGGACAGAAGTGCGTGCCTCGTCCACCAACGACGGTGCGCTGGATCTGCGTGCCGCATTTGAAACAGGGTTCCTCTTCCCGTTTATATACACGAAAATGGTGTTGAAAGTCACCCCCACGGTAGACCCAGTCTATGCTAGCGCCATTGTGGCGGATACCCATCTCCAGCGACTCACGAATGCTCTTCCAGAGTCGTTTTATTTCGGCATTTGTAAGTGTGTCGCTTCGTCTGAGCGGGTGGAGACCGGCTTGATGAAGAGCCTCATCCGTGTAGATATTTCCCAATCCAGCCAGGAAGGATTGATCCAGAAGGAGCGGTTTCAGGTTTCGTTTTCGTGCATGGAGCATACTCGCCAGTCGATCATGTGTAAAGTTTGGAGCGAGCGGTTCAGGTCCTAAGCGTCCCAGGACCACCTCAGGATCTGCGTAGAGGCTTACCCGACCAAATTTCCTGGCGTCGCTGAAGCGCAGGTCCCAGCCATTATCCAGGTTGAATGTTGTGTGATCGAAACGGTCTTTCGGGTCCTGGTTGGGAGCCAGGCGCAAATCGCCGCTCATGCGCAGGTGGATCAGAAGAGTCTCGTGATCGAGGGGGAAAACGAGGTACTTGCCGCGACGCTTAACGTCGACGATTTCGCGGTTCCGAATACGTCTGTTGAAGGTCCGGAAGGAGGGATGTCTGACGTGCCGCGGCCAATCCGTAGAGAAGTTGACAATGCGGTGACCGGGGATCGGTGGCGAGCCGTTCCCCTCACGAAGGTTTTTCGCAATCGTTTCGACTTCGGGCAGTTCGGGCATCGTAGGCGATTATACATGCCTGGTGTACGCTGGCAAAATTGGAGGAGGCTAGTGGAAGGTTATCAAGTCTCGGATCAACTCTACTTTTGCCGGACCAATCCCCGATACGGCGAGCAGATCGTCGGCAGTGTTGAAGAGACCATTGGCAGATCGATGGTCGATGATCTCCTTCGCCAGGCTGGGTCCAATCCCCGGGAGCAACTCGAGCTCCTCTGCACTTGCAGTATTGATGTTGATCATCTGGTCAGGGCTGATCTCGGAGAGCAAAACTTGTTCCCCAGCGGAAGATCCCGAAGCTGTTATCTGCGGGATGTAGACCCGCTGACCATCTTCGAGATCGGCTGCTAGGTTGATACGGTCGAGATCTGCGCTGGATGTTGGTCCACCGGCTGCAGCGAGCGCATCCTGAACGATCGAATCGTGTGGTAGGAGATAAACGCCCGGGCGCTCAGCTGCGCCAGCAACATGGACTGATAACGGACCCGGGGTTGGCGGTGGTAGGAGTTGGATCGGGTATTGTCTCGGTTGGCGGATGAGAAGTAGGATCAGCCCTGTGGATGCCAGGCCCATTAACAATCCGGCCAGGAAGGTGCTCCATTTACGAACCAGGTTAAACCCCCTCAATGTTCCCCCTTCACACTCGATATTCGAATTATATGCCAGGTATGCCCCAATCTCAAAGCGATACTATAATCGGGGTATGCATGATTATTACTCTGGTGAAGGGGATGACGGATCGACGGGCCTGCTAGGCAGCGAACGGGTCCCCAAGTACCACCTACGCCCGACAGCCTTTGGGACGATCGATGAAGCCTCAGCAGCCCTCGGGCTATCTCGAGCGACCGCGCTTTCAGAGGAAACGACATCCGTTATCCATGATGTACAAAAAGATCTCTACTCGATCATGGTAGAGCTTGCCGCAGTCCCTGAAGAGGAGGAGCGGTTTCAACGACTGGATGCGGCGCGACTCGCCTGGCTCGAGGAACAGTTGGAATCTTTCGGGGACCGCGTAAACATGCCGAAGGACTTCATCCTGCCCGGCGATTCGGTTCCAGCTGCCGCTCTGGACCTCGCAAGAACGATTGTGCGCCGCGCCGAGCGGCAAGTCGTGCGTCTTGATCACGAGAGCAAGCTCTCCAACCCGACCATTTTGCCGTACTTGAACCGACTCTCCAGCCTTTGTTTTGTGCTCTCCCTCTGGGAAAACAAGACCGCGGGCATAGAAAAACCCTCCATCGCTAAATCGAGTGAATGATGACCGGGACATGGATTAATATTGCCATGGTTCTAATCGGCAGCACCACCGGGCTTCTGTTCGGGGCTCGTTTTCCCGAGCGGATTCGCGAGAGTGTAATCAATGTATTGGGGGTCTTCACGCTTGCGATCGGAGCCGAGTTGTTCATCCGCGGAACCAGCGTAGAGGGGGAGAACATCTTGCTGCCTCTGATCGGGCTGCTTGTCGGCGTGATACTCGGAGAGTGGTGGCGCTTGGAGACGCGTTTGAAATCGCTGGGCGCCTTTCTCGAGAGACGCTTCGCGGGCGGTTCAGGGGATATTACGCAGGGTAATCGTTTTATCCGCGGGTTCGTCTCCGCCAGCCTGCTCTTCTGCGTCGGTCCAATGACGATCCTCGGATCGCTCCAGGATGGCCTGACGGGGAATTACGAATTGCTGGCGGTGAAATCGGTTATGGATGGATTTGCATCTCTTGCACTGGCATCCAGTTTTGGTGTGGGAGTGCTGTTTTCGACGTTGATCATTCTCTTCTACCAGGGGGGATTAACACTGGCCGCAGCTTTCGTCCAAGGTTTTTTCGATCCATTGATGCTGGCAGAGCTTTCGGTTGTGGGCGGGGTGCTTCTTATCGGCCTGGCGATCGGGACGCTTCTTGAGCTGCGACCGATACGAACGGCGAACTTATTGCCGGCACTCGTGATCACACCGTTGGTGATTGTCGTGCTGCGTTTCTTCGGTTTGATGTAGTTGTGCAGATTCCGATACAGCCAAGCTAAGACATTCTAAGCGATGGTATGAAGCGAAGCCCCCCGGTTATGCTTTGAAGATCACCTTGAATTGGGGGAGATCCTTCTTCACTGGGCTCCTTATACCTATTTTCGGAAGTCCCCGACCAAAGGGAACGGGGCCTATGTTGAGGGGATGACAACCGCAGGGTTGGTGTCATAACCGGATTTGAATTAAGCAAAAAGAGGGCGCCGCTCAATGGATCGGCACCCCCCAGGTTTTTTTAATAGTTGGCGCTTAATTTCCCGCGAGGGCTTGTTCGATATAGCTCTGGAATGCTTCAAAAGTAAAGGCGCCGGCCACAAGCTTGCCGTTAATGAGAAAACTGGGAGTTGAGTTGACCCCCGCTTCCTGGGCGGCTAGAAAATCAGCCTCAACCCGGTCTTGATAGCGGCCTTCCCGCAAGCATTTCGCGAAATCGGCGCCCAGCCCGACAATCTCCGCCATAGCTTCTAACCTCGTGGATGAAAAACCTCCTACATTCTCACCGATCTGGTTGGCAAAGAGGATATTGGAATATTCCCAGAAGAGTCCTTGTTCTGCTGCGCAGTACCCTCCGAGAGCAGCTGCCTGCGATTCTTTCTTCACTGCGTAGGTGTCAATAAATGGGAAATTACGGAAGCTGTAATAAACATCCCCTGTCTTAACGTACTGTTCGACGACCTGCTCAAGTGTTTGTTTGTGGAAGAACTGACATGCAGAACATTGGAAATCAGAGAATTCTTCAATGATCACTGGCGCATTAGGATCTCCCATCGCCATCCCCTCACTCTGTGGGAAATCGATGGCCGTTGGAGTGATGATGCTTTGGATCTCGGTTTGCGAGCGGAAGATGACCAATGCAGTGATGATGATTACACCCCCGGTGATGACAAGCATGGCAACGAGAAGATTCCTCCGATTTTCACGCTGGCGTTTTTCACGAATTTCTTCCCGTTTTCCCATATTTCCTCCACTTAGATAGTTACCAATCTTGCCATAAAAGGTCTGAAATGTCCATCCATGAAATAGTTCCTTTGGAAATTTCGCAATAACCTGGAAACGCGCAGCATAATTCAACTTTCTGTCCAGGTTAGCCGTGAATGTTGCACTTAAGGATCTAATTCGTCTACAGGTATTGATGTAGATGCCTAAAAGAAAGATTACAGAGAAGTGCCGTTTGGATAACTGAATATCAATGCTGAGCGAGTTTGGTCTCAAGAAGAGAGAAACGTTGGCCCGTGGGTTGAAAACCGAGGGAGCGATAAAGTTGCTGGCTGCGGAGATTATCTACCTGCGTATTCACCGTCACTTGCTCCAATCCGCGCTGAGAAAAATCGAATAGAACGTTAGCGATGAGTGCTCTCCCACAGCCCATCCCTTGCAGATCAGGGTGGACCGCCAGGCGGGCGATGTGGGCGCCCAGTGCGGATGACGTGCTCATCTGATAGGCGATAATCTGGTCCCCTTGTGATACGACTGTCGCCAATGAGGAGAGACGGTAGGCAGTGCGGAGTGATCGCAGGGACAGAGCCCAGATGGGATCGAAGGCGCTCTGATCTACCTCAGCGACTGCAGGGAGATCCTCCAAAGTCATCTTTCGCAGCTCCCCCCCATTTTCCGCGATATTTGGGTGAGGATCTCCATCCCACTTGAAAAAAATGACCTCATTCGTCTCTTGAAAACCACTCTCCTTGAGAAAGGGGATGAACCAATCCTGTGTGGCTAATGCCACCGCCCGTGATGCGCCGAGCTTTATTGCACTCTCCGCAGCCGCCGTCCAGAGTCGACCCCACGCTTCGAATTTGGGAATATCTTTCGATACGGCGAAGAGGCGGATCCAGGCGACTTGCGGTGGATCGGGCTGGCAAGCCAGGCAAGCCACCGGTATCTGTTTGTTGAGGGCAACGAGAAAGGGGGCTTCATTTAACAGATCCAGAACGTTCAACCAGTCGAAATGGATGTGTTTGTGTGCTGCGTTTGTCAACAGCGAGGAGATTAGGGATTGATCGCTGGACCGCGTCTGCCGGATCGTCCATGAGAATTGCTGTTGCATCGCGTCCAAACTCACTGGGGGATGGATTAGGATCCCCGACCGAGGAGTCGTGCTGGTAAGTCGAAGAGTCTGCGTAGGATACGATCGCGCCAACCAGGGCGCGGCTGCGAATCGAGTGCTCCCTGCATGCTGGTTAGGGCATCGAAAGGTTTTCCGCCGCGTAATTGGAGCCTTGAGAGCGCTTGAAGGATGTAGGACCGTGCCTCTTGATCGTTACTCTCATCAAGACGAGTGAGGGCTTGGACATAACATTCCTCCGCTTGTTTGAATTCTCCGGTGGCCTCAAGCGCTGCAGCAAGGTTTCCCAAAGCCATCGCTTCCTTCTGAATGTCACCGGCGTGCTGGAAGATTTCAGGGGTGCCTATCACAGCCTCTAGAGCATCATGCGACCGGTCTATTTTTAGCAGGACAACGGAGAGATTGTTAGCGGCCTCTGCTGCGTTTACTTCGTCTCCGCGATCGAGGAATTCGCGCTTTGCAGCCTGGAAGCCATTGGCGGCATCATCATACGCTCCGAGTTTATAGGCATCGAGTGCCTCCTGTGAGAGGTTCTCGGGCGAATTCGGATCTTGCGTCATGGGAGCAGATCTTCAAGCGCCCGCGCGACTCTCTGCAAGGAGTGAAGATCAAGTTTTGACAGGCGCTCGGCCATCTTGAGATAAGGCTCCTTCTCAGGCGTACTGAAAAAGGCGCGCAGGTCCGCTGGAAGTTCACAGAAGTGTTCGAATGCTTGCTGAGTCATATGCCAGTTGCCGATTGGACCCTCGCGGTCGATAAGGGCATCCAGGGAATGCTGGAGGGCATCAACCAGGCTTTCCAGATCGGGGATGGGAATGGGGCGCACACCGCGTTCGAAGTTGCTCACTCGACTGGTTGGCATATCGACCGCTGCAGCAAGTTCCCGGATAGACATTCCCTGCTCGAGCCTCCGTTTGCGCAGCATTGCACCGATCATCCGTTGTCGTAGTGTGACCATGATGATCGGGTCGAATTTGTAATCCTCCCCTACCTTCTCGGTGGATGGAGAGATGAAGTAGCGCAGAGGGGTATCGAGATTGAACGCAAGGAGTTCGAGCTCTGGCAAGGAAATGGATTTTCGTCCGTGTTCGTACGAGGAGAGCGTGCTAGTCGTCGTGCCGATCAGCTCCGCCATATCTTTCAAGCTCTTCCCAGTTTCCAGACGTTTCTCACGCATCAGTGCGCCCAACATTTTGGCGCGTAAAATTCGGGTTTGTTGATCCGTCATAATGAAGCTCCCGAGTGCGGATTGATGGGATTATAGCAAATGTCCCAATTTAAGACCCCCACGCCAGAATCCTGGAGAGTAGTGAGTCTTGGCGTGCAATAATACGAATTTTGATCGCCTAGTGTGATTTCGATACAACCTATCACAATCTTGTCTCGCTTTCAACTTTCTGATCGCAAATGGGCTTATAAGGAAGGGAAGAGTAAATGACCAAGATGTATCTCCATGGTTCAGGCACATACTGCGATTGGATGTCCCGATTGATTACTGGAGCAGGCGGGATGCCGCGTCTGTGAGGATGAGATTGGCTCGTTCTTCAGGGAAGCGCAATTGTAATGGGGCATGAAGGGAGTTTAACAGCGTTAACTGCGTACCGATATTTGGTACCGCCGCCAGCATTTCCACCCCCATGCGATCTGTCAGTGTCCCCTGGGTTAATCCTTCGGATGGCAAGGGGCGGTTCGAGAGATACTGCAAATGGTCCGTTTGGATGCCGTGGTTCTCCAGATAATCCACGATTGCGTGTGCATTGGCCACACATTCTTCATCAGGCATGAGGACAAGGATAAGATCCTCCGCCACGCTCATCACCAACCGAGCCAAAGGTGACAGATTGCGCCCCAGGTCCACAATTATGTATTCGTATGTGGAGCGGAGCGATTGGAGAAGCGGTGCAAGCCGGTCCGCGTTCAATCTCTCGGCATGGTCCGGGCTGGAGGCGCCCGGGATGAAATGGATATCCCACGCTTGTGGGGTGAGAAGATTCTCGCGTAGATATTCATGGGTGAGCTGGCTGGGTTCCAGTTCCGTCAGATCGACGACATCAGGTGGTCCCATCATTCCGGTGATCTCGCCTAAGGACCCAATCGGCAGGACGAGGTCGAGAACAGCGGTCTTGCCCGGTCCGACAGCTTGGGAGATGAGGTGTGCGATATTTATGCAAATCGATGATGTTCCGACCCCGCCTTTCGCTCCCAAGAAGGCGATAACTTGAGCGAGAGGAGGAGCCACCGATACTCTTTTCTCCTTTGCGTCAGATTGCTGTTCATCCGCCAAGTAGCTAATCAGAACTTCCACCGCGTCGGTTTGCTTGATGATGACATGGTCCAGACCTGCATCTATGCCGGCGACAGTGGTTTCGGGCGCGCTAAGATGCGTGAAGCCGATCAGGACGGTCCGGCTCGTGCGCTGGTCTTTTCTAAACTTTTGGATGAGTTCAATAAAGTCGATATCTGGGAGATCCAGTTCTGTGACGATGATACTGGGTGGATCGCGCCATGCAGCAATCAATCCTTCTTTACCCGTTGGAACCACCTGAACTTCATAGCCTGACTGCGTGAGCATATGGTGGATGAAGACAGCGGTTTTGCGATCAGGTTCTATGACGAGCAATGAAGGTGTCGGCATTCCAGCGCTACCCGTGGGGTCAACTGCTATTCAAGTGACGGCATCATATACCCAATTCCCTGTTTGGTAATAATGTGAATGGGGTTCTTGGGATCGGGTTCGATCTTCTGGCGAAGCCGGCTGAGGCAAACCCATAGGATTTCCTTGTCGTCTTTGTATTCGGTCCCCCAGACTGACGTCAGCAGGTCTTCTGGGCTGAGCACCCGGCCAGTATTGTTGGCCAGTGTTTGCAGCAGACGATATTCAGTTGCGGTGAGAGCGACCTCCTCCCCCTCCACATTGACCTGAGCGCGTGCGAGGTCTATCTCTAAGCCGTCGTGCTTGAAAACAGGTTCATGGAACCCTTCCACAGTCTCGCGTTCGGCCCTCCTCAACACGGCTCGGACTCGGGCGAGCAGCTCCTGCGCCGAGAAGGGTTTGATGATGTAATCATCGGCGCCTGCGTCGAGCCCTCGCACGCGATCCCTCTCTTCCCCCTTCGCCGTGAGAATTATGATAGGGATGGATGAAAATTCTCGGATGCGTTCACAAGCTGTGAAGCCATCCATCACCGGCATCATGACGTCGAGGAGGACAATGTCCGGTTTGTGTTCGGCGACTGCATCGACGGCTTGCTGCCCATTCATGGCCGTGATCGCTTCATACCCCGCAGTTTCAAGGTTAATTTGCACAAGGCTTAGATAACGTGGTTCGTCATCGACGACGAGGATTGTTTTCGGGTCAGACATATTCGCCCTCCTGCTCCTCAATACTAATTTTTTTAACGGGGAGCGTAAAGAAGAAACTCGTCCCTTCCCCTACTATACTCTCAACTCCAATTTCTCCGCCATGCGCATCGATGATCTTACGGGAGATGTATAGCCCAAGACCCGTGCCGCGGGTGGCGGCGTTTTCTGGGACCCGGTAAAAGCGCTCAAACAGGTGTGAAAGATGCTCCTTGGGAATTCCTGGACCTTGATCCTGGACTTCGACACGCACGCGTTCATCATCTGCATCTACTTTAATATACACTTTCGCCCCGGGCGCGTATTTCGAGGCGTTGGTAAGGAAGTTATCCAGAACCTGTGCGATGCGCGTTGAATCGATTTCGAGGATCGGCAGGCTATCGGGCATCTCGGTGATGACTTCAATTTCCGGAGATGCCCCCTCGACTCTTTGAATCATAGCCCTGACGACTGGGCCGAGACGGGCTGGCTCGAAAGTCATACTCAAAGTCCCGCTTTCCAGTCGGGATGAATCCAATAAGTTGTCGATAAGTTCGCTGAGTCGATCCGCTTCATCGTCGATGATGTTGAGAAAATCATCTCGGCTTGTCTCGTCCCACTCTGTGTCCTCGCGCAAGAGAGTCGTAACGTATCCTTTAATGAACCCCAGTGGGGTTCGTAGTTCATGTGAAATTGTTGAGATGAAATCATCCTGCATGCGGGTCAGCTCACGTTGGGCTTCCAAATTCGCGATACGTCGGGAGAGACGGCGGTTCTCAAGGAGCTGGCCCACGTGCCAGGCGACAAACTCCGCCAATTGGATGTGTTCCGACGGGAAAGATGGTCCCCCGAATCTTCCGAAGGTGAGACTTCCTACACACCGACCGCTGACGAGCAGCGGTAAGCCGAGGAAATCGCGTCGTCGCTCACGGCCCTGCACCGCCGGTCCGGCATCCTCCTGACGCAGCACGGTCTGGCTGGAGTGAAAGGCTTCCTCTGCGGCTGGCTCGCCCCAGGCTAGTTCTGCCCCGCGTGATCGGCCCCGACCAAGTGCGCGTGCATAATTGGGTTCTATCTCATGCGACTCCTCATTCTCGAGATAGAGAGCGACGGTGTCGAAGATGAAGATTGTGCGGGCAAGACGGAAGATCGCATCGAGCCCCGCATCTGTATCAAAGGTTTCTGCGACGATGCGTGCGATGGCGTAGACGGCGTTTAATTCCGTGCCGTACGTTATAGATTCTGTCGGAATTAATGGTCCGGTCATGTGGTTCCTGATGCCGAAGGGATCGTAAATTCAAATTTTGTCCCTTGGCCTTCCTGGCTTTGAACAGACAATTCCGCACCATGAGCGTCTACGATTATCTTTACCAGTGCAAGACCCAAGCCAGCGCCTCCGTATCGTCTTGTCGGAGAGCCGTCTAGCTGGTGGAACGGCTCGAAGATTTCCCGGCTCCGGTCTTCGGGAATGCCGATACCGGTGTCGGATACCATAAAATGTATCCCCAGGTCCTCGATTCCTACCTGGACGTTCACCTTCCCCCCATCAGGTGTGAATTTAATGCCGTTATCGACCAACTGGAAAATCGCCCAAGAGAGCCGCTCAGGGTCTACCTGCAAATCGGGCAATTTATTTTCAAGATTGGTTTCCAGGGTGACGCCTGCTTTTTTCGCTTTATCGGTGGAGCGATCGATAACGCCACCGATCAACTCTGGTATCGAGACCGGCTGTAGATGGAGTGTGATCCCCTCTCGCGAAGCGGTTGAGAATTCAATCAGGTCTTCGATCAAACCACCAAGACGGTTCGTCGCTCGCAGAGTCACTTGCATCGCCTCGCTTTGCTCCTCTGTGAGATCGCCTAACTGATTGGCAACGAAAAGTTCGACATACCCCTTAATATGCGCCAGTGGCGTCCGCAGCTCATGCGAAATGTTCGAGATGAGATTAGCTTTAATCTGGTTGATCTCGGTCAGCCGTTCAAGAGCGTTCCTGAGCTCTTTTGTCCTCTCTGTTACCCGCTGCTGCAAAGTCCTATTTGATTCCTGGAGGGCGGCGTGCAGTTCTACGATCTGCTGGGTTATCGCTCGATCCAGAGTCTCGCGCTCAATGTAGCCCAGTTCTAGCAGCGTCTGGCCAAGGAGGACATGTTCACCGCTTTCCGTAGCCTCTTTCTGGCGCGCCAGTGCCACATTGAGCTGTTCGTTCGTGATCTCACCCTGCTTGATGAGAAAATCTCCGATGCGGGGCACGAGCCACTGCGGCGTAGTGTCCATTGGCGCATATTTTGGTGACCCATCGAGGTAGGCTTTTTCCCCAAGGAGTGAGAGGAGCGCCAGGTCGATCCCACAATTGGGACATACCCTCGCATCCCCCGGGAGAGGGTGCTCACACTGGGGGCAGAGGGTTAATTGAAGATCGGAATTTCTTTGGGAAGACTTTGACATGTGGAACCCTCAATAGAGTTCAATTAAAACCATCATAGCCTTTCTGGTGTTTCCTAGCAAGCTTTATTCGCTTCGCAGTGAAAGGACCTTGTAAGGTACAGGTTGCTGAAAATCAAGGATAATATCTGCAGTGAAAGGTGAGGTAAAAATGGCTGTAGACGTTCTTCTCATCGATGACGACCCCGATCTCGCAATCATGCTGCGTACGCTGTTACGGGGTCAGGACATTCAAATACGCGCGGTATTCAGCGGGGAGGAAGGTGTCGAGGCGTGCCGTGATGAGCAGCCAGATGTCGTTATCCTCGATTTGCTGATGCCTAGTATGGACGGTTGGGAAGTGTGCGAGAAGATACGTGAGTTTTGTGATGTCCCGATCTTGATTCTCTCTGCCATTGGTTCACCAGGGAGTGTCGCAAGGGCATTGGATGCAGGGGCAGATGATTATCTTATCAAACCTGTCCACGCCAGTTTACTCGCTTCCAGGCTGCGCACGCTGATGCGTAGACGGCTCAGGGTGGAGCAGGTTATCGCAGCCTGATAACTTCGTTTGGATCGCTGGCTGGCAACCGCGTTTCCCTAAACTAACCACGCAGCGAAGGTTGCGTGGTTTAGGTTTAAGCGGTTTTTCCTACGATTGTGTTTCGCTAAAGCGTGGCCTTGGTTGCACCGCCATCGAACATGAGCGCATGCCCATGGATAAAGGATGCAGCGGGCGAAGCCAACCAGGCGATGGTCCTTCCGTATTCTTCAACCGTTCCCATCCGACCCAGGGGTACGTCTTCGGTGACTTTTCCAGCCTGCTCATCGATAGTTGTCCCGCTGCGCTTAGCGCGATCCGTTATGAGCTGTTGCACTCTCTCCGTCCAGGTCCAGGCTGGATTGATTGAATTCACCCGGATCCCTTTCGGTCCTAGTTCATTGGCCAGTGACTTTACCAGACCGATCACAGCCAGCCTCAATGAGTTTGAGAGGATCAAGTTATCGATCGGCTGTTTGACGGAGTAGGATTGCGTTGCGACGATAGAGCCGTTGCCTTGTTCCAGCATATGCGGCACGACGGCGTAGCAAAGCCGCACCGCACTCATCACAGTTAGATCTACCGCCGTGCTCCAATCCTCAGGTTTGAGATCGAGGAAACCACCCGGAGAAGGTCCTCCAGCGTTGATGATCAGGATGTCGATTTTTTGAAAGTGGTTGTGTGCTTTTGCGATCATCGTTTCAATCTGCTTTGGTTTGGTCAGGTCGGTTTGAACGGCGATCACATCAACGCCAGTCTCCTGTTGAATCTCCTCTGCCGTAGTGAAGATCTGATCCGTGCGGGAACAAAGGGCGATATTCGCGCCCTCTCGTGCCAGCGCTTGCGCCGCAGCTTTCCCCAATCCGCGTGACGCGGCGGTAACAATTGCTGCCTGATCCTGCAAACCCAGCTCCATGGAAGACTCCTTGGCCTCCTCCTAATTTAGAGGAGGATGATTTGATGATCAACGACCTGAAGGTCAGGCCGATGCCGTTCGATCCATCTTGGAATCGTCTCCAACATCCGCTGTAAGTGGCGGTCGTTGTTCCCAACAACCGCGCAGGCTATCCCCGCAGACCTGTGCAAGTCATTGTGCTCCAGTTCCGCGGTGGAGATATTGAACTCGCGCTGCAACCTTGCGAGCAGCGGTTTAAGAATGCCGCGTTTCTCTTTCAAGGAGTTGCAGCCAGGGAGATGGAGTTCGATAGTGACGACGGCGACGTGCATACGCTGAGTTTAGACCGTATGATGGATGGGCACAAGAAGCCGCTGCGCTTGATATTTGATATAATGAGGAACTATGAAAAAAACCGCTCTTATCATACTCATAGGAACCGTGCTCTTCCTGGCAATTTCAGTCGTCATCCTCCTGCGCGGAGTGCAGCAGGCGACTCAACCTGTGATTGATCTCCAACAAGGCGTGTCTACGGAAGTTGCCAAATTGCTCCATCCCACCCCAACGATCATTCCCGATCCGGTGACTATTATTCACGAGGTTCAGTCGTTGGCTCGGCTGGAGACCATCCAGTATTCGATTGAGAAGGTCATTACAGCGGAGACTCGCCAGGGTCCCTTCGGTTTCTTGTTTGGGGATAGGCTTCTACTTGTTGCTCATGGCTCGGTCATCGCTGGCGTGGATCTGGCGGAAATCACGGAGAGTGATATCTCGATCGATGAAACCGGGATGGTTACGTTCAAGCTTCCCCCAGCGGAAGTCTTCATCGCTGCCTTAGATAATGAGCAGACGTATGTATACGACCGTGAAGTTGGTTTCTTACGTCGCGGCGATGTCGAGCTTGAATCTGCCGCCCGCCTGGCAGCGGAGGAAGCGATCCTGGAAGCCGCACTGAATGATGGGATTCTCGAGCAGGCGCAGGTAAACGCAGAGGCTTACCTGTTCCGTCTTCTGGGGTCGTTGGGGTTCTCGAACGTGTGGTTCACCTCAACCTCACAATAATCCACCCCTAGAAATTCGCAGTCTAACCGATCATCGATCTCACTGATAATTGTTGGTAATTATCCTTTTTTGGTCGCCTCCGCTGTGCTTCAGTTCAGAAAGAAAACCCATCAAAACTGCTAATTTATCACTATACTCGTCCCGTCCATTGGCTGTTGGCGAAGCGTTCGCCTTGCAGCTCTTCAGCTCGGGAGAGCTCTGCGTGTGTGGGACCCCCCGACTCTAACTGCAAATCCAGCGCCTGACGAAATCCTTCGCTCATCGCCTCAGCGGCTTTCTCCCATGATGAAGGTTCGCTCCGTAGGTCTTCTACTGTTGCAGCGCGATTTCGGAGGGCATCCGCGGCTGAGGTGCGGTCCTCCTCGCTATCGAACTGCAGCACTTCACAAATGCGCGTGATGTCGCCCTTCAAAGGCAGGGTCCCGTGTTGGAGGATGCCGAACCGGCGTCGAACCTGCGCGCTGCCAAGTAATTTCCTTTGCTTGACCGTGATTTCATATGCACTAGGTGCCTGGAAACAAACCGGATTTCCCCGCTCATCTTCCGTAAGTTGTTTTTCGGGCTCTATCTCCACGGACATGCCCATATGCTGCAAGCCGGCGACGAGACCTGCGCTCAGATGGCGGTAGCTCTCGAGGACACCACCGGCGACGTGAGGGTTGTCGATAGGCGCGATCACGGCGTAGGTTAGTTCATCTGTGTGAAGGATGGCGCGCCCCCCCGTGGAGCGGCGAACAAGATCCCATCGTTTCGTGCGCAGCCGTTTTAGGTCAACGTCATGAATGGATTGCGCAACACCGAGTGAGATGCAAGGGGGCTCCCAGGCGTAAAGCCGCAGGGTTGGGAGCGATTCGCCGCGGCTCACGGCTTCGAGGATGGCTTCATCAAGCGCCATGTTCCAGCCGCCATCAGCTGGGGGAGATTGTATGAGCCGCCAGTGATTTGGGGGAGTCTCATTCATAGTGCTGATTATAGCCTCATTGCATCACATGTCTGCGTGGATGTGATGGATGGCGAGGATCTCCTTTTCTCCTGTGTGTACCCTGCAGGCGATTGATGGCGATATCCTACATAAGCACGCTGCATAAGCGTTTGGAGCTGCGCCTGCCTTAGAGTCAAAAGGGATCTTATGTTAGACTCAGTCGGCACAAACATTCGTAGAGCTCTCACCCGTAGATTTGGGTTCTGAAACCTTTTTGAGAGATGACATGGTTCCATTGAAGCGACCTGGTGCAAAGCGGCAATCGTTTAATCCTATCTCTGGATGGATGACCATCTGTGTTGTGCTATGCCTGACCTTGATTGGGTTGTCGGCATGCCAATCGGATTCTGTCGTTTCAAACACCCCGACGGAGATGCTGGATACGTTCACGCCCACAACGGCGTCAACCCCAACCCCGACAGCAGAGCCCACGCCATCGAGCAACAACGAGATCGTTATCTGGCTTGACTGGGAACCGGAGGAGATGGAAGCTCTCCAGGAGATTATCCAGTCGTTCTTGAGCGATAACCCGACGGTCGATTTTTCACTCTCCTATTATCCGACGGATGAATTATTGAACGCTTTCGAAGAGGCAAGCCGCGCAGGTGCGCCTCCGACGATCCTCTTTGGGACTTCGCTCTGGGGTCCACGTCTCTATGAAGGCAAGATGATCCTGGACGCCTCTTCGATGGTTAACGCCGAACTTGAACGAAGGATCCATCCAAAGGCGTGGACACAGGTCGCTTACGATAGCCACATGCTCGGACTCCCACACGAATTTCAGGGCGTGGTCCTTTTCCGGAACCGGTCTAGAAAAGAGGAACCACCGCGGACGGTTGAACTTTGGATCGACGAAGCGCTTAGTCAGCGCGAGGGCGATCCGATAGCGATCGTGCTGGATATGGGTTTCAGTTTCTCTGCGCCTCAACTTTCGATTTGTGACGGGTCGTTCATTGGACTACAAGCTGAAAACGCTCTGGAACTGCCGCAGGGGATCTGCTGGTTGGAATTGATGCGCGATCTTCGAGCAGTTGGACCTGCTGTCATGAATTCTGATGAGGATCTCATAGGATTTATAACCGGCGAGTCAGCCTGGCTCATTGAAGAGACATCACGTATCGGTGAACTTGCGCATGCGATTGGAGTCACGAACCTGAAGGTTGATCCCTGGCCTCTCTATCAACCTGCGGACCGACCCCTGCAAAGTCTGGTCTGGACTGAGAATATCTACTTGTCGAGCGGGATACCTACGAAGAATCTCGAAGTGACGTGGGCTTTTGTGGAACACATATTCAGCTCTGAGGCGCAGGCTCGACTGAGTGACTTCCAAGGCGCTGGCCACATTCCGGTTGACACGACGGTTGATATCATCGATTCGAACATGGTTGAGATGGCATCGATGCTGCGTTCCGGAGTTCCACTGCCGCTGAGGATCAATTTGGAAAACCACATTAAGCCGATTGAGGGTGCAGTAGAAGATGTTATTTTCCAAGGGATTGAACCTGCTGTGGCGGCGCAGCTTCTTATTGACCGGCTGGAACAGGTTCAGACAGCGGATGAGGGATAATCCAATGGTTTGGTTCTCGCTCGTGGTTTATCTGCTGCTGCCGCAAGATACCTTGGGCGGAGCTATCCATTAAGGATAGGTATGAGCGTTCTGGACCAACTTTAAAAGCCATTTTAGAGAGCCGTGTAACTGCAACAGGGGAATCCCCATCATGTTGCTCGTAAGGTCTCCATCTGTGTAAACGAAGGGATTTTCCCCTCCTGAGATCCTTGATCTTTGCGTTGAGTCGTCTCCGGGATTCTTCCCCTTCCAAGGATTCGAGCGCACCAGGTACACCCCGTTGTATAATCCAAACAGATTTTGACAGACGATATCTCTTAATCTGGATAGAGATTTCGGAAGGAAATACAGCCAATGCATCTCGTTTGTACGCACGAGCAAGCCGACTTTGACGCTGTCGCCAGCTTACTCGGTGTCCGTTTACTGGATCCCGAGGTGATGCCCGTGCTGCCCAGGCGTGTAAACCGCAATGTCCGGGCGTTTGTCACGCTGTATGGTGACCATCTACCGTTCGTGGAATTCGGTGAACTACCGCGTAGCCGAGTCGAACGGCTTACAGTCGTTGATACACAATCATCGCCATCGATCAAGGGAGTGCGTGCGGATACAAAAGTCCATCTGATCGATCACCATCCACTCGGTACTGAGCTGGATCCCTCCTGGTCAACCCACATTGAGGAAGTGGGCGCGACAGCGACATTACTCGTGGAAGATATTCAGGAAGTGGGTAGGAATCTCTCACCCGTCCAGGCCACCCTGCTGCTGCTTGGAATTTACGAGGACACCGGCAGTCTCTCCTATGCGAGCACAACGCCGCGGGATGTGCGTGCCAGCGCCTGGCTGCTAGAGCAGGGGGCGGATCTTAACTTGGTTGGAGAGTTCTTGAACCACCCGCTATCGAATGGACAGCGTGATCTATACGACCGTCTGCTGGAAAACATCGAAACCCACGAGTATCACGGCCTCTCGATTATTTTGGCCTGTGGAGAAGTGTGCGGTTTAGTGGAGGAGATTTCAACGCTCGCCCACAAGCTCCGGGATGTATTTGATCCCGATGGCTTATTTGTCCTGGTGGGGCTAAACGGCAGCGTTCAGCTTGTGGCTCGCTCGACGACGGACGAGTTGGATGTGGGGGCAGTGGCGGAGCATTTCGGCGGCGGCGGGCATGCTCGGGCAGCCGCGGCGTTGATCCGCGAACGGGATAGCGCACAAGTGCGTGATGAACTCATCGAGTTTCTCGGCTCTTTTATCGAGCCCGCACCTACGGTCGGGGAGATCATGTCACGCGATCCTCAACTGCTCAGTCCAGATGTGAAGATCTCTGACGTAGGTGAGCGTATGCAGCGATTTGGGCATGAGGGCTACCCCATCGTGGAGGGTGGGCGGGTGTGTGGTTTACTCACCCGCCGGGCGGTTGACAGGGCACTCTCACATGGCATGGGCAGCCAACCGGTCTCGCGTATCATGGAGGCCGGCGATCTTGTGGTTCGAATGGATGACTCGGTTAATCATTTGCAGAAAGTGATGATCGAGCACGGCTGGGGTCAGGTTCCGGTCGTCGATCCTGACTCAAACGAGATCGTCGGTATCGTCACCCGAACGGATCTATTGAACTCCCTGGGAACGGGATTAGAAAAAGAATACAAACCCAGCCTAGCAGCGGAATTGGAGGATGTGCTTCCCGGGCCGCGGTTGGCGTTACTCCGGCTCATTGCACGTGTAGCGGAAGAGCGCGGTGATGCGCTCTATATTGTAGGTGGTTTTGTCCGCGATCTGATTCTCAGTGCCCCGAGTGTGGATTATGACCTCGTCGTGGAGGGGGATGCGATAGGTCTCGCGCGCAGTCTGGCAGCAACTTATGGTGGTCGTGCGAGCAGCCATCAGCGGTTTGGAACAGCGAAATGGCAGTTCGATCGGGAAAATAAGGAGCTTTGCGCGGCGCTAGACAGAGAATCGCTTGATTCTAATACGCTTCCCAAATATTTAGACTTCGTCAGCGCCCGTACGGAGTTCTACACTCACCCGACGGCGTTGCCCTCGGTCCAGCGAGGAAGTATCAAGCTCGACCTGCACCGCCGCGATTTCACGATTAATACCCTCGCGCTGCGATTGGATGGTCAATATTACGGTCAACTCCTCGATCATTGGGGCGGTGGCCGCGATTTACGGAATCAAAAGATCCGTGTCCTACATTCCCTGAGCTTCATGGATGACCCAACACGCATACTGCGGGCTATCAGACTAGAGCAGAGATTTAATTTTCAGATTGAGGATCGTACACTAGAGCTGTTGAAAGAGGCGATTTCGTTGTTGGATCGTGTGAGCGGCGAACGTATACGCAGCGAGTTCGATACGATTTTCAACGAACCCAAATTCGCCGAGATCATGACGCGGCTTCAAACGCTCGGTTTGCTGGAAGCGATACACTCGTCGTTAGGGTGGGATCAGTGGCTTGAGGAGCGAATAAGGGCGATTAATCATTTCGAGGCCCCCGATTCTTGGCACCTCGAGGGACCCCCTGCCCGCGATTTTCTTTACTACGCCGTGTGGCTTTTCCGCTTAACTCCCCAGGAGGCCGAGGGGGTTGGGCGCCGGCTGCGGTTTCCCGCCGCGGTTCTGCGCGATATTCTCCAAACTGTTGGTCTTAACCATTTCCTGCACTCTGTGGTGGGGTCCACAGCGCCAAGCGTGGTCGTCGCCAGATTGGATAATGTGCAAGAGCGCACGCTTATTGCCTCCTGCCTGGCATTGAATGACCTACCGCTGGTCTTTCAAACCCTTGAAAAATACCTCGGGAAATGGCGTTTTATCCAGCCCGAAGCGGATGGGGAGACATTACGTGTCCTGGGGTTGCCGCAGGGACCGATCTACGGCGAGATCCTGTGGAACCTACGAGCCGCCTGGCTCGATGGAGAAATCCAGGATGGTGTGCAGGAGAAAGTGCTCCTGGAGACCTTGGTTAAGGAGGCCCTCGCCAGTGGTTGATCGAACCGCGGTTCTGATTCGGCATGCGACGGATGCTGACCTATTGGCGCTGGAATGGGATGGGGAGTACACACACTATCGTCGTATGTATCGGCACGCGATGCAGGATTCCAAACGCGGAAATCGGGTTCTACTCGTAGCTGAGCTCGATGACGAAATCATCGGTCAAATCTTTATCTACTTTCGCCCATCGTGGAGTCGTCACTTTCCAAACGAACAGGCTGGCTACCTTCATTCCTTCAGGGTAAAACCGCAATTCAGGAAGCAGGGGATCGGCACCTCGTTAGTCCGTCACGCCGAGTCGATCCTTATCGAGCGTGCGTTTCACCGTTCTATCATCTCAGTGGCAAAAGATAATCAGGTCGCTGTGAGGCTCTATGAAAGCTTGGGTTATTCGATTTTCACAGAGGATCCTGGCCAATGGTCATACGTCGATGATCGCGGTCGGATACAGCACGTAGAAGAGCCCGTACATTTACTGCAAAAACGCCTAACCTTGGAATAACTATTGACAGCCGGGTTGGCACGGTTCTTGAACCGGATGGGGCGAGTACTTACACTGCAGCTGTATCAAAGCCCTCAACCGGGAGTGGGATTGTTTATGCTTAATGCTTCGGTTCACTTAAATTAGGCTTTGCCGTTGAGCCCGGATTGGACTGAAGAGTAAACCGTATTCCTTTGTGCGAAATTGATGCGTGGCATCAGCCCCTATGTTATTACTTGGTTTATTTTCCTTGAAAAAACAGAATATTGCCTCCGCCTTGCTTTTTGTAACCATTCTCGCGGGTTGCAGCATCTCCCCAACTCCCACTTCTACGACACGTCTAATAGAACCGTGGCTGGGACTGCTGCCAGCTCCACAAGGTGAAAGCGAGTCGGCTCAGTTGAGTCGAGGGGAGGATCAAGAGATGCCATCCCTGCCAATGGCGGTCCTCGGCACTCCCACACCGGATCCCTTTCGTGAGCATCCTCAACTTCGTACTGAAGCGGAAAGTTACATTGTCCAACCCGGTGATTCGCTCAATTCGATAGCGATTCACTTTGGTGTATCCGCTAACCAGATCGCGCGGGCGAATGCGATTTACAACCAAGATGTTTTGAGTGTATGGCAGACGCTGTATATCCCAGTGCCGGAGCCGCAGCAACCGGGACCGAGCCACAAGATCCTCCCCGATTCTGAATTGGTATTTGGTCCTGCGAATAGATATGTGGATATCTACTCCGTGGTGGACCATAGGTATGGATACTTGCGGGATTATGTGGAGGAAGTAGAGGGTGTGGAGATGAGCGGCGCAGGCATTATCCATCTAGTCGCTCGGCGCTATTCGGTGAACCCGCTTTTATTGCTAGGTCTCCTGGAATTCCAAGGCGAGTGGCTTACCCAGCATGAACCGCCGCCGCAGAGTCTTTATTACCCGATGGGATATGCTGCCTATGGTTGGGAGGGCCTCTTCCCTCAGCTTTCATGGGCGGCCGATCAGCTAAACCTGGGCTTTTACCGCTGGAGAGCGGATTGGTCGGGTCCGTTTATTCTTTCGGACGGTCATGTGATCAATCCCGGATTGGGGATCAATGCCGGCACGGCAGGCGTACAGCAGCTGTTCTCCCAACTCTACAGAGCGGACGAATGGAGGCAAGTCGTGGGTGAAGCGGGGTTTGCCCTGACTTATGCTGACCTCTTCGGAGACCCTTTCGAACGAGGGGTAGAACCCCTGCAGCCCGCGGATTTGAAGCAGCCGAACCTGCAGCTTCCCTTTGAAGAAGGATCCGTCTGGTCGTTCACTGGCGGACCGCATAGTGCTTGGGGGGAGTACGCGGGGTGGGCGGCGCTTGACTTCGCCCCGCCTGGGGAAATGTTCGGCTGCATGGTATCCAATGAGTGGGTTGTCGCCGCTGCCGATGGGTTGGTTGTACGTGCGGAAAATGGAGAAGTATTACTCGATCTGGATGGAGATGGTTATGAGCAGACAGGTTGGGATTTGCTATATATGCATATCGAATCGCGCCATCGGGTGGAAGCTGGCACGTATCTGCAAGCTGGAGATCTAATCGGGCATGCTTCGTGTGAGGGTGGCGTTGCCACCGGCACACATCTACATATTGCTCGGAAGTATAATGGCGAGTGGATTCCCGCCGATGGCCCAATCCCCTTTGAGATGGATGACTGGGTTTCGTCCGGTGCAGGGTGGCCTTATGACGGGCAGCTTAACAGGGGTTCAGTCGTCTTAGAAGCGTGTGCATGTCGCAATGAATTCAATCAAATTTCACGTTGAGGGGAGTTTCAAAACTAGCTGGACCACCAGCCGGAGGTGTATCTGGCTGCCTCTCGCCGCGCTGTTCTTGGCAACGCTCGCATGTTCGCGAGCGGATGTTCCCCCGCCAGGTGGGATTGGTTCGGGAGGGCTGCCCTCTCCTACCTCCCAAGCCCCGCCAGCAGCGGAACCTACGCAGATTGAGCTCCCGCTAATTCCTTCGGCTACGGATACGCCGGCGCGTCCTGAGCCGCTTGCATCTCCAACGTTCCCGGCTACACCAACCACTATTAGTAGCGAGGAACCGGAGTTGCTGCTCTATGAGGCTCAACCTGGTGATAGCTTACATTCGGTAGCTGTTCGTTTTGGCGTGCTGCTAGATGAGGTCGATTCTCCGGATCCTCTCCCCGCCAATCCGGGTCTGATCGACCCTGGGCAGCTGCTGTTGATCCCTCGGCGGTTGACAGATATCGGACCCGATGAGTGGCTGATCCCCGACAGTGAACTCGTCTTCTCACCTCATGCTTCAGATTTTAACACCGTGGAGTTCGCGGAAGAGAGGGGCGGCTATTTACATAAATATCGCCAGATCGTTGGAACACGATGGTTATCAGGCGCTGAAGTAGTGGAACAGGTGGCGCTCCACAACTCCATCAATCCTCGCATGCTTCTGGCGATGGTTGAGTATATCGCTGGCTGGGTAACGGATCCAACTGTTCCAAGTGGTGATGCCTTCAACTATCCAATGGGAAATGTGGATGATCAAATTCCCGGTTTGTACCGACAACTCACCTGGTTGTCTAACGAACTCGGCAATGGGTACTACGGTTGGCGGGCTGGGACACTCACAGAGGTTCGCTTCTGGAATACTGGTTCACTACGTTTGGCGCCTGATCTGAATGCGGGCACAGTCGCAATTCAACATTTCTTCTCCATCGGTCACGCACAGCAGGTTTGGGAGGCTGCAATCAGTCCGGAAGGATTCTTGCGGGTATATAAGGATCTATTTGGGGACCCCTGGGTGTATGAGTATCCGTTGTTTGAGCCAGGTGTTGAGCAGCCAGATCTTATCCTGCCCTTCGAACTTGGCAAGATTTGGGCCTATACGGGTGGACCGCATGGCGCCTGGGAGCGTGAGAGTGCCTGGGCGGCGCTGGATTTCGCCCCCGCTTCAAGTATCTCAGGGTGTGTGGTGTCGGAGGAATGGGTGGTCGCTGCTGCGCCGGGCATCGTCGTACGGTCTGAAAATGGAACCGTGATTCTCGATCTCGATGGAGATGGGCGTGAGCACAGTGGTTGGTCGCTGCTCTACTTGCATGTTCATCACCAGGATCGTGTTCCAGTCGGGAGTTTGCTCGACGAAGGGGACCGTATCGGGCACCCATCCTGCGAGGGGGGAATCGCCACGGGTACGCATATCCATCTCGCCCGCATGTACAACGGCGAGTGGATACTGGCGGATGGTCCCATCCCCTTTAATTTAGACGGATGGATCGCACGGGCTGGTTCCAAACCTTATCAAGGTGCGCTTGTGAAGGACGGTGAAGAGGTCCTGGCGTGCCCTTGCGCCTCCCAGGAGACTCTGATCACGCGATGATTAAACATCTTTCCTGGATTGCGGTGCTGCTGGTCTGCCTGGGAATACTCATGGGTGCATGTCTTCCAGCTAATCCCACAAACGATACGACTTTAACGCTCGAAGGACTTGCTCCGGTTGTCAGTGCAACACCCCTGCCGACGCGGGGACCGCATTCTCCGGGGCAGATTTTTGAGTACCTTGCACAGAGTGGAGACACCTTGCCAGCGATCGCCTCTCACTTCAACACCACCGAGGATGAAATTCGTGCTGAAAATCCAGATCTTCCCGACGCCATTACTACACTCCCCGCTGGATACCCGCTGCTAGTCCCTGCCTATTACACACCACTCACAGGCTCGACTTTCCATATACTCCCCGACAGCGAAGTTGTGAATGGTCCTTCCTCTGTGGGTTTCGATATTCGCTCGGAGGTTCTCAAACGCTCTGGTTTCCTCACAGATCTGGATACCTTTGCCTATAAAAGGCAACGGGAAGCATGGCAGGTAGTCGAAATCATCGCCCTGAATTATTCGATTAACCCCCGATTGCTGTTGGCATTGCTTGAGCACCAGAGCAAGGCTATGAGCCTGCCATTTCCAGGGGGTGATGAGCGTACCTACCCCATGGGTGTACAAGACCGTGGCTACCGCGGTTTGTTCTGGCAATTGATATGGGCTGCGGAACGTATTAACGATGGATACTACGGCTGGCGAACAGGATCCTTACAAGAGATCGAGCTTGCGGATGGACTCATTGTCCAGCCCGACCCATGGCAGAATGCCGGCACCGTAGCACTTTACCAGTTCTTCGCGGGTTTATATGGGAAAGAAGCGTTCGAGACAGCCGTGAGCCCGGAAGGGTTTTATCAGACCTATTTCGCGTTGTGGGGAGAACCCTTTGCCAAGGAAATCGATCTCATCCCTGCCAGCTTGCAGCAGCCTGAACTTGGGCTGCCTTTTATTCCTAATCGTGTATGGGATTTTACCGGAGGTCCGCATCCTGCCTGGGGAACAAGCTTGCCCTTCGGTGCGCTCGATTTCGCCCCACCTGCAGAGGAGAGCGGCTGTGTGGAGTCAACGGAGTGGTTCACTGCGCCGGCTGATGGCGTGATTGCGCGCAGCGCGGAGGCAACTGTAATACTCGATCTGGATGGTGATGGGGACGAGCGTACGGGCTGGGTGCTCTTCTTCTTCCATGTGGCTACTGAAGGAAGAATCGCTGAGGGGGCTGATGTAAAGAAGGGTGATCTTCTTGGTTTCCCATCCTGCGAGGGCGGGCATTCGACTGGGACGCACATCCATGTTGCCCGTCGCTACAACGGGGAGTGGATCCCCGCTGCAGGACCGCTGGCGTTTGTGCTGGATGGCTGGTTAGTGGAATACAGTGGAATCGCTTATGAAGGGACGCTTACGAAAGGCTCTAAGGTTGTCCCGGCCTGCAAGGGATGTGCGCGCGCGGAGAACCAGATCATTTACACGCTCCCCGAGTAAGGGAAGGGTACTGCCGGGCCCTGAATTATCCCCGCAAAGATTGACTGCCCGATGGCATAATGCATCCGTGTGTACGCGCGTTTCCCCCATCATCCTTCAGCGCTCGCGGTTAAGCTCAGGATTTTTTGCTGCTTTTTGAACCCTCTTCCTGGTTTTCGTCGACGTGGCTGTTTTCTTCTGGGTCTTCCCCTTAGCTTCTTTTTTCGGTTTTGATTTTGGTTTATTTGCCTTCTTGACGGGTTGCGGGGCAATCGTTGATCGAGGAAGGGATGGTGAGATGCTTCGCACCTTGATCTTCCCCTCCAGTTCGAAAATGACCTTGCCAGAAGAGGCACGCGCCCGCCTGGGTGCATCGCCGAAACGCAGTGAGCGTGGTGCGCCGCGCGAGAAATGAACGACGGCGCGATCTTTGCTCTCACCGATCACTGCCCCTATGATTTTGGTGCTTTCGCCGGATTTCCAGGCGAGTACTCCCTTGCCGTGGCGGCCCTGACGCGGGAATTGCTTCAACGAGCTGCGTTTAGCCTGGCCTCCCTCTGAGATTAAAAACAATTCCTTATCGGGTTGAATAACCCCCATTCCAACAACCTGCACTCCCGATCCGTCGAGCCGGATCCCGAGGACACCCGCGGCGGAGAGACCCATTGGGCGGACCTCTTTTTCAGAGAAGCGGATGGCCATACGCGCGTTGCTTACGAGGAGGACGTCGTCATTCCCCGAGGTCAGCTCCACCCATCCGAGTTCGTCGCCGGCACCCACCCGGATCGCTTCGAAAATTTCTGCAGAGGCACCGGGCAGGACCGAGAGGCTGGTTTTTTTCACCATGCCGTTGCGCGTCGAGAGGAAAAGAAAGCCGCCACCATCAGTCTGACCGATCTTGTTGGCCGGGATGGCTATACCGCCGATGAGTGCGGTTTCCGGATCGAACGCAGTCGCGCCGGAGAGCTGTTTCGCCCCACTGGGGTCATCAATCTCATGAAGAGTGTGAACAAGAAGGGATGATGCTTGCCCTTGAGCGTCGAAGAGATAGAGTAGATCGTGCGTATTGGCGCCGATGACTAACTCAGGCGCGCCGCGCCCGGAGAGCCGCGGCAGGCGTGCAGTCGGTGTGCGGTAGATCATTCCGGAAGAGGTGATCACCACCCAGGTATCTTTGTCGGGGGTGATATCTGCAGCGGCTAGGACTGCTGTGCGCCTCCCTTTTGTCGGCTGGGCAATCATCGTCCGCCGCCGGTCACCAAAGGTATTCTTGATTGCAATAAGTTCCTGTGTGATCAGGTTGCGCATCTTCTTCGGAGAGCGCAGGAGACTCTCAAGGGTCTTAATTTGAACGAGGATCTCCTTGTACTCCTTCTCGATGTTTTTTCGTTCGAGGTTGGAGAGTCTGCGCAGCGGCATATTAAGGATCGCCTGCGACTGGACCTCAGATAATTTCAGGCGCTGCTGAAGGCGCTGGCTTGCTTGGTCGGGATCTCGAGATGTCCGGATCATCTGAATGACGTCGTCCAGGTTTTTTAGTGCAATCCGTAAGCCGACGAGCAAGTGTTCGCGCTCCTTCGCGCGTGTCAGGTCGTACTCACTTCGGCGTTTCACGATTTCAAGACGGTGATCGAGGAAAACCCGTAACGCCTGCTTCAGGCTCAGAATACGCGGTTCACCATCTACCAATGCGAGCATGATTACGCTGAAGGTCGTCTGCATCGGCGTGCGACGATGGAGTTCGGCGAGGATCTTCTCAGGGACGCCGGTTTTTGTGAGTTCGAGCACGATGCGCATCCCGTCGCGATCGGATTCGTCGCGCAGGTCCGCCAGACCCTCGAGCCTGCCGCCGCGGGCGAGATCAGCGATGCGCTCGATCAGATTGGCTTTATTGACCTGATAGGGTAGCTCGGTGACGATAATGCGCGAGCGACCGCGCCCCATATCCTCGACGTGGACCCGCGCTTGCAGCGTGAGTTTGCCGCGTCCGCTGCCGTAGGCGGAGGTCAGAGGGTCCGCCTCTCCGGATACTCGCACGATGATCCCGCCTGTTGGAAAATCAGGTCCGGGGATGAAGTTAATCAAATCTTCGATGCTGATAGTATCCAGTTTTGACCAGTTCTCGAGCATATAGATAAGCGCGTCACAGACCTCACCCATGTTGTGTGGTGGAATCGAGGTGGACATACCCACGGCGATGCCAGTGGCGCCGTTCACGAGCATGTTCGGAGCCATCGCCGGGAGCACAGTCGGCTCACGAAGTGAGCCGTCGAAGTTGTCGACGAAAGCGACAGTGTCCTTGCCGAGATCAGCCATAATTTCGGACGCAAGAGGCATCAGCCGCGCTTCGGTGTAGCGCATGGCTGCGGGTGGGTCTCCATCGACCGAGCCGAAGTTGCCCTGCCCTTCGATCAAGGGGTAGCGCATTGAGAAGGATTGCGCCATGCGAGCCATCGCCTCGTAGACCGCCATGTCACCGTGCGGGTGGAATTTCCCGAGCACCTCACCGACGATGCGCGCCGATTTGCGATGTGGGGAAGCAGGTCGAAGCCCCATGGCGTTCATAGCGTGCAGGATGCGCCGGTGGACAGGCTTGAATCCGTCGCGCGCATCGGGCAGCGCCCGTGAGATAATCACACTCATAGCGTAGTCTAGATAGGACTGCTGCATCTCTTCGTCGATGTCGATCTGCTTAACCAAACCAACTTCCATACGTCACCTCGGATAAGTTTCAACTGGCGCCGGTATGATAAGTGAACCGCGAGTGGGCGTCAAATCAGTGCAGGATGAACCGGCAGATTCCTTGGGGCGGGTGAGGCAGAACGAATGTCGTTCCCCCTCAACGCTTTGAGGTCGCGGTGCCATCCTCTCTTCGAACTTGCATCTCCAATGAGAATCATGCTCTCGAGTTGGATGTAGAAAACATCGACGAGGCTTACCCTCCAGCAGTCTACAGCCGCTTCCCTTGCTGCGACATCTCAGCACTTATCCATGAGAGCACGAATACGGCGATTCCGACTGTCCTCAATATGCAGGCGCATGATGGCTTGTGCTGGCTGAAGGACCGCTACGCCCTGCGGAGGCAGGGCGTAGCTTTTTCAATGCGTTGGTCAGCGGACTTCGACTGTGGGGAGATCATCAATGGGCGGCATCGGCGTTGCCCCCCAACGCTGAAGCTGCTCATCCAGCGGAATAGTAGTGGGATGCGCTGCGGACGGGTCATAGCCAAGATACGTCTCGAGTGTTATGAGGTAGCGCTGGAATAGATCGGCATCCTGCACCATCTGGGCATCGCCTGTAACTGTAGAGACGCGTCGTAATTCTGCTTCGATTTCATATGCAAGCTGCCAGGCGTCCAAGTAACGTCCGTTATCCACGAGGTCGCTGATGGTCTTGAGCGCTTCTGCAGATTTTACGATCGTTGCATTGCGGCAGACCTCAATATCTTCGAGGGGGTTATTGCGCCCATCTTCTACGACGCGCATGGTAACCGCTTCATAGATCTCACGCGGTTTTTGTGCAAAGACGTCCATGTATTGAAGTGTGACTTCAGCAATGGTCATAGAACCCATCGAGCCGGATTGGCCATCAAGCCGTACCATGATAACCTGGCTGTCTCCAGCCCCCATATCCTGGAGCAGGACCTGGACACCCTCAGCAGGGATGCGACTGTCAAACCCGGTGACGGAAACCAATTTGGCCCCACTGGCTGGGCGGATGCTCACCCGGACGTCCGCAGCGACCTTCTCCACCAAGCCCTCCACTTCTTGCATGAAAACCTTCTCCATCTCTTGCGCGGAGTCGACGAAGTGGTAGGCGCCCTTTCCCTGCCGCGCCAGTGTGCTAAGCAAACGATCGTTTAGGTCATATCCGAGGCCGATGGTGGAAAGGTAGATCCCCTGATTATTATAGGCCAGGGCATCGGCAGCGATGCGGTCGGCGTCCGTGACGCCTTCATTGGCGATCCCGTCGGTTAGCAGGATGGCCCGGTTACTAAAGCGGATATCGAAGTTCTCGTTCACCTGCTCCAGACCGAGTATCAAGCCTGCGTGGAGATTTGTGGACCCACCCGGATGCAATTTCTCAACGGTTTGTCGTATCCAATCCCCATTTCCCACATCCTGGGCTGGACGGATTAATCGCGCATCATCGCTGTAAGCCACAATGGCGACAATGTCATCGGGGTGGAGTGAGCCCAGAAAGACCATCAGGGATTGTTTGAGATAGGGCATCTTGTCAGATGAACTCATCGAGCCACTGACGTCGAGCACTAGGGCGAGATTCAAAGGTGTTCTATTCTCTGTCTCCGCATGCTGCGCCTGAAGACCGATCTGCATCCAGATCTCTCCACCGCTTGCAGGTAGGTGTGTATTCCCGAGGCGTAAGTCCAAGCCCAAGGGCTGGTTGAAGGGCTCGGGGAATCGCTGCTCATAGTAATTCAGATATTCGTTGACGCGTACAGATTCTGCTTGGACGATGACCCCTCGGTTGATCGCTCCGCGGCTTATGGATTTAGAAGCATCCGTCGCGGCGCCACAGCCACTTATGAGGGTTGCAACCAGGATGATCGCTAGGAACAGATTGGGTTGGGATATTCGTTTGAACATTGGAACCTCCTTGACTGATATGTGGCCAAATTACCTGTTCCTATTCTTTCTCGGAGCCGGTACACTTCAAGCATCAGTTGTGTTACATTGGGTGCAACGCAGCGCGCAACCCGGGATGGAATGACCGTGGATTCATTTTCTGAATTGTTATCGATGTTCGCCGAGCGAGCCGGCATTAGTGACGCCGAATTAGCTCGTCGTTTAGGTATAAGCAGGCAAACCATCTTCAGGTGGCGCGAGGGAGAAACACAGCGACCACGTCACAGGGAAGATGTGGTCAGACTTGCCGACGCTCTTCGCCTGGAACCGGAAGAGCGCGACCAGTTGTTTATCACCGCCGGTTTTCATCCTGATCGGGGCATCAATGGTGAAATTGGAACGGAAGAAGATTTCGAACCGCGGATAGGCAGAGAAGAAACACGATCTCCTGATATCGGAGAGGACAAGGGCTGGTTCAGGAAGGTCCTGGATGGTAAGAAAGCTACGTGGATCACAGCCGTGTCGGTAGGATTAATTCTGGTTATCGTAACCTTGGTCTTGAGCGGTGTGTGGATTGAATCAACGGGGATTAATATTCTCACTGGGCACTACGCTTCAGAAGCAAGCGAAACACTCGTGGTCGTGAGCGAGTTCGCGAATTACGGCGGCGGGCAAGTTGGATATAACATCGCGGGTAGGCTCGAGGAAGCGATATACAAGGAATTTGAGAATGCCGATATTGGAAATGTCAGGGTTTTAAAAATAGCAGAGATCGTTACGGACGAGGGGAGAGCAAGCGAGATCGGTCGGGAGCTTGGCGCTGATATCGTGGTGTGGGGTGAGTACGACAGTGGAAGAGTGATCGCGTTTGTAACGAGTACTTCTTTCGATGATCGAGTAGGAAGTCTCGAACGGCGCTGGCATTTTGCCTCGGCGGAAGAGTTGAGTGCCACAGTGAACACGGATCTCCCGAATGAAGTGCAGTGGATAGCGCTCTATGTCCTTGGACAGGCTCACTACTGGTCTGGTAGTGAGGAGCAGGCTGAAGCGGTTTTCCTGAGGACGTTGGAAGACCTGCCTGAGTATCCGGGGAATGCCGCCGCAATATACCAATTTCTCGCAATGATTGAAAGCAGGAAGGAAGCAGCAGATGTTGATAAGGTGATCGCCTACTATTCTGAGGCGATCGTTCATCGTCCAAACCTTATCCAAGCGTTGAATAATCGAGGCATCGCCTATCTAGAGCGGTCTGCAGACGGCGACTTATCCCGTGCTGAGAAAGACTTCCGTGAAGCAGCACATGTCGATCCAAGTTTCGCTGTAGCTAGATATCATTTAGCCCTAACGATATTATGGCAAGACCCAGAAAGTATTAGTGAAACCCTGGATATGCTTGAACAAGCCGAGGGCCTCGATCCGGAAGCGGTGTATATCCAAGATGCGCTGTGCAGGTATTACAGTCTGGCTGGGAATCCGCAGGAGGCAATAGCGCATTGCAACGCGGCCGTCGCATCAGACCCGTCGGGAAGGAGGAGGGGCAATCGCGGAATAGCTCTGGCTTTGCTTGGTCGGACTGAAGAAGCCATCGAAGATCTCCAAATATTCTTGGAATATCTCATCAAGAATGATGCAGATGAATTTGCCCAACTTGCACCTTCACGAGAGGCATGGATTGAGACTCTAGAGCGAGGCCAAGATCCCTTTAATGATGAAATTCTGACAGACCTGCTTAGTGAATAAGACCTTGATTAAAAAATCCAATTGCTTTTTCTGCACCTTCAACGTTGCCTGACATCTGAAAAACTAACTTCTTTATTGAGCCCTTGCTCCTCCCTCCTGCATGTGCTAAAATCCGTAAGAACGACTTTTGAGATAGCGGTGGTCTTGAAAAGTGGGTTTCCCCCACTTTTCTGCATATACGATAGACTTAGAACAACCACCAAGGAAAGAAGAGAGATGAAGAGTGAGTTTGCACTAGCATTTAATGAAATAACCGAGCGCTTTAGCCTTCCGGCCGAGACCGTGATGGAGGCGCTAGAAGCGGCGATGATTTCCGCCTACCGGCGGTCCGTCAACGCCTCCAGCGCACAAAACGTCGAGGTCAAGATCTTGTCCGAGAGCGGCGGTATAGAGGTCTTCGTGGAGAAGGAAGCCGTCGAGGAGGTCGAGAACGAGCAGACCGAAGTAGCCCTTGAGGTTGCCCTGAATTTCAACCCGGAAGCCGAGCTCGGCGATATGGTGATGGTCGAATCCACACCTAAAGACTTCGGCCGTGTTGCCGCGCAGACGGCGAAGCAGGTGATTCTGCAGCGTCTGCGCGAGGCAGAGCGCGAGGCCCAATACGAAGAGTATGTCGAGCGTGAGGGTGACCTCGTTCATGGTACCGTGCACTCGGTCACACCGCAGTCGGTGACGGTGGGCCTGGGGCGAGCGGAGGCGATCCTGCCCCGCAATCAACAAATCCCCGGCGAGCATTTCCGAGTACGCGATCGCATTCGGACCTATGTTCTTGAGGTGCGTAGATCACCGCGTGGCCCAGTGATTGTTGTCTCCCGCACCCACCCGCACATGTTGCGGCGATTGCTGGAGATGGAGGTCCCGGAGATAAATCAGGGTTTGGTGGAAATAAAATCGATCGCGCGCGAGGCAGGAAAGCGTGCGAAGGTCGCAGTAGCTGCGCTGCGCGAGGGTGTAGACCCTGTAGGCGCATGTGTTGGTATGCGCGGTGTGCGCATCCAATCCATCGTACGTGATCTGAGCGATGAAAAGATCGACGTGATTGAATGGCATCCTGACCCCGCCACTTTTGTTGCCAAGGCGCTCGCACCCGCCCGCGTTTCCGGTGTGTATCTCAGTGAAGAAATTGATCGAGGCAAAACGGCGATTGTCGTCGTGCCGGAGGATCAACTCAGCTTGGCGATCGGTCGCGCTGGTGTGAATGCCCGATTGGGTGCGAAGCTGACCGGCTGGCGCATTGATATCAAGAGCTTGCCCGAGACTGCGGTTGAGTCCCTGATGCTTCTCACTACGGAATCATCCTTCGCTGAACTAGCCGAAGAGCAATCTGAGACAATATCGCAGATCGAAGCGATTCTAACCAAGAAGGAAGAAGGGCGCCCGATCACACCCGAGGAATACCAGACGATGACATCCTTCGTCGATCGGGTACAGCGCGAGATAGAGTCGCGCAGAGATGCCCGACGGCAACTCGAACTTGAGCAGTTAGCCGAAGTGCGAGCTACGTTCCCTGAGACAGCATTCGAGGTTGAACTCGCGGATGTTGATCTATCGACGCGGGTGCTTAACCTGCTCATCGAGGCTGGGTATAAAACCGCAGGGCAGGTACTGGAGAAATTGGGGATGGACGAAGATGCCATCCTGGGATTGCAGGGCATCGGACCAAAAGCAATGATAGAGATCGCCGAGACGCTCAATTCTTATTCATACCCTGAGCCGGTTGTCGAGATTGAAGAAATTGCTGAAGAAGAGGTAGCAGCGGAGGAAGTTGAAGAAGGTCCCGAACCAGTTCTTGAAATCGAAGAGGTTGTCGAGGCGGAAACTGCCATAGAAGTTGGAGCTCCTGAGAGCGATGAGGAGCCCGAAGCGGGAATGGAAGTGGAAAAGGAAATAGTGGATGCCATCGAAGAGTTAACCGAGAAACTCGGTGAGTCGGTCATCATCCCCGAGATAGACGAGGAAGAGTTCATGGAGGACTCCACCGAAAGCAAGCAGCGTCGCAAGGAAAAATCACGAATTATCGAATTTGACCCGGATCTTGGTGAGGTAGTCGTGCGCAGGCGCCGGAAGCGCGACGAGGATGCGTGGGATAAGGGGGGTTATTAGAACCTGTCAAATTCCGGTGGGCGATGCAAAGGTAGATAAATGTCACCACGTAGATCGAGGCGGCGCAAGCATGAACCACAGCGAACGTGTGTTGGCTGCCGGCAGGTCCTTGCAAAACGAGCCTTGATACGTGTTGTACACGGGCAAGATGGCGTAAGAATCGACCACACAGGAAAAGCTCCAGGGCGAGGAGCCTACGTGCATGATCTGCGATCATGCTGGGAGAAGGCTCTGAAAGGGTCCTTATCCCGGTCGTTAAAAGTAGAATTGACGGGCGAGGCTCACCAGGAGTTAGAAGTGTACATGAATAGTCTAACAGACGAGCAGAATGGCTGAGGCGAAAGCTTTCGCTGTCCGCGCCAAGCAGGGCATGGCCGAACCACAGAAAAACGCGTAATTTCCCCGGCCAACTCGCTCGGCGCTGCCGGAGTGCTCGACCCGGAGGTGCGATATGAGCGAGAATGGCGTAAAGATTGTAGAAATCCCCTCAACAGTTACAGTGCGTGACCTGGCTTCAATGATTGGTGCCAGTCCAATCGACGTCATCAAGCAGTTGATGGCGAATGGTGTGATGGCGAATATCAACCAGCAGGTCGATTTCGATACCGCGGCGATCGTGATCGCTGAGTTCGGCTTTGAAGCGGAATATCATGACGCAGCAGAGGATGAACTTGAAGAAGCGGGCGAGTTGCCGCGCTGGCGGCAGTTGATCGAAGATGAAGACCCAAAAATGTTAAAGGACCGTCCGCCAGTTGTAACGGTGCTAGGGCATGTTGACCACGGCAAGACAACACTGTTGGATGCCATCCGTCTGACGAATGTCGCCGGAGGGGAGGCCGGCGGCATCACCCAGCGCATCTCTGCCTATCAAGTTATACACAACGAACGGCCAATCACCTTTCTTGACACACCCGGACATGCCGCTTTCACAGCCATGCGCGCTCGCGGCGCGCAGGGAGCAGACATCGCTGTTCTTGTTGTCGCCGCGGATGATGGCGTAATGCCTCAGACGCGTGAAGCGCTGGCGCATATACAAGCTGCGCGTGTGCCGATCATTGTCGCCCTAAATAAAATCGATCGGCCCAACTCCAATCCTGATAAGGTCAAACAGGAGTTGTCTGACCTTGGGCTCATTCCGGATGACTGGGAAGGCGACACAATGGTTGTTCCCGTTTCTGCCAAAGAAAAGGAAGGGCTGGAAGACCTACTTGAGGCGATCAATCTCGTCGCTGACTCCACCGAGATTAAAGCCAACCCCTCAGGAAAGGTCATTGGAACAGTGATTGAAGCCGAGCTGGATAAAGCCAAGGGCGTAGTAGCTACGTTCCTGGTTCAAAATGGGACATTGCGAGTCGGCGATGCCATCGTGGCGGGTTCATCCTGTGGGAAAATCAAGGCGATGTTCGATTTCCAGGGTGAGCCGATCAAGGTCGCCAGACCATCGGTGCCTGTATCTGTTATGGGACTCTCCGATGTTCCTCATGCTGGAGAACTCTTCACTGTCGTTGAGAGTGAGCGCGAGGCGCGGATAATCGCTGAGAAGCGAGAGACCGAACAGCGAGAGCGCTCCCGAGGGGCATTAAAAGCTCAAACCCTTGAGCAACTCTTTGCGGCGTATAAGGCAGGAGAGGTTAAGGAGCTGCGGCTTGTCGTAAAAGCCGATGTTCAGGGATCTCTTGAGCCGATCGTTAATTCACTGGAAAAACTTAGCGCAGGCGAAATCAAAGTGAATATTCTCCATGCTGGCACTGGTAACATCAGTGAAAACGATGTCATGCTTGCCGCAGCTTCACAAGGGATCGTCGTCGGGTTTAACGTGACAGCTGATCAAGTGGCAAAGAACTGTGCCGATGTGGAAGAGGTGGATATCCGCGTATACGATATCATCTATCGCCTTACAGAGGACATTGAGCTAGCACTCAAGGGAATGTTGGAACCTGAGACCCGCAGATTAGTGCTCGGCAAAGCGCGCGTGCGTGCGGTTTTCCGAATCCCCAAGCTAGGCAGTATCGCCGGATGCATTGTTACAGAAGGGGAGATACAACGCAATGCACGTATGTTGGTATTTCGCGAGGATGAGGAGCTTTTCAATGGCCCAATCTCCTCTCTCAAGCACGAGAAGGATGACGTTCGGGAAGTACGTGACGGATTTGAGTGCGGTATTGGCTTGAAGGGTTTCGAGTCCTTCAAAGAGGGTGATATTCTAGAATGCTATACGGAAGAGACCGTCCCCATAACGTGAGGTTAAGTGATGACGACTAAGGAGCGTGCCCGAAAGGTTGCAGAACGCATACGCGAGGAATTGGCCGACATCCTCAGGCGGGATGTTGCCGACCCACGCCTGGACATGATCACAATCATGGATGTGGATGTAGATCGGGAACTGGCGTTTGCGCAGGTGTTCGTATTCGCCAGCGGAGAGGATGACCGCAGGGATGAGATCCTCGAGGGACTGGAAGGGGCGAAAGGTTTTTTGCGCAACCAACTGGCAGAACGTATACAATTGCGAAGCTTCCCCCAACTCCGCTTCCGTTGGGACGAGTCTCATCAGCACGGAATGCGCATTGAAGAGCTTTTGGATAGCCTGAAAGAGGAGCGCGGTGAGCAAGCAGGAGACGAGAGTGGCGGATCCGACGATTGAGAACGCCAGGGCGGTCCTTAACGCCGCGCAACGGGTCATCATTCTCTCCCACGAGCGACCAGATGGGGACGCCGTAGGCTCATTGCTGGCTCTAACGCTAAGTTTGGAACGAGCTGGTAAAGATGTTGTGCCAATTCTTTTAGAAGGTGTGCCGTCTCGTTTCCACTTCCTGCCAGGTGCAGATAAGGTTAAGGCAGAGATTCCGAGTGATTGTGATTTGGTGGTCTTTGTGGATGCCTCAGATCTCCAGCGGACAGGATTTCCAGTCGCAACCCTGCCGCGGCAGCCCGATATCAATATCGACCATCATCCAACCAATACCGATTATGCTGTAATCAACATTGTTAATCACAAAGCCTCTGCCACGACAGAAATCCTCTATAACGTCATCCCGGAGCTCGGCTTGGAAATCGATGCTGATGTTGCCGCTAATCTTATGACCGGTTTGATAACAGATACAATAGGCTTTCGCACGGATAGCGTCACACCGCGAACGCTAATGATCGCTTCAGAACTCATCGGCCTTGGGGCTCCCATGGCGGAGATTTACTCGCGAACACTCAACCAACGCAGTTTTGTAAGCGCTCAATACTGGGGAAAGGGTTTGAGCCGTCTCGAGAGGGAGAATAGCATCTTGTGGACGAGTCTCACCCTTGAGGACCGAAAGGCTGTGGGATACCCTGGCTCTGATGATGCTGATTTGGTGAATCTCCTTGCGACGATCGAGGGGATTCAGGTGGTCATGATCTTCATTGAACAAATTGGTGGAAAAGTGAAGGTAAGTTGGAGGTCGCGGCCGGGGGTGGATGTGGCTGCGATCGCATTCTCCTTCGGAGGCGGTGGTCACGAACAGGCTGCCGGTGCCACAATAGAAGGAGATATGCAGGAGATTCAGGAACGTGTTCTGACTGCTACTCGGGAGTCCATCTTGCCATCTCCGGAGGAACGGGTATGAAACGTTTTGGGATCATCCTTGTCGATAAACCTACTGGTCCGACCTCACATAAGGTCGTCAGTATCGTTCGCAGGGAGACAGGGGTGCGCAAAGTGGGTCATGCAGGAACGCTCGACCCTCGAGCGTCGGGGGTTCTGGTTCTCTGTCTGGGATCGGCAACCCGCCTGAGCGAATATCTCAGCATAGCTTCAAAGCGCTATGAAGCTGTAATCCGCTTCGGCGCGAGCACTAAGACCTACGACGCAGAGGGGGACACCATTCACATCACTGGAGCGGTGCCAACCGAAGAAGATATCCGGGCAATTATCCCCGAGTTTACGGGCCAGATCGAGCAAATACCGCCGCCGTACAGCGCGATAAAGATCAAGGGAAAAAAAGCCTATGAATTGGCGCGAGAGGGCGAGGAATTCGATCTTGATTCCAGAGATGTAACGATCTATAAAATGGCGCTCGTAGAATACCGTCCACCAGATCTGGTCTTAGAAATAGAGTGTTCAGCTGGAACGTACATCCGTTCACTCGCTCATGATTTTGGAGAGAAATTGGGGACTGGCGCTCACTTGGCAAACCTGCGGCGGACGAAAGCAGGCCATTTCACAATTGAAGAATGCATCTCGCTCAGAAAGTTAGAATTGGGGTTCAACAACGGTACATGGGTTGAATATCTACGGCCAGCCGTTGACGCCCTACCTGATCTTCCAAGAATCAATGTTGAGGGTAAAATATTCGAAGATGTGACCTTCGGTCGGCTCATTCCTGCAGATAGTTCTGCATCGGGAATGGCGGTTGCCATCGGTCCCGATGGTGATCTAGTCGCCATCCTTGAAGCTGTCGAGGACGGCGCAAAGTGGCACCCAAAGAAGGTCTTCAGCCGCTGAAATCACCTATGCAGCATTTGCGAGATTTTTTCACCGTTCAACTGGAACAAAGCGATCTGACGATTGGATCTTTCGATGGGATACATCGAGGACATCAGGCGTTGATCAAAGCGCTCGTCGAATACGCACATCGCGAGGATCGTCCAGCAGTTGTGCTTACTTTCTTCCCACATCCCTCTGTATTCCTGCGCAGCAGAAAGCCCGCATTTTACATCAATACACCTGTGGAGAAAGCTGAATTTCTTGGGGAATTGGGCGTGGACTATGTTATTACGCAGCAATTCGATCGAAGTCTGGCAGAGATCCCAGCTGGAATTTTCCTCGACCGATTAAAGGCGCGTTTGGGTTTGAAAAGCCTGTGGATTGGTGAAGATTTCGCGCTGGGGTATAAGCGTGAGGGGAATCGCCACTTCCTTGCCGCTGCGGGTTCGGAGCGCGGATTCTCGCTGCATGTCATTCCTCCGGAGCTTCTTGGCGGTGAGGTTATAAGCTCGACGCGAGTGCGTGAAGCACTGCGCTCCGGGGATGTAGCTCGGACTGCAAAATACCTCGGCCGGTCGTTTGTGGTCCCGGGGAAGGTGGTTCCGGGTTCCGGCCGCGGGCGAGCGCTGGGGATCCCCACGGCGAATCTGGAAATCTGGGAAGAAAGGGCATACCCGCGCTCAGGCGTGTATGCGTGTTGGGCGATATTTGAGGGACAGCGCTATAAAGCAGTGACGAACATCGGTGTAAGGCCGACCTTTGAAGAGAAAAGCGAGCAGGCGATTGTTGAAGCTCATCTGCTGGATTTCGACGCGGATCTTTACGGAAAGGAGCTGCGCCTGGAATTTATCGCTCGCCTGCGTGATGAACGACGTTTCTCGAATCCAGAATTGCTTCTTTCCCGAATTGGGCGCGACATTCAACGAGCACGTGTGATTTTGGATCAAGACGCGGAGGGGCAGGATGCCTGAGACTTTCAAGCGGGAGATCTACCTGCTACGGCCAGAGGAGCTCAACCCAGAGACGATCGCGGTGGCCTTTGCGAAAACATCCAGGTCACCGCTTTCATTTCGGGAAATCGCAGCTGAACTAACCGATGAGAAATCCGCAGAGTTTCATGAGCGCTGGGTGGTTGGATATGGTCACGCCTCGGTCGCTGAACATGCTGTCTTGCATCTGGCCCTTGAGAACGTCTCCCGCTTGGCGATCGAGTGTATCGAGTCCAACCGCTTGGCTTCTTACACTGAGAAATCGACTCGTTATCAGAAATGGGACCGTCAGGGATACTTTGTACCCCCCGAAGTCCAAGATGGATCGATAGAGAAGACCTATCGTCATACCTGCGACTTATTATTCGACACTTACATGCAATCCCTCAAGCCTGTGAAAGAAGTTGTCGCCAGTGCGCATCCACGCGCGAAGGGCGAGAGTGAAGAGCACTGGGATGTTCGGATTCGTTCCCGCTATATCGATGCATGCCGCTTCCTTCTACCAGCAGCATCTCTGGCCAATGTGGGCATGACCGCCAACGCTCGCGTGCTTGAGCATGCGCTTCGAAAGATGCTGTCTCATCCCCTGCGTGAAGTTCAGGAAATCGGTGAGCAAGTTAAAGAGGTTTCTCGAGGAGAGACACCAACCCTGGTGAAGTACGCTGAGCGAGTCCCCTATTTCGAGGAGACTGGCGCGGATTTTTCAAAACGAGCAACTGCTCTTCCTGTTGAACCCATAGCAGGAATGCTCGAGTTGGTTGATTACGATCCTGAAGCCGAGTTGCGTATCCTGGCAGCTGCGCTTTATGCAGCAGGAGGCGCGAGTTTCGCAACGGTAATGAAGACTGTACGAGAGATGGATGGAGACAAGCAGAAGGAATTGGCTGATGCGCTTTTGGGAAGACTTGATCGCTTCGATGCTCCGGTGCGAGAGCTGGAACATGCCTATTACACGTTCGACGCAACGCTGGATCAAGGAGCTTACTTCGAGCTAAAACGCCATCGCATGATGACCCAAACCCCTCAGCGGTTGAGAGCTGATCTGGGTTACGCCGTTCCCCGCTTATTCGTGGATGCGGGCTTCGAAGCGCCATACAGAAAGGCGATGGAGCAGGCTGCTGAGGCATTCAACCAACTTGCAGCCTGGAATCCGCATGTCGCTGCCTACCTGGTGCCGAATGGCTTCAATCGCAGGGCACTGATGACGATGAATCTGCGAGAGTTATATCATTTCTGTGAACTGCGAGCGGAGGATAACGCGCATTTTTCTATCCGGCGTATCGCACTGCGGATGGCGGAGATGATCCGCGGGGTTCACCCACTCCTGGGCGGATACCTGCGTTTGCCACAGGGGGCAGATTGGCGCGAGATTGAAAACGCGCATTTCTCCCAGGTGTGAGTCGAGACGATCTTTGGCAGTTGTTTCGACCGATCTAATCGAGGCTCAGCTTGCATCGATTGCCTCAAATACATCCCTCATAAGATACAGATAGTTTCTTCGCCCCTGACCTCAGCATTCATGGCTAATATCAAACATTGACTGGCGAAGTCGCTTCGTGCAATTGGATAGGTCCTATTTTCCATTGTGTTAGCGGAGGATAGCCGGAGGCGATATTTTGCAGGCTTCAGAGTGCGATCAACCCCAGGAATAGAAGGAATGACGTTGCCATGAAGAGCTGAGAGAGGTGGTAGGTAATGATCGTTATGAGATGTCCGTTCGGAATCGGTTTAACGTAGCGGTTCCACGCAAACATGCTGTCTGAGACGAAAAACAACCCACCGCCGATCGCCGCCAGAACAGCGGCTTGTGGAGGCCAAGCCACGCGCAGGAATGTTGATAGGGTTGAGAAGAAGTTGAGACCCAGGACGGCGCCATAGGCGATTACCGGTCCGATTAGTTCGCCCTGTTTACTTGCACGCAACGCCCGACTAATCCGGCTTACAAGGAATAGAAAGGCAACACTTATGACCACCAGAAAAACAAGTGATAGCGGATGGAATATCGGTTGAGGGAGATTGAAGGCGACGATAAAGGCGATGAGGCCCAGGAAAAAGGCGAGCAGACCTTTGATGAAATGTACCGGCGGTAATAGCAGGAAAATGTCCCCAGCGAGGAATAAACCCATTCCAAGAAGGAACCAGTTGCCGGCTGCGGTCGGTATGGCAGGAAGCAAAGTCGCGAACCATAAAATCAGTCCCAGCATGGTTGCGGGTTTGGCGACGTATTCGAGCCGCCGCCGGGCCGTTGCGACGGCAATCCAATCAAGGACTGCGAAAACCGCTGCTATAAAGAGGAAGAACATCATCGCAGGCTGTCCTCTATGGTCGGCTTATTGCTCCGAGTAACCTGTCTTTCCATCGATCTACACCGATCGGTTCAACGGAATGAAGAGCGTCAGAGACAACGCACCAAATCCACCCCGTGCGTTGATCCGCATGTAGGTATCGCTCATGAAGTCTGTTCCCTCTGCTCTGGGGCAAATCGCCCGCGTATACGTGCCGCCATTTCCATCGCTCTAACAGGAGCAAGACCAACATAGGTGCTCGCATCCAGCAGCTTACGGATCTGTGCAGGCTGCAGGTACTTTAACAGGGCGGTATCTTTGGAGAGCAAGCCCTTAAGCGGGTTCTTCCCCTTAGCCTGATAAGTTTCCCAGGCACTCATGCTGTGCTGGCGAAGTCGTTCATGCATCTCCTGGTGGTCAGCACCAACCTGCACGAGAGCGGTTAAAACACGCTCTATTGCAGCGAAAGGTCCGAAGCGCTTTAGCTGTGATTGGAAGTGATCGCGGTCGATGACTAACCCTTGTAGAATTTGTGCTGCATTGAGCAGCATCTCATCGCAGGCTAAGAATGCCTCCGGGATCATGCTGCGCCGGTTGGCGGAATCGTCAAGCGTCCGTTCGAGGAGAGATGTGGCGCCATTTTGCCAGGCAACATCCATCCAGGCTGCAGTCTCTCGAGCCAGCGAGCAGATCTTCTCCGCTTTCACAGGGTTGCGTTTAAAGGGCATTGCGCTCGACCCGACTTGTTTTTCACCAAAGGGTTCCCGAAGACCGCCGATCCCGGGTGATTGCATCAGGCGTATATCGAAGGCGAACTTATGCAAGGCACCGGCGATATCAACCAAGCCACTGAGCAATCGAAAGTCTTGCATGCGTGGGTAGGTCTGTGTCGTGATTGGGAATGCTTCGAGCTTGAGGGCGTTCATGATATTCGACTCGAGCATTTCAGGTGTGATGTTGGAGTCTGCCAACATATCTACGAATGGGGCAGAAGTCCCAACCGGACCGCGAATGCCCTTCCCGCGTAGCCTGCGATGCAGACTCAGGAGTGCTTCGAATCCCTCTAAGAGGTCTTGGGCGTAGACGCTCAGGCGGTACCCTAATGTCGTCGGTTCGGCAGGCTGCAGGTGGGTGAACCCCATGATAGGCAGATCATGGGTCTCCTCGATGCGCTCAGCGAAAGCCAACAGCAGTGTACGCAGGTGAGCGAGTATGAGGGCAAGTGCAGCCTTCTGGCGCATGACATCGGCGTTATCCTGGACGTCTGCGGAGGTTAAACCCCAATGGAGGATTGCGCCGCCCGACGGGCATTGCTCAGCGAAGGTGCGCAGTTCAGCCATCAGGTCGTGTCCGATCTCGGCTTCGATTTCGTAGGCCCGGGTTAGATCGATTGCATCAACCTGGGCCCGAATCTCTTCAACCTGCTCCGGAGAGACAAGATCAGCAGCCGATTGAGCGTCGGCAACAGCTAACCATACACTGCGCCAGGTGCGCCTCTTGGCCACCTCGGACCATATTGCGCGCATCTCCTGTGAACCGTATCGAGTCGAGAAAGGGGATTGGTAGGCCATCTGCTCCTCTAGGTTATGTCCGCCGCAATTTGTTCCAGGAGATCACCTTCGGTAGCATCTCCAAGACGCTCTTCTGCAAGTTGTTTGTACTGCGGATTAACTTCGTAGCCTATGTATTGTCTTCCGAGACGAAATGCTGCCAGACAGGTGGTTCCAGATCCACAGAAAGGATCAAGGACCACATCGTCCTTAAAAGTGTAGAGGTCGATCAGGCGTCTGGGAAGCTCCTCGGGAAATGGGGCCGGGTGTCCGATCCGCTTCGCAGAAACAGCGGGGAAAGTCCAGATACTCTTGGTCCACTCGAGGAAAGACTCACGATCGATCGTGTCTTCTTTGACATCGGACTTACGTGAAAAAGACTCTTTTGAGAAGACGAGAATGTACTCATGGACATCGCGCAAAACAGGATTGGATGCTGACTGCCAAGACCCCCATGCCGTGGAGGGGGAGGCGCTTGCGGCTTTGTCCCAGATGATTTCCCCCCGCATCAAGAATCCAATTTCGAGCATATCTTGAATGATGAGTGCATGCAGTGGAAGGTAAGGTTTCCGTCCCAGGTTGGCGACATTAATACAGGCTCGTCCGCCGGTTACCAACACCCTATAGGTCTCTTTGAAGACAACATGCAGAAGATTGAGATATTCCTCAAGGGTGAGATCCTCATCGTACTCTTTTTGGACGTTGTAGGGTGGTGAGGTCACCATGAGGTGGACGCTGTAATCGGGAATTTCGGACATGTCGCGTGATGATTTCAGATGGAGACAATTGAGACCTTCCTCAGGGATAAGATTCTCGGGATGGCGTGGAGTAATTTCCCGTTGCTGCCCCTGATAAAGGCGGCTGCTGTAGAACGGTGAGGCATCATGGCTGATGCGTCCCGGTGTTCCGAAAGAACTCGTTTTTGTGCCTTTCGACTTATTCCTACTCAAGGTTATACCTCACCAAATACATCTGCACCCCTAGGGACCAGATCCCCCAAAACCGAAGCTCTTGAGCTTGTTCTCGTCGTTGCGCCACCCAGGCAGGACTTTGACACGTAATCTCAAGAAGATCTTCCGGTCTGTTGCGGCTTCGATTTCCATTCGGGCGAACGTGCCGATCGTCTTTAGCATTGAGCCGCCCTTGCCGATGACAATCCCTTTCTGGGAATCGCGTTCAACAAATATTGTGGCTTCGATGTAGGCGCCATGTTCATTTCGCTCTTCGAATTCATCGATCCGGATAGCTAGGCTATGCGGGACTTCGTTGCGCAGATTTTTCAACGCTGCGGCACGGATCATATCGGCGGCGATGTCGCGCTCGTATGCATCCGTTATGGTTTCAGGCGGAAAGAGACGAGATCCCTCGGGCAATTTATCTAAAATGAGGGTAACTAATTCCTCTAGGTTATCCCCTCGAGTCGCGGAGATCTCCAAGAAATCGGCTTCTGGGAGCATGGTCCGAAATGCTGCACGCCGGTCCGACAAACGATCATCGGGCACGCGGTCTACTTTTGTGAGGGCGATCAGGGTTGGTATCTGTCCTTGAATCTCTCTGACCTGCGCCGCGACCAATCTGTCTTCTTCGTTCGGCGGTCGGGTGAGGTCGAAGAGCGCTAATACAACATCCGCATCATGTAGAGAAGAAAGGGCTTCCTCATTCATCTTCTCGCCCAATTTATGCAGCGGTTCATGCAGTCCCGGTGTGTCGACAAAGATCAACTGTGCATCAGGAAGCGTGAGGATTCCAAGCTGACGCTGGCGGGTTGTTTGCGGTTTTGGCGACACCGCCGCGATTCGCTGCCCAAGTAGGCGGTTGATCAGTGTGGATTTCCCTACATTCGGACGACCGGCAAGGGCAACGAAACCAGATCGGTGACCATCGGGGATTTCAAGTGATGCCATAGCCTAATTGTGTTGATAAGGATGTGTGCTGTCAAGCTGTGCGCCCTGCCTGCTTGACATACGAATTTCATGTCGTTATGATCTTACGATGGATTTCCTACTCCACAAGGTGAGCAAGTGGACTGCAGAAGGTTCTCGACGAGCTGTCTAGGGGTCATCGCCATGTGTTCGCTGATTGAGTTTATAATTGAGACAGCAGAACGTAGGACCTAACCACTAAATCGGCAATCGCATTTATAATCTTCCATACAGACAGTTGGTCGACTGGAGTTGATGACCACGTACGGGAAAATTCTCGAAGTCAACGATCCGGTATTGTGCTTCGAAAATCCGAATTAACAATAAACCCTCATTCTTGATGCTATGATTAACCGAAGGGTGAAACTGTATGAGTATTTTCTCTCGTAAAAAAACAAACCGCTTTACTGAACTGCTCATTAAGCAGGCAGAATATTCCGTTTTGGGGATGCAGAAGCTTCTCGAATATGTTAAAGAACCCAGCGAAGCGGTTGCAACGGCTGTAACCCTCCTTGAGAAAGAAGCAGATGAGGTGCGTCGGATCCTGATTGACGAGCTCAACAAGACCTTCGTTACGCCGATCGATCGCGAGGACATCTTCGCGCTATCGTTGACGATCGATGATGTTCTCGATTATGCCGACACCACGGTCGAAGAGATGCATATGCTCGGCGTGCAACCGAACACCTTTTTGGAGCGCATGGTCTCTCTTCTGACGGATGCTGCCCGCGAGATCTACATGGGTGTGCAGCGTTTGGAGGATCACCCCAACGTTGCCAACGATCATGCCATGCGAGCGAAAGCCTTGGAGAATCGGATGGAGACGGTTTATCGGGAGGCGATCTCCGATCTCTTCGCAATGCCGCGTGATATCGATCACGTAGTTGAGATGCTGAAATTACGCGAGATCTATCGTCATCTTTCCAACGCTGCAGATCGTGGAGACGCGGCAGCTAATGTGATAGGGGATATCGTCGTTAAGAAGATGTAGTTTTAAAAGTGCATCATGAGGTAAATATTTGGAACTGTCCAAAAGCAGATTTGGACAGCTCCCTTCATTAATAAATCGATCGGGGCGGCCTGTCGCCCACAACCATCCAACCGCTCCCCAATCTCCCGCAGGCTCAAAACCTGCGGGAGGGTTAACGCGCGCTCCTCAATGCGCAGGCGCATCCTGAGAACGGAAGCAGAGCTTCCTGACCCCATATTTGCCAACGACCGATCATTTGCGCGGGGAATAATATACGTCAGTCCATCCTCCATAAACGTCAATGGATTATTATCCAGGTAAACGAACAGCGGAGACTTGCTGCTTAACGTTGCCAGCTCAAGATCAATGGTAATTCGGGCGCACACATAGGTGCGCCCCTGTATTAATTAAATGAGAGCTGACCTTTTGGGGCAGCCCCATGCTTGGTGGAAAGGGATTGTTTGGATTTAGGTGTTTTTCTCAGCCAATCGGTGCAGCTTGTTACCCACTTCGCGCCATTGGATTTTAGAGATGCCGAGCTTTTGTCTAATTCTGTCGTGGTCCACGCCGTTGAGATAATCCATAAGGACTGCAGTCCAGCGGCACATCTCGAAGGACACGTGCTTGTCCACACCAGCGGCTTTTCCAATATCCTCGAGTAAGTACTCCAGTCTGCGTGGCGACCAGGGGAAGAGCTGGTTGGCGGGCTGGTACTGCTTGATGTATTCCTGGTATGCATCAACCCACTCAGAGGTAAGCGCGAGTTTGCGCTCCTTATAGCGCTTACTCACACTTCCATAGCGGACAAAGAGAATCGGTCCATCCACAGTATTCAGGTCGACATGATTCCGATGGATGTTTAAGCATTCCCCCTTCTTAATCCCCGTATCGAGCAGCAACTTTAAAAGTGTATAGGTGCGCGCGTCGGGATCAGAACCCTTGCGCATTAATTCTGCGGTTTTTACCACAGCATCGACTTCATCTTGCGTGAGCACTTCTGGCAGGGGGCTGATGACCGATTGCTGGGGGATCGGGGCCGCGGTGTCCTCTTGGAGGATGCCCATTTCTACCAGCCAGCGGTAAAAGGCTTTAATCGACGTAATGCGGCGGGCGTATGTCTTTGGGCTGCAAGAGACGCCCCGCCGGTTCAGCATCCAATCGAGGAAATTCTTAAGGTCGTTTGTGCTTATCTGGTTGATGGGTTGGCCAATGCCGACGAACTTCCCAACCAGGCGCAGGTCTCCCGTGAAAGCCTTAACCGTATGAATTGAACGACCCTGGGCTTCAAGTGCCTCACCCCAGGCGTTTATCGCTGCGCTGAGGCTGGAATCGGATTTAAGAGGCGCGGTTGTCTCACTTTCGGAAACGCTGCTGGTCCGCTGGTAGGAAAAGAGCGGGAGATCCTCAAGCGGGTCATCCATGAGAGCCTCCTGAAAACGCCGGCTTCGTGTAGTCATTCATATGGGCAATCCTAGTTTGTGAAAGGGGAAATGTCAAATCTTAAGGTAGTAGATCTGGTGAGGCCATGATGTGCGAACCTAATCTGGAGAGGGGCTTTCGAAGATTTCGTGAAGCATGGGCTCGATTGCCTCCCAGTCTGGCAGGACAACGGAAGCGCCGCTATAGGGCACTCTCCATAATGAACTCATTGTGGGATCGATGGAGTAGCGGTGAATTCGATCCGGTTCAGCGGCCAGCTTCGTCGCCAACGGCAGCAAGCGGAGTGTGTTTTCGAGGGTAAGATCTGTTTCAACGTAGGAGCGAAATTGAGCGTAGAGGTCTGGTACTCTTGAAAGCCCCTCGAGAGTCAACATCTTATTGAAGATTGCCAGCAGAGTCTCTTGCTGGCGGCGCAAGCGGTCGAAATCACCCGAAGTTTTCCGCATTCGGACGTAGCAGAGCGCAGTGAACCCATCCATGTGATAGGTTCTCCCGGGGGAGTATGACCAATTTCTGCGACCGCATTCATCTTGAAGATATCCTTCGACCTTCACATCTATTCCACCCAACGAATCAACCACTTGTGTGAATCCGTAGAAGTTGATCATAACCGTGTGATCAACCTCTATGCCGAAATTGTAGAGGATCGTTTGGGCGACTCTCTCGGGTCCTCCATAGGCATCGGCGACATTGATCCGGTCCACCCGCCAGCCGGGGATGAAGACGTAAAGGTCGCGAGGGAAGGAGAGCAAAGTGGCAGTGCCGGCGTCAAGATCAAGTGAGACGAGCATTATGGTATCGGTTCGGTGCCCGAAGGTATAGGGACGCTCATCAGAGCCGAGGACCATGATGTTTACGACATTTTCGCCCATCTGGAGCGGCGGGATCGGCCGGTATATTTCAATCGCAGAGGGTTCAACTGGAGCGGCAAAACCGCTCCATGGCTCTATCGGCGTCGGACTAGCCTTAGGCGTTGCCGTGGGTGGTGGTGGCGGTGGTGGCGTTTGTGTGAGCGGGACCGGGTTGAAGGGCGTAACCGTAGCAGCCGCATTTGGATCCATCGTTACAAGTGGGTTTGCCAGCACCGGAGAGTCCCCGGATAGCATGCCTACCAGATTGCTGCAAGCGCCAACTAGCAGGATTAAAAAAAGAAGTGTGACGATCGTCAAAATACGATCAAAGCGATTGAAGGTTTTCATTGTATGAGTGTGCTCATCATATTAACGCAAGAGTCAACTTTTTGGTTCCCTATCAGATCACCCCGCTTCTATGCGGTAAGGTTGTAAGATCTGAGGCTATAGGGTGGTATGGATGATCGATTCTAGATTTGCCTGCCCACTCATTTTACGGGTGGGATATAAATACTCATCCCTGGCTGCAGCACGGTGTGGATATCAATGCAATTTGCGTGCCATAGCGATGGTTCATCGACTCCGAATCGCTCGGCAAGCCTGCTTAATGAGTCGCCATCTTCCAGTGGATAAAGGACCCAGGTTGAAGGCGGTCCGCATGTAGGGGGTGGGTTTGCGGCTTCAGGAACGGGGAGGTAAATCGTATCGCCAGGTGCGATGTCGCTTTCGATACAATTAACGGACATCAAGGTCGCGCGCTCGATCCGGAACTGATCAGCGAGATTTGTGAGCGTGTCCCCAGGGTGGACGCGGTACACTGACCAACCGTCGGGGGGAGTGCATCCAGTTTCTAGATCAAGTGCTTTTCGATGGTCTGAGTAAGAATATATTTCAGCTTCAGCGAATACGGTCAACCAGGTTCCCAGGAGTACAGCGATTGCGAGAACCGAGATGGATAGACCAATGATTAGATTCTTTAGCGATTGCATCTGGGCTATTCTCTCGTTTCAAATATGGCTGGGTCTTGTGTTGAGAATGGCAACAAGACTGAAAATGTAGTTCCAGACCCCGGTTGACTGTCTACCCAGATACGTCCACTCATGGCTTCGACCAATGAGCGAGCGATGGAGAGCCCTATTCCATCACCTCCGATGCCCTGGATTGGTCTATCCTCTGACGAATTTCCGAAACTGAAGATCTGTCCCAGATCCCCAGCGGGAATTCCTGCCCCGCCATCAATAACCTGGAGCGTGAGAAACCCTGACTGGTCTGAAGCGCTGAGGCTTGTGCTGATTTTAATCAATCCGCCCTCAGGTGTCGCCCCGATGGCGTTATTGAGCAAGTGGATCAGAACCTGGAAGGTGGCATCTGCATCCGTCAGGATTTTCGGGAGATCCTGAGGAAGCTTGACGCGCATTTCAATATTTTTCTTTTGAACGGATGGGAACACCTGGCGGATCGCATCCTTAATGCAGTGCACAATATCGATCGGTGTGGGCACGAGATCGAGAGTTTGGGCTTCAATCGCGCTGAGATGAATTAAATCATTCTGCAGCTCCGCTAACCGCTTAGCATTTATGTATATATGGTTGATGAAATCGCGTTGACTGGGTGTCAATGCCCCTTTCGCTTCCTCCTGAAGGAGTTTGGAATACCCTAATATCGCCGACATTGGCTGACGCAGATCGACCGATAGAGCTGCAATATGGGAGATGCTGGGAGATCGTGTTGAAGAGAGTACAAACGAATCGTTTCCATTCTGAATTAGGGCCAGGTTAGCGCGCGCTTCAGCTAATTCGTGGAGTGTTAGTTGAAGCTGCTGGGAAAGTAATTCAATTTGCCCAAGTCCGGAGGCGGCAGGCTGTTCTTCTATCGCCGTTCGCATCCTTTCAATCTCACCCTCGAGAAAATGAATGGTTCCCTCCGCGTCTTGATGGCTGGAAAGAAACTCGCCGAGTTCCTGTCCTGCCAGATCGGTTGCGGCGATAAGTTGATCCGTCAATTGAGTATTGTTGACCAGGAGGTTTTGAATGATCCGGCGGGACTCTTCCAAGTCGGAGCCCAACGTGAAGGGCTCCACCAGGCTCGTCGAAAGAGGCTCATCATCTGCCGTAAGCGCACCGAAACGCTCAGCAATCCCGTCCGCAAGTTGCACAAGGGCGGAGCGGTTTTCCTGCGACCAACGCTGCCGGGCGAAAGGAGAGAGGAGCAGCAATCCCCCAAAGATATGCTCTCCTGAAGTCAGGGGTGCGAAAAGCATTGGACCTGTTTTTTTGAGGTTTAAGCCGCGCTGGAGTGTGACGAGATCAGGTGCACGGCTCTCGGCTGGCAGGATCAGTGAGCGTCGCCGGCGCAACGCATTGGCGATGACGGGCAGGTCCGTAGTGTTGAAGGCTTGCCCCTCGATGTGTTGTTCACGAATCAGATCGAAACCCGTCGCGATAGATAGATATTCCAATTCTTCTGGGGGTGTGAGAAGCAGACAGATTTCAGCCTTCATCGAGTAGGCAGTGCCGCGCACGGCAGCGTCTGCTAGATCGCTGAGTTCCTTTGCCAGGAAAACATCATAAACGCTGGTGAAGACTTTGGGTAAGAATGGGAGGTCTAGATCAGGTGATTGAATGGCAACTTGAGGTGCATCTTTCACAATTGTGATAAATGTGCGCACGGCGGCGATGATCAACACAGGAAATGCCACCAACTCACTCCAACGCACGAAGGGTGCGAAAGAGCTGTCTGCGGGGCCAAGAGTCATGTGCAGGCTATAGCCGACGGTAAGCAGGGTGTATCCTGAAAAGGCGATTTGCCATTGTGCTGGTCGACGGGCCATCAGGAAGACTAATGTGATTACTGAGAGGATTAATGTTGAGATTCCCCAAACAGCATCGGCCGGGGTGCGGTTGAAGCGAAGCAGGTTTTCTTGTTCAACCAGTAAGTAGATAGTCCCTAATAATGCGAGGGTCGCAAGGCTGAGGATAACTGCAAGTATGCGAGAGTTTTTCTCGGTGGGCGGGTTGAAGATTAATGTAAAACTAATGAGCAGCAAGGATGTGAAGCTTACGAAGCGGTCGAGAGGGGGGAGAAGAATCTGTCCGTTGAGGATAACAAGCCATGATAATCCAGCGATGATCATCGTGAGCAGGTGGAGCCCTAGGATTACGCCAGTTGTCATACGCCAGCGCGCTGCGAGTGCATCTGACCGGGGAGAGCTGCTCCAGGTTAACGCGTATAGTATTGAAAGCGAAATGATCAGCGTCAGGTGGTAGACAAGACTCCCCGGAGGTGTCGTGAGCAAGGATGCGGCGTCAGCAAGAATCATGATTGGCCTATGTCGTTTCGTTGTTCCTGCGATATGGGCTGAGATTGCCCCCAATTATGTCGATTTGCGGCATTGACCGTCTGCAAGAATCGTGTAGTGCAAATATCGCAGCCAGGCGGCCTGCCCGGATTGGATCATTATCCCTGAGGGTCATATCTTAGCAAGTGGATTTTACACCAGAAGCCAAGAAGAGGATGAATCTCAAATCGATCTTGCCTGAGGGGTGATGGGCTCTACTGTACCCCCAAACCGGTTGACTAATCTTTGCTTGGATCCGAATCGGGATTGCTTTCTATAAATCCTATCCCTGTAGAAGGGGTTTTAACTGGCTTATCATGCGCAGCGCCGTTTGTTGATGATAGGTTGGGTTGGAACCCGACCATGCGGATGGCGATAAAACCATAAGCGAGCGTCAGCCAGAATGTAATCCCGCGATAAACGAGCGCGATGGCCGTGGAAGTGAGTGGATCCACGCCCATGGCGTTTTGAGTCAAGACCATTGCGCCTTCAACGAAGCCGACTCCGGAAGGTGTGATCGAAGCGATGATAAAGAGGTAGCTCACGCTAAAACTCGTCAATAGCGTTTCGATCCCAAAGGGGTTGTGGAAGGCGAGCGATACGAAGAAAAGGGTGAGCACCATCATCGTTTTGCGGGTCAATGCCAGAATGAAGGGAAGGATCAGCTTCCGGGGAGAACGGCGGATCTGGAGCAGCCCATCAGCGATATCTAGCGCGAATTTCTGTGCTTTGGTGCGGTTGATGACGGCTCGTTTGAAAAGGGGTTGGATGATGCGGTTTGCTAAATCAACGAGCCAGAGGAGCGCTCGCTCGAGTTGATTGGCAGAATGGACCCCGATCGCGGTCAGGATGAGCAATCCCACAGCGATGCTCACAGCAAACACCGCGGCGCCGATCAACCAAGCATCGAGTAAACCCCGCCTGCTTAATATGGAGAAACCCAGGGAAAGCACTATCATGAATCCGAGGTAATCATAAACGAGATAAATAAAGCCGGCTGTGCTGACCTTTCCCACAGGCTTTCCCCGTTGGCTTCCATCTGCAATCAGCACCGCCAGTGCTCCCGCGCCATAGCTCGGTGCGATGACGTTGATGAAATTCGCAGCAATAGTTAATGGGATCAGGTGGCCGAGTTTTTCATGGATGCCCATCAGGTAGTAGCAAGCCCAGAGATTCCCAGCGATTGAAACTAACCACAAGATTTGGGCTAGCGTCGCGGCGAATAACCACCGGCCGTCACTTTGTCCGAAAGTCACGAGGATGAGTTTAAGTTCTTCAAAATTGCGAGCGACGAAGAAAATCGTTAGAAGGAGAATGGCGGAGTAGAGGATTTTCCGTAGCATCGGAGGATCAATTCAACTTATAGCGTATCCCAGGTTGGCGGAGAATCGAGAGAGATTCCTCGCACCTGAGAATCAATTCGGCGCAGCAGTCCGCTGAGAACTGTTCCCGAACCCATTTCGATAAATGTATCTATGCCCGAATGAGTCATCCATCTAATCGACTCTGTCCAGCGAACCCGGGATGTGAGTTGAGCGCTCAGGTCTGCCCTGATCTTCTCTGTGGAAGAAAGCGGTTTGGCTGACACATTCCCCACGACAGGGATATGAGGGTCACTAAGTGATGCGGCTGCAAGCGCGGTGTTCAAACGATCCTGAGCAGGGACCATCAAAGGCGAGTGTGAGGCGATGCTCACTGCCAGGCGGATGACTTTGCGTGCGCCGGCATTCTCTAGAAGATCGTGAGCGAGTGTAAGCGCGATTTCGTCCCCGGAGATTACGACTTGCCCGGGGCAGTTGTCGTTTGCGACAGTGACATTGCCATCCGTTTGCGCTGACGCTTGGTCGCAAGCTCCTTCAACTTCTTTTACATCAAGTCCGAGCACGGCGGACATCCCCCCAGGAAGGATCTCGCCTGCGTAGCGCATCGCTTCTCCTCGTTCTCGCGTTAGCAGCAAAGCATCATCAAAGGTTAGCGCGCCCGCAGCTACCAATGCGGTGTACTCACCCATTGAGTGCCCAGCGGCGCAAGCTGGTGAAAAGCCGGGATATCTGGATTTGAATACTTCGAGCACGGCGATGGAGTGCGTGAGGAGTGCTGGCTGGGTATGTTGGGTGGAATTCAAATCTGCTTCCGGTCCATGCCAGCAGACCTGCGATAAGGGGTAACCGAGGATCTTATCGGAGAGTTGAAAAATCTGTGCCGCTTCGGGGGCGGCTTCTGCTAAGGCCATTCCCATTCCGATAGACTGGGAGCCCTGACCGGGAAAAACAAATGCTGTCCGTTCTGGAATTAGGGGCATTTGTGTTTTAAAAAAAGGAGCCGCGCTTATAGATGCACGGCTTTATGTGAATCGGGCTTAAGTGCTTTCGATTTCGATCACTTCGCGACCGGCGTAATGCCCGCAATTAGGGCAGACATGATGTGGAAGATGCTGATCGCCGCAATTCGTGCAGTTGATTAGGTGACGTAGTTTAAGCGCGTGGTGAGCCCGTCGGCGATCGCGCCGGCCCTTGGAGATCTTGCGCTTTGGTACAGCTGGCATAACTTTACTCCATTCGTAATCATAGAAACGCCCACCCTCGGGCAGGCGGGTTCATTATAGCAGTCGGCGATTGCCTGTCAAGGTTTCTTGTTTGGAGGTAGAGATGGGCGCCCGGTATAATTTAGGTATTGTTTTAGATCAAGTCCATGGAATACGAAGCCCGGGCCTCGAAGTGTCGTCTGCCCGAAAAGCATGGCAGAGCGAGGGAGCAATGGGTCTCAGGGAAGAATGTCGGATGACGCTGCGGATCCTCTATTTTGCGACGCTCCGGGATTTGGCGGGAGCGCGGGAAGAGACCGTATCGCTGTCTGAGGGTTCATGCGTAAAAGACCTGAAGAGCCACCTTGGCAGGGACCATCCGGAGCTCATCCAGGTGTTTGACTCTGTAATCATCGCTGTGAACCGTGAATTTGCATTTGATGACCAGCCACTCGAGGACGGTGATGAATTGGCGATCTTCCCGCCGGTGAGCGGTGGAAGCATTGAAAATCCAACGATACTCCGCATTACGCGGGAACCGTTGGATATGAATGCCCTATTAGAGGAAATCATTACACCAACTGCTGGAGCAGCCTGTGTCTTGACTGGGGTTGTACCGGTCCACGTAGAACGCGATGGACTTTGGGAAACCGACCACGGATTCTCCATGGCCGATATCCCGATGACTGAAGGGCAGATAGGGCAAGTCGTGCGGGAAATTCGTGAGCGCTGGTTATCAATCGAGGGTGTGGCTATCGTTCAACGCCTCGGTGAGGAACGACCCGGCACACCCACGGTTATGGTCGCTTGCACCGCAGCGCGTCACGATGCTGCAGTGTTTGAAGCTGCAAGGTATGGCATCGACCGCTTGAAACAGATTGTTCCCATTTTCGAGAAAGAAGCCGATCCGGAATAAGAGCTATGGATTGAGGGCTCGTATCATTCCGGGGATGATACCGAGGTTCGGGGAAAAATATGTCTGCAGATGGAAATTCCTGGGAGTGGCCGTTCCATTGTACAAATTGTTATCAGCCCTATCCAAGCAGTGGGTTTCCATACCGCTGCGAGAAATGCGGCGGCCTTTTCGATTTTACAGACCCAATCTCCTATGATCCGGCTCAACCTGCTGGACGGGGCCGCCGATCGATCGAACGCTTCCGGCGGAGTTTCCCTCTGCCTGTGGATGCAGATTTCATCAGTCTGGGGGAGGGAGACACGCCGCTTCTCTCTAACCGAATCTTCTCACGCGAAATCTTCTTCAAATGCGAGCACTTGAACCCCACCGGCTCATTTAAGGACCGCGGTAGTGCGGTGCTGGTCAGCGCGCTGGCCGCTGCGGGAATTGAAGATGCAGTTGAGGATTCCTCCGGCAATGCAGGGGCCTCCCTGTCTGCTTATGCCGCGCGGGCAGGTATTCGGGTATGTAT
>Ga0315550_1000052_pt1 | contig 65987 bp, 62 predicted proteins | sample SalMarSW160190MG_2_FD_203100 | JGI IMG/M metagenome (GOLD analysis project Ga0315550, IMG submission 203100) | Salt marsh sediment microbial communities from the Plum Island Ecosystem LTER, Massachusetts, United States - Salt Marsh Sediment SW1601-90 ...
ATTTTGATAAATCTTTGAGATTATATGATTATTCATTAATTACAGACCCTGAAACTAGCTCAGAGATTATAAATATTTGTGGTTATAACAATTGTCTAGTTTCTTTTATAGACCAAGTATTTACTGTTGAAGGTACTATTAACGTAATCTATCTCAGTAATCCCTTAGAATTCTTCCAAAATTCGTACTTCAAAAATGTGAAATTTGAGAAACATTCTAATGAAGAAGTATTCAAAAAACTAAACTTGTCATCAAGTTATGTAATTTCTTCTAGCATCTATACAAAAGAAAAACAGTACTTTATATCTGAGAATATTACAATCCCCAGAACTCAATTTGATAAGTCAATAGTGTATGACATCAACACTCTTTATGATTATGCTTATTATCTTCCGTTCTTTTCCCTAAATAATCCAAGATGGTTTTTAAAGAAATATGAAGAATCACAGTTTAACTTGACAGATTTTCAGTATGCTATTACAAGTATAAAGAGACAAAATAATAATATAGAGGAAGCAATTAATTATTTGGAGCTAAAAGGAAGTTGGTATTCAATCAAACATGATGAAACTGATGTAGAGTTATCAAATACTTCGAAAGCAATAATTCTATTACAATTGCATAATTCAACTATAATTGTAAGTATAATTTTACCAATTTTTCTTGTTGGTCTTCTTAGTTCCTTTATTTTTGACAGTACTAAGTATTTTGAATACCTTAAACTTAGGGGGTTGAGAAATAAAGAAATTCACTGGTCACAAGCAATTTGGATTTCTATGTTTCTGTTATTTATATTTACTGCTAGTATAACATGTGCAATTATTATTTTAGGATTAATATTTTATACACATAATTCAATCTACGGCTTTCCAATCAGATTAGATTTCTCTTGGATTTCAATAATAACATTTATAGCTTTATTATTACTATTACTAATACTCATCTTCATACAAGATTTAATCAAGCTTTTCAAAATCAATAAAAGAAAAGAAAGAAAGAACAAAATTGGAAGTGAATAAAATGAATATAAAAGAAAAAACAATCATTCAAATTATAGATTTATTACATGTCTATAAAGGCAAGGTTGAAACAATAGCAATTCCTGGAATTAGCTTCTCCATTAAGAAAGGAGAAAAAATTGTAATCAGAGGGAAATCTGGAGTAGGCAAAACAACTCTCTTACATTGTATTGCTGGTGTTTTAAAACCTACAGCTGGGAAGATACTTGTTGAAGGTAGGAATATAGTAGATTTCAACGAGGATCAACTAGCTGACTACCGTAGAGATACAGTAGGGCTTGTATATCAATCATATAACTTGGCTCCGTTCTTAACGGTTGAAGAGAATATTGAATTTCCAATGACTATCGCAAAATTACAACCAGAAGCTATTGAAAGAAGAACTAATGAGCTAGTTGAAATGCTAGAAATAGAAAGATATCTTCACCAAAAACCTTCTTTCTTGAGTGGAGGAGAACAACAAAGAGTTGCGATTGCAGTAGCTTTAGCAAATAAACCTTTAATTATCCTTGCAGACGAACCAACAGGAAATCTTGATATTGAAAATTCCGAAATTGTATATCATTTATTATCACAGATGTGTGATGTATATAATACTACCTTACTGATTGCTTCCCATGATCAAAATGCATCAAATTATACTGACAGAGAAATTGTTCTTGCTAAATTAAAATCCCTTGCTCTTTAATATGTTTGAAATTTAAACTATAAATAAAACAAAAAACGTGCTTAAGGCGATATCTCTTTTATTTGTAATTAGCTTTAAACAGAAATACAACTTTGTTTTATTTTAAACGAGTCTTTCAGAAAATCTACTTCTGATAACTCTTTATTTCTTCTTAACGAAAATAATTAAAGAGATTATACGAATCAATATATTGATGAATAAACAAGAAGCAATTGAATTTCTAATTGGAGATCACAAGAAAATGGAATTTATAATTGATACTTTACATGATGAAGAGATGGTCCAATATCATATTTTAAAAGCTTGGACTATCAAGGATATTCTTGCGCATCTTGCTTCTTGGAATAGAGAATTGACTAAAGCTATTGATTGGATATTATCTAATCAAGATATTTGGTTCCGTAAAGGTGGAATAAACGAATTTAATAAGATACAAGTGACAATTAGAAAACCTAAAACTCTGCAAGAAGTTATCAAAGAATGGCAAACTTCTTTTGATTCATTAATAGCAAGAATAAAACAGTTATCAAACGAAGACTGGAATTTTGAATCAGAATACAAATGGGAGGATGGTAACCGTATTAAAATTAAACATTTAGTTGATTATCGTTATCATGGATTTGGACATGAAGGTGGACATGCATGGCAAATAGAAGATTATTTTGAAAGCGATCGATGTGCTTGTAGAGTATATTAAATGTCTATTACTCAATGTTTAAATTATGATTAATCTCTTTTTTCACCAATGATTCTTGACAAATATTTATCGACAAAAGGTCGTCAAATTGACGAGAAAGTTAATCTTTCAGCAGGAACATTAGCATGGGGTTTAGAAGCTAAAAAGCGAACCCAAAAAGAACCAGATTTCATTAATGGGACAATTGGATCGGCAACAGAAGATGATGGAACTTTGATGGTTTTACCAACATTAATGAGAGAATTACAAGAATTAACAGCTGATCAGCTTTTTGCTTATGCTAATATGCGAGGACAAAACGAATTTGTGCAAGCGTGGAAGAAAGACACACTAGAGAGTTATCCAATTAATTTAAGAAAAAAAGCAGAGAAACTTTCCACTTTACCAATTACTGTTTGTGGAGGATTGACAGGAGGATTGACTATAACTGGACAACTTTTCCTTAACGAAAATGATGTACTTCTAAGTCCAAATTCAAGGTGGGGAAATGTAGATAATGTTTTTTATAAGAATCAAAATTTGAGAGAAGTGACCTATAACCTAGTAGATAAGGAAGGAAATCTATCATTTTCGGATTTAATCAGTAAGTTGAAAGAGAGTGAAAAAACAGAAAAAAGGGTAGGTGTATACCTGAATTTTCCTAACAATCCTTCAGGAATAAGTCCTAATCTGGAACAAATAAATAAATTCAAAGAATATATACAAGACATAAAAATTCCAGCAATTATAATTTTAGATGATGCTTATGAAAATTATGTCTATGAAAAAGATGTCTTAGATCATTCAGTATTCCCTTATTTAATAGGAATAAATGATAATATTATTACAATCAAAGTTGATGGAACTTCTAAAAGGTTCTGTGCGTATGGAGCAAGGTTAGGTAATGTCTCTTTGGGATTTGGTATAGAAAGAAGTGAAGAAGAGAAACATCAGGTAAGAGAAACAATTGCAAAAGTTGCAAGAACAAATACATCAAGTGCCCCAAGAGGTATACAAGAAGCTTTAACTAATGTGCTCACTGACTCAAAGAAATATGAGCAGATAAAGAAGGAAAAAGAGAGGAATTTGCAAATTCTTACAAGGAGATATAAACTTATTAAGAAACTTGGTGAAGAAGAGGAAAACCAAATACTCAAACCTGTAAATTTCAATTCTGGATTCTTCAGTTATTATTTAATTAAAAATCAACAATCTGCTAGTGAGATTTCTGCAAAACTTATGGAAAAAGGTCTAGGAACAGTACCATTTGTAAATGTGAAAAATGGTTTGAATGGAGTTAGAGTAGCCTTCTGCTCAATAAGTGAACAAAGGATGGAACAAGCAATAAATATGCTTTATTCAATTGATATTTAATTATAGAATTTATTTTTTCACTAGAAAAACTTATAATTTTTTGTATAAGCCATTAATCGTGTCAGAGTTAAGAAAATTACCACAATGGTTGTTTATTTACAATTTGATAATAGAACCAATCACAATCGGATTAACAATTTTATTTTTGATTTTTATGATGAAAGATGTAAAAAATACATTAATCATTTTATCTGTAACATTAATGATATTTGGATTCACCCAAACCTTAAATGGTCTCTTTGGAAAAATCCGAGATCAAGTTGTAAAATTTGCTAGATTTTTAGGTGGAATATTTATTTTACCTGCAGCGGTTGTCCTCCTAATATTCTCAGATACGAATATACTCACAATTCGAATTGCGATAGTTCTATCTATTGTATTAATATTGAGTAGTATTTCTACCTTTTTGACTATTCAGTTAGAATATCAAAGAGATCGTCCTATAGGATGTCAATTATTTATAAATTTAAGAGATTATCCTTCAGGATGTAAAGTAACTGCTATTATAGTAATGGTTTTATCAGTTATGATCTATTTATTTGTTGTTGTTTTCAGTAATTTACTTATTTCTAATAATGAACAAAATGCATATATTTTGTTAATAACTGTTCTAGCTACAATCCTCATAATTAATGGATTAGCAGTAATTTATACAAGTGTAAAAGACTATAGAAGAAAAGAAAATGTGGTTGAAGAAATAGAAAAAAAGGAAAAATGAAAAAAGAAGAAGTTATTTTAAAGCTTCATCAGCTTTTCCTTTGAATATTTTCCATAGTTTCATTTTTTTAGCTTCGCCACTCTTGATTTTACGGAAGTTCTCTCCTTGTCTAGTTAAAACCACTAATGTGATTGCAAGCATGGTTGCGAACGCTACCCAGCCAACTATTGTAAGTGTATTTAGGTCAACAACAGTTTTGTTCGCAGGAGAGATCCACTTCCAAATATTCCCCGTTATATCATTCGGTCCCCAAAAGAGAAAGAATATGGCCATGATGATGAAAGTTAGAATATATGTGATGGCACTATACATCACTGCAGAACCAACAACAAAGTAAAGTACTAACCAGAAAGGTAAGAAGACTGGATTGAAGAATAACATTGTTCCCATTGTAGAAGCAACACCTTTTCCTCCTGGTCCCCATAACCAGATACACCAGTTATGCCCAAGTATAGCAGCTGGTCCCGCAAAAGCAATGACCCAAATGTCTGCATTACTATAGGAAAACGAAATCCATACTGCTAACCACATAGCAAAGAATCCTTTAAACATATCAAGAATAGCTTCTATTAATCCAACAGTGTAAGCTAAACCATTAGGTTTTTCTTGAGCTTTAAAAGCTCTAATAACATTTCTTCCACCAACATTTTTGGATCCAACTGTACGAATGTCAATTTTTAACCATAATTTTACTATAATCCAAGCAAAGGGGATAGAACCTAATAGATAACCTAAACCTGCTGCCCATAAAACATCTAAAGTTATCATATCAGAATCTGTTCAAAACTTCTTTAAAAACTTTATTTGACAAATATTAGTATTATTTGATAATTAAAACAGAAGATTGTCATTCAGAAAAATTTTTTATTACCAGTTCTTTCAACCATATGATAATAATGACTAAAGAGATAACTTTAGAAAAACTAGCTTCTATTCCTTCTTTCACTTTTATCACCCCTAATCATAAAAAAGATAAAATTGGATTCTACTGGAATAAAACTAAAAGACAAGAATTTTTCATTTTAGATCCAGAAACTATGGAATATGAGCAAGTTACTGATGGGGAATTACCAAAAGCGATTAGAGCAGGATTCATATGGTTAAAGGATGATATTCACATCACTTACACACGAGATGTTGATGGTAATGAACAACACAACATCTACCTCTATAACACCAAAACCAAAGAAAGTATTCAATTAACTGATACTCCAGAAGCTCAAGAATATCCTCTGGATGTTAGTCCTGATGGTAAGAAATTACTCTTCTCTTCTAACCGTCATGAACAGTTGAATTTATTCATCATGGATTTAGATTCTAAAGAAGTTACTCAACTAACAGCTTTTGATAAACCAGTTTGGGGAAATGCAGAATGGGCTGAAAATGGTTGGATATACTTCAATTACAATGAAACATATAACATCAAGAATACTGATGTTTGGGCTATTAAGGAAGATGGTGGTGAGATAAAGAAGTTAATTTCATTATCTGATGAATCTAATGATGCATTCTCCACTGTCTCAACAGACGGAAAATATTTGGCAATAGAAAGTGATCAATCAGGTGTAGCTCAAACAGGAATATACAATTTAGAGACAAGTGAAATTTCTTGGTTGGGAAAAGGTAAATATGAAGAAACACCTACCAGATTTTCCTCAGATAATAAGAAAATTATTGCTTTGAGAAATCATGAAGCGGAAATTATACCTATAATTTATGATGTTGAAACTGGAAGTGCAAAGAAATTACCTTTCAAAGGATTAACTTATTACACAAGATACGTACTAGATGATAAATATATTATTTATATGAGAATGGATGCAAAAACACCTGTAGTTCTTGCTCGTTATGATATTGAAAATGATAAAGAAGAAATAATTATACATCCACAGACAGATTTAACAGCTGAAGACTTTTATGAATTACAATATATCAAATATCCTTCATTTGATGGAAGAGAAATAGCTGCTACAGTCTATACTCCTAAATTAGAACAAGGAAAGAAATATCCCGCATTAGTGAATGTTCATGGAGGACCAACTGGTCAATATTACCAATCTTTTGATATGTTCTCACAAGTTTTTGCTCACGAAGGTTTTGTAATTCTTAATCCAAATATTCGTGGAAGCACAGGATATGGAAAGGAATTTATGGAATTGAACTTAAAAGATTGGGGTGGAGGAGACGGAAAAGATGTTGTCTTTGCTAAAAAATACTTAGAATCTCTCGATTACGTAGACCCAGACAGGATAGGTGTTTTTGGTGGTTCTTACGGTGGATACATGACTTTCATCCAACTCACTAAATATGCAGATGCAGGTTGGAATGCTGGTTCAGCTTGGATAGGTATCTCTAATCTTAAAACAATGTTTGAGAAATCCAAACCTCACTTTCAATTCTTCCTCTTACAACATCTTGGAAGTTATGAAGAAAACAAAGACGTTTGGATCAATGGCTCAGCAATGACTTTTATTGAAAATATCAAAGCTCCAATTCAGATGATTCATGGAGTTAATGATCCAAGATGTCCAGTAGAAGAGAGCAGACAATTTAGAGATAAATTAGTTGAAATGGGTTGGAAAGAAGGATCTGAAGGTGATAAAACCTACGAATATGTTGAGTTCGCTGATGAAGGTCATGGAGCTTATTCAGATATAGGAATGAGAATCAGAACTTTCAAACTTTTTATTGATTTCTTTAAGAGAAGGCTTTAACTTCTCTTTTTTTGTTTTACAACATTAAATTAAAAAATGCTTATTATTAGTTTCCATGATAATAAATGAGAAAAATCATTGATTCAAAAGATAAAGAACAAGCAATGGATTTAGCAGAATTGTGTTATCACGAATCCAAGAAACAATTTGTTAGATTCTTCAAAGAAATAGAGGATTTTAGTCTATTTGGTATTTTTGAAGAAGAGGCTCTAAAATCAGCTACAGGTTTTTTTGAATATAAGATGTTTATAAGAGAACAGCTGTTCAGATGCTCAGGAATTGCGTATGTTATGACTCATCCTGTTTCAAGGAAAAAAGGTTATGTAAAACAATTAATGAATGAAATAATACTTCAAAATTTCAAGGAAGGTTATGATGTATCTGCTTTGTGGCCTTTCAAGCACAGTTTTTATCAGAAGTTTGGGTATGAGAGCTGTGAAAAAACAATAACATACAAATTTTCTCCAAGTAATATCAAACCAGATTTTAAAATAGGAGAGGAAATTGAAATTGAGGATATTACAGAAACCAATGATTTTTCTCCTTTAAGAATCATTGCAGATAACGCAGCAAATAAGTATACTAGAGTAGTTGGGAACTCAGCAGCATGGACTGTAAGAGGAAGGTTGCAACCACCATACAAGATTTTTCTATTCAAAAGAAATAAAGAACCAGTAGCGTATATATCTTTCAGATTCAGATCTCTAAGTGAGTGGGAACATAATTTAATCATTATGGATATTGCTTTTATTGATATTGCTGCTAAGAAAACTGTTTTTGCATTTCTTAGGAAATTTGAAGCGGATATTAAAAATATCATTGTTTATTTTCCTTACCAAGAAGAAATCAATAACTATCTAGTAGATCCCATAGGTGAACATAAATTTAATCAGTGGCCTGGAATGGTCAGAATTATAAATGTCAAGAATTGTTTCCAAAAATTAGAATATTCTCCTAATTTAGAGACAGAACTCTATTGCAAAATCAAAGATGAGTTGATTACTGAGAATGATGGAACTTGGAAATTGGAAATATCAAAACAAAAATGTATCGCTGAAAAAATCAATGATGATTCAGTTGATGGAAAAAAAATTCTTGACATAACGATTCGCCAATTAGCTCAAATCCTTACTGGGCATCTTACAATAAGGAAAATGTATGAATCTTCCAATTCTAACATACCAGAAGAATGGTTAAATACTGAGTTATTTCCAGAGATGTCTTGTGCGCTGATGATTTGGTTTTGATTTGAATAAATATAAATAGAACCTCTATGTAATAGTCTATCATGAGCGAACAAGAAGTTGAAAGACTTGAGAAAGAGCTCATTCCTTTTGCATTAAAGAGATTTGACATGGATAGTTATCATATTAATTTTCCAATGGCAAAAATGGCAATGGGTATGGCTAAACGTATGATGGGTGATTGGCTCAATGATTATGTTACTTGGCTTGTCAGAGCTTTTATTAGATGCTTGCTGAATGTAGGTGATGAAATCTATTTAAAGGATCTAGGTGCTGTAGTTGCAGCTGAAGCAAATTATATGAGTGGAATTGGACCTATGGGACCATTTCAACAGCAAAATATAACACAGGGGTCTGGTAATCGTGCTGGTACCGAAAATCTTGTTGAAACAGAAATTCATGTTTGGTTGCTTCATCTACAAGATGAGAACATGTTGCCAGGTATCTATGAGCGTTTCACTGGAAGATATTTTGTTAAATAGAGGGAGATAAGGAAGTCTTTTCTCCACATTTTTTTTAAACTGACCTTTCTTTATCTATCTATTTTTTTGAAGAAATAAAAAAAGGAAAAAAATAAAGGATTTAGCTGTAAAAGTCGTCTTCTTCTCTGATTTCTATATCTCCATCTTTGATTACAGGTTCTACTTGATAGACGATTCTTCCTTTCCAATAATATTCTCCGGTTCTATATATGGGATTTTTTCGTAGATACGCCAAAGTACTTCTTGGGATATCATATTTATTACTGATAGTTGACATTGTAACATTATCCTCGAACATTTGGAAAATCTCTACTAGCTTAGGACGCATTTCTTCATCAATTACAAGTTTACCATTTTCAATCTTGTACCCTATCGGAGGTCTAGACATAATCTTTTGATCTTGTATTCGTCTCTTAATACCATACATTCTTTTCTGCCTGTATTTCTTCAACTCTTCTTCTCCAAGCAAGTCATAGATTCTAGTCACCAGCATTTCTTCAGATTCTTCAGTTGCTCTAATTTCCACTCCTTTACTTCGAAGTAAAACAGAAGCATATCCAAGCATATCCACTTCTCTGGAAATTCTGTCTCTAGTCTGAACCCAAACCTCTCTAATGGGATCTTCAGGTCGCTGAGCATTGTGGGTAGCAATGAAATTTAGCATGTTCTTAAATCCTGGTCGTTCTTCAACATGGCTATCTCCTGAAACATCTTCATCTATAAAATGTTCAAGTATATGTCTATAACCAATAGATTGGATTTTTTTCTCAATAACATCAGATTGAGTATCTCTTCCTGATTCTTGATCAGCAGTACTAACTCTTACATAAGTAACAACATTCACATGCATGGTTTCTAAAAAGGTGGGGGCTTCTTACAAGATTGTAATACTTAACGAATACGGAGATATAGCTATAGAAATATTATTGTCGGGATCTGAAAATTAAACTTTAACAATATACGATTCTCTAGAAAACCTTTGAATAGAAAAAATTGTAATTCTATAAATGAGATCTAATGGAATCAAAACTGTTAGAATAATGAAAAGGGCACTACTTAACAAATTTCCAACATTATCAAGAGAGAAACATTCTGTTACATCTAAGTTTGAATCTATATAAGATTTTGAATAATTGAATCTTTTTTCAACAATGGTCAGCGAGAAAATTCCAAAAATTACAGTACCCCAATAAAAATTATTACTGTTTAGATTTAATGCAAGAAATACAAAAAGCATAGCTAGACCTACTACTATTGAACCTAGGAAATCAAGTAATATTATCTTTGATAAATCTACTCTGTTCATAGCTAGACAACTATTATGCGATTTCTCTAATTTACTTTATTATTCAACAAAAAAAAAGAGCAGTAATTTCCTGTATTCGTGTAGAGAAAAAAGAACACTTTAAAAGCAGAAAAAAAGGAAATTTAGGTATTATTTGCTCCAATAACTTTAATCATCATCAAGATCAATTGTTTTTTGATGTAAAACATGTCTTTCCCAATCAAGAGTTATATGTCCATCAATATGCTTCGTGAAAGGAACATCCATTCTCCCATAAGGTGTAGGTGCATAGAATTCCATTACTTCAGGATCATTATTCTTAGGAATCAAAGGAATAGTTATTTTATCTACCCAATTTTCATCTAATATGTAGAGTAATCCATTTCTATTTTGAACTTGAACAGTAATTGTCTTTTTATAGGTTTCATATCTTCCAGCGAGTGAACGTAAGTGTTTTCTTCTCTTAAAGAAAGGCATTTCCTCATCGGGGTTTTTCCCAAATATCAAAGCAAAAGCTACAAACATTAGATGCAAAGGTATCCAATTGACATTTTGAAGTAAGGCAAAAGTCAGTTTGAGTTCAGGGATAAAACCTACCATACCACCAGAAACACCAGAATTTCCTCCATGAGTAATAATTCTCTGTCCAAAGAAATCATGATAGATCTTCCATCCATACCCGTAAGTAGCTGTTAAGTCTGGATAATAATAGAAGTATTTTGCTTGAATGTTTTGATTATGAGGTTTCCACATTTCTTGTATAAGTTCTTCTCCAAGTATTCTAACTCCTTTGTATTCTCCACCATTAAGGTTACATTGCAGATAATTTGTCATCTCTCTAACACTTGAGATAATACCTCCTGCTCCAGCAATAAAGGGACCAGAAAGCAAATCTTTTGCATCTCTGAAAATAACGTCTTTATTTAAACCATAATCGAATCCTCTTGAAACATCATTATCTTCTTCAGCTGTTTTGTTAGAAAAAGTACTTCTATTCATATTTAGGGGAGATAGAATATTCTTCTCAATATATTCTTCATACTTAATACTACTTACTTTTTCAATAATTTGTCCTAATAAAACAAAACCTGCATTCCAGTAGTAATATTTTGTACCAGGGGGGCTTAATATTTCTGATTTTGCATCATTTATATGGAAATAAAAATCATCCCAAGTTCCCATTGGAAATTCAGGAGGAGTTGTTTTTACCAACTTTTGATTTTTTTGTGAAAAATAAAATGTGTTTAAGGCTGGAACTCCTGACGAGTGACTCATAAGATGTTTGATTAGTATAGGATTATCTTCGAAACCTAATTCAAAAGGAATATATTCTGAAACAGGATCATTAATATCCAATTTTCCTTGTTCATGAAGCTGCAAGATACCTAAGCATGTAAAAGATTTAGTTATTGAAGAGATACCATAAAGAGTATCAGGTGTTGTTGGTTTTACATTCTTACCGCTTTCTCTTAAGCCAAATGACCTTTCATATATGATATTATCATCTTGTGTTATGATAACTGAAATTCCTGGAACTTTTAGATCTCGCATAACTTTTACAATTTCTCTTTCAAATCTATTTTTGAAATTTTCCAACTTAAATTCAGGAATACTCATTTTATTCATCAACCCAATAACATATATTATGTTTAGTTTTTAATGTTTTTGCTAAACATATACTTTTTTTCCCGAAATACTTAAATATTTCCGAGGTTTGATTATCATAGTCTTTGGTCAAGTATCAAAGGCAAGGAAAAAAATAAAGGATTGATAAAATTTGAATAAAAAATTATTAATCGTTACAGCTGTTTTTTGTGCTGTTATTATGTCTACATCTCCAATTATGTCAGTTGTAGCGCAAGACTACTTTGTTGGCGGAACTGTGACAGTTGCTAGTGGTACAGATCCATTAACACTTAATCCGTTAACATATGGTTCAATCTATGAAGGATATATTATTGGATTTGTATATGACTCTCTAGTCTACCTTGATACAGACAACGAACCAGTACCTATTTTAGCTGCATCTTGGGAACATAGTGTAGATAACACTGTTTGGAACTTCACCATCAGATCTGATGCTGTTTGGCACGACGGTATTCCATTAACAGTAGATGATATTGAATACACATGGAATCTTAAATTAGCTGATGCTGGTATTCCACGTAGAAGCTGGTTGTTCGATGATTTAATCAGTATTACTAAATTCCCAGCAGAGGATAAGATACAAGCAGAATTTGATTTTGAACCAAAAGATGCTGATATACTTCTGGATTTTGCAACTGAAACAATCTTACCTAAACACATTTGGGAAGATGTTGCTGACATCTATTCATTCAATAATGAAGCACCAATTGGTAGTGGTCCATTCGTATTTGAAGAATGGGAAACTGGACAATATATCAAACTGACCAGAAATCCAAATTACTACCTTGATGGTCCATGGATTGAAGAATTGATAGTTCAACTAATACCTTCTACTGAATCTCAGTACTATGCTTTAAGTACTGGAGATATAGAGATGATGGGCGGTCCACCACCAGAATTAGAAGCTTTAGCAGAAGTTGATCCAAATATTGCAATACATCATTATCTAGATGATTATGTCATGTACTTAGGTATGAATCAACGAAGATATCCAAATAACGTAGTAGAATTCAGACAAGCTGTCTTAACTGCTATTAACAGGTCAGAAATTGTTGAAATTGCTCGTTACGGACGCGGTATGGAAGCTCCTGCTTCTATGAGCTTACCATATGGACCATATTATAATCCGGACATTCCAACATATGATTATGATCCAGCTGCTGCTAATGCAATGCTAGATAGTCTAGGTTGGGTTGATACCGACATGGATGACGTAAGAGAGACAGATAATGGAACAGTACTTGAATTTGATCTGCTAGTTTCAGCAGAAGCTCAAGAATCTGTTGATTCTGCAAAACTAATCCAAAATTATATGGCTGCTATTGGTGTAGATGTCACTCTTGTACCGATGATCTTCGATTTAATATGGACTCTCGTTGGTGGTCCTGGTGGAACATATCCAGACAAATATGACTTTGATTGGGCATTTTTAGGTTGGGTCGGCTTTTGGTCGGACTTCTATCCAAATTGGGCCCATTGGATGTTCAATGCTGATGATTGGTGGGGATCTGATGAAGTTAACATCCCTGGTTGGTCAGGAACCGCAAGAGATGAAGTAACTCAACTTACTGAAGACATTCTGTATTCAGTTAATGAAACGGAAATCAAGGAGAAACTCGATGAAGTACAATTGATAGTTGCTACAGATCTACCATATATACCAATTAATATTCTTGGTGGTACAGCTCTATATAGAACTGATAAATTCACAGGATATATCACAGGTCCAAGTACAGGTCCAGATAATTGGCAAACATGGTTGAATCTCCATCTGATTGAGCCAGAAGAAACACAAGGATCTCCTGCTTTTACAGTAATAATAGCAGTTATCACTGTATTGTCAGCTGTCGGAGCCAAAAAATTACGAAAACACAAATAATAAATATAGAACTAAGGGTTTTACCTTAGATTCTTTCTATTTTTCTTTTTAAAAACAATTAAGATTAATGTTTAATTATAAAACGCTTTTCTAAACATTAAGTATATCCCGAAATATTTAAAAATATTTCAAATATAGAAAAAATAACTATTGGAGAGTTTATAATGTATTTACGAGAAGGTGAGACACCGAAAGGGTTCTTTAATCAACCAAAAAATTACTTGTACTTTATTGGAGTAGGATTTTTACCTTTACTTTTAACAATTGGTGCAGTTATTGCTGGCGCTATTGCATCACTAGCAACACCTAGTGAAATTTCTTCATTTTTTGAATTGGATGTTCTAAGATATTTTGGTCAAACGAATCTTCGATTTCGAGATATGATTAAAAATTTTGTAATAAAAGATGTAATAGTCTATGGAGGGACAGCATCATTACCAGTATGGATGGCACTTTGTTGTGCAGTTGCAACGATAGTATTTTCTTCTATTTATATAATAGTGCTTAAGAAAGACAAAATGTTAGCAAATCGTAGATTACTCAAAGTTGCGTCTGGTATGTTTTGGCTTCTTAATATTATCTTGATTTTAGGCGAGTTGCTCAAAATTTCCATACCAGATTATAAAACTACTGGAAATCCTGATTATCTTGTAAAAACGATATTAGAAGTCATCTGTGTAGCTTCAATAGGACTTCTTTTCTGGGTATATTATATCTGGAGACATATTAACTGGAAGATAGCGAGATACATTGTTAAGAAATTACTATTTGCATTTGTAGCTTATTTCGTAGCAATAGTTCTAGTGTTTATCATTTATAGAGTCATGCCTGGTGATCCAACATTTATTTTTGCTACGCAGAGAGATGTTGATCCAGGTGTAACGCAAGCGTTGATTGAAAGGTGGGGATTAAATCTACCATTATGGAACCAATTTTGGATTTATGTTGGGAATATCTTCCATGGAGATTTAGGTTATTCTTACCTTCATATGAAATATGTTAATTTGATAATTGCTGATTATGTCCCATGGTCACTACTTCTTCTTGGAACAGCTTTTGTACTTAACTCCGTAATTGGTATAATTCTCGGAGCAATTGTAGCTTGGAGAAGAGGTTCAAAATTAGATTCAGCTTTTGTGTTAACTTATAATGTCTATAATGCTATTCCACTGTTCTTTGTAGGAATGATATTTATCGCAGTTTTTGGATATATGGCTCAAGATAGAGGATGGTTAATATACTTTCCAATATTCGGTTCTTACTCAGCTAAAGGATCAGCGGTAGGTTTGATGCACGTATTAGATGTTCTATGGCACATGTTTTTACCATTATTGACATTAATGTTATATGGTGTTTTAGGGTGGTCTTGGTTTATGAGAGGGAATTTAATTAATGTAAAAACAGAAGATTACATCCAGACAGCTAAAGCGAAAGGATTAAATGATAACCAAGTTCTTTTCAAACATGGTTTTAGAAATGCTTCTTTACCTGTTATTACGTCAATTGGTATGAGTTTCGGAGGATTAATAGGAGGAGCTGTTCTAGTAGAGACTGTTTTTGGGTACAAAGGAATGGGGACACTCATTTTTAACGCGATATTAAACAAAGATTACCAACTATTAATGGGTACTTTCATAATTATTGCAGGAATTACACTTTTAGGTCTTCTTATTGCAGAAATAACATACGGATTTGTTGACCCAAGGATTAAAACAGATTAGGTGACAAAATGCAGACAAAAGAAACAAAAAGAATTAGAAACATACTGATATATTGGGTACTATCGTCAGTTCTATTTATAATAGACGCAGCCTTAAAAGCACTTCCAGCTTATAATAGTCCAACAAAAAATAGATTAATACCTCATCTTCAAGGAGTTATAGAGTTACCAATTTTAGTAAATCAAAATTACCTTATTTGGGGAATTGTAAATTTTGTAGGTTTAGCTTCAATTATTCTTTTGATAATAATTATCTTAAGACCAGAGAAAAGTAAGGATGTTTTCTTTATAGGTTTGGTACCATTAATTATTTCAATAATTGCTCTAAGTTATGGTATAGCATCATTTTGGGGTGTTGTTGCACTTATCTTCAATTTTATGATAGCTTGGAATTGTTTGAGTTTGACAGGAAGAATCAAGCAATTTACTAGTTATATCAATAGAACGATTTTCAAAAATAAAAAAATTGTAACCGGAATAATATGGACTATCTCCACAGCTTCATTAATCCTCGATGCTGTTCTACGAGCATTTCCTGAAAGTCAAACAGAAGGTGTTTATCAAATTGTAAGAGGAGTAATAGAATGTATCGGAGCAGGATTTGTTTTACTTACAATTTTATTAATTAACAAAAAGGTACCTAATAAAATAAAAATGTATGTTGGTTTGGGTCCACTTGCGGCTACTTTTCTTGGATTTCTGATAGGTTATCCAATTTCTATGACTTCAATATGGATGTGGATTTCTATTGTGTTCAGTGTATTAACAATGGCTCAATTTGTCAAGTTATATGGAAAAATCAAAGACATTCCAACATTCAATCGAAAAATGAATGGGATATTTTGGCTTTTCGCAGCAATTATGGGATTAATTAATGCAATTAATATTGCTTTCCCACTCTATAACTTACATACTAAAACTGTAGATTTAGGATGGGGAATCATTGAAACACTACTAGCAGTTTCAATACTAATTCCGTTACCGATTTACATTTACGATTCAATGATTACAGAGGGTAAAAGAACTAACATTATGAAAAAGATGATTAATGCTATTTCCATAAGATTCCAAAATACAAAAATCAAAGTTTTGTTTTCAATATTTCTAGTCCTTACAACAGGAGTTGCTCTTGGATGGGACTTAGCACGAGATTATCTTTACTACAGGTGGTCTCAATTTTCGTATTATGAACTATACAGCAATTATGTTATACCTATAGTGTTTAATGGATTAAGTGCTTTCATAATATTAATTCTGTTTTATAGATTATTAATAAAAGATAAAAGTACTAAAATTGACAAGATTACTGCTACTCTACCTTTAGCTCTTTCAATTGTTAATCTCTTTCTATATACTAATTTAAAGCCTCTATCTCTATATATTTCGTGGGTACCAGTTTTCTTAGTAAGTTTATTCATCTTTATTTTTAGTTTAAGAGGTCAAGAATCTAGGACCAGCCGTTGGGTAATGAGGATAACAGGTATAGTACCTGCAATTTTAGCTATAACTAGCTTTATCTTTTCCTTAGTAGCAGAAGGGACAGATATTTGGTCGTGGTTATCACTTATTTCTGGTATTTTTGCGACAATTTTTGCTATTCTTGTTACAGGAAATGCTAATAATCAAGAAAGAAGAGTTATCAAGTTTGGAAAGACATGGAATGTTTTCAAAAAGAATTGGATGGGTATTACAGGTCTTATCCTTTTAACAGTGATAGTTATTTTAGCTATAGGAGGATCAAGATTAACTAAATGGGATCCTGATAAATATTATGTACAAGATCGTCTTCAAGCCCCATCTACTACTCACATCCTAGGTACGAACCGTTATGGTCAAGACGTATTCACTGTATTACTAGATAGTCTTGGTATCTCACTTCTTATTGGTATTATTGCAGGTAGTCTAACTGTGATAGTAGGAACTACGATAGGTGTTGCGAGTGCATACATTGGGGGTTGGGTTGATAACATAATTATGCGTATAACTGATGTTATTTTAGTGATGCCAGCACTCCCATTGATGTTAGTGTTAGCTTCTTTACCATTTCTATTTGGTAAAGTACATTGGTCTGTAATAGCAGTGGTTTATATTGTGGTATTCTGGCCAGTATCTGCTAGACTAATTAGAGGTCAAGCTCTATCAGTTAAAGAAAGAGCATTTGTTATAAGTGCTAAATCTTCAGGAGCAGGATCAGGTTATATAATATTCAGGCACATTTTACCTAATGTATTTCCATTAATGCTTACTATGATTATAACTTCGATGAGACAAGCAATATTATATGAATCATTCTTATCCTATTTAGGTCTTGGAGATCCATTAAATTGGACTCTTGGTCAGATGCTTTATATTGCTCAAAATCAAGCAGCTTTTGCATCTGGAGCTTGGTGGATGTTCTTCCCTCCAGGTATAGCAATAGGTTTGATAACATTGAGTTTTGCATTTATTGGAATGGCATTGGATGAAATTGTAAATCCACGTTTGAGGAAAAGGTGATAAAATGGAACTATTAGACGTAAAGAATCTGAAAACATACTTCTATACTCAACAAGGTTCAGTAAAAGCTGTTGATGATATTAGTTTTCAATTGCAAAAAGGTGAAGTACTTGGTCTAGCTGGTGAATCTGGTTGTGGAAAAACAACCACTTGTCTTTCTATCATGCGTATGATAGAATCTCCTGGCAGGATCTTATCTGGAGAAATAAATTATGAATACACTGATTCTGTTATAAAATCCTTTGATGGAGCTTATGATAGATATCTGTATAACATAGTAAAACCTGCTAGAGAACATAAAAAGGAATCTACTATATTTGATGAAGCTTTTATTGATAACATTCTCATAAAACGAGGAATAAAAGACAGATCCAATAATTTGTTAGATTTAACCGAAGCAGAAATGAGGAGAATTAGAGGTAAACACATTGCTATGGTATTCCAAGGAGCTATGAATGCATTAAATCCTGTTCATAGAGTAGGAAATCAGATAAAAGAAGCTATTACTGTCCATGATCCGGATATTGAATACCGAGAACTTTGGGAAAGAGTGTATAAAATTCTTGAAACAGTTGGAATAGATCCTGAAAGAGCACGAGACTATCCTCATCAATTGAGTGGAGGGATGAAACAGAGAGCATTGATAGCAATGGCACTTGTAAATAATCCTCAAATTATCATAGCAGATGAACCTGTAACAGCACTAGATGTAATAGTTCAAGCACAAGTTCTTAAAGCTACAAAAGAGTTACAGAGTCAATTTAATCTTTCTATGATAATGATCACTCATGATCTATCTGTAATTGCGGAAGTTTGTGAAACACTTGCTATAATGTATGCGGGGAAGATGGTAGAATATGGAAAATTGAGAGATGTATACAAAGAACCTTTACATCCTTATACAGAAGCATTGATTAGTGCATTTCCAAAACTCACGGGTCCAAAAACAGAATTATATGACATAGGAGGACGTCCTCCTGACTTAAGAAATCCACCATCAGGATGTCGTTTTCATCCGAGATGCCCCAAAGCTATGCCTATTTGCAGTAAAGAAGAACCTAAAATCACAAAAATTAGAGATGGTTATGTTGTGTGTCACTTATATCAGGATTAGGAGAGTAAAAAATGTCTGAGAGAGATGTAGTAGTAGAAGCAAAAAATTTGATAAAATTATTTCCTGTTAAAAGTGGAATTGTTAGATCTGTTGCACGTAAAAGTACAACTATCCCAATAAAAGAAACTCAAGGAAAAACCACATATAAAACATTGAAGGGAGATTTTGTTCATGCAGTCGATGGAGTTTCATTTAAGATTTACAAAGGAGAGACTTTTGGTCTTGTAGGCGAGAGTGGATGTGGAAAATCAACTACAGGATTATTACTTCTTCAACTTCTAGATAGAACCGGTGGAGGTATTTTCTTCAAAGATGTTGAAACTTCAGAGTATACACGAGCACATCTATGGATGAACACTATCATCAATTTCAGTAAATTTCTAATAGGAAGGTCAAGTTGGAATGATGTTAGGAAAACTTTTCAGCATTATTCTTCTCAAGTAAGATTATTCAGAAAGAATATTCAGATTATTTTCCAGAATCCATACGAATCATTAAGTCCTCGATTTAATGTTCTTGACACAGTTGCAGAACCGTTAAGGTTAATGCATATAGTCGAAGATGAAAGGGAAATAGAGGAGTTAGTCATTAAGGAATTAGAGGAAGTTGGTTTAACACCAGGAACAGAATTTCTAGACAGATATCCGCACGAATTAAGCGGTGGTCAAAGACAAAGAGTAGGAGTAGCTAGAGCTTTTATATTAGATCCAGAATTTGTTGTAGCTGATGAACCAGTATCAATGCTTGATGTTTCCATTCGAGTTGGGGTTCTGAAAATAATGCAAGCTCTAACTAGGAGTAGAGGAACAGGATTTCTCTTCATAACTCATGATCTCGCTCTAGCTAGACATATGTGTGATAGAATAGCTGTTATGTACTTGGGACGAATCGTTGAACAAGGACCTACAGAAGAACTAGTTCATAGACCATTGCATCCTTATACAAAAGCTTTGATCAAAGCAGTGCCAAAGGCAGATCCAGATGCAAGAAGAACTGAAGATTTACCAATTAAAGGAGAAGTACCTAGTGGAATAAATATTCCGCCAGGATGCAGATTCCAATCTAGATGCCCATATTCAACAGAAAAATGTAAGGAAATAGATCCGAAATTGGAACTAGTAAAAACCGATCATCTAGTTGCATGTATAAGAGTGAAAGAGATAAATGATCTAAAATGAGCTTAGTATTAAAAGAAAAACTAGAAAACCTGATGAGTAAAGGTGATTATAGGAAGGCTTATGAGTTAATAGAGAAAACTCAAAGCCAAAATACTTTTTCTGAAGAGGATCAGCTTATTTTAAATTGCAAAAAATGTCGTGTATTAAGATACCTAGGAGATTTTGAAGAATTAATTAAAATATCTCAACAAGTTCAATCCAAAGCAAAAATTCTCAAAAAAAACGCAATTCAATTAGATGCATTATTACTGGAAATCTTTGCACATTATAGATTGAATAAGGTTGAATATGTTTTAGATTTAATTGATAAAGCAGATAGTCTCTTACTCAAACTCAAAAAAGGAGATATTTCTTCACTCATGACTCGACTATTGAATTACAAAGTTTATGCAAACATAACTAATGGAGATTTTGACAAAGCACATGTTTATGCACAAGAGAACTTCATATTATGCAAAGAACTGAATAATAAAGAATTATTAGCAACTGCTTACTATATCAACGGATGGATGTACATGCATAAAGGCGATATGCGTAAATCTGCAGAAAATTATAAAATGAGTCTTGATATAAGAGAAGAACTTAATAATAATCCTTATGACTTATCGCATTCTCTTTTCGGATTAGGTTATGTTTACAGAAATTTGGGAGAATTTGACGCTGCTTTCTCCTGCTTAAGCAGATGTAAGGAAATTAGAGAGAAGATAGGTAATAAACAAGATATTGTATGGACTTCTCTTAACCTTGGAGATGTTTTTTATGCGAAAAATAATGCAAGAAAAGCTCAAGAATACTATGAAGATTCATTGCTATTAAGTCAAAAAATGAACTACATTTATGGTATTTTATTTTCTCTAAGAAGACTTAGTTCAGTTTATGAAAATCTCAAAGAACCACAACTTGTTAGGGATACGTTGGAGAAAGCTCTTTATTATTCAAAGCAACTTGAAGATGTTGATTCAGAAGTCTATAGTCTTTTTGATTTGATAAAATATTGTATAGAAAATAAAATTGAAATAGATAAGCTAGAGAATTTCCTATCTCGTTTGCGAATAATTAATGAGACCTATAACAATAAAATCTTCGATACGATCTATAGGTTATCTCAAGCACTTTTACTTAAATCGGAAAGAGGTAAACATAACAAAGATAAAGCTAGGAATTTATTTAAAGAGATATCCGAGGAAGATATTATAATTTTTGAATTTACAAAGATTGCTATGCACAATTACAGCGTTCTTCTAGCAGAAGAATTGAAAAGATATCTTGATGAAGGGACTATTTCAAGTCAATTAACTGATTTATCTGAGAGAATGGAATCTAGTACTCTACATCGATCTTATACACAAGTCGCAGAAAATTTCTTAGATTTAAGCCAAGTCGCACTAGAAGATATAAATATTAGTAAAGCACGGGAGTTATTAAGAAATGCTCAATATCTCTGTGATTTCTTAAATCTTTACAATAAAGGTTCTACTCCTTTTAGGATAATTTACACTCTATACATTAAAGAGAGAAATCTTAATGAATTAAGTAAAATTCTGAAAATAACTAAAGGAGCTCTAAGCACTCAGTTAAAATTATTAATTGATTTAGATATTGTAAGAATCTCAAGAGAGGAGCAGGTAAGATCAGCTACAATGCTCAAGAAATATTATACACTTGGCACCAAAGGTCTTGAACTTCTCAAACCTTTAAGGATTCAACTTTGTGATAGTTTAAGTGTAGAAAACAGCGATCCTGATATTTTGATTGATAGTTTAATGAAACCAAGGCTTCTATTAAAGATTATTAGAGATACTACAAATCTTACTGATAATTTCCAAGATTTCTTGGAAGAACAAGTTTTTCTAAAACCTACAGGTAAAAAACAAATAGAAAACAATGCATCTATGCTGAAGGATGTTAAGAAAATACTTGGAGTAACAACTGATGTGAGTGTAGATCAATTTCTTTTAACTGAAAAACAATACAAAATTTATAAAAAGTATTGGAAAGAATTTTCAGAGAAAATTCAGAAAGAAGTCATTGTGGAAGATATTAATTCTCCGAAATATCACTCAATAGAAAAACCAATTTACGTTGCAAATATTACACTTCCTCTAAACGATTTAATGGCTCTTGAGAGATATCAGTTAAAAAAACAAAAGTTGAATGAAAAAAATAAAGACTAAAAAATCAGATTTCATTTATTTCTTAAGGATCTTCTAAAAGCTAGAACTGCTTCTAAAACAACGAAAAATAATGCTGAATAACTTAGGAAGACGTAAAGTATAACACGATCAGCATAACCTCCATATTGATCGCTACTTAAATGATAATAAACAATTGCATCACCGATTTGGTAAAATGGAGCTAAATAATCATACAACTTATTATATTCATATTTACCTTGGTTTTCAATACCGAACTGATTAATTACAATTTCTGTGCTATAATTTCTTAAAGTATTCATAACAGCTTCTTTTGAGAAATCTGTTATATTAATAGCTGTCCATGCAAACACTCTTCCTCCATCTTGTTTCGCTGGAGAGTGCATATCTGTTCCTGAAATCATTCCAACGGTATTATTATGACTTTTAACAAAATTATAGGATCCCTCATCGAAATCTAGTCCATTCATGACTTCAAAATAGTCCACCCCCCAGCTATATAAAAGCTCGTTAGAAGGGACATTTTCTTCTGAAGTTCTTCTTGTATATCCAGGATGATTAAATGTGACTGTGCCATTTTGTCTATGTACTTCATCTATTGCTTGTCGTATTTCATCGTTGGTAGGATTCCATGGGATCTCAAGAGTCCAATTTTTTATACCTATAAAATTCAAATGAACACGATTTGTTGTCCATTCCATCCCTTGAATTACAATACACCTATTAGCATATTCATTGGCGAGTAATTGAATTTCCTCCGAATTTTTTAGAGTATTATGGTCAGAGATAACTACTACTTTAAATCCTAAAGCTAAATGCCATTCAATATTTTGTCGAACAGTAAGTTTACCATCACTATATTTTGTATGAGAATGTTGATCCAATAATAAATCATATTTTACATCTGTTTGGGGAACATAAGGAGTTGAATCTTTCCAACTATCGTCTGAATAGATGTATCTTGGAGGACCATACACTTTTAACAGCACACTTCCAGCAGCTATCAGTGCTACTATGAATAAGTAAATTGCTAAGTGAAAAGAAAACCTTCTCAGACTCCTAAATATGTCCATTATCAAAAGCTACTTACAAATGTTAAAAAACATTAAGATTAAACAAAAAAATAGAAAAAAGTTAAGAAAACAGGTTATTTTCTTATTCTTCTTTTTTTATGTAATATTGTGGCAAAACTTATAGCTACGAAAATTGCAGAGACTCCAATATAACTACTCGCACTTGTTGAAGTTGGAGTAATTAGTATTGAAGGATCCAGAACTGCTCTTACAGCTTTTGAAGCGTTAAGTAAACCATATCCAAAATAAATATCCTTACCAGGATCACCTAAATCGGTTGCTGATTTATACAAAATATTCTTTATGTCATCAACTGTTAAAGAATTGTTTAGACTTTTCATTAAAGCAATAACAGCAGCTACTTGCGGACAAGCAAACGAAGTCCCCCAGCCAGTATAATACGTATCAGGAGGTGCACAACTTCGAATATCTACAGCATTTTCATCGCCAACTGGAGCAACAAGATCTGTCCATTCTCCATAATTACTGTAATCAGCTTTATTTTTAATAACGTTGGTAGCTCCAACATCTATAACTTCCTCATAAGCTCCAGGAAATGACATATACTCTTGACCACCAGTTGGTAACCAAGTATTCCCTGTAACGGAAACTACAGGAACATTTTGGCTAATTGCATATACAATATCATCATAATAGTCTGTGCTGTTAGGGTAGTATTGAAGACTCAAACTTATTACAGCAGCACCATTATCTACAGCATATCTAATAGCTTTACCAAAATCCTCCATAGTAACCCCATTATAGTTATCTGCGAGTAAGACCCTAATGTTCATTACTGTTACATTTGGTGCTACACCGACTACTCCTTGACCATCTTTAGGAGCAGCAATTATTCCAGCAATAAAAGTAGCATGCCAATGTGTTGGATCATCAGGTGTTGGAAAAGGTTCACTATCATTAGATACAAAGTCCCAGCCATATCGATCATCTACATATCCGTTTCCGTCATCATCTATCGAATTATTGTAAATTTCATCAGTGTTAATCCATTCTGTAGTATTAAGGTCAGGATGGTTAAAATCTATCCCTGAATCTATAACTGCAACAGTTATATCTTTAGTTCCTTGAGTAATTTCCCAAGCATCTGCAGAATCTATCTGGGTGTGATGAAAAGAACCCTCGTAATTTACTGCAATAACAGTACTAGTTTTAAAGAAGTTTACTCCAAACAAAATACCAAAAATAATTAACGTTGATATTAAATACTTCTTATTATTTTTCATGATTATAAGACTTCATAGTAGTACAAAAAGCTTATGCATACAAATAGTAAAAACCTATTCATTTTGATATCCTTAGCGTTTTTTTAAAGAATTTTAAAATTTCAGTTTTTGTTCAAACTCAACTATTATTAAATACATCAAGAGATTGCATCACAAGATGATTAGTGAACAAATAAATAATCTTAACCAGTACTTTAAAGATAAAAAAGTGGTTATAGCATTTTCAGGAGGTATCGATAGTACAGTACTCCTTGAATTTGCTTTGCAATCTGCAAAAGAAGTACTAGCTGTCACCGTTAAATCTAGTCTTGTACCTATGGATGAGATGGATTTTGCGGTTCGATATCTTCAATCAAGAGATATTCCATATAGATTACTTCAAGTTAATCCGTTGGATCATCCTAATGTTGCAAAAAATGATATTAAAAGATGTTATTATTGCAAAAGATTGATTTTTGAATCAATTATTGATGAGACAAAGGAATTTAAACCCGATATCATTGTAGAAGGTTCTAATATTTCTGACTTATCCGATTATCGACCTGGTATGGAAGCTGTTAAAGAATTATCTATAAAGAGCCCATTTCTAGAATTGAATATTTCAAAGAAGGAAATAAGAGGTCTATCCAAAATTATGAGTTTGGAAATTTCTGAAAAACCTGCTACAACATGTCTTGCTACAAGAATTCCTTATGGTCAAGAAATAACAGAAGAGAGGTTAAAGAAAATCGAATTAGCAGAAAGTATCATCAAAGAGATATTACCAATATCTGTTTTACGAGTAAGGGACCACAAAGAGATTGCCAGAATTGAAGTACTTGAGGAAGATATGATGAAAATTATGAAATCTGATCATCGGAACTTAATTAGAGAAAAACTAAAACAGTTGGATTTTTCATATATTACCTTAGATTTGGGTGGATATAAGCAAGGTTCAATGAATATTAACATAGAAGGTGTAAAAGATGACTGAAGTTATAATATTAGATCCACGAAATGCTGGAAGTTCTGGAGATATGTTTCTTTCTCTTTTCATAGATTTATTTGATGACAAAAATACAATTGAAATCTTAGTAGAAAAAATTAATGAAGTATTTAAATCACAAATGACTGTACAACCACTAAAAATTAATAAAAACGGGATTCATTCAACTGAATTAGTAATTGATATTAAAAATGATATAGAGAAAAAACATGCATCTGATCTTTTGAGTTATTTTAAATTAATTCTCTCAAAACTTGAGATATCAGACAAAGCAGCTCAGCTAGCAGAAAAAACTCTAATCACATTATTTGAAGCAGAAGCTAAGGTCCATGGTGAAGAAATTGAAAAACTACATTTACATGAAACTGCTAGCTTAGATACAATTTTAGATATTTTAGGGACTGTATTATTGATAGATAGAAACAATGCAATAGATAAACAATTTCTAGGATTACCAGTAAATGTAGGAAGTGGATTTGTTACCTTTTCACATGGTAAAATGGCAGTTCCACCACCAGCAGTAAACGAGATTTTAAGATCAAAGAATTATCCATTTTTCAGTGATGAAATAAAAGGAGAGATGTTAACTCCAACTGGAGCAGCGATTTTAACAAATTTAGTTTCAAAAACAATTCATTCATTACCTCCAATCGAGGTAAAGAAGATTGCTTATGGAGCTGGAAGCAAAGATCTAGGAAATAGACCAAATGTAATCAGAGCTATGCAAGGACAAGTAAGGGAAGAAAGTTCAAAGAACTATTTAACGATGCTTGAAACACATCTAGATGATGTTACAGGAGAAGTATTAGGAGGGATGATGAAAAAACTCTTTGAATACCAAGCTCTTGATGTGTCTTATTATCCTATATTCATGAAAAAGAATCGTCCAGCATATGTACTTAGAGTCATTTGTGAAGAAGATAACTCTTCAAAACTTGCTCAATTAATAATGAAAGATTTAGGAACATTAGGAGTAAGAGAGAGTAGATTTGCAAGATATGAACTAGAAAGAAGAATCATCACTAAAGAATTTTTCATTGAAAAACAGAAGTTTACATGCAAATTTAAAGAGAGACTCTTCAAAGGAGAAGTAATAGGAGTAAAACCAGAGTTTAAAGATTTACTTACTATACATGAAGAGACTAAAATACCTCTAGCTGAATTAGAAAATAGACTTATTAATTTTTATCACATGGGAGATGAATTTTGTGAATAGAAAAGAGATTCTAAGTAAACTAGTTAATAATGAAATTTCAATAGAAGAAGCTGATAGAACCTTATCTTCTACTCAAATTGAAGAGGTTAGTGATATTGCTAATTATGATATTTTTCGAGAGAGAAGAACAGGCATTCCTGAGATAATTTATGCTGAAAATAAGAGCTCTGAGATGGTAGTTGAAATTGCAAAAAAAGTACTCATAAAAAAACAAATAATACTGATATCTAGAACTAACGCTGAGCATATTGAAGCTATAAAATCTTTAGAAGGAGACTTTGAAATTGAGTATGGTTATAACAATCATTTCTGTCGAATTAGAAGAAACGGTTTTTCTATTGAAAAAGATGGTGGAAAAATAGGGATAATTACTGCAGGTACCTCTGACATTCCCGTCGCAAAGGAAGCTAAAGCTATAGCTGAAATGATGGGGTGTGAAGTATATCTTATCAACGATGTTGGGGTAGCTGGTATTCATAGACTCTTTCAACCTTTAAAGGAACTATTAGAAAAAGAAGTCGATGTTCTTATTGTTGCTGCAGGTATGGAAGGAGCTTTACCTACAGTTGTTGCAGGTTTAGTTGATATTCCTGTAATAGGTTTACCAATTTCCACTGGTTATGGTTATGGAGGTAAAGGTCAAACTGCATTAATGAGTATGTTACAAACTTGTTCATTGGGTTTAGCAGTTGTAAATATAGATGCAGGAATTAGTGCAGGAGCAATAGCTGCTAAAATTGCGAATAGAAGATGCAAACAAAAAGATTAAATGATTAATAGATGTGAAAACACTGATGAATGTCGTCATTACTGGAGGATCCCAAGGAATTGGTTTTGCTTTAGCTAAAGAATTTCTTAATCAAGGAGATAAGGTTGTAATTACATCTCGAAGTAATGAGAAGATTACTGAGAGTAAGAAAATACTCGAAAAAAGTTTTCCAAAAAGCAAAATACTAGGAGTTGAGTGTGATGTTACAAAATCCTCTGACTTAGAAAAATTAGCTGAAGTAGCATTAGAAGCATTTGGAAGTATAGATATCTGGATTAATAATGCTGGAACTAGTGGATTTAGCTATCGACCATTAGATAATTGGGATAATGAAACTCTCAAACAGGTTATTGAAACAAACTTACTTGGAACTTTATATGGTTGCAAAGTGGCAATTAAAGTTATGAAAAATCAAAAACATGGAAAGATTTTCAATTTAGCTGGAATGGGATCAAAGGGTAGACCTTCACCAAATTTAACTGCTTATGGAGCTTCTAAAGCAGCTATACCTCAAATCACTAAATCTCTCACAAAAGAACTTAAAGACACAGGAGTAATTATTAATCATATAAGTCCTGGAATAGTTTTAACCGAATTGATAACTACTGATGTCCCAAAACAAGCAATCTCCGTATTTAACATTCTAGCAACTAGACCTGAAAAAGTAGCCAAATTTCTTGTTAAAAAGATGAGAGCTTCAAAAAGAAGCAATTCTAAAATAAACTACCTCACAAGAAGAAAAGCTTTCTGGAGATTCATGACTGCAGTTTTAAGAAAAGGAAAATACTTTGATGAGGAAGGAAATTTCAAAGGATAAAATGAGATTATTTAATGCCTTTTTTTATTTGATTTGATTCTCTTAAATAAATTTTTTAATCTTTTAAAGAATCTTTTGAAGCTAATTTTTATATATCTGAAAAATTCTTTGAAATCCTCTTTTAATCCCTTATAACTCTCTTTTTTGAAAACAGCTCTGTAAAAATCTGAAGGTATTAAAGGAGATAATAAGAAAATTAGACCAAGCAGGAATACAGGATGTAAGAAACGAATAGTAATCATGATTAACCAATTTATACCGTATATAAAGCCGATTAAAATCACAATCCATATAAAGGAAACTATTGTCCAGAAAATTTTATTAAACAGAGGTTCAGATGATTCTAATACTGGTTTGACTTTGGAGGGATTTTTAGTTTGAATCTTTCGCATTTCTTGTATATTATTTTCGATAAAAAAAACCGAGGACAATACTAAAAATGGATTGAGGAAAGGATCATAATATTTGAAAATTCCCCTAGAAATAAAAGTATGGACAATTAAAAGAAGCCAAGTTATATAGTAAATAAAGACACTATCATTATGCCCTATTTTTTTAGCATTAAAATGACCAACAAACAAACCTAATCCATAAAAAAGAAGAAAAGGTATCATAGGAATATTTATCCATATATAGAATGTAGCTAATCTCTGTGAACCAAGATAAAGGATAGTATTTGCAAATGTTACTCCGTGTTTTAAAGCTGCAGCACTGTTATCAACATACCAAAGAGACCTTCCAGCAGCAAATATCCGACCAATATAAAGATGAGGTGTAATCAATATCCAGGGTATTGAAAAAATAAGAAAAGATACAAGAAAAGGTCTTAAGAATTCTTTAAATGCTTTCCTGAGATCATAAGTTTTCCAGATATACGAAAACAACGGAATAAGAAAGAATAATGGAATTTGTTTTGTTAACCATGCTATTGTAAGAGAATAAGCTGATAATTTATATCGCTTTTTTAGAAATAAAAATAAAGTGAGTAAAGTAAAGAAGGTCATTTGAGGTGTATTTAGGTAATAAGAATCAATATATAGCAGGTTCATTGGCATAAAAACGCAAGCAAAAGCACCTAATATTCCGAATAGATGCTTCTTCACTTTTGTTTTTTTAAATAGTGGAAAATTAAGTATTATCAAATAGATCATAACAGCTGAAAGTGCTTCAAAATTTATTGCTGTCCATTTGATTGCATTGTTTACAAGTAACTCTCTTGAAGCCAAGGGATTAAATAAACTAACTAAAAGATATGTGAAGTATAATCCATAGATGAACATCGGTCCATAAAGATAATAATCAAGTGGACCTTCATATCTTTTATACGGATTCCACCAATCAATGAATGCATCTAAATAGGCGGTATAATAATAACTAGCATCTCCATAAATCTCGAAGTACCAAATTCTTGATTCTGTTATGTCGGAAGGATTAGTAAAGGTATAATTAAAGTGGTGACTTTCAAAAGGTTGTCCAATGTAACCATGAATCCAATTTGCTATTTTTGAAGTAGAGTAAATAGCTATAGCTAGTATTGAGAGAGAAATAAGGATTGTTAGAAGAGTATCAATGTTGAAGAATTTACTAACTCTACTGAAAAATCCAAAAGAAGGTTCTATAGTCTCTCTTAAATCTGTCATTAAATTCAATATAAGAAAAAATGTTAGAGTATTAAAGCTTACTGAAGAATTTCAGCAGTTTTACTTCATAGTTTGAATGATTTCTCTCCTGCTCTTATTTGTATTTTTAAGATATTTTCAAAAGGTGTTAAAGGACATGTCCACTGGTCATTATAAGCACAATAGGGATTATAAGCTTGGTTAAAATCTAAGACATATTTGCTTTTCCCAATCTTTTCTAGCTCCACATATCTGCCTGCTCCATATGTTTCCTCTCCACTTGTTAGATCTTTAAAAGGTACAAAGAAATAATCAGAATTTGGTTGTAGATAAGCTGTAAGCCTCAATAATTCTCCTTCAACTTCAAACTCAACATAACCAAATCGAAGGTATTTCTGCAAAACACCAGTAGAAGTTCTAATATCCACTTCTTGTTTTTGGGAATATTCTCTCAATTCTACTTCAAACTTCAGTCTTTCATTTATTTCAAAATAGCTAAGACCTTGAAATTTCTCTTGCTGTTCTTTAGTTAAAGGCGAATGATGAGAATTTCTAAAGTAATTGTCTTTTTGTGTTCTTTGATTTTCAATAGATTCTTGATAAGTCATTTCCAACTTTTTAAAATCGTTAGAATATTTATCTATTTCTGCTTTCCAAATTTGCAATATACAAAATCTTATTAGTTTCTTGACTTGATTCGAAATCGGGATGAATGGGCAGAAATCAAATCAGACAAAAGATGGCGTTATCGAAGAAAACAGCTTTGAATGGGTCCTAGATGAACTCCCATTTGGAGTATCTGTTCAAACAATAAATAGGCAGATTCTTTATGAAAATGAAGCTGTAAAGGACTTGGTTGGATCATATGTTTACAGGCATTGCTTCAACAGATGGCATTATCTTCCTGGAAAAGGGAATGAACCATGCCCTGATTGTCCTGCTACAATTGGTTTTCAAGATGGTAAGTCACACAAGGTTTTCAGAAAAACACAGAATAGTAATGGTGAAGATTTATTCATCGAAATCCAATTTCTACCTATATTCAATGAAGATAATGAAATCACTAAATTTATTGAAATAATAAACAATGTCACATTGTTAGATAAAGCGAAAGTTTTAGCAATGACGCCAATTGAAGACATAGCAAATGCAGTTCAATTTTCTTTTGTAAAATTTGGTGAAACAGGAGGAGAAATCATTGCAACCGATAATCTAGATTTTGCAAAATCTGAGAACTTAGAAGACATTATAGTTAAAATAACAGTCTATATCTTCAGTGGAGTAATACAAGGTTTTGAGAGCCAAGAAGGTCTTTTTGGTCCATTTCCAGTTTTAGATAAAACTGAATATCTTATGGAAGCTTACTTATTTAGAATCAAAGATGATAACACTAAAGATCCAAGATTGCAAGGGATGCAACCTTGTATGATTTTATTCTTTTTTCCTAGAGAGTATTATTTTCTTTTCGAGAGAAGGAATGAATTATCAGATTTTATATCTAAGAAAATTGCTGAATGGAGTAAACTTCAAAATATTACTGATTCAGTTCATAAAGAATTTGTGACACAAATACGAGAATTGCTTCAAAAATTAATTTAAAAATAAAAAGAGAACGAATATAGTGTAAAACTCTTTTACACTGTTATATTAGTATGAATTACGTTTTCTATTAAATCTACGATGACTTTCGTGTTCTGCTAAGGAGATATTGTTTTCAGAATTGATATCTTCTAGCTTTTCTTCAGAATCTTCAATTATTCCTTGTCTTCCTAAAGATAATCTAATATTTTTTTTGTACAAAATAGTTTTAGCTTTCAGAAATTGATATGTCTCATCTGGTTGTAATTTTTCTATTTGTTCATTCCAAGCTGAGAAATATAGAACACCAGTATCATCTCCAATTAGAACATCCATTACTTTATGCTCTTCACCAGAATTTCTGTTTGTAACTGTTCTTTCTTCTCCTTTTTCCAGTACTTTTGCTACTAGATTAATATCTCGGACATTAGGTTCGATTTCACTAACTTTCAAATAACTTACTTCTTCTTCACTCAATTTGGTCACTTCAGTTGAGTAATTCTTTGCTTCAAAACGACTTCAATTATTGCAAGAAAGCATTTAAGCTGAACTTGAAAATAGCTGAACTTCCATTTTGTATGCTAACTTACTCCTCTATTTTGCATATAAAAAGGATATGTTTTGACAGAAAAGCTAAAAGAGACTGAAGCTAACAATTAAAAAGTGTAAAATTATGTTAAATCATGAGATATGGGTACTATGTTCGTACTGAATTAAATTATCCTGAAATAAGAGATTTAACTCAAAGAGTTGAGGGAATGGGATTTGAATCTGCTCATGTAAACGATCATCTCATTGGATTTGATGAAAAACAAGATAAAAAGGAGCCTTATTTAGAAGCTCTAATGCTAATGAGTGCTTTAGCTACAGAAACAAAGAAGATTAAATTAGGTCATATTGTTCTTTGCAACTCTTTTCGAAATCCTGCGCATTTAGCGAAAATGATCAGTACTTTAGATAATATTTCAAATGGAAGAGTACTTCTTTGGTTAGGTGCAGGCTGGTATGAGGAAGAGTATAAAGCATATTCTTATCCTTTTCCGAGTCCTCAACAAAGAGTAGAGGAATTAGAGGAATCATTGATAATTTACAAGAAAATGTTTACTGAAGAAATAACTAATTTTGAAGGCAAATTCTGGAAATTAGAAAAAAATAGAAATTATCCAAAACCAGTACAAAAACCACATCCTCAAATCGTCTTAGGAACTTCAGGAAAAAGAATGACAGAGATAGCTTGTAGAGAAGCAGATGGTATAAACCTTCCTTACATTAAACCTAATGAATTAGAAGGAAAAATCAGCATCATAAGAAGTCATCTTAAAAAATATAAAAGAGATCCAAGTAAATTTGAAATCTCGTATTTTGGTGCAATTAATCTCGTAAAAGATCAAGAGGAGATAGATAAGCTTGTTCAAATAGCAATAGATAGAGCTCCAGAAGATAAAAAACCCACAAAAGAAGAAGTCTTAGATAATAGCTTCATCGGTTTTCCAGAAGATATAAAAGAGAAGATAAACTCACTAGAAAACAAAGGTATTGATAAAATCGTAATCGCTATTAGGAAATCTGAAAACATTGAAGATCCATTAAAGCTATTTGTAGATAAAGTGATGTAGGTGATATGATGTATTCAAGTATATTTCAAAGATTGAGAAATTTAATTATTGAAGTTGTAGATGTAAAAAGATATCTTATTACTATTAACACATACTTTGAAGAAGATCTGGATTTAACCAAAGATGATTTAAGCAAACTTCGTAAAATGATAGAAAATGAATTTGATATGTCTCTTCCTGATAATATCTTTAAAGAATTTAATACTGTTGGAGAGATAGTTGGATTGATAGAAGCTGAACTAGGAAGATAAAGAAAAGAAGAACTAGAGGATTTTTTCTCCTTCTTCTAAACTTAACATTGTAAATCCACTAATCATTTTGGGATAGAAATCAGTAGCTTTTTGAGGCATTCTCTCTCCATTCTTAGCAACTTTGAGAACTTGTTCAGCACTTGTTGGATTAAGTAGAAATGCAACCTGATAAGTACCTTTATCGACTTCCTCTACAGCTTCATTCCACCATCGTTCATAGAAGATATCATCATTTATACGTAAATCCCCTAATTCCATTATACCGCTGAAGATCATATCTCTAAGTATAACAACATCTAAAGCTTTGAAATCATCACTTACATCGCCAACATAACGATTTATTGATGATGGATCTTTCAGAATTAGAGAAACAGCTCGTCCATCTTGATAAAAAACAAAAGCGTGTTTATCCCTATTGTTTTCCAAAAATTTTGGAATGTCAGTCTTGAGAACTTCATCCATATCAAAGAATATTTTTAGTTCATTCAATTTAGCGTCTGAAACTTTTACTTTAGTTAAACAACGATGTGTAGCAAGAATAACAAGACCTTCGTCCTCAATAGGGACAAGGTAGGTCATTCTAAATTCAGGAGCGTCGTCCGGAGTCCAAGAACCTGCAGCTTGTCTCCTCATATCTCTATATGTAACCGCTGTCTCATACCTGTGATGACCGTCTGCAACAACTAATTGTTCATCTTGAAAAACATCTTGTACGATTTTAATTTGAGCTTTATCAGATATTTTCCAAATACGATTTATCACCCCTAGATCATCTTTTGCATTTATTAATGGAGGTTCTTTACTGATTTCATCAAAAAGATTTATTGTTTTCTTTTCTGGATCTGAATAAAGTATAAAACCAGTTTCAAGAGTATGTCTGGTTGTCTTAAGCATGTTTAGTCTGTCAATCTTTGGACCTCTGTGTGTTTTTTCATGAGGTAAGACTATTTTTTCTTCGAAAGGATGTAACCGTAAAGCACCTATGAAACCTTTTCTTATATACTTCTTTCCAAAAAGTTCATATTCTTGATAATAAACATAAATTCCTGGAACTTCATCTTTCTCAAGAATACCCTCTTGCAACCATTTAACTAATCGTTGTCTTGAAATTTCGTAGCGATTTTCTTCAATTGGAAGTGTTAATCTGCAATAGTTATATTCGGATTCTGCATAATATTTCTTTTGCATATCCGCGTCTATCTTGTCATAAGGCTGAACTATTAATTTCTCAATGTCTCCAGCTTTTTCTGTATATCTTATAGCTTTAAATGGTCTGACATCTACCATTGTAATCAAATTAGCACTACGAAGAGTCTATTTTAATTTTTTTGTTAGAAGATGATAGATCTCGCAAAAAACTCAAATTATTTAGTAAAAAATGATATACCATTTTAAAAGACATATCGTTTTTATGATATATCGGTAGTAAGATTTAACAAATTCAACTACTTGTACTATAAAAAGAATAGTAGGAGATTAAATTGTTTGGAAATCAAAAAAAAGGTAAACCTCAACATTGTGGAAAAAAAATGCAAAGATTGTATATTAGAAAAGGTACAGCAGAAAGGAGATGGATTGCAGTTGGGTATTATTGTAATGTATGTAGAAAAATGATAAAAGATTCCGATTTAGCACTATATAGACGTTCAGAAGATCTTATGACTAGACCAGAATTAGTACCTTTCTTATCAAATCCACAAAAAATTATTTTAGATATTGGAGAAAAGTTAACTAAAGTAGGTTTCGGTGGAGAAAGAGAACCAAGGTTAATTCTAGATTCACTTTTATATTATGATAAAAACAACAAATCCTTTATTCAAAATTCTGATTACATTGAGACATCCAAGACAGTAAAATCACAGAAAACCCTATTTTGTGATGATATTAGTCCCAGTCTAAAACTTGATGTAGTAGACCTTTTTCTTACACGTGTTTTTGAGATTTTAGGAGTCAATCCTAAGGATAAATCAATCATGATAATTGAAAAAAACTACAAAAACAATTATGTAGAAGCCTTATATGGTAAAAAAAAGGAAATTAACGAAACAACACTTCCTGAAGATATTAAAGAGAAGTTAAAAGAAAAAAGAAAAGTTGAATATCTTAATTATGATAAATATGTAAAATTTCCCAGAAGAGAATTAAGTTCTCTTCTTTTTGATAATTTTGAAGCTTCTCAGATCTATTTTTCGAATGGAGAGTTACTATCTTTATACGCGAATGATATGATCACTGGATTGGTGGTAAACATTGGAACAAGTTCTACTAGAATTATTCCTGTATTTCAAGGATTCATTATAACTCATGCAATTAATGTAAGAGATATTGGTACAGCACAAGTCTTTGAGAAAATTTTAGAATACTTAGATGTTCAAAATAATTTTAAAAATGTATCCCAGCACACCAAATATTTAATTCAAAAACGGTTGCGTTTATCTTCAGAGGAATTTTGTTATATATCTTTGGATCCAACATCTGAGGAAACTAAATGGTATGAAAATGAGAAATTGAAAAAATATATTCATCTTTTTGAGAATGAATATGTAGAAATGGATCAAATCAGATATTTAGCAACAGAGATTTTGTTTGAGAAAGAAGAATTAAGTATTACAAAGAAGAAAGGAACACTAACAGATGCAATTATTGAAACTATTCAAAAATGTGATGTAGATTTAACTAAATCACTGTATAGCAATATTCTAGTGACGGGAGGAGGTTCGTTTTATGAGGGATTAGCAGAGAGACTTCTTTTTGAATTAAAAGAGAAAGTGCAAAATCGTGTGGAAGTTAGTGTTAATACCAAACCTAATCGATTGATTTCTTCTTGGATAGGTGGATCAATTCTTTCTATTTTACCGGATTTTGAAAATAGTAACCTTTGGGTAACTAGAGAGGAATATAACGAAAAAGGTGTTTCAGCTATAGATAGATGTATTTAAGTTTGGTTTATTTCAAACCCCAAATTTCTCTCGTTTTTTGTTCCAATTCTTCAATTCCTTTCATAGAAGGTTTCTTCTTACCTTCTTCTATCTCATGAATTTGTTTTAGTACATAGTTGTTTAATGGAGTTTCTATTCCAAGTTTTTCTCCTTGTTCAACTATGTACCCTGTAAGAAAATCTCCTTCTGATTTCCTTCCACTTTCAATTGATTGTAAACTTGATGATCTGAGATGCTTGTATTTTCTTCCAATTATTTTGACAATTGTATCTTTAAAGAATAATCTAGGGCAAAAGAAAGCATTTAACATCCTTTTATTTATAGTTAAAGAATGCAAACTCAAACCATTCATTTTTTGAAGCTTTATTTTTTTTGCATCAGCAATTTTCACTCCTTCAGTAAGAACTGTTAAGAAAGCAATTCTAGTCATTTTTCTTTTCAGCATATCACCTAGAGTTATTCCACCTATGATTCCAAAAGAAGTAACGGCTATATTTATCAAAAGTTTCGACATTTTTTCATTAATAATATTATCAGACCAGAATGCAGGTACAATATTTGATAGTTTTTCTATTACTAAATCATCATCTTTGCCTTTCTTACCATTTAATCTACCATAATATATCTCTCCTTGAGATGTTTTCTTAGATTCAGCTGGTCCTTTTTTAGAAGCTCCAAAGCTTACAACACAACCAACTAGGTTTTTCTTATCATACATTTCAATTAATTTCTCTTCATACATTCCATTTGTCACAGTAACAATAGTAAAATCTTTACCAAGTTTTGGTTTTATTCGCTCAAGAGCGTCTTCTATATGAGTCAGCTTTGTGACCATAAATATAAAATCCAAATCTTTAGGGAGATCTTCAATTTTAAGAACTGGAGTGAGATTTTTCTTTACAATGTAATTCCCACTAACTCCTGTTACTTTCAAACCTCTTGATTGAACTATGTTTAGTACTTCTTGATGTTTACATACAACATAAAGAGGGAAATCATTCAAAGCTAAATCTGCAGCAACAATAGTACCTATTGCACCTAAACCTACTAAAGCAGCTTTCATAAAATAAAAGAAAATAAGTTTTATTAAAATCTTTCAGTAAAAAACAGAAAAAAGAAGCTTAAGCTTCTTTTAGTGCTTCTATCACTCTTTCTGCAGCTTGAATACTTGCTCTGTAATTTCCTTCAGCTGTTTGAGCGCCTATATGTGGACTGATAATTACATGTTCATGCCTTAAAAGTGGATTTGTTTCATCTGGGGGTTCCTTTTCAAAAACATCTGTACAATAATAACCTAATTGACCAGATACTAAAGCATCATAAGCAGCTTGTTCATCGACTAATCCTCCACGAGCGCAATTAATCAGAACAGTTCCTTTTTTCATTTCGCTTATCTTTTTTGCATCAATAATGTTTTTTGTTTCATCAGTCAAAGGTACATGGAGACTAATGTAATCAGAATTTGCAACAACTTCATCCAGAGATGTCTTCATATCAACAACAGGATTCTCAGGAACATAAGCATCATAACCTATAACATTCATTCCTAAAGCTTTACATTTAACTGCTAAAGCTGTCCCTATCCTTCCTGTCCCTATCAAACCAAGTGTTTTACCATCAATTTCCTTTGAAAATAATTCTTTCTTTGCAGTTTTGAATGTAGAAGGATTAGCTTTAATTTGACAGGTACCTTTAACAACATCTCTAGTTGAGGCTAAAATCATTGTTAATGCGAGTTCAGCGACTGAATTTGTGGTAGCGGCTGGAGTATTGACTACTTTTATCCCTCTTTGCATTGTCGTTTCAAGATCTATATTATCTAAACCAACACCAGCTCTACCGATAACCTTGAGATTTACAGCTTTTTCCAATAGTAAACCTCGAACTTTAGTTGCTGATCTTACTATCATTGCATCATAGTCTCCAATGATTTGAGGTAACTCTTCCTTTGGAATGTCCCAAGCAACGTTTACTTCTAGACCTGCATCTTCTAATACTTCAACTGCTTTCTCATTTAATTTATCAGTTAGTATAACCTTTGCCATTGTTCTCACCTATAACTCCCAAATTTCTTCAATTGCTCCAAGGAGCTCTTTCAACTCTTCTAAAGTATGATCACCCATATGACCAATTCTGAAGGTTAAACCTTTCAATTTACCATAGCCATCTGCGATGACAAACCCTTTTTCAGCTAAACCTTTATTCAATTCTCCCACATTTTTCTCCAATTTATTTTCAACAGTTGTAACAGTTACAGACCTGTAACCATCTTCAGCAAACAAACCAAAACCATGTTTTAGTGCCCATTCATGAGTATAATTGGCCATAGCTTTATGTCTATTATAAATGCCTTCAGCTCCTTCCTCTAACATCTCTTTGAGCTTATAATCGAAGGCATATAGTAACGAAATGTTTGGTGTAGAAGGTGTCTGTTTCTTTTTGAAATAATATTCTAAAATATGTTCGAGGCTGACATAAGTTCCCTTATTAGGGACTACTTTAGCTCTGTCATAAGCAGCTTGAGATATAATAGCTACAGCAAGACCTGGTGGTAATGCAAAACATTTTTGGGAGGATGCAAAAACTAAATCAGTTCCCCATTCGTCTGGTAATAGCACATCTCCACCCATAGAAGATACAGCGTCAACAGTTAAGAGAGTTTCAGGATAATTTTTCAAGAGATTACCGATAGCTTCAAGGTTTGCTCTTACACCAGTACTTGTCTCATTATAACAAACTGTTACTACATCATATTCAGATTCTTCAAGTTTTTCTTTAATCAGTTCTGGTTTGATAGCTTTACCCCACTCTACTTCTAGTTTATCTGTTTGGATTCCGCTATCAACAAGAGTGTCGTACATTCTTGAAGAGAAAGAGCCATTTACACATGCAAGAGCTTTCTTACCTGGTCTGATAAGATTTCTAGCTATAACATCCATGAAGATAGTACCAGAAGCAGTATGTACCATGATATGTTGCTCAGTTTTGAAATACTTGCGTAATTGTGTTAATACACTATCATATAATTCTGTAAAATCATTACTTCGATGACCAATAAGGGGTTTTGCTTGTTGTTTTAGAACATCTTCTTTAACCTCAGTTGGTCCTGGTATCCATAATCTTTTGTGCATATTTTATCACCTTAAGTATTAATCGGTATTAGTTTATTAGATAAAAAAAGGTTATTGTCTAATGCTAATATTCAGTTCAAGTAATTTTGTTCAAGAGTTGCTCGATATGACCCCTGTCTATTTTTTCCGGTATCTTCAATCCACTTGAACGATTTTCTAACCAGATTTTTACTGCTGTATAGATAAGTGAACTAAACATTAGAGAGGCAGTAAATATAACACTAAATACCCAAGTTCCATGAGAATCTCCTCCGAACATCAAAGTATAAATTGTTACAGGAATTATGAGAATACAGATAGAAGCTAATGGAATACCAATAAAAAGATAGAGAAGTTCATTCCATATGAACAGGAAAATCTCGCTTTTATTCTCATTGAAAAACGAGATGTAAATCACCATAAAGAGTACGATACCTGCAATAGCAAGAAAAACGCTTCCTAAGACTAATAACCAAGGATTACTATAGAAAGAATAAAGAACAAACATTAAGGATCCAACAACTACAGACAATAAACCTAAGATTATTCCTTCCTTGAAAACATCTTCTTCTCTGAATATGGATCCAAATGCCATTGAATAAACGTTCAATTTTTTATCTATAAGTGTTATTCAAATACAAATTTCCTATCAAAAAGCACATTATTTTTGTCATAAAATTTATTTGTCATAAAAAAAGCATTAAAAACACATAATTTGCAAATTTGAGAACCTAGAAACGATTTTTATATAATGAAAGATATGGTAAGGTTTTTTTAGTCAATTTTAGATTAGTGTGTGATGGCTATTCAAGATAGAGATAAGCAGAAGTCAGAAATCGAGAAGACTGTACAAAAATTCTCGGAATTATTGCCTTCTGTTAAACCAACAGCTGAACCAGCTAAAAGAGCATTAGTCATAATAGATGGAACAGCTAAATCTAAGGCAGCAGTTCTTGTGGCAGGAGAACTGAATAGGCACTTTGGTACAAAAATAGATGTAATTTGTTTCTATACAGAACAAGTTCCTTCTTCAAGTGTGATTTCTAAAGAGAGTTATGAGGACTCCTTAGCCTTTGCCTATGAACATCTTAAAAGCAAGGATTTTGAGATAAAAGGAGAAGTTGTTGAAAATATAGAAAATCTGAAAACGATTTTAGATAACGTAATTCAGATTATAAAATATGATATAATAATAGTACCTTCGTCTTTCATAGGATTAAAAGAAACAAGAGTAGAAATTGATGAAGAAGAAGATACAGAGGCTAGTATAACAGTCCTGGGAAATGTATTTGACTATCTTTTAGAAGACATCAAAAACATTCCAATTCTACTTATAGAAAGCGAAAAAATAAATCTAGATGTTCTTTGGAAAAATGTAGGAATTGTATTCAGTAATACCAATCAACTTAGTTATTTATTTGAAAAAGCTATGAAATATACCCTAAAAAAATCTGAGATTCATCTCTTGATTAACATCGATCCAATTTTCCATGATGATAAAACACTCGATGATTTAGAGATATTAGTTAAGAAAAGTAAAGAAGATTTAGAAGTATTTGAGAAAGCAAATTCTCAAGTGTTTCAGGAAGCATCAAGATTTGTTGATACTCATTTCCTATCCACAGATAAATTTGAAAATTTCAAGAAAGAACTATATACATTTGGAAAAGATGTGGGTATTTTAATTCTTTACATGCCTTCAAAATATTCTAGCCTGTATGGATTCTTTACCGAACTTCTGGAAGACAGCGAAATTACTTTTCCACTCCTGATAGCTAAAGGAAAAGTTGAACCTAAAAAAGAGGAAATAGAGCAACTTAAAGAAGAACTTCTAGAGGAAACTCCCGTAGAGAAAGTTGAAGAATCTAAGGAAAAGGAAGAAAAAGAAGAAGAAATAGAAGAAAAGATAGTAATAGATGATACATTAAAAGAATCAATCAAAGAAGAAATCAAAAAAGATATTTTAGGAATAAAAGAAGAACCAGAAAAAGAGTATAAAGACAAACTAGATCAGAAAATAGAAGAAAAAGAGAAGGATGTAGTTAGTAAAATCAAAGACAAAGTAGAAGAAAAGGACACAGAAATCCATGAAATAATTACTGGGAAAATTGAAGAAAAAGAGGAGGCTGAACAAGAGATGTCAGAAATTGATGAAATAAAAGAAGAAGTCAAAGAAGAGGTCATTGAAGAGATTAAAAAAGAAGTTGTTAAAGAGGTTAAGGGAGAACCAAAACGTGAGGTTAAAAAAGAGGTTACAAAAGAACTCAAGAAGGAAGAAAGTATTGAGGAATTAAAAGATTCTATCATAGAGGAGATTAAAGAAGAAATCAAAGAAGAAATCAAATATGAACTTAAGAAAGACCTCAAAGAACCTAGAAAGGAATTAAAAGAAAAGGTCATTGAAGAAATCAAAGAAGAATCTGAAGAAGCAGAAGAAGCAGAAGAAGTCGAAGAAGAGATAGATGAAGAACAAGAGGAAATCAAAACAAGGAGAGATTTTGAATAATCAAAGATTGTGATTGTGATTTTAAGTCTCAAATTGAAGTATCAAAAAATAATAAAATTAAAAATTTGATTCCAAATTAAAATGGTGATAAATTGGTAAGTGTGTTAGATAATTACGGATGGATTGCAACAATCTTTATTGTAATTATTGTACTTGCCACTATCTTATTACTGATGAAGGAGGGTATAGATGCAACAAAAATTACTGTTACTGGTGCTGTTGTAGTTGCTTTGATTTACTTGTTTTTTATGGATTGGCAATTAGGATTTGCAGAAAATCTAAGTTTTGAACATGTTCCTAATAACTTCTTAGAGGCATTATCACAAACTATAAATGTTGAAGCAATATTGATTATTTTTTCAGTGAGTATTATTGTAGCAATAACAAAAGGTGCAGGATTCTTCGATTTTATTTCACTTTCTATAGTCAAATTAACAAAAGGAGATCCAAGAAAGCTAATGATTGCTTTAGGTGGTCTTACTTTCTTTGTTTCAATGTTTTTTGATAATCTTTCAGCGATTATTTTACTAGGATCACTCACAGTTGTTATATGTAGGCAATTAGAACTTAATATAAGACCTTTTGTATTATTTGTTGGTATAAACACAATAATTGGAGGATTACCAACACCAGTCTCTTCACTTCCAAATATTATTTTCTATAATTTGCTTAAACCAGGAACATTAGCTAAAAACGGAAATTTTGTCGATATAAATTTTATCTCATTTATGGGATATATGCTTCCTATCTCTATATTTTTCTTTGGTGTTGCTTTAGCATTCTTCTTCTTTATTTATAGAAAAGATATTCTTATTGAAGTATCAGATGAGAAGAAAGAACAATTGAGCAGAATCAATCCTTGGTCTGGAGTCGAAGACCGAAAAAATATCTGGAAATCTATAATACTTCTAGGAACTCTTTTTACTGGTTTTCTCTTAACTAGTATCCAGGTTGAGGCAACACAAATAAGCATAGGTTTGAAAGGTGTTACTAGCTTAACCTTAGCTGATCATTTGAATCCAGGATACAACTCTAATGTAGTTTCAATATTTCAATTCCCTGATGTAGCTTTTGTTGCCCTTATTGTAGCAGTTTTTGGTATCTTTCTCTTCAAAAAGGAACTAAAACACTTTCTTGAAGAAGGAGTAGAATGGGAGATGATTGTATTTTTCATAGCTCTATTCATACTGATGGGAGTACTAACAGCTTCAGGAGCTTTGTCACCATTAACAAAAATCATGAGCAATTTCCTTCAAGCAGAAACTGAAACGGGATTAATACCAATAGGGGGGCAAATATTAGTAGCGCTGATAATTGGAGTGGTTGGACTTCCAATCACTGGATTCCTTAACGGATCATCAGCAGCTTTGATTTTCTCTTATATTTTCCAGACACTTCCTAGAGGAATTTTACCTGGTTTATGGATAGGATTTGTGTTAGGAGGAAACATTGGGGGGGCTCTTTCACCTTTAGGTTCTATAACTATCTTAATGGCTTTAGAAATTTTAAACAGAGAAGGAGACAAAATGTCGTTCCTTCAATATATAATAAGAATGCTCCCTTTAACACTTCTGTTTGGTGTTTTAAGCGTGCTTTATTCTATGTTTTTAATTGGAGTAGGACTATAAAAATTGGAAAAATAATAGAAGGGTGATATTTGAAAATTGAGCACTGAACTTCTGGGTCAAATTTTGATAGTTCTTATCGTTCTAGTAACTATTATACTTTTTATTTTTGAGAAATTTGAGAAAATAAAGATTGCTCTTACAAGTTCAATTTTTTCATTACTTATATTCTATTTCTTAATATTTCGCAACAGTGAAGAATATTTAGGAAAAACGTTTTTTGGCGCAACTTTTGAATTCATTAATATTGAAGCGATATTGATCATATTCTCAATAAGTATAATAGTATCGTTAACCAAAAGAGTAGGCTTTTTTGACCTTATTTCTTTATACCTTGTCAAACTCACAAAAGGAGATCCAAAAAAATTATTTATGGTTTTAGGAGGGATAACATTTTTTATTTCAATGTTCTTTGATAATCTTTCTGCGATCATTTTACTAGGTTCATTGACAGTAGTAATTTGTAAACAGATCGAAGTAAATCCTGTTCCTTTTATCTTGTTCGTAGGTGTAAATACAGTAATTGGAGGTCTACCTACTCCTGTTTCATCGATTCCAAACATAATCTACGCTAGCGACTTTCAAAAGATAAACTTCATCAAATTCATGATGTTGATTTTACCTCTAGCAATTTTCTTCTTTGGGATTGCAACAGCTTATTTCTTTTTGGTTTTTAAGAAAGATCTCTTGAAAAAAGTGTCAAAAGAGAAAAAAGAACAGATTGAGAGAATCAATCCTTGGTCAGGTATAAAGAATAAACAAGATATCTTGAAGTCAATAGGTTTACTAGTTTTTCTTTTCGGTGGATTTCTTCTTACAAGTTGGGATAAATTTACAGTCGATGTAGCATTTTTCGCGTTGATATCAGCTGTTATAGGCTTATTTCTCTTCAGAACACAATTTAGAGAGATGATAGAAGAAGGGATAGAGTGGGAGATGATTGTATTTTTCATAGCTCTGTTTATACTGATGGGAGTATTGCAAGCTTCAGGGGCTTTAAATCCTATAACTTCACTTCTAAGAAGTATTCTCGGAGAGAACGCTGAACCAGTTAGACAAATTATTGTTGTAGCAATAATAGGATCAATAGGTTTTATAATCATGGGAGTGATAAATGTGATACCAGCAGCAGTAGTTTTCTCATCAATTTATCATTCGTTAAGCATAACTTCAATAGGACTATGGTTCTCGTTCTTACTTACAGGAAATATTGCAGGAGCATTTATACCAATAAGCTCAGCAACAATATTAATGGCTATAGAGATATTAAAAACAGAAAAATATAAGGTAGATTTCAAGAAATACATGAAAAACATACTTCCGCTAATCCTAATATTACAAGTACTAGCAATGGCGTTTAGCTTAATCTTGGTATATTTTCCACCGAAAATATAATTCGAATTTTCATTTCACATATTTTTAGAAATTAATGCATAATCTTTTAGAAATATTAAGAAGAAGAGTTATAAAACATTTCTGAGAAAGTAGATTGTTATGATCGAGTAAGAACCTACTTTCGAGGAATTGATAGAACAGCTGAAAGATGAAGATTGAAAGAAAAACAAAAAACTAGAAATAAAGAAGAATATTAATTCTTCTCCATCCAAGTACGACCATCCCAGTGAGTTGAACCAGGTTTTGTCGCAATTCCATCTGGTTTCTTTCCAGCTTTTAATTCTTCTTCTGTTAACCAATACATTGAGGGGTGTTCCACATTATATAGAACATTATACGCTTGTGGCATATGTTCAACTATCACATGTTGACTGATATCGCCTTCGTATATCTCCCCATCATGTTCCATACCTATTGGACTCTCCAATTCTACTTCCACTTTTTTAGCGTACTTATACTCTGCACCTTTCAAGTTTAAATGCTCCCCTTTGAAGATTTTTTGTATTCCTAGAAGAGTAGCAAATTTGGTCATGTCTCTTGAGATAAACACATCAAAGAAATCGTTTTGAGGATGAGCGTTTACACATGATAACATTCCCCCACCAAGAGATTTTCCTATACCTATTGCTATTAGCATTAATCTGAAATCCATCGGTTCTCCATCATCTAGAACAATCGTTCCTTTTCTCTGTTTAACTGTAGCTAATTTCTTTAAAGCTAGAAAAGTATATCTAGATGGTCCTTTGATCCAATTCATCTCCCCATCCAAGTTTGCTAGATTGACTAAAGAAGAGATACCAAAATCAAAACTGTTCCCAAAGAAGACTTCAAATTTGGTATCAGGATACTTTACATGACCTATTGAGGAAGGTGAAACAGCTGTTTTCTCTATTAATGTTCTAGCTGCATTTTCTGGATCCCAAGGTATTCCCATGAATGTACATAAGTCGTTACCTGTCCCAAAAGGTAAGACTCCAAAAGTTATATTCTTTCTCTGTTGTTCTGAAGAACTCATAATACCGTTGATAGCTTCGTTTACTACTCCATCCCCTGAAGCAACAATGATTCTATTAAATCCATCTTTAATTGCTTGTTTAGTTAAGTCTTGACCTTGAGCTCTTGCTGTTGTAAAAACAACATCATAATCTATACCACTTTCTTTGATAACTGGCTCAGCTTTTTCCCATCTTTTTGGGCATAAACCTACACCTGCATTAGGATTTACAATAAACTTCCATTTTAAAGACATGAGAGTTAGTTTTCTGCAACTTACTTATAAAGATTGTAGTATTTTATGACAAGATAATATTATATTGGCAGATAATATATATTCTCACATGTTTGAGCAGTAGAACAGAAAATTGTTTGTTTGTTCTTGTTCTAGGCTTTTATATAAGGAGCGAGAAAGTATTGCTATGTTATGGGTATCTAGAACTACTAAAAGCATGGTCAAAGGTTTACTTCTCTCATTATTAGTTTCAACTTCTGTTATTGCTACCCTGATTTATCCTTTTTATCTTTCTAATCGTAATAATCTGTGGAAAGAAGCTGGCAATTATGATTGGGTAACAGGAGTAATTGATCGTTCACCTCAACCAGGACCAGCGTTGGCTCATAATATCGAATTAGAGACTGAAACTCCTTTTGGCACCTATATTCCTAAAACTCTGAATTATATCCCCTCTATTATACCTACCCCTATAGCTCCAGATTTATCAAATGTCGGATGGGATATGGAGGTATTTGCTTGGTTTTCTCAAGAAGCTAGAGATACTTTAGCAGAACAAGGATATTTAGTAACAGAAGGAACAAGGTCCATATATGAAACTTATAAACCTTCAAGCCCTGCCGAAGCTAATGCCAAATATATTACAACTGATCTCGCTCTTCATACATATCATCGATTGTTTTCTATGGCTATGAAATTTACAGAAGGCGTTTATCTAGTTAATGATTTTGCGACGATGGTTGTTGCTCTAAGAAATCATCAAATAGAATTAAGTCACTTAATAGTTCCGAGCAATGTTATGAATGCTCTAAGAAAGAATATAGCTTATCTGTCAACTATTTTAGTTCTTCTTAATGATACTTACTCCATACCAATTGAAGTTCAAGGCATGGTAGAAGATGAACTTGATAACATCGATAATGGTGTGCTTGCACCTTCAGCTATCTTTGGTTATTCAGAGGACTATTCCCAATATAAGGTAAGAGGGCATTATTCGCTCAATGAAATTCTCTCTAACTATTTCCAAGCAATGATGTATGCTGGTCGTATGGGTTTTCTTTTCCAATACGAGTTCTTATCTCTTGCAGCGAGAAGAGAGCAAACTAGAATGGCTCTTTTGTTAGTTTCTTCCTTTAACGAAACTGTTGGTGATCAACAGATTTGGAATTATTGGGAAAGAATCTATGGTACTACTTCATTCTTTGTTGGTAAAAGCAATGATCTTACTGCTTTAGATTACTATAAACTCTATAAGCACTATGGCTATCCAGAGTTAAATGATATTGCAGAAGAAGAGCTCATAAATAAAGTGATGAGTGATTTAAGAGAAGCACATTATCCACGAATAATAACTATGTTAGTAGACAGTTCAGATCTTTCAGGAATACCGAGAGGTTTCAGGTTATTTGGTCAAGCTTTTATCCCTGATTCCTACATGTTTCAAGAATTAGTTGCTGATAAAGTTCAGGGAAGATTGATGCCTAAAGCTCTAGATATTATGTCAGTTTTTGGTAGTGAGAGAGCTGTTTATCTTCTTCAAAATGAGAGCGTATATGACAATTATGATGAACAAATAATTAAATTAAGAAATGAATATGGAGATTTAACAGATTACGATTGGTGCCAATCTTTATATTGGTTGCAATTGTATTCTATTCTTCCCTTACTGCAATTAAATTACACAGATTATCCGGGTTATATGCAAAATGAATCTTGGCTTGATAAATCACTTACAACTGCTTTAGGTTCTTGGGCTGAATTACGTCACGATTCCATCTTATATGCAGCTCAATCATACACAGCTTTGAGTGCGCATAACGGTGTTGGATATGTGGAACCTTATCCAGAACTTTATGCAAGATTATCTAGTCTGATAAGTTTAATGAGAGATGGTCTTGCAGCAAGGAATTTACTGATTTCAGATTTTGAAGAAAGACTACTTGAAACTATTACAATTTGTGACAGACTCACTGTTATTAGTATTAAAGAACTTGAAAATGAAGCTTTCACTCAAAATGATATAGACTTTCTTGAAGATGTTGGGTATGATCTGTGTCTTTTAGTGAGTTTTAGCGACACTATTTACCAGCAATGGGTAGATGCTAGATATAATAGAGATGCATTGATAGCTGATGTTCACACAGACCCAAATACAGGAACTGTTTTAGAAGTCGGAACAGGTAATTCAAATTTTATTTATGCAATTGTTCAAAATCATCTAGGAGAACTTCGCGTTGTTAAAGGAGGTATTTACTCTTATTACGAATTTGTTCAACCATACCAGAGTAGATTATCCGATGAGGAATGGCATGAAATGCTTGATACAACCAATCCTAGTATGCCAGATTGGATACTCAATAGCATTCCTTTTCTCGATAATGACGTAGTTTTCGCACAAGTTAGAAGCATATTTTTCCTAAAGGATGCAAAAAAGATTTAAAATCTCTCCTCCTTTTATTGTTTGACTCTCTAAATTGGTTATTAAAATGCTTCTTAGAAAACAGAGGATAAAATCCGAGAAAATTCTTGAACATCCAACAACTTTGAAGTTATTTCTCTATTTGAAGGCAAAAGAACCAAATGAAATTGGTGTTAGAGAAGCACAGAAAGCTCTTGAAGTAAAAAGCTCCAGCACAATAGCGTGGCATCTGGAGAAATTAGTAGAAGCAGAATATATTGAACATAAAGCAAATAACAAATATGTGTTAACACAAAAAGGTCTTGATAAGCAAGATTTTAAAGTCCCAGTTTTAATTCCTACTCAAACGATCAAAGGATTAATGATTCCAAGAATTATTTTTCTGCTCAGTTTCCTAATCGCTTCTGTAATAACAGTTGTGATTTTACAATTCTTTGCCTATATAATTGCATTATATGTGGGGATTGGAAGTCTAATATTAGCAATTATTTTAGTAATAAGAGAGTATATTGAATTGAGAAAACAATTCAGGTTTTACAAATTTATTTCAGAGGAAAAATTGTAACACCAAAAATTACTCGTTTTTGAGTAGCCTTTAAGAGTAATAATATAAATGTAAATTCACTTATTTATTATAGAGGTTAGTATGAATAAGTGGACTATTTTCGCTAGTTGGATAACTATGTTCATTCTTAGTTTAACACCGTTATTTCTTAACAAAGAGAGTCTTTACACTGTAAGAGATACTTACACAAATATCTTATATTTTATACTAGCTTCATTTTGTATCCTGATTAGTATTATGGGATTTATCTATAGTCAGGATTTGGGAAAAAGAAATTTTGCTATAGTAGCTGGAATCTCCTCTCTTATGTTACTTATTTATCAAATATTCGAGTATATCTATAAAGGAGCAGAAGGACCTGCTGCAATAAATTGGTGGTTTGGTTTTTGGATAGCTGCTTATTTTCCTTTTATTGTTTTGTCTGTTAAACGAATAATTGAAGAATATCGTTTTATCACCAGAGCTAGTTTCACAATAGGTATGGGGATAACTAGCTTAGTAGCAGTTGTTTCTGTTCCTGTTTTCGTATATTTTCTCAATAGTTCAACTTTATCTATGGCTGAACTTATTTCATTTTCAATTATACTTGTTCTTGATATGATTAGTTTTATTATGTTCAATATCTTGCTTGTTCTTTACTTTAGAATCAAATATGGATATCATTGGTTGTTTATGGCTATAGGTTTTGCAATTCTCATTTTTAGAGACTTAGCTGGAGTTTATTATTTCATGTTTGAAGATATTTATCCACAAATCACAATTACGGTTCTCAATCTCTTTTTCTTTAGTACTATGATAACAGCTCTCCTTACCTTTTTTGACAAAAGTTTTTCTATGAAACCAATTAAAGATATTGAAGCAGAGAGCGATTTCTATAAATCAAGATATGAAGAATTAGACTTCCTTTCTAAAGATCTTATCACTGTAACAGAACTCTGGTTTCATGATTTAAAAAATGACATTAATGTTCTTGAAAATTCCTTTCTTCTCTTTGAAGAAAATCATAAGACTGAATTTTTGGATATAATTAAAAAGAGATTAGAACTTATGGGTGAGAGACAAGAAAGATTTCAATCTCCTGTAGGTATACTCGATTCTTTAAAAATCCAACCAATTGATGTAACAATCATTAAAGGTCTCGAAAAGGCTTTTAGTTCGATTAAGATTAATATCCCAAATAAACCTCTTTATGTAAAATCTAACAAATTACTCTTTCCAATAATCTTGAATGTTGTCCAAAATGCATTCCAACATGGAGGAGGAGAGGATATCAAAGTCAACATCGAAATTAAAGATGAAAAAGATTCAGTTTTAATTCAAATTAAAGATAATGGTAAAGGAATTTCAGATGAAAACAAAAAGAAAATCTTTGATAAAGATTACAAATCTTCTGACACAAACTCTTCTGGAATAGGATTATATTTAGTAAAACTAGCTTCTCATAAATTTGGTGCAACAATTAATGTTGAAGATAATGAACCAAAAGGAACAATCTTTTCACTAAGATTTCAAAAAATGAAAAATGTTGTTTAAATTAATCTTCTGGCCATCTTCGTTTTTCTAGTTCAGTCTCACACTTTCTGCAAACAGTTTTCTTTACAGAGTTAAAACCAAATTCATCTATTCCATTTTCAGCTTTCAACGCTTGGGTACAAATATAATCATAATTACATTTAGGACAGTGAAAATAAAAAGAAGATTTCTTTATATTAGGAGAAAGCATTTGACGGGGACAAGTGGCAGATTTAATTGCTTTTGAACAATCACATACAAGATGGTTACCTACAATAGTCACAACTCACTAAACATATACAATAATTTAAAATTTTATGTGTGTAAGAAAAAAGAAGAAAAAGTTGTATCTTTTAAGGGATACTAATAGCTATTGGAGGAATTTCCATAGTAAGGAAATTCAATGGAATTCCTATATAAATTGGAGTTGCTATTGCTTCAACAGAGAAGTCTATAGAGCCTCCTCCTGAAATAGTAACTACATCATCTGTTTCAATGAATAAAGTGAACTCTATCGTTTGATTTTCTCCAAGAGGAATTGTCACACTTTGAGAATCATAGACAGTAGTATTACCATTTTTGAATACACTAATATCCAATCTTACAGATTTTGGCATATACCCCAATTTTGGAGTTACTACAACAGCTGATACAACTGCGGATTCGTTATTACTTGCTAAGACATAGTTGATATCTGTTACATCAAAAGAATCTGGATTATCTGTAAATCCTTTATAGCTTAGATAGACATCTACACCTATGACTGCACCACCTGCCAGAACGACAAATAGTATTGTTAAAAATATGGCTGTACCTTTTCCCATAATTGTTTAATAGATATTCCAACATTATAAAGGTATTTTTTTTACTAATCAATAATCAAGGTTTTCTGTGAAATTTTAAATAGAACTAATAATAAACTAGAAAGATATGAAACACAAATTTGGAATCATGACCGATTCCGGTGCGGATTTTACTCTGGATTATCAAAAAGAACATGATCTAATACTCATTCCAACTAGGATAATTGTTGATGGGGTAGAGTATATTGATAGAGAGAATATTTTCAGAGATGACATTATACATAAAATGAAGGATGAGAAAGCTAAAACTTCTACATCTGTAGCTCCCCCGCAAGATTTTATTGATGTTATGAATCAAGCTTTAGAAGACTACGAGCAAATTTTATTCATTTCTATAAGTTCAAAGATGTCTGCAACTTTACAAAATTTCCTGCTAACTGCCAAACGACTAAAATCTGATAAGTTTTTTGCAATTGATACAGAATCTGTTTCTTGGGGTATGTCTTTTCTAATCGATCATGCGATAATAAGAAGAGAACAAGGAGTTACCATTGAAGAATTAGTTAAAGAACTCAACATCATGAAAAAGAATATTGATCTATACTTTATGGTAGATACATTAGAATATCTGAGAAGAGGTGGGAGGATTGGAGCTGCTAAAAATCTCCTAGGAAAATTAATTGGAGCTAAACCTATATTGACAGTAAAAGAAGGAGAAATTGCACCAGCTGAAACAGTAAAGAGTTTCAAAGAAGGATTAGAATTCTTTTATCATAAATTTAAAGAAAAATCAAAAAGTTACAAAAAATATTCAATTGCTGTAATTTATGGAGTTGAAACACCAGAATTCAAAGAATTTGCTGCACAAATAAAGCATGAATTCAAACCAGAAAAATTCTATTATGCACCAATTGGAGCCAATATCATTAGTCACGCGGGACCTGAGCTTTTTGGTATGGGAATTATCAAACTTCCCTAAGAAAAGTTTTGGTCATACGAACTTTTTAAAAAACATTATTTTTTTGTTTTCATATGCAAGACAAAGATCATAATGATAAAATTTCAATAGTGTATAATAACTCTAAATCAGACAAGATTCAAGATCTTGTTGTTGAACTATTAGAAGTAAATAGAGATATTGAAAGAGATCAACCTTATAGTTGGAGCTTAAAACACATTATCTCCTGTTCTCAAATCTGTAAAATCCTTGCATCAGTGAGAGGAATTAACAGAGAGACTGCTGCTATTTCTGGAGCTATTCATGATCTTGCTATAATAAAGACTGGAAAATTCGACAATCATGGTCCTCTAGGAGCTCCTATGGTAGAAGAATTTTTATCTAATTATAACCAGAAATTTGGAGAAAAACACGGTTTTCTTTCACAGGAAGAAATAGATCAAATAGTACAAGCTACAAGGAATCATACTTTAAAGAAAATCTTTAGTGAAAATGCTTTTGATGAATTAATTAAAGATGCAGATTCTTTGGATAGATTTTTGCATGGCAAGAAAACTTTCGATTTTTATTATGAACGAAGTAAAGAAGCTCTCAAAGATATGGATTTGAACATAGATAATATTTTATAGGTAAATAACTTGACAAGTTTTTTAATTAACCAACGAGTTTCTTGCTCTAATCAATAAATTTTGCATTTTAGTGCTCTGAGTGGAGCAATTGGCAGTGGTATAAGGATTTTAATTGAAAACAGAAAAAAAGACTAAATTTTTCTTTCTTAACTATTTTTTTCTAATAGATTTGTAGAGACTTTAGTTTGCTTATCCAGACCTACCTCTTCAAAGATAAGTTCTTCAGTTTCAGTTCCTACACTAATACCTTTATCCTTCAAAAGTGTCCAGATTATAAACAGATATGGAGTACCGGAATTAAACTCAATAAGACTGTTAAAAACTAGTACAGTAAGTAAATTTTCAGCTGGCCTGATTCCTGCAGTAAGAAGAGAGATCTCCATTCCAAAATGTACGACAACTCCTACTAGAACAACAAATCCTATTTGCTTCCAAGTGACTGATTTAAATGGTTTCCAAATATATTTGAAAAGAATAAGTACGGCAAAACCTCCTATAGCCATTCCTATTTGCAACCACCTTCCACCTTCCATAAATCTGGTAATTTGAACTGTAGTATCAGATAAAGGTAAAACCTTTGGAAAGAATGCAATAACGAACCAACCGATGTATAAAAAGAGTGTCCAATACATCTTTTTTCGCCAATGTTTTGCACTGAACATTACTGCAACATAACTAAATTCTACCATCCCATAAGTAAAAGAAAAATAAATTAAGAAGAGAAGAGGTCCCCAAGTTGGTCCTAAATTTGTAAAGAAATCTGGGAGAGAGTAAATCTGTCTTGTTCCTTTGATAGTATACCAAAAAACATAATCAAACAGGAACACAACAACGGTTCCAAAAAGACCAATGAGCCATTGAAGGATGTATTTCTTCTTTATCAGAAAAGCCATCCATAAGAAACAGAAGATTATGTCTAAAATTATAAATTCAGCACCAAATGTTCTAGTGACTTCATGAACCATGAATTTGGAGTTTAGAAGTATTTCTTAAAGCTTTTGCGAATCTAAAGGAAGTTTTGTATAATGAAATCTGCCCAAGAACTAGGAAGAAATTCTAATAATCTCCTTTGTCTATTATTCTTTACTCTGTACCTTTTTCGAGGTTTTCTTTTATGTATAGCTCTGAAAACCTTGTTAGCAACATACTTTGGATCAGCATAATTTTCTTTTTCAAGAACATCCCAAACTCTAGACATTTCTTTCTCAAATTCAGAATTTTCAAGATATTTTTGGTAACTTTTCACTGTCTTTTGAGGCAAGCTTGTATTAATAGCACCAGGCTGAATAGCTACCACCTTCATCCCTAAAAACATTAACTCTCTCCTAAGAGAATCAGTGAATGCTTCTACTGCATATTTTGTCATAGTATATGGGCCATTGAAGGGAAAAGCGATTCTCCCAACTTCTGAGCTCATATTTACAATTCTCCCTTTTCGTTTTTTAAGAAGAGAGAAGAAAGCTTTAGTAACTCTCACATACCCTAAGACGTTGACATCAAATATTTTCTTCATATCTGAAGGACTAACTTCGACTAAAGGTCCCCCAAAGAATAAACCAGCATTGTTTACAAGACAATCAATACCATCAAATAATTCATTAACTTCTTTTACAGCTGTTTCTATACTTCGTTGATCTGTCACATCCATAAAAAGAGTATGAATTTTCTCATTGGAATCATATTTACCTAGACCTTCTTTATCATAATCAGTAGCAATAACAATATCTCCTTTTTTGATGAGATATTCAGTAATGGATTGACCAATTCCCTGAGCTGCACCAGTCACTAAAACAACTTTTGAATTAACTTTCATCTAAATCAATGAAATTATTGGTTTTAGACTCAATTATAAAATTAATGTGCTTTTTTTCAAATTCTCATCCAGACTTTCATAGAAGATTTTCCTTTATTTCCCCATAAATAGTAAGGACGAGCTACAAGTTGCTGATTTTTACTATTATATATGATAAGAAATATTGAATTATTATCTTTTTTCAGTTCAACTTCCTTATTTAGGTTTATTTTTTGGTCGGATAGATCTAAATTTGGATTGTCTACACTCTCAAAACAATATACAAGTGGTCCCCTTGAAAACGCACATTTAGTGTTGTTTGACTTAATCTTTTTAGGAGATTTATGGATCTTTATCTCAAGAGGAAAATTTATTTCTATTACATTCTTTGTAAACCATTCTTCTTGAATTATAACATAATAAGCGTTGTAAACCTGCATATCTGAAGCAGTTTTTAGATTCGAAATATTAAAGTTAATATTGTCTAATTTTTTATTATTAACCGTGATTTCTGGGTTCTTTGTCCATCCAGGAATACGAATATTTAAGGTAAAATCTGATTTCTTCTTGGTTTCAAAGAAAATACGTATTTTTCCTTCCCAAGGTAATTTACTTTCTAATTTAATATCAATCGAATTATCTTCTTTTTCATCTAAGCATATTCTAGAATTATTTCCTATATATTGATGGACCCAAAGATTATCCTTATCAGTACTATAGATATATTTAGCCATATGTGCTAATGTTCGAGAGATATTAGATGGACAACAAGCTGTTTTATACCAATCTTGTCTTTCAACAAATTCACCAGCTTCCAACGGATTCCTATAAAAGTATGATTTTCCATCTGAAGACATACCTACAAGTACAGCATTATATAATTGCCACTCAGTTAGATCAGCATATTTAGCATCTCCGAGAGTCAGTAGCATCTCCCAATTCCAAAATACAGAACTAATTGCTGCACAAGTCTCATTATATGCAGATTTATTGTCAAGTTCATAATCTTTCCCAAATCCTTCAGTAAGTGGTAAAGAGCCTATTCCACCAGTTACATACATTTTCTTCTTTACCATTGCATCCCAAGAACTTTGAAGGGCTTTTAACAACTGTTTATCACCCGTTTCTTGAAGAATCATAGTTGCAGCTGTTACAAGATACCCCCATCTCACACAATGACCTACTGGTTTTCTTTGTCTTCTTAATGGTTTATTTTGCTGAAGATATTTTCCAGTGAATGCTGATAAATAAAATCTAAATAATTGTTTTTTCGAACCAAATTTAGGCCACTCACTCATTAAAGACTCATCATCTACTCGCAAACCATAAAATGCTTCTTTTTGCTTAATTACTTCCTCATTTCTTTTACTATGTGAATAATTTTCTTTGAAAATCTGATATCCAAAAAACACGAATTTACCTCTTGTATCTATGAATCTTTTAGCAAGTTCAAGATATTTTTCTTCCCCAGAAAATCTATACAACTTAATCAAGGCAATCTCAATTTCAGGATGACCAGGAGTATTCTTAGGTGAAGGATTTTGAAATTCTTTTACTAATAAATCAGCTATTTTTTTTCCTAGATTTAGATATTTTTCTTCTTTAGTAAGTTTGTATGCAATTATTGATGCTTCAATTAAATGGCCAAGTATATACAATTCATGCTCGATTTGAAGATTAATCCATCTATTATTAGGAAAATGAATTTGATTATAGGTGAAAATATACCCATCTTGTTCTTGAGCTGATATTATTAAATCTAAATAACATGTTAATAATTTGAGTAATTTATCATCTTTTTTTGATTGTAGGATTGTAGCAGCAGCTTCTGCCCATTTATGAGAATCTGAGTCAACATAAAAATACCCTCTACGAGACTTGTTGATTTCTCCACTAACAATTCTGAAATTATCTATTGTACCAGTTTCTTCAAGCATGTTCCATTGATGAAAAATAGCTGAATCTGAGTTTACTTGTATTCTCTCTAACCAGAAACTATCCTGAATGTTTATTTGTTCAAAAGGAATTTCTTTGGAAACTTTATAAGAATTCACAAAATGGTAAAATAATATCCCTATAAGAAATTTACGTGAAGAAGATAGAATTTTCTTATTTCCTCTTCATGAACCGTGGATCAATTTCGTCTCTTTTAGAAGCATCCTGATAATTTTCTTTTGCTTGTTCTTTAGCTTCTTCTAAAGTTTCATCAGAATGACACAACCATCTGAGATGTGTACTAGCAGGTTTTCCGCAGAAAGGGCAGAACATATCATCAAGAACCTCTAGTAACTTATTATGTGCAGCAAGGTTTCTTCTATGTTTTCCTCGTTCTTCTATAATAGGCTTAGTTAAAATTTCAGCTTGTTTTTTCTTTCCTACTTCAACTGCTTTCTTTACTGTACTAATTTCATCTTTTGGTATTTCGATACTAAAACCTTCTTTTGAATCTCCTACGATTTCAACTGGAATACCTTCTGTTAGAATTGCTTCTTGCTCTTCGTGAGGTATTTTCTTAATCTGGGAAACAAATTTGCTAGCTTCATCTTTACCCATATCCTGTTCAACAATTTTGACATAAGTACTTCTCTGTAATTCCAGATCTGGAATTGTGGATAAACGAGATAAAACTCTTTCTGGGATTCTTTCATCTACAGGTTTAGCTAATTCTTCTCTTATTATATCTGGAGATACTGAAGCTGCCTCTAACCATAATCGTAATGTATTTGCTTTAACAAAAGTTCTTTGACAAATTTCATCTATTTTTTCTTCTGTTGGAATAAGAGAAAGATCTCTTGATTTCTTTCTTTGAATACTATTAATGATATTTGCTAGACTTTTTGGTGTTTGAACTATTCCTTCACTTCTAAAAATTTCCATAACTCCTCGACCCTTTTCAATCATGTAAAGGTCTTTTCTATGGATGTTTTCAATCAATGATTCGATTCTTTGACGAGATTCTGTAACTTCCTTTACAATTGCAAAGATTTTTTTCATCTTAGCAAACTGAGCAGCTCTCCAACGGCGTTCCCCTGCGATAATCTGATAAGTTTCGTCACCAGTCTTTTTTACTAATATTGGATTTAAGAGATCATACTCCTTTATAGATGCAGCCAACTCTTCAATTTCTTCTTTATCGAATGATTCTCTTGGCTGAAATGGACTTGGAGAAATTTTCTCTACAGGAATTTCAACAATTTGCACACTAATCACCACTTTCTTTAATCAACTCAAATGCAATATCCTTCCAAGGATATTGTTCAATAACCCAATTATCTCCCTGAGTGTTTACACACAATAATTTTGTTTTTTCTCCGTTTCCAGATTTAACTACAGACTTCATCTGGTTTATTGCTTCAAGACGTGTAGTGAATATCCACTTCTCTTCTCCAGCGTCTAAAACATAAAATTGATTCTCCTCTAACTTCAACATTTTCACCTTTATATGTCTCTAAAGCAGTTCTAAAGCGATTTAGCATATATATTTTCATGAATCACTTAAAAAGTGATTGTATTACTATGAACAAATGCTATTTTGAACTTTTTTGTCGGGAATATTTTAAATTCTAGGAATTTTCAAAGATAATATAATTCACAAATCAAAAGTGATCAATTTTCATTTCTTCAGAATAATTTCAAATTATAAAGAATCAAATAGATTTCTTGAGTGAACATTAACTAAAAAATTATTAAGTTCATCTCAAAATAGCAACTGTGACTACCGATTATTCAATTGTTATAGATTCTCCCTCCGACTTCCCAAGAATACTGCAAAGCAAACATGAGATATTCATTGTACCTTCGAGAGTACATATAGGGGATAAGACCTACAAAGATAGAGTAGGAATTACACGAAAAACACTTTTTTATGAACTTGATCGCGCAAAAAAAGATATTTGGACTACAGAAGCTCCAGTATCAGATTTCATTGAAGCTTTTGATCAAGCGAAAGAAGTCTCTGATCACATTCTCTATCTTGGAATCAGTCATAAACTGAGTAAGTCCTTTCAAAATGCTACAATAGCTGCTCGAAAATATAGAGGTCGTATTACTCTTATTGACACTTTGTCTATTTCTCATGGAGTAACATTGATGGTTCAACATGCTTTACTAAGAAGAGAACAAGGAATTGAATTAGTTCCACTTGTTCATGAAATAAATGAGATGATCACAAACACTCGTTTATATGTCTTAGTAGAGAATCTCAAATATTTGTACAAAGGAGGAAGAATAGGAAGAGCTCAACAAACAATAGGCACTCTACTAAACATAAATCCTCTCTTACATCTTGTTGATGGGGAACTAGATGCATTGATGAGTATTAGAGGAACAAAAGCTAGTTTTGAAGCAATAACTGAAAAAATATCAGAGCATGCAAAGGAGTTTAAAAATTTCGCATTAGCAGGATCATATGGAAAAGAAAGTGAAGTTTTTGAGGAACTGTCGACTTCCATCAAAGTGAAATTAAATCCTTTATTTTACTGTTATGATGAGATAGGTCCAGCAGTTTTAACCAATGTTGGTCCAATTGTAGAAGCTCTCTTCATATCCAAAATTCCAGATAACGCAGTTGAAGCTTATAAGTAAGTTCATTCTATTCCTTTACAGCTTTAATTGAGAATATCATCGGAACACTGTACTTATTATTTTTAAATTTCCATACTCCTCTCTCAACTTCTTCTAGAAAAGGAAATTGAGGAAAAAGTGTATAAGGATATTCTTTTACTGATACTATTTTTAAGCCTTCATTAATTAGAGCAGTTATAATGTCTCCAAAAGTGTGTTGCCATTCAAAAGTATCTACGTTTTTGATTTCAACATCTTGTTCAGTATAAGTGTACTCAGATTTAAAATGGATGGGATCTTTTCCTTGGAAATATGGATATTTGTATACAAGTTCAGATTCATGTTCATCATCAAAAATCCACATAAATGGATGAAATTCAGCTATAAAGAAAGTTCCTCCCTTCTTAAGATATTTAGAAACTATTTTTGCCCATCCTTCTAAATCAGGTAACCAAACTAAAACACCATAGGAAGTAAATATAATATCAAATTCTTCATCAAGAATTTTAGGTAGATCATAGATATTTGCACAAAGGAATTCAGCAGGTAATCTCAATTTCTTATTAATTGAATTAGCTAAATTTATTGCAACATCTGAGTAGTCTACTCCTACCACTTTTGAAGCTCCTAATCTAGCCCAAGAAAGTGTATCCATCCCAAATTGACATTGTAAATGAAGAAGGGACTTTCCTTTTACATTATTAAGCTCTTTTAACTCAATTTCATGAAGACTGTTCTTTCCTTTCATAAAACTCTCAAGGTCATAATCTGATGATTTTGCATGAATTGCTGTTGTTTCATTCCACCTTTTGAGATTCTTCTGCATATATTCATCCATATTTATCAAAAATCTTACCAAAATTGAACTTAAAATTCTATCTTTTAATTAGAAAAAGGAAAAAGGAAAAAAGAAGAGAAAAAGGAGCTTTTATTCTTTTGGAAGTTTAACTTCACGTGTAGCAGGATTAAAATCTATTACACCTAATTCTTCTAGAACATTAAGAGAGGATTTCACTAAAACAGCGGTTGTATTTGTTAAATCAGCAAGATCATCTATTGTAGTACTTTCTGGATGAGCATCTACTATAGCTAAGTAAATTTTCCCTTGTTCTGTAGATTTCAAAATTCTCTTGATGCTATCATTTTGTGCCATAATAGGTTCTTCTTTAGACTTAAATTCTGTATATTCTTTCTCTACAGCTCCAAGTTTTTGTTTTAGCTCTTTCTCAAGAGTCTTTACTTGATCGTATTGAGTTTGAAGTGCTTCATAATCTGCTTTTATTTTAGCCATTTGATTTAATGAATCTTTGAGTTCTTTCTCTGCTTTCTTCAAATTGCCATCTTTCTCTTTAATAAGGACGTCTTTCTCCTTAACTTGTTCACGATATTTCTCTAGTAATTCGTCTTTCTCAGCTAATTTCTCAAGTTCTTCTTCCATTTGTTCTTTAAGACTGCTGAGCTCACCTATCGTTTGTTGAAGCAAATCATCTTGTTCTTCAAGTTTTTCTTCAAAATTTGTTTTAAGGGATTTTACTTCGAGATTGGTACTTTTTACAAGATTATCAAAATCTTTAGAAGTATTTTCTAATTTCTCTACTCTCATATCTTTCTGTTTCTTTTCATCATTTATGAATTTCTCAAGTGTATTTATTTTACTCTCAATATTCTTAATATCTTGAGTAAGCTCTTCGTTGCTTTTTTTCTTAACCATAAGGGACACCAACAATTATAATATATAAGTGTAAGAAAAATTGAATTTTAAGATTATCTATTGTGAAAAGATTAATTGTCTCTTACTTTTCTTCCAACGGGTGCAAGATATACTGTAAACTCATCTTCTCCATTGACACCTAATACTTCGTCTGCTATCTCCTGGTTATACGCAGCAATTGCACAGGTACCAAGATTTAGAGCCTCACAGGCTAGATATAGATTCTGACATATATGACCTGCTTCAATAGCGATAACTTTGAAAGAAGGAATTGAATATCTCCATTCCATTCTATATGGAATAGTAACAAAGAAGAAAATCACAGCTCCTTTGAGTATGAAAGGTTGAGAAACCAACTCCTTCAGCTCATTTTTATCAACTTCCTTTTTAGCTTTTATGAGTAAAAGCTTGTGTCCTATTGCTATATAGCGATAAATCCCTGGTTCTAATTTTTCAACATTATTAACCAAGATATAAATCTCATATGGATGTCTAGCTCCTCCCGAAGGAACTGTTCGTTTAGTGCCAGCACCATGGTGTTTAGTAACCTCATGAACACCATCACTAGCCCATAAGAGATATGATAGTTCCTCAAAAGATATAGGTTCTGAAGTATATGCACGATGACTTCTTCTGTCTAAAAGAGATTGAAAGAGGGTATGATCTTTTCCAATTGTAAAATCTTCTACCTTAATCAAATCGATCAGTTCTGCGTCTTTAGGATACGGTTTTTGAAGAGGAGGATTTGCTACTTTTTTCTGTTGATCTGTTTGAAATCCATCAGGAAAAACTTCAAGATCATCATCAAAGACTCTAAGAAGTCTTCTATACTTAAGAATTAAATCTCTATTCAATGACATAAGATAAAATTAGTGTTTAGTGCATTTAAGTATAATCCATAAAAAAAAGAAAAAAAAGAAAAAAATAGAAAGGAGAGCTATCGTAAAGAAAGAAAGGAGGTAGTAACTTCGCGGGTAATCTAAAATCCTACTACCTTTGCTTTTAATTCCAAAGCTTTATTCCTTTCTTTTATAAGGTCTTTCTTGATTAAATAATCTTGATATATTTTATTTGCAGGACATTTATTTTCATAATGTTGACATTCGAAGATTGTTTCTGCAATCTGATCAATCATTTTGAAAATTTCTTCTTCTTTCTCAAACTCATATTTATGTAATTCAGCAAGATTCTTAAAAGATCTTCTGAAGATACTTTTATATTCTGTTTTCAGTGCCATTTTACTACCACCTCTAAGTTATTTTATAGTCTATATTTATTATATAATGCTCACAACTTGTTAACACAACTTGTGTCATTCATACTAAAAGAAGAATAAGATGAGGGATTAAAGTAAAGAACCTTTATGCAGAATTAGAGTGGTTAAATGTTTAGTTCTCTCTTGCGAGATTTTTTTTTGGAGGAGATGCTGTTCATAAATTTGATGATCAGCTGAATACTCGTTGTCTAGGTTATAATTCAACATGTTTTCTGCAACTTGTGTTAGGAGTTGAAACAAGTTCTCTTCTTCAACAAACTCATACTCATATATTTCTTTTAGAGCTTTGAAACTTCTGATTATCTCATTTTTCTGTTCGACTCTTAATACCATTTTATTTCACCGAGTTTATTTTGTGTTGGAGAGACCATTCTCAGTCTCTGAGAAGACTTTCCCACAAAAATATATAAAGTTTTCTTATTGTGTGAGAATTGCAAGTCAGATGTTCAGAATATCTTCTTTGTTCAACAGAAAACTATTTAAACATCTAAAGGATAAATTTAAATGGTGAAGGAAAAAATGAGCGTACCAGAGCCTCACGACGTAATTACTTACGAGCAAAAAGCTGTCGAAATTGTTAAGGAGAGGGAAAAAGTTGAAATGTTTTATGATCAAGGATACTGGCCTATTCTGGTAATTTTGAGAGAGGGACCTCTTACTGTCAGAGACATGACTGAGAAATCCAATAATCTTATTGAAAAGAAACTTAACCCTGTACTTGATAAAGAACTTAGAGATTATAAAGTAACTAAAGAAGAACTTGAGGAAGAACTCAAGAAAGTTTCCACTTTTTCTCCTGAAGAGAAAAAAATGTTAAAGGAAAAAGAAACTTTTTCTGATTCTGACATTAAAATAATAAAAAATAGGATAAAAGAGTACAGGTTAAGTAAAGAACAAAAATCAGAAAAAACTATCTACAGATATGTTAAAGATTTAACTCAAGCTGGACTTATAGTCCCAGCTGGGCAGAGAGTTATAACAGGAAAAACTGCAACTGAAACTCTTTATTCAAGAAAAGCAAGAATTTTCATTATCAGACAACATCCAGATGATACTTGGCATTGTGATGAATGTAAATCAACACTTTCCAAGGTTAGTAAAATGCTTGCACTATCAATGGGAATTAAAGAACCAAAAGTAGAAAATCTCGCGAAATTGATGTCCAATATTGATATGTATCATGAAGATGAACAGATAAGATTGTTTGAACAATATGATGATGAGATAAAGGAAATGATTAAAGATTGTTCTTTTACAGAAACAAATCGTGTTCTTGAAACCTTCAAAACCATTTATTTGATATTGAAAGTTGATGAATTTAAGGATGAAATAAAGAAATGCTTTGAATAAGCAGTTTTATTCATTCTTTACTGTTTTTTGAGATAAGTTTTAAGATAAGGTTTACTTTATCTCAGTAATATGGGAATCACAGACGTTCTGGATGATGGATTCGTACAGGATGATGTCATAAAAATAATGGATCCTAGAATTATAAAGTCCTTGAGAAAGACAAGTATAAATTCATTCTTAATATTTTGAAAGAAAAGCCAATGACAGCAAGGGAAAGAGTATGAAAATACAATAATAGTATTGAAATTGAGTAGAGAAAAACAATGAATAACAAACTAGATATATCAGAGGAGCTTTGGCAAAAATCTTTTAAGCTTATGCAAAAGAAATGTATTGCTGAACGCACCCCTTACAGATATCTCAAAGTATTAACATCAATAAAATTATTAGCAAAAGTAGGTAGAAGATCAATATAAGGAAGAAGAGCAACTGAAGTACTTTACGCAAGAAGTGCGAAAACTATCCTTGTTGGTCAAGAGTCTATTGAAATGTAAGAAAGAGTTTAGAAAGGCAATATTTTCCTCTTTTTTAGAAAAGTTTTAAGATAGATTTTTCTGTACTCGTTTTATAATGGAATTTAGAGATTTTCTAGATGCTAATTTTAAGAAAGAAGTTATACGAATCATTCGTGACCCTAAACTTATCGAATACTTTGAAGATGAGAATTTCTCTATTATCCTTAACCTGTTAAGACAAAAACCAATGACTGTTAAGGAATTAACTAAAAAATATAACGAGTATGTTACAGAGAAAGGTACCAAAGAGAGATTACCTCAACAGCGTATTATAGAAAATCTTCGCACAGATAAAACAATGTATAGGTACATTAAATCACTAACGAAATCCAAACTTATTGCTCCAGCTGGTCAACGTATGGTAATAGGTAAGACTCAAACAGAGGTACTTTATGACAGAACTGCTAAGATTTTTTATGTAAGTCAAGAGTCTCTGGATTGGTGGTTAGGGGAGGAAGGTGTAAGGACGGTAACTACTGTAGCAGGTATAGTAGGCTTATTACAAAAAAAGACTAATCCTTCAGTTGAGTGCCTTACACAGTTAATTCATCAATTATTGCAAGAAAATGAAGAAGTGTTATTTAATCTATTTACTGAAAAACAAGATGAAGTTACAAAACTTATTTATGCAATAGAAGGTAGAGAAACAGACCGAGCCATCTATATTACGAGCATTCTTCTTGCTATATTAAATAGTGATGAATATAAGAAAGAACTAGAGAAATGTCTCGGGGATTAATAAAATGCTGTTTTTCGCGAGGTAAGTATTTATACTAGTTTTTTCTAGCCTTTTTGATGACAGAAATAGCTTATCATTTACTTTGTGATTGTAAAAAAGCAGTGAATGCCTATTCCTGTCCAGTAGGTTTGCTCAAACCTACTACTAAATTCAATTATGATTATTATCATTGCCCACATTGCAATTTTGATTATATATGTGATCATTCTATAAAGATAGAATTTGAGTATGATGAGAAAGGTCTCCCTGAACAAAATCAGATCGTATGTGGCCGATGTGGTTCACGATTAGAAGCTTACATGTGGCCCAAACCACCAGAAGAGTTAGAAGAAGGAGCATATGGTACAAAGTATGTAAGTATTTACAGACGCAATTACCGATACTCGATATAAGTGAAAACAGAGCTCAAAGAAGAATTTCAACCGATTCATCAATTTATATAAGAATAACTGGATGTACTTTTATCTGATTTTCTTTTGGAAGAGTTAGTGTAACTATATTCTTCCGTTATGTCCTTAAGCGTTCGATTTATAATAGAATTAGGATTAAAGAACTTTAAATCAAAAGTCGCTGAACATTTGGAACATTCACATGTAACAATATCAAAATGGTAACCTTCCTCAATAATAGGCATTTTATGTTTTGAAAAACAACCACTACTTTCTTTACATTCTACACAATACATTTTTCTTATGAAGATTTCAACATCCGCTGATTTTTCTACGGGTATTATAAATTCATACACCATCTATTATCATCTTTGCTGGTTTTCCAACAGACACCCTTATGAAATATTT
>Ga0315550_1000053_pt1 | contig 65685 bp, 63 predicted proteins | sample SalMarSW160190MG_2_FD_203100 | JGI IMG/M metagenome (GOLD analysis project Ga0315550, IMG submission 203100) | Salt marsh sediment microbial communities from the Plum Island Ecosystem LTER, Massachusetts, United States - Salt Marsh Sediment SW1601-90 ...
CGCCCGCTGACGCTTCCCGACCGCTTCATCGCCCACGGCAAGCCCCAGGCGCAATACGACGAGGCCGGGCTCAACGCCCCCCAGATCGCCGCCGCGGCGCTCGCCGCCCTGGGCCGCGACGCGGAGAGCGAGCGGAGCGCGCGCGCCTGAGACCGCGCAACCGGGGGAATGCCGGCGCGAGGGGGATGCGCCCGTGACGACCACGCTCGACACCCGACCACCCGACGGCGGCGCCGACGCGCAGCGCCATCACGCCGCCGCGGTGACCGCGAATTCGGGATCGTCGTTCTTCTGGGGCATGCGGATCCTGCCCAAGGCCCGGCGCGAGGCGATGTACGCGATCTACGCCTTCTGCCGCGAGGTGGACGACATCGCCGACGGGCCGGAGCCGACCGCCGTCCGGCTGGCGGGGCTCGACGCCTGGCGCGCCGAGATCGACCGCGTGTTCGAAGGCGGGCCGCACACGCTGGCGGGCCGCGCGCTGGTCGAGCCGGTCCGCGCCTTCGGACTCGAGCGGGCGGATTTTCTCGCCGTGATCGACGGCGTCGCCATGGACGCGCGCGAGGAGATGCGCGCACCCCCGGCGGCGGTGCTCAGGCGATATTGCGCGCGGGTGGCGGGCGCGGTCGGCCTTCTTTCCATCCGCGCCTTCGGCGACGCATCGCCGCGGGCACGCGAGTTGGCGCTGGCGCTCGGCGAGGCGCTGCAGCTCACCAACATCCTGCGCGATCTCAAGGAGGACGCCGCGCGCGGAAGGCTCTATCTCCCGCGCGAGCTTCTGGAAAAGCACGGGATCGACACCACCGACCCGGCGGCGGTGCTCGCCCATCCGGGTTTGGTGCAGGTGTGCGAGGAGGTGGCGGAGATCGCGCGGCTCAAGTTCGCGCAAGCCGAGGCCGCGCTCGCCGGCTGCGACCGGCGCGCGCTGCGTCCCGCCGTCATCATGATGACGATCTACCGGCGCATCCTCGAGAAGCTGGTCAAGCGCGGCTGGCAGCGCCTGGACGAGCCGATCGAGGTCGGCAGCCGCGAGAAAATCTGGATCGCGCTGCGCCACGGCATCCTGTGAGCGACCCCGCGACGCGCGCCGGCGCGCCCGGAACGGTCCATGTGGTCGGCGCCGGGGTGGCGGGGCTCGCTTGCGCCGTGCGCCTGGCGGGCCAGGGACGCGGCGTCGCCGTGCACGAGGCGACCGACCACGGCGGCGGGCGCTGCCGCTCGCTGTTCGAGCCGGCCCTCGGGCGCACCATCGACAACGGCAACCATCTGCTGCTTTCGGGAAACGACGGGGCGCGGGCGTATCTGCGCGAAACCGGCGCCCTCGATTCGCTTCGCTGCGCGCCGCGCGCGGCCTTTCCCTTCGTGGACCTGGCGAGCGGCGCCCGCTGGACGGTACGGCCCAACCGGGGGCGGATTCCGTGGTGGATCTTCTCGCCGGCGCGGCGGGTTCCCGGCACGCGCGCGGGCGACTATCTGGCCGGGCTGAAGCTCGCCTTCGCGCGCGAGACCGCGACGGTCGCCGACTGCTTCGACACGGAGGCACCCGCCTACGAGCGATTCTGGCGGCCGCTCGCGATCGCGGTGCTGAACATCGCGCCGGAGGAAGGCGCGGCGCGCCTGTTGTGGCCGGTGATGCGCCTCACCTTCGGGCGCGGCGAGGCGGCGAGCCGCCCCTGCGTGGCGCGCGAAGGGCTGTCCGCGAGCTTCGTCGAGCCGGCGCTCGCGCGATTGCGGGCGCTGGGGACCGAAATCCGGCTGGGGCGCCGGCTCAAGGCCCTGGAAACGCAGGGCCCCCGCGTCCGCGCGCTCGTCTTCGCCGAGGAGCGGATCGAGCTTGGCCCCGCCGACCGCGCCGTGCTGGCGGTGCCGCCCGAGGCGGCGGCGCAACTCGTGCCCGGGCTGAAGGTGCCCGGCGACGCGCGGGCGATCGTCAACGCCCATTTCCTTCTGCCGCGCGTCCCGGCGGCGATCCCCGGGGGAAGCCCGCTTTTGGGGGTGATCGGCGGCGCGGCGGAATGGATGTTCGTGCGCGGCGACGTTGCCTCCGTCACGGTCAGCGCGGCCAATGCGCTGGCGGCGCGCGCGGCGGAGGAGATCGCGGCGAAGATCTGGCCCGAGGTGGTCCGCGCGCTCAACCTCGGCCCCCATGTCGCGGCCGAGCTTCCGCCCCACCGGATCATCAAGGAGAAGCGTGCGACCTTCGCGCAGACGCCCGATTCGCTGCCGCTTCGCGCGAAGACGCGGACCCGCTTCGCCAATCTGTGGCTGGCCGGCGACTGGACCGACACCGGTTTGCCGGCCACCATCGAGGGCGCGATCCGGTCGGGTTTCGCGGCGGCCCGGGCCGCCGCGGAAAGCCCGGCGCAACTGGCGCCTTGACAATGGCGGCCCCAAACCGTACCCCCGCGTTCCGGCGCCTCCGCAACACTTGCCGCTCTCCATGAAAGTCGATCCCATGCCCGATTCCCCGAGTGCCGGCGAAGCGCGGCTCGATTCCGTGATCGAGGAGGCGAAGGCCGCGCTCCTGAGCCTCCGGGCCGAGGACGGGCACTGGCTGTTCGAGCTCGAGGCCGACGCCACGATCCCCTCGGAATACATCCTGTTGCGGCATTTCCTGGCGCGCTCGGAGGCCGAGCTCGACCCCGCCCTCGAGCGCAGGATCGCGGCCTATATCCGCTCGGTCCAGGGCGCGCACGGCGGCTGGCCGCTGTTCCACCGCGGCGATTTCGACATGTCGGCGTCGGTCAAGGCCTATTACGCGCTCAAGATCGCGGGCGACGACATCGCCGCGCCGCACATGGCCCGGGCGCGCGAGGCGATCCTGGCGCGCGGCGGCGCGGCGCGCGCCAACGTCTTCACCCGGGTGGCGCTGGCCCTTTTCGGCCAGGTGCCGTGGCGCGCGGTTCCGGTGATGCCGGTCGAGATCATGTTGCTGCCCCGCTGGTTCCCGTTCCACCTCTCCAAGATCTCGTACTGGTCGCGCACGGTGATCGCGCCGCTCCTGATCCTGATGGCGCTGAAGCCGAAGGCGCGCAACCCCAGGGGCGTGGACATCCGCGAGCTGTTCACCGTCCCTCCCGAGGCGGAGACGCATTACAACGTCAACCCGACGGGCAAGACCCTGGGCGATTTGCTGCTGCTGCTCGACCGGCTGCTCCGGCGGGTCGAGCCGTACTTTCCCAAGGCGACGCGCCGGCGCGCGATCCGCGCGGCGGTCGATTTCGTCACCGAGCGCCTCAACGGCGAGGATGGGCTGGGCGGGATCTTCCCGGCGATGGCGAACACGGTGATGGCGTTCGACCAGCTCGGCTATTCCCGCGACCATCCCGATTTCCAGACCGCGCTCGCGTCGGTCGAGAAGCTGATGGTGCGCGACGACGACCGGACATATTGCCAGCCGTGCCTGTCGCCGATCTGGGACACCAGCCTTGCGGCGCACGCGCTGATGGAAGCCGGGGAGCCCCGCGACGGGCCGGCCGTGCGCCAGACGATGGAATGGCTGGCGGAGCGGCAGATTCTCGACGTCGACGGCGACTGGGCGTGGGCGCGGCCGGGCCTGCGCCCGGGCGGCTGGGCGTTCCAATACTGGAACGACTATTACCCCGACGTGGACGACACGGCGGTGGTGGCGATGGCGCTCGAGCGCGGCGACGGGACCAAATACGAGGAGCGGCTCGCGCGCGCCGTGGAATGGATCATCGGCATGCAGAGCAGGAACGGCGGCTGGGGCTCGTTCGACGCCGACAACACGTATTATTACCTGAACAACATCCCGTTCGCCGACCACGGCGCGCTTCTCGATCCGCCCACCGCGGACGTGTCGGCGCGCTGCGTCTCCATGCTGGCGCAGCTCGGGTTTTCCCGCGAGCATCCGGCGCTCGCCCGCGGGCTCGACTACCTGAGACGCGAGCAGGAGGCGGACGGCTCGTGGTTCGGGCGCTGGGGCACGAACTACGTCTATGGGACCTGGTCGGCGCTGTGCGCCTTCAACGCCGCGGGCGAGGACATGGCGGCGCCGCACATCCGCAAGGCGGTGGCGTGGCTGAAATCGCGCCAGCGCGCCGACGGCGGCTGGGGCGAGGACGGCGCGACCTATTGGGCGCCGCGCCGCGCCGAGGTCAAGGAGAGCACGGCCTCGCAGACGGCCTGGGCGCTGCTCGGCCTGATGGCGGCGGGCGAGGCGCAAAGCGAATCGGTCGCGCGCGGCGTCGAATTTCTCCTCGAGGCGCCGCGCACCGGCGCGCGCTGGGACGAGGCGTGGTACACCGCGGTCGGCTTCCCGCGCGTGTTCTACCTGCGCTATCACGGCTACGCGGCCTATTTCCCGCTGTGGGCGCTCGCGCGCTACCGCAACCTCACGCGCGGCAACGCGCCGGCCGCGATCTACGGGATGTGAGCGCGCCCCCGCCTCCGGTCGGCGTCGTCACCGGCCTCGTCGCCGAGGCGCGGTGCCTGGAGCGCTGCTCCAACGGCGCGATCCCCATCGTGTTCTGTTCCGGCGGGAGCGCGGCGCGCGCGCGCGAAGGCGCGCGCAGGCTCGCCGCCGACGGCGCCGGCGGGTTGCTCAGCTTCGGCATGGCCGGCGGCCTCGACCCGAAGCTCGCGCCCGGCGCCCTCGTGCTCGCGGCCCGTGTGGTGGCGCCGGACGGCACCCGCTTCGACACCTCGCGGGAGTGGCGCGAGCGGCTGCGGGTGGAGGTCTCGGGCGGCTGCGAGCTTGCCACCGGCGACGTCGCCGGACGCGACGGCCCGGTTCATTCCCCGGCCGAGAAGCGGGCGCTTTACGAGACGACGGGGGCCGCCGCCGTGGACATGGAAAGCCACGCGGTCGCCGCGGTCGCCCGGGAGGCCGGGCTCCCCTTTCTGGTGGTGCGGGCGATCGCCGATCCGGCGCAGCGGAGCGTGCCGTCCTGGGCCTTGAGCGGATTGGCCGCGGACGGGCGCACGCGACCGCTCGCGGTTCTGGCGCGCCTCGCGCTTCGGCCCTGGGAGGCGCCGGGGCTTCTCGCCCTGGCGCGGGATTCGGCGGCGGCGATGGCGAGCCTACGCCGCGTCGCCGATTTTTCTGCCCTCTTCGCCGCGCCCCGCTAGCTCGGGGGCGTGGAGATCCGCCACCGCTTCCTCGACGCGGCGCTCGAACACGTATTCGGCGGGGCGCGCGTTGTGGAGCGGGATGTCGGCGACCATCGGCCCTTCGGTCGCAACCCCCTTGAGCGCGACGCCGAGCGCCTTGAGCGGGCGGGTGAAGGTGTCGGTCACGGCGGTCGCCTCGTAGCCGCAATGGGCCATGCAGTTCGAGCATTTCTCATAGTTGCCGGTCCCATAGAGGTTCCAGTCCGTGTCCTCCATCAGCTCGCGGAAGGAGCCGACGAAACCCTCGCCCAGCAGGTAGCAGGGGCGCTGCCAGCCGAAGATGTTGCGCGTGGGGTTGCCCCAGGGCGTGCAGTGGTAGGACTGGTTTCCGGCGAGGAAATCGAGGAACAACGGCGAGTGGCTGAAGCGCCACTTGCGGCCCTTGCCCCGGCGGAAGATGCCGCGGAACAGCTCCTTGGTCTTCTGGCGGTTCAGGAAATGCTGCTGGTCGGGCGCGCGCTCGTAGGCGTAGCCGGGCGACATGGTGATGCTCTCCACCCCCATCGCCATCACCGAATCGAAGAAAGCGGCGACGTTCCCGGGTTCGGCCCCGTCGAACAGCGTGCAGTTGATGTTGACGCGGAAGCCGCGCGCGCGCGCCGCGGCGATCGCCTTGACCGCGCGCTCGTACACGCCTTCCTGGCACACCGCGGCGTCGTGATGCTCGCGGTCGCCGTCGAGATGGACGGAGAAGGTGAAATAGGGGCTGGGCTCGAACAGATCGAGCTTCTTCTCCATCAGCAGCGCGTTGGTGCAGAGATAGACGAACTTCTTGCGCTTGACGATTCCGGCGACGATCTCGCCGATCTCCTTGTGCAGCAGCGGCTCGCCGCCGGGAATCGAGACGATCGGCGCGCCGCATTCGTCCACCGAGTCGAGGCAGTCCTTGACGCTCAGGCGCTTGTTCAGGATCTCGTCGGGATAATCGATCTTGCCGCAGCCGGCGCAGGCGAGATTGCACCGGAACAGGGGCTCGAGCATCAGCACCAGCGGGTACTTGTCGTTGCCCAGCAGGCGCTGCTTCAGGATATAGGCGCCGACCCTGATCTGCTGGATGAGTGGAATGGCCACGGCCGCCCTGCCTTTCTTGTTTTTCTTGCGATCGGTTTCTTGTTCCGCCGTCAGGCGATCCGCGCCACGGGGAGGTTGCGCAGCTCCTCCGGCAGCTTGAACTGGACGTTCTCCTCCTCGCCGTCGAAGACCTCGAGCTGGATGTCGCGGTAGGAGCGCAGGCGGTCGATCAGCTCCGTCACCAGCTCTTCGGGGGTGGACGCGCCGGCGGTGATGCCGACGGCGTCCACACCGTAGAGCCATTCGGGCTCGAGATGGCTCGCGTCCTCGATCAGATAGGTGGCGACGCCGGTGTCCGCCGCGATCTCGCGCAGGCGGTTCGAGTTGGAGGAGTTGCGCGCCCCCACCACCAGGAACAAATCCACCTTGGGCGCGATCTCGCGCACGGCGCGCTGGCGGTTCTGGGTCGCGTAGCAGATGTCCTTGACGTCGGGGCCGACGATCTTGGGGAAGCGCGCCGAGAGCGCCTCGATCACCTCGCGGGTGTCGTCCACCGAGAGCGTGGTCTGCGAGACATAGGCGAGCTTGTCGGGATTGCCGACCTGGAGCTTTCCGACGGCTTCCGCCGTGGACACCAGATAGACCTTGCCGGGGATCCGGCCCATCGTGCCCTCGACCTCGGGATGGCCTTCGTGGCCGATGAGCACGACCTCGAAGCCCTGTTCGGCGTAGCGCTGGCCTTCCTTGTGGACCTTGGCGACCAGCGGGCAGGTCGCGTCCACGACCGGGAGCGCGCGCAGCCGGGCGGTGTCCTCGACCTTCTGGGCGACGCCGTGGGCGGAAAAGACCGTGACCGCGCCCTCCGGGATCTCGTCCAGCTCCTCGACGAAGCGCGCGCCCTTGGCCTTGAGGTCTTCGACGACGCGCTTGTTGTGGACGATCTCGTGGCGCACGTAGACGGGCGGGCCGTAGATCTCGAGCGCCCGCTCGACGATCTCGATCGCCCGCTCGACGCCGGCGCAGAAGCCTCTCGGTTTGGCCAGTATCACCCGCACGCGCGTCTCTCCCCTGGTTTTCGTCGTGGTTCCGGTCCGGCTTCGGCAGCCGGTCGCCCCGCTCCGGCCGGGCCCGCCGGCGGGCGGCGCGGCCCCCACCATAACCGGGTTTGGCGGCGAAAGGAAAGCCGAGGTTTTACGAATTGGGCCAAGGACTTGACCATTTTCTGAGTAGGTATAAAGCGCCCCTGCGCGGCCCTCACGCCGGCGTCACGCCAGATAGCCGTGGGACTCGAACCAGGCGACCGCATCGGCGAGCGCGGCCGCCGCCGGGCGCGGCGCGTAGCCGAGCTCGCGCCCCGCCTTGGCGCTGGAGAAATACATGAGCTTCCTCGCCATGCGTACCGAATCGACGGTCGCGACCGGCTCGGAGCCGGAGATCCGCGCCACCGCCTCGGCCATGTAGGCGATCGGCATCACCACGTTGTGGGGGAGCCTCAGGCGCGGCGCCGCGCGGCCCGTCAGCGCGGCGATCTCGCCGAGGATCTCGCGCAGCGTCATGTCGGCGCCGCCCAGGATGTAGCGCTCGCCCACGCGGCCGCGCTCGAAGGCGCGCAAATGCCCCTCGGCCACGTCCTCGACATGGACGACGTTGAGGCCGGTTTCGACGTAGGCCGGCATGCGGCCCGCCGCCGCCTCGACGATCATGCGCCCCGTGGGCGTCGGCTTGATGTCGCGCGGGCCGACGGGCGCCGACGGATTGACGATGACGACGGGCACGCCCTCGCGCGCGATGAGGCGGCGCACCTCCGCCTCGGCGAGGAATTTCGAGCGCTTGTAATGGCCGATCATGTCGGCGATCGAGACCGGCGTCTCCTCGTCCGCGGGCGCGCCGCCGGGAGCCAGCCCAAGCGTCCCCACGCTGCTGGTGTAGACGACCCGCGTCGCCCCGGCCTCGGTCGCGGCGCGGATGACGTTGACGGTGCCGGTGACGTTGGCCTCGTAGATCTCGGCCGGGTTGGGCGTCCACAGCCGGTAGTCGGCGGCGGCGTGGAACAGCGCCTCGCATCCCCGCGCGGCGCGAGCGAGCGATTCCGGATCGAGGAGATCGCCGACCGCGGTCTCGACCGGCAGGCCTTCGAGATTGGCGCGAGGGCTCGACTCCCGGACCAGGGCGCGGACCTCGTGGCCCGCTTCCAGGAGCCTTCTCACGATCGCGGCGCCGACAAAACCCGTCCCGCCGGTGACCAGCGCTTTCATGATCCGGACTTCGTCTCCGGGATGCCCGACGCGCCGCGCTGCCTTTGGGAGAGGACCCAGATCAGGAACGCCGGCGCGCCCACCGCCGCCGCGACGATGAAGGAGAACATCTCGTCGATCACCGTGTAGCGGTCGAGCCAGGCGAGCGGCGCCACGACATAGAGCGCGTCCTCGGGCTCGAAGCCGAGGAAATTGGGCTGGCGGATGGCCTCGCTTCCCAGGTCCACGGACATTTTCAGGCGGAAGGACATGATCACGGCGACCGCCACACCGGACAGCACGCCGGCCACGACCGCCCATTCGCCGTAGGGGCCGGCGTGGTGGCCGACGCCGATGCCGACGAACATCGCCGCGTAGCTGATGACCGCCGCGACGTGGTCGTAATAATGGCCGAAGCGGCTGCACTTGCCGCTCATGCGCGCGACCTCGCCGTCCACGTGATCGAGGAAGGCCGCGAGCACGAACAGCAGCGCCGCCCATTCCGCCTCGCTGCGCCCGCCCAGCGCGAACAGCGCGCCGGCGGCGAGCCCCAGGACCAGACCGGCCGTGGTCACCGCATTGGGGTGGATGCCGGCGCGCGCCAGCGGGCGGGCGACCAGGCGTCCCAGGCGGTGATCCCAGGCCGGCGCGTGGCTCACGGCCGGCCTCCCGGCGGCGGCTCGGCAAGAAGGGGAAGAACCTCGGCCTGCGCGCGGGCGACGTCCTCGGCAAAGTCGATCTCGATCCAGGGCAGCCCGGTGATGTCTTCGAAGCCGAAGGCGTCGGGCTCGCTTTCCAGCAGCACGTCGCGCACCGCCTCCTCGTACCACTCGCCGCGCCTTCCCTCCGCGACATAGGACTCGGCGCGGGCCGCGAGCCGGCCCGCCACCGGCGGCGACAGGCGGAAGAAGCCCACCGATTCGCCGTAGTAGTCATACGGGTTGCGGACGATCTTGTGGAAGTCCACGAGGCGGTTCTCGCGCACGCACAGCTTTACCGGCTCGTCGCCGGCTTCGATCTGCCGATCCATGAGGAAACAATTCATGTGCCGCGATCCCACGAGCCGTTCCATGAGCCGGTAATCGTAAAGGACGTCCGCGTCCATCAGCAGGACGTCCGCGCCGCTCGCAAGTTCGCTCCGCACGGCCCAGAGGCTCACGATGCTACCGGCCCGGTAGTCCGGGTTCAACACGCAACTGGCCAGCCCCGCGCCCGCGCGTGCGACCTCCTCCTCGATCAGAGCGGATTTGTAGCCGGTCGCGACGGTCACGCTCTCGACGCCGACGTGGCGGAGGATCTCGAAGTGGCGCGCCATCAGGGTCTTGCCGCCGAATTCGAGAAGCGCCTTGGGCGGCCGGTCCCCGCCGCCCAGGCGCTCGCCCACGCCTGCCGCCAGGATCACGGCCCTCATGGCGCGGCCCGTTTGTTGCGCCGCGCGGCGCGGCGGTCGCGCAGCTCCTGCATCGCGGGCAGCACCACGAGCGTGCACACGAGCGCGAGCGACAGCGAGATGGTGAGCAGGATGCCCATGCTCTGGGTGCCGCGATGGTGCGAAACCGCGAGCGTGCCGAAGGAGCACATGGTGGTGAGCGCGCTGAACAGCACCGCGCGCGGCGTGTTGGTGGCGAGCACAGCGGCCACGCCCTGCGTGGCGCGGTGGCGAAGCACGAGATAGATGCCGTAGCCCACGCCCAGCGACAGCAGCAGGGGAAGCGCGATGATGTTCGCGAAATTGAACGGCAGGCCCAGCAGCACCGTGAACGCGACGGTGAGCACGGCGGCGAGCGCCAGCGGCGTCAGAACGAAGACGGTGTCAACCACATTGCGCATGACGAACAAGAGCAGAACCACGATCCCGGCCGCGGAATAGATGCCCGCTTGCTCGAAGGCGTGGACCACCGCATCGCCGGCGGCCAGGATCACCACGGGATTGTCCGTGGCGTTCGGCGCGACCTTTTCCACGGCGTTCACGAAGCGCCTGAGGTTGACATTGTTGCTCATGTCGCCCGCCGGTACCACCGTCACCAGGGCGCGCCCGTCCGGGGCGATCTCGCGGGCGCGCAGGTCGGCCGGGAGATCGGCCAGCGTCACTTGCTCGGGATGCAGGGATTCGCGCAGCTGCCGGAGCCGCGAGGGGAGCGTGGCGAGCAGGCTGTTCTCGAGATCGATGAGCCCCGAGGCGCCCTGCTCCTCGATCAGGGTCCCGAGATCCTTGGAGAGGCGCCGGGCGGGACCCGCGAGCGCGCCCGCGTGCGGGCTCGCCGCCAGCGCGTCGAGCTTGGCCCGGAATGCCTGGGTCGCGGCCAGGCGCTCCTTGGGATCGGGGGCCGGGCGCGGCTTGGCATCCTCCAGCACCGGGAACAGGAACAGGGCCATGCCCTGGACGATCGAGAGCTTTTCGTCCTGATGGGCGGGCACGAAATCGGCGAGCGTGCGCGTGCTATCGACCTCGGGCAATTTGTCGAGACGCGCCGCCAGCGCTTGCGCGGCGTCGAGATTCTTCGCCAGGACGGAGATGGTGTAGGCGGAACTGGGGTCCCAGCGGATGAGGTCGTGGAAGGTGCGGACCGCTTCGGTGGTGGGATCGTTCAAGTTGATCGGGTTGAAGTCGAAGCGGGCGCGGGGAAGCTGCGTCACGGCCGCGAGCCCGAGGACCAGCGCGCCCACGGTGATCGTCACCGGGTGGCGCAGGACGAAGCCGAGCGTCGGCTCGCCGCTGCCTGTCAGCCCCAGGCCTTTCGGGGGGGCGCCGTGGCGCGGCGAGATCGGCATGAGGGCGAGCAACGCCGGCAGCACGGTCAGGTTCGCGAACCAGGCGATGAACATGGAGACCCCTGCGATCATGCCGAGCTCCGAGAGCCCGACATAGGCGGTGGGCACGAAGGAGAAGAAGCCGATCGCCGCCGCGCCCGCGGCCAGCGTGAGCGCGCCGCCCACGCCGTTCGCGGTGTTGCGGAGCGCGCGGGCGGTTTCCTCGCCCCGCGCGATCGCCTCGCCGTAGCGCATGCAGAACTGGATTCCGAAATCCACGCCCACGCCGATGAACAGCACGGCGAAGGTCACGGAGATGAGATTGAGGTGGCCGATCGCGATCGCGGCGAACGACGCGGCCCACGCGAGTCCCACCATGAGGGTGACGAGGCTGGCGACGATCAGGCGCACGGACCGCAGGCCGATGACGAGCAGCAGGGTCACGAGAACGAGCGAGAGAATCCCGGCGATCCCCGCGCCCTTGGAGACGCTCGCGAGCTCCTCGTCCTGGAGCGCGGCGGCCCCCGTCAGGCGCACCCGGACGTGGCTGCCGCCCATGGGCGGGATCTCGGCCGCGATGTTGCGCAGCGCGGCCATCGCCGCATGGGCCGGCTGGAGCGAGGAATAGTCGAGCCTGGGCTGCACCACGATCACATGGTGCAGATCGTCCTCGCTCTCCTTGCCGGCCATCATCTCGCGCCACGACAACAGATACGGGCGTTTCTCGAGCCGGGCCGTCACCGCCGCTTGCAGCTTGGTGAAGACTTTCGTGACCGTCGAAGGTTCGGTGTTGCCGGCGGCGATGTCGTCGGCGGCCAGCCCCAGCACCTCGAAGAAGCCGCGCAGGCTGGGATCCTTCGCGAGCGTGCCCAGCAGCGGCTGGGCCGCGGCGATGCGGTCGGAAAGATCGGAGAGCTCGTCGACGCCGAGATAAAGGAGGCCGTTGCGGACGAAGAAAGGATCGTCCACCGGATCGTAGACGTAGGGAAAGAGCTCGGGCTGCGCGCGCACCCGCGCCGCCATCGCCCTGCTGGCGTGGGCGACCACGTCGGCGTTGTCGCCGTCGATGACGATGATGATGTTGTCGGAGAGCTGCGGGAAGGCGGCGCGCAGCTCGTCGTAGTTCTTGCGGAACGCGAGCTTGTCGGAAAGCAGGTCCGTGGTGTTGGTGAACATCGTGAGGTGGGTGGCGGCGTAATAGACCCCCGCCCCGGCGCTCACGACCGCGAGCCCGACCACATAGGGGGCGGCGCGGCGCATGGTATCCACCCAGAGCGCCAGCGTGCGCCGGAACAGGTTTGCAGCGAGGTTTATCACGGGGCTGGGCGCAATCCCTTTGGCCGGAAACGGATCAAATTGCCGCGGGTAGTACGGCGCGCCGACGGTTGCAAGACGCCGGGTTTTCCACGATATAAGGGGGGACTTTTCCCCGGCTTACGGAGAGCCAATGGCGTTCCATCGCGTGAAAACCGCGTCCGCTGCCCTCTTGACGGGCGTGCTTATAGCCTTTTCGGCGCCGTCCGAGCAAGGTGCCGCCCAGACCCTGGCGGCGCCGGCCACCGCAGAAAGGGTCATCGAGCAGTTCCACGCCACCCTCATCAACGTCATGAAGGAGGCGAACGGCCTGGGCTATGACGGGCGCTTCAAGTGGCTGGCGCCGGCGGTCCGGGAGACGTTCAACCTTCCCTTCATGGCCCAGGTCGCGGCGGGGACCTATTGGACCAAGGCCACCGACGAGCAGCGCCAGCGCTACGTGGAGGCCTTCGCGAGGATGAGCACGGCCACCTACGCGGCGCGCTTCGACGGCTTTACCGGCGAGAAATTCGACATCCTGAGCGCCGACCCGGAGGGGCGCAGCTCGGTCGTGGTCCGCAGCGAGATCACCCAAAGCGACGGCGGCCACGTCGCGATCAGCTACCTGCTGCGCGACTTCGACGGCGCCTGGAAGGTGGTGGACGTCTATCTGAGCGGCAGCATCAGCGAGCTCGCGGTCAAGAAATCGGACTATTCCGAGGTCCTGAGGACCGGGGGCATGGACGGCTTGATCAAGGCGCTCGACGCGAAGGTCGCGAGCATCGCCAAGGAACAGGCCGCCTCCGCCGCCCGAAGCCGCTGACCGGGCGTGCCCGCCCCGGCAGGGGGGCGGTAACTTTTCAAGGGGGGCAAACCGTACTACCCTTGGCCGCGGTGCGTGGGGACGCAGCCGCCGCTCATAAACGTGGGAATGGGGGAGATGACGAAGGCGCGAATCATCGGGCCCGTCGGGGAAATGCAAGCGCGGTTCGCGCCGCCGTCCAAGGCCGCGATGCTGCGGGCGCTTTTGTATTCGCCCGAGCTGTCTTATCTGATGGAGGCGCACGACGGGCTTTCCGCGAAGATCGTGGAGGAGTCCGGATTCAAGGGGATCTGGGCCTCGGGCCTTTCGATCTCGGCCGCCCTCGGCGTGCGCGACAGCAACGAGGCGTCGTGGACACAGGTCATCGAAGTGCTGGAGTTCATGTCGGATGCCACCACGATCCCCATTCTGGTGGACGGCGACACCGGCTACGGCAACTTCAACAACATGCGGCGGCTGGTGAAAAAGCTGTGTCAGCGGGGCATCGCCGGCGTCTGCATCGAGGACAAGCTCTTTCCCAAGACCAACTCGTTCCTGGGCGAGGGCCAGCCGCTCGCCGATATCGGGGAATTCTGCGGCAAAATCAAGGCGGGAAAGGACAGCCAGACCGACGAGGACTTCTGCCTGGTCGCCCGGATCGAGGCGCTGGTGGGCGGCTGGGGGCTGGACGAGGCCCTCAAGCGCGCCGAGGCCTATCGCGACGCCGGCGCGGACGCGATCCTGGTCCACTCCAAGAAGTCCACCGCCGACGAAATCCTCGCCTTCATGCGGGAATGGGACGCCCGCTGCCCGGTCGTGATCGTGCCCACCATGTTCTACCAGACGCCCGCCAAGGTCCTGCGCGGCGCCGGGGTCTCGACCGTGATCTGGGCCAACCACAATCTCCGCGCCGCCATCAGCGCGATGCAGGACGTCTGCCGCCGCATCCAGGGCGACCAGAGCCTGGTCGGGGTCGAGGGCGAGATCGCGAGCCTGGAGGAGGTGTTCCGCCTGACCGGGAACAGCGAGCTGGCCGACGCCGAGCGGCGCTACGCGGGGACGGCGCGCGAAACCGTGCGGGCGATCGTGATCGCGGCGAGCCGCGGCGAGAACCTCGGGGCGCTGACCCAGGACCGGCCCAAGTGCATGATCGACGTGCGCGGCCGGCCCCTGCTCCGGCGTCTCGTCTCCACCTTCAAGAAGAGCGGCGTGCGCGACGTCGCGGTGGTGCGCGGCTACAAGAAGGAGGCGATCGACCTTCCCTCGATCCGGACGGTGGACAACGACGATTACGCCACCACCGGCGAGGCCGCGTCGCTCGCCTGCGCCGCCTCTTATCTCGAGCAGGGGTGCGTCCTCTCCTACGGCGACATCCTGTTCCGCCGCTACATCCTCGACGCGCTCTTGAGCGCGCGCGGCGACATCGTGCTCGCCGTGGACGCGCTGGGCGCCGACCGGCGCCGCGGCCGGGCCGAGCGCGCGGTGGACTTCGCGGCCTGTTCGCGGCGCTTTACGGGCAACTATCTGCTGGAAAAGGAGCCGGTCCAGCTCACGCGGATCGCCGACGACATCGAACCGGACGCGGCGGACGGCGAATGGATCGGGCTGGCGCGGCTTTCCGCGCGCGGCGCCGGGCTCGTGCGCGCCGAGATCGAGGCGATGGAAACCGAGGGCGTGCTGGCCGAGGCGAGCCTGCTCGACATCTTCGCCCGCCTGCTCGCCAAAGGCGAGCGCATCGACGTCATCTACATCGCGGGCAACTGGCTCGACGTGGACGACGTCTTCGACCTCGCCGAGGCGCGCAACTTCCTGTGACCCGGCGGCCCGCGGCCCGCCATCGAGGTGCCATGGTCGAGGCCCCATGATTGAGGCTCGCGAGTTCATTGCGCCCGCCACCGCGCGGGGCTTCGATTTCTACACCGGCGTGCCTTGCTCCTTCCTGACCCCGCTGATCGACGGCGTGATCAGCGACCGCGGCCTCTCCTATATCGGCGCGGCCAGCGAGGGCGAGGCGGTGGCGATCGCCGCCGGCGCCTGGCTCGCCGGGCGCAAGACCGTGGTGATGTGCCAGAACTCGGGGCTGGGCAACGCCGTCAATCCCCTCACCTCCCTCAACTACCCGTTCCGCATCCCGACCCTTTTGATCGCCACGTGGCGCGGCCAGCCGGGGCTCGGCGACGAGCCCCAGCACGAGATGATGGGACGCATCATGGACGCGCTCCTGACCACCATCGGAATCCGCCACCGCCCGTTCCCGGCCGAGCCGGACGCGGTCGGCCCGGCCCTCGACGAGGCCGATGTGGCGATGGCCGAAACCGGGCTTCCCTTCGCCTTCGTCATGGCCAAGGGAAGCGTGGCCAAGAGCAGGCTCGACCAGACCCCGGTCGCGCCGCGCGCCGGGGGCGTCTGCCGCGATCTGCGCGCGCACGGTGCGCCGCCTTCGCGCGCCGAGACGCTCTCGCGTTTCCTCGAGATCGTACCCGAGGCGGCGGGCGTGATCGCGACCACCGGGAAATGCGGGCGCGAGCTGTTCACGCTCTGCGACCGCAAGCAGCACCTCTACCAGGTGGGCTCGATGGGCTGCGCCACCGGCATGGCGCTCGGCGTCGCGCTCAACGTCGCGCGGCCGGTCGTGGCGCTGGACGGCGACGGGGCGGCGCTCATGAAGCTCGGCACCCTGGCGACGATCGGCGCCTACGCGCCGGCCAATCTCGTTCACGTGCTGCTCGACAACGGGGTGCACGATTCGACCGGCGGCCAGATGACGGTCTCGCCGGCGGTGGACTTCCCGCGCGTCGCCCTGGCGTGCAACTACGCGGCGGCGTTCGCCTGCGACTCGCTGGAGGGGTTCGCGGAATCGCTGCGCGCCGCGCTGGCGGGCCCGGCCCCTGCCCTCATCCACATGCGCATCCGGCCCGGCTCGATGAAGGATCTCGGCCGGCCGACCGTGCCGCCGCACGAGGTGGCGCGCCGCTTCAAGGCGTTCCTGGCGGAGAGATAGCCCTCACGAGGCCGCGAGGCTCACGCCCAGCTCGGCCAATGTTTCGCGGACGGCTTCGATGAGCCCTTGCATCTGGGCGGTCCCGATCGCGCCGATGCAGCCCACCCGGAAGGTTTCCGCCTTGGTGAGCTTGCCCGGATAGATGACGAAGCCGCGCCGGCGCAGCGCCGCGTAGAAATCCTCGAAGCGGAAGTTGGGATCGGCGGGACAGGCGAAGGTCACGATGACCGGGGCCTGGAGCGGATCGGGGACCAGGGTCCGGAAGCCGAGCGCGCGCATGCCCGAGACCAGGGTCTCGCAGTTGCGCCGGTAGCGGGCGAGCCGCGCCTGCCTTCCGCCCTCGGCCTCGTAAGCCGCGAGCGCCGCGTCGAGCGCCGCCATCACATGGGTGGGCGGCGTGAAGCGCCACTGGCCGGTCTTCTCCAGGAACCGCCACTGGTCGTGAAGGTCGAGGGCGAGCGAATGGGCGTTGCCGGCCGATTCCTCGAGCGCCGCCAGCCTCACGACGACGAAGCCCATGCCCGGCACGCCCTCGAGGCATTTGTTGGAGGAGGCGACGAGCGCGTCGCACGGGACGCGGTCCGGGGAAAGGGGAAGGATGCCGAAGGTGCTCATGGCGTCCACCAGGAGGCGCCGCCCGCTTCGCGCGACCGCGGCCGCGATCTCCTCGATCGGATTCAGGATTCCCGAGGTGGTCTCGCAATGGACCGCGGCGACATGGGTGACGGCCGGATCGCTCGCCAGCACGGCCGCGACCTGCGCGCCCGAGGGCGCCACCGTCTCTTCGGTCTCGAACACCTTGAAGTTGCGCCCCGCGATCTCGCACATCCGGGCGATGCGCCGTCCGTAGACGCCGTTGACGAGGACCAGGGCCTTGCCGTCGGGCGGCACCAGCGTGCCGAGCGCGGCCTCGACCGCGAAGGTCCCGCTGCCCTGGATCGGCACGCAGGCGAAATCCGGGCCGACGCCCGCGACCGCCAGCAGGCGCGCGCACACGTGGCCCGTGAGGGCGACGAAATCGGCGTCGCGCGAGCCGAAGTCGCGCAACATCGCCTCCTTGGTGCGCCGCGCCGTGTTGATCGGCCCCGGCGTGAACAGCCAGGGCCCCTCTTCGTCTTCGTGCACCCGCTTCCCCCGATTTCGCGGCGCCGAGCGTTCGCGGCCGCGGCGCGGGCGTAGGCTATCCCGTCGGCAAGCGCCGCGAAAGTCCGGCCGGAAAAAAGATGTTAATAAAATATTTGTTTTATGCCCTTAGGCTTCGATCCGATCGCGCCATGCAGCGGGCGCCGCTTCGACCTCCTTGAACAGCGAGAGGCCATCATGACCACGACTATCTACGAGCAATTGGGCGGCGACGCTGCCGTGGACGCCGCGGTGGACATCTTCTACCGCAAGGTGCTGAGCGACCCCCGCATCAGCCGGTTCTTCGACGCCACCGACATGGACGCGCAGCGCGCCAAGCAGAAGGCGTTCCTCGCCATGGCCTTCGGCGGGCCCAACCGCTACACCGGCCGGGACCTGCGCAGCGCCCACGCGGCTCTGGTCAAGAACGGGCTCGATGATTCCCATTTCGATGCCGTGGCCGGGCACCTCCAGGCCACCCTCGACGAGCTGAAGGTTCCGGCAGCGCTGTCGCAACAGGTGATGGCGATCGCGGCATCCACCCGCGGCGACGTGCTCGGCCGGTGAGCGGCCGGGCCGCGGCGGCCGCGCCGCCGGTCCGGCTTCGCCTGGGCGGAGGCAGTTACGACTGCCGGCCGGACGAAAGCGTGCTTCAGGCCCTGCGCCGCCAGGGCGTCGAGGTTCCCCATGCCTGCGAGAAGGGGGTGTGCTTCACCTGCCTGCTGCGGTGCACGGGCGGCAGCCCCGGCGGCAAGGCGCAGGCAGGCCTGAGGGATTCGCTGCGGCTTCAGGGATTCTTCCTCGCCTGCCAGTGCCTGCCCGAAAGCGATCTCGAGATCGCGCCCGCCGCGGCTGACGACCTGTTCGTCGCCGCCGAGGTCGCGTCCCTTCGTGATTTCAGCCGCGAGGTCCGGCAGCTGCGCCTCAGGCCGCTTGCGCGCTTCGAGTACCGGCCCGGCCAGTTCATCAACCTGCGCGGGCCCGGCGGGCTGGTGCGCAGCTATTCGCTGGCCAGCCTTCCCGAGAGCGACCCGGCGCTCGAGCTCCACGTGCGGCGCCACGACAACGGCGCGGTGAGCGGCTGGATTTTCGACCGGCTCCAGCCGGGGCAGCGCGTCGAGATCCAGGGGCCCAGCGGCGCCTGTTTCTATGTTCCGGGAGATCCGACCCAGCCGCTGCTGCTGGTCGGGACCGGGACCGGGCTTTCACCCCTTCTCGGCATCGCCCGCGAGGCGCTGTCGCGCGGCCACCGGGGGCCGATCCGCCTTTACCACGGAAGCCGGACGCGCTGGGGCCTTTACCTCGACGGCCCGCTGCGGGCACTCGCGGCAAGCCATCCCAATTTCGATTACGTCCCTTGCGCCTCGCGCGACGCGGCCGCGGGCTTGCGGCGGCGGCGCGCGGACGACGCCGCCTTTGCCGACCTCCCTTCGCTTTCCGGATGGCGGGTGTTCCTGTGCGGCAATCCGCCGATGGTGGCGGCGGCACGGAAGCGGGCCTATCTCGCCGGCGCCCGACTCCAGGACATCTATGGCGATCCCTTCGAGCTGCGCGATCTGCGCCGCCGGCCGCGCGCCTGAACGCCGGGGCGCGGCGCCGTCAGCAGCTCGGTCCCATGAAAGCGCCGGCATAGAGCGTCCGGCCGAAGGCGGCCTGACGCCCGTGCTCCGTCAGATAGACCCGCTGGATCGCATAGGCCTCGTGCTCGCGCACGTGGTGGCGGACCGCCGGCGGCAGGTTGAGGAACCGGCCGTCGCGGTCCTGCAGATAGTGCACGAGCTCGTGCAGCAGCACCGACCGGGCGCAGACGTTGGTTCCGACCTGGAGGGCGTCGTCGAGGTAGACCGCATTGCCGTCGGGGTAGACGCCGAGCGCCGGGCAATCCTCGCTGCAGGCGAGATCGGCGATGTAGGCGTGCGGGGCCAGGACGACCATCGGCGTCTGGTCGGGAATGGAATAGTTGCTGTGGGCCCCGATCCACGCCAGCAACCCGGCCATGATCGCGTGCATTGCGCCTGGTCCCATAACGCACCTCCTCAGCCCCCTTGCAAACCGCGCGCGTTCGCGTCGCGGCCTCCCGCAGGCCGAAGGCGGTTCCGGAACGTCAGCGACGTCCCGAACCGCGGCACCTTGTTACGCAATCCTCCCGTCTCAGCCATGGTCGGCGGGCGCGACCCTCACGCCCCGCCGGGGCCCCCCGCGAATCCGCGTTTTGTGGCCCAATTATTAAATTTAAGGCAAGGAATCTGACCCGTCCACAGTTTTCGTTAGCGACGGAGAGCGCCGGAGGGCGAGACCCCAACGAAAATAGGACAGGATCGGACCTATCTGGGCGATCCGGCGCGGCTCAGCAGCTCGGCCCCATGAAGGCGCCGACGTGGAAAGTGGGGCCGAAGGCGACTTTGCGCCCGCGCTCGGTGAGGAAGATCTTCTGGATCCCGTAGGCCTCGTACTCGCGCACGTAGTGGCGGACCGCCGGCGGCAGGTTCAGGAAGCGGCCGTCGCGGTCCTGGAGGAAATGCACGAGCTCGTGCAGCAGCACCGACTGGGCGCAGACGTTGGTTTCGATCTGAAGCGCCGAGTCGATATAGATGACGTTGCCGTCGGGATAGACGCCGAGCGCGGGGCATTCCTCGCCGCAGGCCAGATCGGCGATGTAGGCGTGGGGCGCCAGCGCCACCATCGGCGTATCCGCCGGCACCGCGTAGTTCGTGTGGGCGCCGATCCAGGCGAGCAAGCTCGCCATCAGGATCTTCATCGTCCCCGGGTCCATCGCACACCTTCCCGGCCGGTGCGTGCCACGCGCGGGCTTGCGTCGCGGTACTCCCTGGCCGCGGCTGGCTCGCGAATCGCGAAACCTGGATCGCGAACCGTGCACGATTATTCGGTATCCGGCTTAAGAATCGGTTAGAGCAATATTAAGAATCGGTAAGCGCCGCGCGGGGGCGCAGCCGCCCCACGCGAAGCAAAACGCAACGATTCCTTGGGATTCGGGCGGAGCGGCGGCGAATCACCGATCCAAAAAATGATCGTATCATCGTACCGCGGCGCGATTTTTTTTCGCCGCGGCGCGCCTCGGGATTCGCGCGCTTCAGGATTCGCGGATCAGGATCTCGCCCTGGCCGCCGACGCCGCGGTCACCCGCCCATCGGCGCACGCGGCTGCCGAAGCCCGCGAGTTCGGCGAAGGCGGGCCCGGCCTCACGCGCCTTGTCGTACATGAGGGGGAGGAACTGGAGGTCGTGGCTGCCGCAGTCGTTGAAGGTGGCGAGCAGGCGCGCCGGCCCGGCCGCCAGCAGGATGGTGCCGCGCTTCATGCCGAAGCCGATGAAGTCGCCGATCCCGCCGAGCACCAGAATCGTGCCCGCGATCATGCGCGAGCCGCAGTAGGGGCCGGCGTTTCCCGCGACCAGCAGCATGCCGCGCCGCAGATGGTCGCCGGCGCGCGCGCCGACGTTCCCCGCGACGCTCACGACCCCGCCGCGCATGCCGACGCGCTCGCCCGGCAGCGCCGCGCCCAGGAACGCGCCGGCGTCGCCGCCAACGTGGATCCCGCCGCTCTCCATGGCGCAGGCGGCGAAGGCCCCGACGCTTCCCGAGACGCGCAAGATCCCGCCCTTCATCGCGGCGCCGCAGTAGGCGCCGGCGTCGCCCGCGACCGCGATCGTTCCCGCCCTCATGCCGGCGCCGATGTGGTCCAGCCGGGACGAGGCGTTGCGGATCTCGATCTCGCCCGAATCGGGCGTCGCGATGGGGTCGCCCGAAACCTCGAACAGCGCGTCGAGGCGGAGCGTCCGGTTGCCGCACGCGACCGGTGCCGCGGCGACCTCGGCGAGCCGCCTTCCGGCGAGCGCGCGGGGATCGAGCCCGGCCATGTCCACGCGCTGGCGGGGCGGTTCACGAAGGGTGAGGACGAGGGCGCTCATGACAGGATCCGGTGCAGATGGAAGTTGAACTGCCCGAGCTTGCCGCCGTAGTTGCCGGCCGAGATTCCGGCGATTCCGGCCTCGGCCCCCATTTCGCAGATCGCGACCATGCCGGCCTTCATCGCCGCGGCGACGGCGTCGCTGGTCAGCCCGTCAATGACGATTTCGAGCACCGCCTCGATGTCGGGCGTCAGCTTCGATTCGGTCAGCCCCTTCAGGGTCGGGCAGAAGGCGTCATTGGACGAGGCGATGAGCGACTTGTATTTGGAGCCCACCTTCGAGCCCGAGCGCACGACGCCGCCGGGGAACGGCATGATCACGCCCTCGATCTTGCGCATCGCCTCGACCGCCCGCTCGGCCGCGGCGACGGCGGCGGCGCGCGCGCGGGCGAGAATCAGGAGATTGCCGCCGCCCACGGCCTTGGTGAGATAGGCGTAGTCCTCGCACAGGAACTCGCCGTCCATGACCGGAATGCGCCAGTAGCGCTTGGCGCCGAACACCTTCGAGATCTGGAAGCCGTCGCCGAAGAAGCGGAGCGACGAGCCGAGCTTGATCGGGTCGTCGCCGACCAGCCCGGCGAACAGCGCCGAGGTCGGCGAGGTCATGACGCATTGCCCGGCGCGGTTCAGCACCTGCTTGCCGAGCTCGGTCCCCGACATGGCGAAGAGGAGGACGGCGGCGCCGGGCCGGCCGTCCGGGGTCTCGCCGGGGACGAGCGCGCGCTCGATCCCGGCCTCGCAGCCGCAGGCGATCACCGAAGTGGCGAAGCCGGTCATGGCGGTGGCCGCGTGCATCGCCCAGGCCGGCGTGTCGGCGGTGATGACGAGGCGCGTGGCCTTCATCCCGAAGGCCTCGGCGAAGGTGTCGTCGATCGCGACGCCGTTGACGATCACGAGCCGCCCCCTTCGCGGGTCCCGTGGACCAGCGCCCGGAACCGGTTCTGGTCGGCGAGCTCCGCCTCGGAAAAGGCGAAATGGTCCATGCGCATGGCGAGATAGCGGTCGAAATAGCCGCGCAGGTCCTTTTCGACCGCGCGGTCGTATTCGGGGCGCACGACATGGGTGCCGCCCCAGGTCTCGGCCACGACGTGGCCGTCGCGCACCACCAGCTCGCCGTCCTTGAAGACGAGGTCGGGCTTGGCGAACATGCGCTCCTTATCCGCGTACTCGGTATAGACGGCGATGTCGGCCGCCGCCCCCGCGCCGAGATGGCCGCGGTCGGTGAGCCCGAGGGTGCGCGCCGGCCCGGCGCGGGTCAGGATCGCGATCTCGTAAAGAGAGTATTCACGGCCGATCGCGCCGAGCGCGCTCGCGCGCGCCGCGTCCTTGTGGATGGTGCCGAGCATCTCGTTGCGGAAGGCCCGGTCCATCAGGAGGCGGATGAGATGCGGATAGCTCGTGAACGGCGCGCCGTTCGGGTGGTCCGTGGTGAGGAAGATTCGCCAAGGGTCCTCCACCATCAGGAACAGCTCGAGCCCGATCGCCCACTGCAGGGCGTTGACGAAATTCTTGTCGCGGTAGCGGAACGGGACCAAGCCGCAGCCCGCCTCGCATTCGATGTCCATGCACACCCATTTGTTGGGGTTGGCGTGGCGGCGGTTGCGGTGCTGCGCCATGGTGTCGCCCGAGGCCGTCACGGTCTGGCCGAACATGATCTGGCCGACGTCCATCGAGATGTTCTTGTTGCGGTTCACGGCCTCGGCGACCTGCGCGGCGGCCGAGGAGAACTTGCGGTCGCCCTCGGCCCCGTAGGCGTGGAACTGGACATGGGTGAGATGGAGCGGCAGGCCCTCGACTCCGGCCATGGTCTTGAGCGTGGTCTCGAAATTCCCCGGCAGGCCGAGATTGCAGCCGTGGACGTGCAGCGGATGGGGCACGCCCAGATCGTGCACGGCGCGCGCCAGCGTGTGCAGGATCTGGCGCGGCGTGACGCGGTAGTGCGGCCCGGCCTCGTCGAGATCGAGCTTGCGGCCGTTGAACTTGAAGGCGGAGATGCCGCCCGCGTTCACCACCTTGACCGCGAGCGCCTGGGTGGCGTGGAGAGTCCAGGCGACGTAGTCGGCGATGCGCTTCGGGTCCGCCTTCGACGCGAGCAGGCGCAGGAAATAATCGTCGTTCCCGAGCATCACATAGGCGCCCTTGTCGATGATCGGGATGTCGCACATTTCGATGTGATTCTGGCGGGCGTTGACCGGGACCATGGCGGGCTCGAACGCCGCCGTGTAGCCCATCTCGGCGTAGCGGTAGCCGGTCAGGAAGCAGGTCGCGGTCGCCGTCCCCGTTCCCGCGCGCCGCCCGTTCTCGCGCACACGCTGGTTCTCGCGGTGCTCCTCGGGCAGAAGCGCGCGGGCGATGTTCACCTTGCCGCCGGCGACGTGGCTGTGGATGTCGAGCCCGCCGGCCATGACGACCTTGCCCGACAGGTCGAAGACCTTGTCCGGCTTGGTGCCGGGATCGGCGACCAGGCGCCCGTCCTTGACGAAGAGGTCGCGGACCTCGCCGTCGACGCCGTGGGCCGGGTCGTAGACCCGCCCGCCGGAGAGCTTCGTCAGCATTAGCGGTCCCCGAGACGGGAGGCCGCTTCCGCCTCGATCCGGCGGAGCACCTCCGCGACGCGCGGCAGGTCCGAGTCGCGCAGCTTGTGCAGGGGAAGCGAGGCGACGGCGTCGCTGCGGATGACATGGCCGGCGTGATCGACGCCGGGCGTGCCGACGGGAACGAACACCTCGGGCTCGCGCGCGAAGGACGCGCCGGGCGCACCGACCACGATGACGGGTGCTGCGGTCTCGAAGGGAAGCGCGACGGCGCGGAAGGCCGAGACCCACAGCACCGCGTCGGCGTCGCCGCTCTCGATCATCCGGCGCCACGAATAGAGATGCGGATCGTATTCCGCGTGGCCGTGCGCGAAGCTGGTACGCAGCGGGAAGCCTTCCTGCCAGGTGCAGACCTGGGCGGCGCCGAGCCCGTTGTCGTTGCCGCCGAGCGGCACGCCGGCGAAGCGGGTCGTCTCATTGGCCTCGGTCACGAGATCGCAGATCGCCTCGACGCCGAGCTCGCCCTCAGGCCCTTCCATGTCGGCCGCGGACCAGACCACGATCCCGTAGCGCGCGCCCCTGATCTTTTCCGCCAGCGCCGCGAGCGCCGCCTTGGGCGCGCCCGCCACCCGATCGGCCTGAAGCGGAACGCCGCGATAGAGCGCGCGCAAGGCCCGGAACACCTCGCCGAGGCGCGTGGTGTCGCAGGCGATCACCTCGGGCTTGCGGCCGCCCCCTGCCGCGCCCGCCTTGGTGTCGAGGCCGCTTCCGAGATAGACGATCTCGCGCGCGGGCGCCGGGCCGAAGAGCGAATCTTGCGTCCACACGAAGCGCTCGAAGAAGCGGGGAAAGCGAGAGACGACATCGGTGCCGGCGACCATGACGAGATCGGCGCGGTTCTTGACCTCGGCGAAGGTCGTGGTCATCCAGCCCTTGTCCTGCATCGCCAGCATGTTGCGGAACATCGCGTCCGAGCCGGCGTGATCCACCGCCGCGCCGATGCGCTCGGCGAGCGAAACCGCGGCCTTGGCCCCGGCGAGATCGCAGGCGAGGCCGGCGACCAGCGGCATGCGCGCGCCGCCCAGGATCTCGCCCGCGCGCGCGCACGCGGCCTCGAGACTCGCGTCGCGTCCCGCGATGCGCGGCGCGGCGGCGGAAGCGGTCGCGCGGGCGAACGAATCCGTGGCGATCGCGCAGCCCTTCGCGGTGACCGCAACACGGCCCCCCGCGACCTCAACCGAAAGGTCGTCGCAATACAGGCCGCAATACGGGCAGGTGACCGAGTCGCGGCGTTCCGGTGTCTCGGCCTTTGCCATGTGTCAGAGAGGAGCGATCAATCGTCGTATTTGATATAGGCGAACCGCGGATCCGACGGCGTGCCTTCGAAAGGCCCGCCCTCCTTGCCGGGCTGCCACTGGATAACTTCATCGAACTTCTTTGCCAAGGCGAAATCTTTGTCGGTGATGCCTTTCGCCGCGTGATTCGTGAGCCGGACCTCGACCCAGGCGTAGGAGGCGGTGATATCGGGATGATGCCACGCCGCCTCCGCCAGATGGCCGATCGTGTTCACCACCATCAGCGTCCCTTTCCAGCTGTGGGTCCGGTATCTGCGGCGAATCCAGCCCCGCTCCAGAGTCCAGTGCGGCAGCTCCTTCTTCAGACGTTCTTCGATCTCCGCGTCGTCGTAGACGCGTTCCTTCGCGCGTTCCGTCATCGCCGCCTCCGCCGGTTCAGCACTTGTCCTCCTCGACGGCCCTAGGCTAATGCCGCCTTCCCTCGCCCGGCAAGGCCGGCCCGGCCGCGCGCGCGACAAGACCGGCGGATTCCTTTACACTCCGGCCATCGCCGAACCGACCGCGCGAGCTTTCTTCGAGCATGGATTCCGGATCGAACCTCAGACGCCACAGACGTCCCGCCCTTACCGCGATCGAGGTCGCGGTTCCGGCGCGGCTCCACCTCGGCTTCCTCGATCTCGAAGGCGGGCTGGGCCGGCGCTTCGGCAGCATCGGGCTCGCGCTGGAAGGAATCGAGACCCGGCTGGCCGCGGTACCGGCCGACGCCGTCACGGCCACCGGCCCGTGCGCCGAGCGCGCCGCCGATTTCGCGCGCCGGGTGGCGGCGGCGCTGGGCATCCCGGCCGGCGCCGACCTCACCGTCCTCGAGGCCATTCCCGAACACGCGGGGCTGGGCTCGGGCACGCAGATGGGACTCGCCGCGGGAACCGCGCTCGCGCGGCTCTACGGGGCCGATCCGGGCGCGCGCGCGATCGCCATGATGCTGGGCCGCGGCGAGCGCTCCGGCATCGGCATCGGGGCCTTCGAGCAGGGCGGCGTTCTGGTCGACGGCGGCCGCAAGACCGGCGCCGAAACCGAGCCCGCGCCGATCGTCAGCCGCATGGAATTCCCGCCCGAATGGCGCGTCCTTCTGGTCTTCGACGACGCGACGCGCGGCCTTTTCGGGGAGGCCGAGGCCGAGGCCTTCCGCCGCCTTCCCCCTTTCCCGCCCGAGCGGGCGGCGCATCTCTGCCGGCTCGTGCTGATGGCGGTGCTGCCGGCACTGGCCGAGAAGGACCTGGCGACCTTCGGCGCCGGGATCGCGGAGATCCAGAACGCGGTCGGCGACCATTTCGCGCCGGTCCAGGGCGGGCGCTTCGCCAGCCCCCGGGTGGCCGAGGTCCTGGCCTGGCTCGCCGCCGAGGGGATTTCGGGGCTGGGCCAGAGCTCGTGGGGGCCGACCGGCTTCGCCTTCGTCGAGGCGGGCGCGGCGGACGGGCTTTTGGCGGCGTGCGAGCGAAAATGGGCTGGTGACGGTCGGCTCCGCTTCATGATATGCCGAGGCCGGAACGAGGGAGGACGGGTCGCCCAGGGGTTCCCCGCGGCCGCCGCAAGCGACGCAAGACGCCGTTAATCCCGGGCCGCTGCGCCCGGAAATCCGACATGGAACGAACAAGAGAAGGATCACGGTATGGACCGGCCGCACCTGCTTCACATGATCACGCCCGAGCCGAACGTCAGCCCATTCGACGTCAACATGGCCTATGACGCCGGCTTCGACGCGGTGATTCCCTATACCCACGTCGCGGTGAAGGACGTGCGCAGCCTGGTCCAGGACATGATCTTTTCGCGCTCGGTCAACGACGTGAAGCGCACGGCCTGCTTCATCTGCGGCCGCGACGCCTCGCTCGCGCTCGACATGCTGGACAAGGCCAAGGCGGCGATGGTGCCGCCCTACGAGATTTCGTGCTTCCCCGACCCGGCCGGCTCGTTCACCACGGCCGCCGCGATGGTCGCCTGCACCGAGAAGCTGCTGAAGGACAAGTTCGGCATCACGCTCGAGGGGCTGAAGGTGAAGATCTTCGGCGGCAAGGGAATCGTGGGAAGCATCTCCGGCGTGATCTGCGCCCAGGCCGGCGCCGAGGCGACTCTGGTCGGCTACGACGGCATCGGGAACGTGCAGCACAAGGCCGACGAGTACAAGGCGCGCTTCGACGTGGACGTGCTCGCCGCCGACGGCAGCTCGGAGGAGCTCAACACCGCGATCCTCAAGGACGCGGACGTGGTGTTCTGCGCGGCGCGGGCCGGCATCCAGGTCCTGAGCAAGAAGCAGATGGCGACCGCGCCGCAGGTCAAGGTGGTGGCGGACGTGAACGCGGTGCCGCCGGCGGGCATCGAGGGCGTGGGGCTGAAGGACGACGGGGTGAAGCTGGAATCCGGGGCGCTCTCGATCGGGCCGCTCGCCTCCGGCGACGTCAAGGTCAAGACCCAGCGCGAGCTGCTGATCACGCTGTGCAATTCGGAAAAGCCCGTCTATCTGAATTTCCAGGAAGCGACCGACGTCGCCCGCAAGCTGGTTGGGCTCACGTAGCACCCGCACCTATCTGATCGTCGCCGCCTCGGGACGGGCGCTCGCGGCCTCGGCGCGGCGCGCCGGATTCGACTGCCGCGTCCTCGATCTCTTCGCCGATTCCGACCTCGACGCCCTCGGCGTCCCTCATGCCAAGGTGGCGCGGGGGCGGCCCGGGGGATTCGACGCGGACGACCTGCTCGCCCGGGCGCGAGAGCTCGCGCCGCCGCATGGCGATCCCCCCTTCGGCCTCGTTTACGGCTCCGGCTTCGAGGACCGGCCCGAGCTGCTGGCGCGCCTGGCCGAAGGCCGCGAGCTGTTCGGCAATCCGCCCGAAACGCTCGCGCGCAGCAAGGACCCCTTCGCGCTGGCCCGGCTGGCCGACGGGCTCGGGCTGAAGCACCCCGAGGTCCGGCGCGAGGCGCCGCGCGACCATGGTCCCTGGCTGGCCAAGAGGATCGGCGGCGCCGGCGGCATCCATATTCGCGACGCCAAGGACGCAGCCGCGGTTTCCGGCGCGCGGTATTTCCAGCGCTTCGTCGAGGGCATGCCGGTCTCCGCCCTGGTGCTGGGCGACGGCGAAAAGGCCGAAATCCTGGGCTTCAGCGAGCAGTGGGCCGCAGCCGGCTCGCTTTCGCAGCCGTTCCGCTTCGGCGGCGCGGCGGCGCCGGCCGCACTTGCCCGGGACCTGGCCGGGCGCCTGGCGCAGGGCGGCGCCGCGATCGCCCGCGCGCTCGGCCTCTTGGGCCTTGCCAGCGTGGATTTCATCGCCGACGCCAGCGACTTCCACGTCATCGAGGTCAATCCCCGCCCGGGCGCCAGCCTGGACGCCTTCGAGCGCAGCGGCGCGCCGTCCCTCTTCGCCCTTCATGTCGCCGCCTGCCGGGGAAAATTGACCCGGGCGCCCCTGAAAACGGGGCCGGGCGCGGCGGCGAGCGCGATCCTCTACGCCGAGGAGACGCTCGACATCGCCGCCGACTTCCCGTGGCCCCCATGGACCGCCGACCGGCCGCGCGGGCGCATGCGCATCGCGCCGGGCGAGCCGATCTGTACCGTGTTCGCCGAGGCCGAGGCGGGCGAGGACGGCGCCGGCGCGGCCCAGCTTGCGCGCGAGATCGCGCTCGGGCGCGGCGAGGCTTTACGGGCGGCGCTAAGGCGGTGTATTCAACCGTCTTTCGCGCGGGAACCGGCCGGCCCGCCGCCGCGCGGAAAAAGGGGGGGACGCGGGCCGCAAGAAGGAAAATTCCTCGTGAGCCAGAGCAATCCATCGAAGGCCGAGCGGCCCCCGACGCCGACGCGGCCCGAGTGGCCGAGCGTGTGCCGAGCCGTCGTGCCCTGGGTGCGGCACCTCATCGAGAACGCGCGCGAGCTTCGAATCGGCGTCGAGCGCACCAAAGAGGGCGCGACCCTGATCGACGCCGGAATTCGGCACCCCGGCGGGATCGAGGCCGGCCGCGTCATCACCGAGATCTGCATGGGCGGCCTGGGGCGCGTGAGCGTCGAGCCCGCCTGGTCCTTCGCCCATTGGCCGTGGGCGATCAACGTGCGCTCGATCAACCCGGTGCTCGCCTGCCTGGGCAGCCAGTACGCGGGCTGGAGCCTCTCTTTTTCCGGCTTCTCGGCGCTCGGCTCCGGGCCGGCCCGCGCGCTCGCCGCGCGCGAGGAGCTGTTCGCGGAGATCGGTTACAAGGACAAGGCGGAGTCGGGCGTCCTCGTCCTCGAGACGGACAAGACGCCGCCCGCAGCCCTCATCGAGAAGGTGAGCCGCGATTGCGGTATCGCCCCCGAGGGTCTCACCGTCATCCTGACCCCGACGGTGAGCCTGGCGGGAACGACCCAGGTGGTGGGCCGCGCGCTCGAGGTGGCGCTGCACAAGGTGCATCAGCTCCACTTCCCGCTGTCGCGGATCGTGGACGGCATGGCGAGCGCGCCGCTGCCGCCGCCGGCGAAGGATTTCGTTTCCGGGATGGGACGCACCAACGACGCCATCATCTACGGCGGCACCGCGCATCTCTTCGTCACCGGCCCGGATGCCGACGCGAAGAAGCTCGCCCGCGACATCCCGAGCCGGAACAGCCGCGACTACGGCAAGCCGTTCGCCGAGGTGTTCAAGTTCTACAAGGGCGACTTCTACGCCATCGACGGGATGCTGTTCAGCCCGGCCCGGGCCATCGTCACCGCGCTCGATTCCGGGCGCACTTTCGAGTCGGGCGCCGTCAACGAGGCCCTGCTCGACCAGTCCTTCGGACATGAGGGCGCCTAGGCGGGTCGCGATCTTCAGCGACGCGCCCGACTGGCACGCGCGGCGCCTGGCCTCCGCGCTCGCCGCGCGGGGGGTGGCGAGCACGACGCTTTCGCTGATGGACTGCGCGATCGACACCGCCGCGCCCACGGCCCTGCGGATTCCCGGCTTCGAGGAGGGGCTTCCCGACGGCGCGCTCATCCGGCTCATTTCCGCCGGGACGCTGGAGCAGATCACGCTGCGCCTCGGGCTGGTCCACGCGATGGAGGCGCTGGGCGTCACCACCTACAACGACGCCCGCACCATCGAGCGCACGGTGGACAAGTCCATGACGACCTTCCTCGTGCGCCGCGCCGGGCTCGCGACGCCGCCGACCTGGGTGACGGAGAGCGCGGAGAAGGCGCGCGAGATCGCGGCACGCGAGATCGCGGCCGGCGAGAAGATCGTGGTGAAGCCGCTGTTCGGCTCCCAGGGCAAGGGGATCGTCCTGCTCGAGACGGCGGACGTGCCGTCGCCCGAAGAGGTGGGCGGCACCTATTACCTGCAGCGCTACGTCGACACCGGCGCCGGGAGCTGGCACGACTGGCGCGTGCTCGTGGTCGGCGGGCGGGCGGTCGCGGCCATGATCCGCCGCGGCAAGCACTGGATCACCAATGTCATGCAGGGCGCGGCCTGCGAGCGGGTGCCGGTCGAGGGCGAGCCCGCGGCGCTGGCGGTGGCGGCGGCGCATGCGACCGGCGCGGGCTACGCCGGGGTCGACATCGTCCGCGACCGTGAGGGCCGGTTCCTGGTGCTCGAGGTCAACTCCGTGCCCGCCTGGAAGGGATTGCAGAGCGTCAGCGATTTCGACGTCGCCCAGGCGATCGTGGACGATTTCCTGGCGCGCCTTCCCGAGCACGGGTCGCGCGCGGCGGTCTCGTGAGCGCGCCCGCGCACGGCTCTCCCCGCCCGAAACCTCTCACGCAGGATGTGCGCGCGGCCTTCGAGCGCGCCTGCCTCGTCGAGATCGAGGCGCTCAAGCCCGGCAACGTCCACGAATACGCGGAAGGGCACGGCATGACCGCGGGCGACTTCCGCGCCAGCGCGCGGGTCGCGGCCGAGGCGATCGCGCAACCGGACATCTCGGTGGGCCTCCGCATCGCGGCCGCGGTCGCGGCGACCGATGCCGCGGTCGGATGCAACACCAACCTTGGCATCGTCCTGCTCGGCGCGCCTCTGGTGCATGCGGCGCTCTCGTGCGCGCCCACACCGGCGGCAGGCGAAGCGCGGCTGCGCGCGCGGCTTCGATCCGTTCTCGCGGCGCTCACGGTTCGTGACGCCGATTTCGCCTTCGCCGCGATCCGCCTGGCCGCGCCCGCGGGTCTCGGCCATGCCGCGCGCCACGACGTGAGCGCGCCCGCCCGCGCGACGCTGCTGGCGGCCATGCGCGCCGCCGCCCCGCGCGACCGCATCGCCCGCCAATACGCGAGCGGGTACGCCGACGTGTTCGCGATCGGGGTGCCGGCGCTGCGCTCCGGCCTGGCGCGGTTCCAGGGAACGCCCAAGGCGGAGGCTTGGGCCGCGACCGGCTGTTATCTCGCCTTCTTGTCGCGGATACCCGACACCCACATCGCCCGCAAGCATTCGCAGGCAGCGGCCGAGGCGATCCGGCTCGAGGCGCAAGAGAGCCACGAAAGCTTCACCGGCTGCCGCGATCCCGAGCGCATGACGGAAGCGCTTTTGGCCTTCGATTCTGGCCTGAAACGGCGGGGTTTGAACCCCGGAACGAGCGCCGATCTGACGGTTGCCAGCTTGCTCGCGGTCGGCCTTACGGATATAGTTGGCCGTCGCACCGCTGGCCGAAAGGGGGGTTTGGCGCCGTAAGGTCTTTCCCCATTCGCTAGGTATGCGGTTTTTTCATTTGCGAGAATAATTCGCAAAGTTTGGCTTAGGCCAACAACCCAGGGGAGGAGCATTTATGGCGAAGATCACCAGAACGATGGTCGGGGAAGCGCTGGTCGGTGACGGCAACGAGGTTGCCCACATCGACCTGATCCTCGGCCCGCGCGGCAGCTCGGCGGAGACCGCGTTCGTCATGACCTTGACCAACCAGAAGGAAGGCGTGAACGGCCTGCTGGCCGTGCTGACGCCGAACCTGATGGTCAAGCCGGCCACCGTCATGTTCAACAAGGTGACGATCAAGGGCGCGAAGCAGGCCGTTCAGATGTTCGGCCCGGCCCAGGCCGCGGTGGCGCAAGCCGTCGCCGACTGCGTCGCGGACGGCACCATCCCGGCGGAGGAAGCCGACGATATCTTCATTTCGGTCGGCGTGTTCATCCACTGGCAGGCCGACGACGACGCGAAGATCCAGAAGTTCAACTACGAAGCCGTCAAGATGTCGATCAAGCGCGCGGTCGCCGGCGAACCGAAGGCCCGCGACGTGGTCGCCCAGCGCGGCACGGCCAAGCATCCGTTCGCGGCCGGCTGAAAGTCCCGCGACTCGGAGCCAGCCAAAGGCTCGCAACAACGCGGCGGTTGGTTGTCGAAGTTGCTGAGGGCGCTGACGGGCGGGTGACGCTCGAGGTGGCGTTCTAAAAAGAGGACCCCGGGGGAGGCTTTCGGCCTCCCCCGCCGTTTTTCAAGGACCTTCAACGCGCGTCTTTCATGGCCCGCGCGATCGCGGCGGCGCCGATCCGCCCGTCGTGCAGGGCGCTCGCGACCAGCACGCCGGCAAGATGCATTTTCGCCAGGCGGCGCAGGTCGGCGGCGCCGCGCACCCCGCCCGCGGCGAACACCTGGCGCTTTCCGGCCCGCGCCCGGATCGCGGCGAGACGCTCGAAATCGGGGCCGCGTCCGCCGACGCGGGCGAGCGACATGACGATCAGGCACCGCGGCCACAGCGCCGGATCTTCGGCGAGCGGCGCGGGGCCGAGGAATTTCCGGCCGCGGAAATCGAGCGACAGGATCGCGCCGCCGCGGGCACGTCTTTTGATGCGGCGCCATTCCTCGAGGCTTTCCAGGCTTTCGCTTCCGACCACCGCGCGGCCCAGGCGCGCTTCCTGCCAAGCCTCGAAATCGGCGAGCGTGCGGAGCCCTGCGTCCACCCAGAGATCGAGCCTGGGGAAGCCCTGGCGGATCTCGGCGAGCGCCGCGGCGTTGCTTCCCGCCCCTTCGATCGCGTCGAGGTCGGCGGCATAGACCGTTTTGAACGGATGCAACCGCAGCAGAGCTTCGATAACCTCGATGGGGGCGCTGCCTTCGCACAGGCGTGAGCGGACCGGCCGGTAGCGCGCACGCCGCCCGCCCCAGGCGTGGACCACCGTGCCGGACTTCAAATCTATGACGGGAACGACGAGCAAGGGCGATCAACGGTGCAGGTATTGGCCTTGGAATATATCACCGGCGGCGGGCTCGCGGGCGAGGACCTGCCCGGGAGCCTGGCCCGCGAAGGCGATTTGATGCTGCGCACGCTGCTGGGCGAGCTGGACGCCCTGCCCGGCGTCACGGCCCTGTCCACCCGCGACCCGCGCCTTGCGGCGCCCGATGGCGGCGAGTTCATCGCCGTGGCGCCGGGCGCGGACCCCTGGGATCTGTGGGAGCGGGCGGCGGACGGCGCGGATGCGCTCTGGCCGATCGCGCCCGAGACCGGCGGCGCGCTCGAGCGCCTGTCACGGATCGCGACGCGCCGCGGCAAGATTCTTCTGGGCAGTTCGCCCGAGGCGGTGGCCATCGCGGGATCGAAACGCGCGACGTTCGAGCTGCTGGCGCGCCACGGTATCCCCGCGGTCGAAACGCGCGCCGCCGGATCGGGGCTGCCGGAGACGGATTCGGAATGGGTGGCGAAGCCGGACGACGGCGCCGGCGCCGAGCAAATCTGGGTCTTCGCCGACCGCCGGGCGCTTTCCGACTGGCTTGCGCGCAAGGAGCATAGCTCTTACGTCGTGCAGCCGTATCTCCCGGGGGAGGCGGCGAGCCTCTCGGTCCTGTTCCGCGACGGGGAGTGCTCCGTCCTTTCCTGCAACCGGCAGGACGTGGGGCGCACGGCCGGGGCGTTCCGCTACCGCGGCTTTTCCGTCGGCGCGCGCGAGGACGCACGCGCCGGCCTCGAAGACATCGCCGGAAAGATCGCCCGCGCGTTGCCCGGGCTCTTCGGCTACGCCGGAATCGATGTGGTCATGACCGGGCGCGGCCCCGTCGTTCTCGAGATCAATCCGCGCCTGACGACCTCCTATGCCGGGCTGGGCGCGGCGCTGGGAAAGAACGTCGCGGAACTCGTCCTCGGCCTCGCCGCGGGCGGCCCGATGCTGGAGCTGCGCCCGCAGCGCACCGTGCATGTCGCGGTGGAGGACGCCGATGGCTGAGGCGGCGCTGGGCTGGGACCTGGGCGGCGCCCATCTCAAGGCGGCGCGGGTCGAATCCGGGCGGCTGGTCGCCGTGACCCAGGTCCCCTGCCCGCTGTGGCGGGGCATGGACGAGCTCGACGCGGCGATGGACGCGGCGCTCGCCCGCCTCGAACCCGCGCCGCGCCATGCGCTCACCATGACCGGCGAGATGGTGGACCTTTTCGAATCGCGCCGCGAGGGCGTCGCCGCGCTGGTGGACGCTGCGGCGAAGAAATTCGGGCAGGCGCAACTGCGCGTGTTCGCGGGGGACGCCGGGTTCGTCGCAGCCCCGGAGGCGCGGCGGCGCTGGCGCGAGGTGGCCTCGGCCAACTGGCTGGCGAGCGCGATGCTGGCGGCGGCCAAGCTTCGCGAGGCCCTGCTCGTGGACATCGGCAGCACCACGACCGACGTGGTGCCGGTCGCAAGCGGCAAGGTCCGGGCCGAAGGCCGCTCGGATTCGCAAAGGCTGGTGCTGGACGAGCTGGTTTACACCGGGATCGTGCGCACGCCGGTGATGGCCCTCGCCACCGAGATCGAATTCCAGGGCGAGCGGCAAGGGATGATGGCCGAGCTTTTCGCCACCATGGCCGACGCCTACCGCGTAGCCCGGCTGCTGCCCGAGGGCGCCGACGATTTCCCGGCGGCCGACAACGCGGGCAAGACGGTGCGCGACAGCGCGCGGCGCCTGGCGCGGATGCTGGGGCGCGACGTCCAATCCGCGCCGCTCGCCGAATGGCGGCGCTTCGCCAACCGCCTCATCGAGATCCAAACGGGACGCATCGAGCAGGCCTGCACGCGCGGGATCGAACGCGCCAAGCTGGGCGCGCGCGCACCCCTGGTCGCGGCCGGCTCCGGGAGGTTCCTGGTCAACACGCTGGCGCGCCGGCTCAAGCGGCCGTGCTTCGACTTCGCCGATCTGGTCGGGGCCGCGCGCGGGGCGCGTCACTCCGCCGGGATCTGCGCGCCGGCGGTGGCGGTCGCCTTTCTCGCCTTCGCGGACTGAGCGAGGCTTTTTCCGGCGTCGAGCGCGGCCCTGACCGCCGCCACCGCGCCCGCGTCGAGGACGCCGTTGCGCTCCCGGCCGGCGCAGAGCGCGCGGCGGAAGCCGAGGAAATCCGGCGCCGCGGCCAGGAGCGGCGCGATGTCGGCCACCTCGAGCGACCCCGCGAGGCCGGCATAAAGCCCGCACACCCGCGCCGCGGCGGTGAAGCATGCGATCGCGGCGTCGTCCGCGTGTGCGCGCAGCGACCCCGCGCTCTTGTCCGCGGTGTCGAGCATGACGCCGAAGAAGCCGACGCGCGCGAGCAAGGGCAGCAGCCCGGCATCGGGATCGCGGTCCGCGAACAGCACGGCGACGACGCGGGCCCGGCGCGCCAGCGGGGCGAGCGCGGCGATGCAGGCGGTCCGGTCGCCTTCGAACATGCCGACCTTGACGATGCCGGCGCCGGCCGCGGCCACCGACTCCGCGGCCCCGGCCACTAGCGCGGGCGCCATCGGCAGATCGCCGACGGTGGCGCTGACGGGCCGCCGCCCGGCGAGCCGCGCCACGGCCTCGCGGATGCGCGGCAGCTCCCACGCGCCGAGCGCGCCCCGGGCGGGGTCCTTGAGGTCGATGATGTCGGCCCCGCCCGAAACGGCGGCCTCGATCTCGTCCGGCGAGGCGACGCTCGCGAGCAGCGCGGTCATTTCCCTTCCCTTCCCGGCAGCTTCGTCATCCGGCGGCCTTGGCGTGCCCCGCCTTATAGTCCGCGACGCGCTCCATGAGCCAGCCCCAAGCCTCGCGCTCGCGGGGACCGGCGGTCTTCTCGACCGCGATCGCAAGGTACGCGATCTCGCTCTCGATCTTCTCGGGCGCCAGCATGTGGAGGCGGCTCACCAGGATCGCCGCCTCGACGACCGCGGCCTGGGCGCGGTTGAAGCCGCGGAAGGGCGCATGGGTCTCCTCGTGGACCACGGTGAGGCGGAAGCGCGGGCGCGCGGGATCGTCCTCGCGCGCGGCGACCCGGACCTCGCGGTGGGCGAGCGCGCCTTCCAATACGCGGCCGGTGACGACCGTGGCCGGGCGGGTGGGCCAGTCGCGCCGTCCCGTCAGGCAGCCGGCGAAGATGCGCACGTCGTCGGTGAGGTTGATGACCGCCGCGCCGGTGGCCTCCAGGTTGTCGAGCGTGACCGAAGGGCGGAACGGCGCGATCACCGGCCCGGTTTCCTCTTCGGTGATGCCGAAGGGCGCGATGTGGACGGCGCCGTCGGCGCCGACGGTCGTGACGATGGTCTCCCGGATCATCTTTTCGCCCCGCCCTTGCGCTTGTTCCGGCCGCGCCGGTCCGCCGCCTTCTTCTTCTTGACGGCGAGCGTGTGGCCGGCGGCCTGGTATTCGCCCTTCGATTCCTCTTTTCCGGGCTTGTCGGCGGCGCAGCCCCAGTCGAGGTCCTCGTCCTGGCTGTAGGACTTGCCGAGCCGCCAGGCGGTGTGGGCGCGGGCCAGCTCCACGCCGATGTAGAAGGCGTGCGCGCCGTCGTCCTCCAGGCCGAGATGGGGAAAGAGGGCGAAGGGATCGGTGCCGGTGCGCAGGCCGTCGCGGTTGAAGATATGGACCCCGGCGTCGCTCGCCTGGACGCGGAAGCTGGGATCGCGGATCTCGGCGGCGAGCTCGGCGATCTCCGCGGCCGAATAGGGAAACGGCTTTCGCCCGTGGAGGCACAGCAACTCGTCGCTGTAGCCGATGGGAAGCGCATGGTCCTCGCGCGCGCGGTACATGATGCGCCGCGCCACGTCCACCTCCTTCACGGCGCGCCGCGCATGGGGGCTCACCTGCACCACCAGCACGTTGCGGATGGCAAGCTCGGAGGCGACCCCCATCAGCGTCGCCGTGATGCCGGTCGTGTCCGCGCCCGTGAGCTCGGTCAGGTTGCCGAGGCCCATCAAGATCTCGACGTCGGGATGGCGGCGGCGCAGGTCGCGGTAGCGCACGAGGCTTTCCGTGAAGCCGAAATGGATGGGATCGAGGATGGGATCGGCCAGGAACGGCTTCTTCTTCGCGCGCATCTTCGCGATCGCGCGCTCCAGCGATTCGAGATCGCCGGGCTCGGCCGGGATCAGGACCGGGACCGACGCGACCTCGTCGGCCAGCGATAGCGACTTTTCGTCGAGGCTGAAGAGGAAGTCCGCTCCGGCCTTGCCGCCGCGGCGCAGCTCTTCGCGGTCGGCGGAATCGACGCTGACCGAGAACCCTTCCGCCTTCAGGCCGGCGACCGCCTTCTCCAGATGGGGAAAGGGCGTGTCGGGCAGGCCGCCCAGGTCGATCACGTCGGCCCCGCCGCGCCGGTATCCCTTCGCACGCTCCAGGATCGCGGGAACGTCGAGGGTGGGGGCGTCCACGATCTCGGCAAAGATGCGCACGTCGTGCTTGTCGAGGTCGGGCGGCTTGCCGCCGTGGCCGAAATACTCGGGCAGATCCTTGAGATCGTCGGGACCGCGCACCACCGGCACATGGTAGCGGGCGGTGAGCTTCTCGAGGTCGCCGCGGCAGCGCCCCGGCACCATGATCTTGCTCGCGCCCATGGCGTCGGGGACGCGGCGCTCGATCAAAGCCGCGGTCATGAGGGCGGCGACCGAAATGCCGATCTGCTTGACCCGGTACGCGAAATCGGTCGGTTGCATCGAAGCGAGCACGCGATGCAGCTGCTTTTCGGCGAGGCGGCCGGTCAGGAAGAGGATGCGCTCAGCCATTCCTGTCGTTCCGCGATGGCGCTTTCGAGATCGGCCATGCTTTCCACGACGGTGGTCGTCTCGAACGCGCGCAGGCGGTCCACGTTCTCGAGGTCGATGCGGCGGGGATAGACCTTGACCATTCCCTTGGGCGCCTTCGATTCGAGCTCGGGCGCGGTGTCGCAGGCGAAGACGAGGGCGGGCACGCGGCATTTGCCGGCCTGGGCGAACACGTTGGTCGCGAGATTGTCCGAGATGCCGCATACGCACTTCGCCACGGTGTTGGACGAGACCGGCGCCATGACGAGGGTATGATACTCCCCTTTGTAGAACTGGCCGACCGGCGCCGCGCTCGCGGTCGTGTCGCGGAAGACCCGCGTCTGCTCGGGGAAGATCTCGCCGCGGTGGCGGTACATGCGCAGTACCTCTTCGGCGGCCAGGCTCACGAACACGTCGCAGGCGTCGAGCCTGCGCAGGATCGCCAGGCATTCGTCGAAGAAATGCCCCGACCCGGTGAGCACCCAGGCCCATCTCTGGTCTTTGCGTTTGCGCGGCGTGTCGTCCATGGCGATTCGGGACCTCGATTTGGGATTTTCCGCCATCGGCGCGGCGGCGGCCGCGGATCGGGCAAAGCAAGGCCGGTTCGCGGGGCCTTGTCAACGACCCTCTGGCAAGCAACCGGGCCCAAGTCAGGCGGCGGCGAGCGCGACGCCGGGCAACGCCCCCGCCGCCAGGCCCTGGACGAGCGCGTCGCGGTCGCCGGGGCCGAGCAGACGCACGGCGAAGCCCGTGCCGCGCGCCATGCGGGGAAAGGCGGCGTCCACCAGTCCGGCGGCCGCGAGGCCGTCCGCGGAGAGGGGGCCCTGGGGCGGCGGCGCCGACTTGACGAGGAGAAGGGCCTCGGCGCGCATCTGCCCCGCCAGCCACGCGGCCAGCGTATCCGAGGTCACGTCCCAGCTCGCCGCGATCTCGGGGCGATCCGCGGTCATGGCCGCCGCCATCCACACCGGCACCTCGCCCCGGCCCTGGGCGGCGCGAATCGCCTCGAGCGTCGCCGCCGGGACCAGGCCCGGACCCAGCGCGCAGAGCATGAGGCCGAACTGCTCGGTCGCCAGCAGCGCCATGAGATGGGCCGTGCGGTCGTCGAATCCGTGGCGCCGTTGGGCCCGGCGCACGGCGTCGGCGAACGGCCCGCCGCCCGGGACCACGACCAGCGGGACCTTGCGCGGCCCGGCGAGCGCGGCGAGCCAGGCGGAAAGCTCGGACGAGGCCGCCAGGCTGCCCCCGATTTTCACGACCCACATGGGGAATTCTCAGCGGCGCCGGCGACGCGGCGCGCCGGTTCGCGTCCGCTCGATCTCGACGCCCACGCTCTCGGCCTGTTTGAAGACATCGAGCTTTTCGACCCGGATGCGGGCCGCCAGCACGCGCGGGTCGGCCAGGCACATCTGCGCCACGCTCTCGGCCAAGGTCTCGACCAGGTTGATGTGGCCGGCGGCAATGATCCTTTTTATGCCGAAGACGACGTCTTCGTAGCTGACGACCCCGGCAATGTCGTCGCCGGGAGCACCCCCCGCCGTGGCCAGGTCCACGTTGAGCCGGACCCTCTGGGCGAGCTCGCGCTCGTGGGGATGGATGCCGATGCGGCAGGGGAGAACGAGATCGCGGACGAACACGCGGCAGCCGACGCCGCCCCGCGGCGCCGCGGCGCGCCGAGACGCTGGCTTTTTCGCCTTCTTGGCCCGTGCCACGGGCATCCCCCCTTTGGCGCCGATTCCGGCGACCGATCAGGGGTTTGAGCCTAACAAATCGCCGCTTGCGCGGCAAACCGAGCCCGGGAGCGGCGCCACCCCGTGGCCATTCAGCGCTTGTTCAGCGGCGCCGGCCTCATATCTAACACCCTGTTGTCCGCGGGGGCGCGGATGGTACAATGCCGGTTCCGGAGCATCCTGAAAAAACGGTGCCTTTGAGCCTACCGAACTGGGAGGATCTGCGTTGAATATCAAGCACTTCATCTCTGCCCTGGCGATCGCGGCGGCCGGTCTCGCGACGACCCTGGGCAGCGCCGGCGCCACCACGGATCCCAAGGACCTGTCGCCGGCCAACCGCGCCCTGTTCACGAGCGACCACATGGCTTCGATCCACCAGCCGACGGTCCTGGTCTATGATTTCGAAAGGAAGGGGACGCTCGAGCCCGCCTTCACCGACACGATCGAAGCGAACGTCACCGGCATCGAGCCCGACGGCGGCAAGGACATGTCGTTCCACTTCATGAACGGCAAGAACCACATCGAGTTCCGCGACTTCTCCGATTTCGTCGGCAACCCGATCTTCATGCTGTTCCTCGAGCGGGACGTCCGCGAGCTCCAGCGCCTGACGCGCGGCAGCGCGGTTTACTTCCGCGGCCGCATCCGCGACGCGCTCGCGGGCAGCGCGATGATGGAGCCCACGACCTTCGAGTTCCACGGCAAGACGCTGAAGGGCACCGAGATCCGCATCGAGCCTTTCGTGAAGGATCCGCTGAATGAGCGCTATCCGAGGTTCGCGAAGAAGACCTATGTGTTCATCCTTTCCGACGAAATTCCGGGCGGGTTCTACAAGGTCGGCACGCTGACGCCCAATCCGTCGGCCGACCAGCCGCTGCTGGACGAGAGCGTGACGTTCCGCGAGGCCCGGCCGCCGGAGGCCAAGCGCGCCGATACCGGACGCGAGAAGGTCGCGCAGACACCGAAATAGGACGGTCAGGCGAAAGAGGACAGAATCATGACGAAGGCCGGTTTGTCCGGGATAGCAGTTGGCGTCTTGTTGCTGGCGGCGGGCTCCGCCTGGGCGAAAGGGAAGGCCAACGACTTTCCCACTTCGGCGCGGGTCGAATACGTACTGGCGTGCATGTCGGGCGCGCCGCAGCAATACGAGTATCTGCAGAAGTGCTCCTGCGCACTCGATACGATCGCCGCGCACATGACTTACGAACAGTTCGTGAACGCGCAAACCATCCGCAGCATGCAGCAGTCGCGCAACCGGAACGCCATGGAGGTCTACGGCAACATCAACATCGCCAAGAAGCCGCTGGACCGGTTCTACCTGGCCGAGGCCTACGCCGAGTTGCGGTGCTTCTGACCGGCGCGGCCCGGCGCGGCGATCGGCCGGGCGGACGCGGGGAATGAAAAAGGCGCCGGACGGAAACGTCCGGCGCCTTTACCGTATCGGTACCGCCGGCGCCCCTTGGGCGCGCCGGGCGGCGCGGATCAGCCCGCGCGCGAGGCTTCCCGCTCGCCGCCCACGGGCCAGCTCTTCTTGAACACGCGGCCGCTGGAATCCTTGACCACGGCGTTCATTTCGCCGGGGCCGCGGTCCTTGTAATAGAAGAAGAAGCTCGGGTTCTCGCTGATCGAGATTCCCGAGTCAATGGAGAGGACCTCGGCGCCGCCGTAGCTCAGCTTGACCGAGTTGACGAATTCGGCGGGGATCTCATGGCGCGCGATCTGGTCGAACTGGAAGCCCGTGTAGTTAGGGTGCTTCACCATGATCTGCGCTTCGCCCGGATGGCCGGGGGTCGCCGCCCTGACGAAGTTCAGCTTCATCTTGCCGAGGTTCGCGCGGGCCTCCGCGCTGTCCTGAAGGCCCGGGGCCGAGCAGCCGCCGGCCGCCTTGAGGAAGGCGGTGGCCATGTAAAGCTTGCCGTCGTTGGTCTCGGCGATGGCGCGCACATGCGTGTATCTGTCGATCCGCACCCGGGTCGAGATGTTGGCGATGCCGTTTTCCGGCGTCATGTGGAAGACGGCGGCGATGGGGGACGGGTTCTCGTCGATCACCAGGTAGATGGTCTTGATGAAGTCGTCAGGCGCCTGCGGCTTGGCCGCGGAGATGGTGATCGGAATGAAGGCCGCGTCGGTGACGCGCGGGGGCGCCTGAAGGGTGACGACGCCGGCCGCGTCGGCGATCTTCTTGTCCGCGAACAGCTGCTCCTTGATGTTGTCCCAGGCCGCCGTCTTGCCGTGGAATATCTCCTGGGCTTCCTTGCGCTGCTGGTCCCACATGTCGGCCTTCGCGGCCGTGATCCCGCCGGCAAGGACGAGGCATGCGGCGAATGCCGCCGCGCCGGACGCGCTCAAGGTCCTGACAAACGATCGCATCGATCTCTCCCGTACGCTCGCGGACGCGCCGCCCCTCGGCGGCGGGCGTCGCACCGATTTCTCGATCCTGATAATAGAAGCATTTAGGGGGAAACCAAGGCCGGTCAAGGCCGCGCGGGGGCCGGAAACGATCACGAGTGTGTGAGGATCGGCGCCGGGTTTGGCCCGATTTTGCCGTTTTGCCTCATTCCCATTCGAGCTCGACGAAGGTCTGGGTGACATTGCGGGCGTTGTAGTCGTCGAACAGGGCCCAATTGCCCTTCTCTTCCGTCCCGGCCGTCTGCATCGCCTGTTCCAGGGTCCCGTGGGCCTTCTGGATCCGGCGGACGTCGCGCACCAGAGCCTCCAGGTACCGCTGTTCCGGGGCGAGGGCCGCGGGCCAGGCGACCGACGCCGGCCCGTGCCCGGGTACCGCGCGCTTCGCCGGGATCTTCTTCAGCTCGGAGATGACCTTGAGCCAGCCGGTCACGCTGCCGTCCAGCGAGGGCACGCGATCGACGAACAGGAGATCGCCCGTCCAAAGCGTTCCGGTCTTGTTGTCGAGCACGGTGACGTCGTTGTCGGTGTGGGCGCGCGTCCAGCCGGTTATGGTTAACGTGCGGCCCCCGATATCGAGGTCGCGCGACTGTCCGGCCTTGACGGTGAGCGTGGGTGGGATGGCCTCGATTCCCTCGGTCGCCGCCGGGCCGACGAAGGTTTTCAGCGTCTCGAGGTAGTACGGGGTCTTGAAGGCGATCCACCGGGCCAGATTCGCGTGGCCGACGAACTGCGGCTTGTCCCGCTGGAACGCCGCGTCGCCGAAGTAATGGTCGGGATGGCCGTGGGTGTTGACGACGTAGAGGATCGGCAGGCCGGTCTTGGCCTTGACCGCGGCGCGCAGGCGCCGCCCCAGGGCCAGCGTGTTGCCGGTGTCGATGACGGCCACCCCCTTGTCCCCGACGACGAAGCCGATGTTGGCGATGTCGCCGCCGTTGGCCGGGTTCACGTCCTCATACGCCCCCTTGTGGACGAACACGCCGGGCGCGACCTCGGTGACCGGAAGAGCTTCGTCGGCCGCGGCGCCCGGGGCCCAGGCCAGCATCAAGGCGGCCAGCACGAGCTGCGGCCGAAAACGGCGGCGCCGCGCGTTTTGTTGCGCCGCAGCATAACGGTTCGTTCGTTGTGCGCCGCACCAAAGATCACTCAAGATGGACCTCGCCGTCTCGCCGCGACCCGCGATCATAGAAAATCCGCCCGGCTCTTTGTGGATATCATCGGCACGGTGGAACATATGGTCCGTCCCGCGGAAATGTTAATGGCGATGGTCGTCCGGCGGCGCCCCGGGCGCAAGAGCGTCGTCGCGGCCGCGCGTTTTCCGCGCCCGGGTGAGAACGTCAGGGAAACGCGGCGGGCCCGGTGCGTCCTTTCCCGGCACCCGGACGCATAATTTCAAGGTTCCAATGGATCAATCTGCCAAAACTTTGGGCTGCGCTTCGCGGTGACTTCTCGCGGGTGCGTTTTGCTGCAGATTCCCGCCGTTTCTAGTGTGCGTGAAAACAAAAGAATCTTGACCCAATCGAACGAAGGCCCGTATCATGCCCGCGGGTTGTGTAGGCTTGGTCGTGCTTTTCTTGCAGCGAAAATAGCTTGCGTTACCTCGGGTTGCGTCCGCGCAGCGCGAGGGAACGAAAGTTCTGATCGCCACGAGATTGGCGGCTCAGCGCAGCCCCAGTAAGTCTTCCCGCGACTCGGAAGACAACAACCTAGTGGGGAGGAATGACCACATGAAAATTCCCTTTAAGTCGTTACTTGCAGCGACGGCAGTTGTTGCGTTGCCGGGCATGGCGCTCGCCAACTCAGAACTGCTGAAGTTGCAGGAGGACCCCAATCAGTGGGTCATGCAGTCGGGCAATTACTCGGGCACGCGTTACAGCGCTCTTGATCAGATCAACAAGAGCAATGTCGGCAACCTGGGTCTTGCGTGGCAGTTCTCGACCGGCGTTCTGCGCGGTCACGAAGGCGGCCCGCTGGTTGTGGGCGACGTGATGTATATCGTCACGCCGATCCCGAACATCGTGTACGCCCTCGATCTGAACGACAACGGCCGCATCATCTGGGAGTTCAACCCGGTCAAGGGCGGCAAGTATCCGTCCGGTCAGACCGAGGCCCGCGTGATCTCCGTGATGTGCTGCGATAACGTCAATCGCGGCGCGCAGTATGCCGACGGCAAGATCTTCGTGCATTTGGCCGACACGACCCTGCTCGCTCTGGACGCCAAGACCGGCAAAGAAGTCTGGCACGTCCAGAACATGGACGCGGGCAAGGGCAAGCGCGGCGTCTCCGCCTCCACCGGCACGGGCGCCCCGATGATTATCAAAGACAAGGTCATGGTCGGTTGCTCCGGCGCCGAGTTCGGCGTGCGTTGCAACATGACCGCCTACGACATCAAGACCGGCAAGCGTGTGTGGCGCGCCTACTCGATGGGCCCGGATTCCGACCTCCTCGTCGATCCGGAGAAGACCACCTCGCTCGGCCAGCCGATCGGCAAGGACTCGTCGCTCAAGACCTGGCAAGGCAACGCCTGGGAAATCGGCGGCGGCTCGATCTGGGGCTACTGGGCTTGGGATCCCCAGCTGGACCTGTTCTATTTCGGAACCGGCAATCCCTCGACCTGGAACCCGACCGTTCGTCCGGGCGACAACAAGTGGTCGATGACCGTCAATGCTCGTAATCCGGACACCGGTATGGCCAAGTGGCTGTATCAGATGACCCCGCATGACGAGTGGGACTACGACGGCATCAACGAAATGATTCTCGTCGACCAGAACGTGGACGGCAAGGATCACAAGGCCCTCGTTCACTTCGATCGTAACGGCTTCGGCTATACGCTCGATCGCACCAATGGCGCGCTTCTGGTCGCCCAGAAGTACGACCCGGCGGTGAACTGGGCCACCCACATCGACATGAAGACGGGCCGCCCGCAAGTCGTGGCCCGTTACAGCACGGACAAGAACGGCGAGGACGTGAACACCACGAACGTCTGCCCCGCCGCTCTCGGCACCAAGGACGAGCAGCCTGCGGCTTACTCGCCGCGGACCAAGCTGTTCTACGTGCCGACCAACCATGTGTGCATGGACTACCAGCCGCTCTCCTACACCGGCGGCGGCACCGAGTACACGCCGGGCGATGCGTATGTGAACGCGCGCCTGTCGATGTTCCCGGCCGGCAAGGTGATGGGCGACGGCACCACCAACATGGGCAACTTCATTGCCTGGGATGCGGGCAAGGGTAAGATCGTCTGGTCCGACCCCGAGCAGTTCTCGGCTTGGTCCGGCGCTCTCGCCACCGCGGGCGACGTGGTCTTCTACGGAACCCTCGAGGGTTACTTCAAGGCCGTCGACGCCAGCAGCGGCAAGGAGCTCTGGAAGGTCAAGACCCCGTCGGGCATCATCGGTAACCCGAACACGTGGTCCCATAAGGGCAAGCAGCAGATCGGCATCATGTCCGGTGTCGGTGGCTGGGCCGGTATCAACATTGCCGCGGGCATCTCTGAATCGGATGCCAAAGGCAAGATGGGTACTGCGGGCCTCGGTGCGGTCGGCGGCTACGCCGGTCTGTACGAGTACACCCGTCTGGGCGGCGTGCTGAGCGTCTTCCAGCTTCCGTAAATCTGCGTTCCATCGAGCCCGGCATCCTCGCGGGATGCCGGGCTTTTTTTTGCCCTTTTTTCCGGCCCCGGACCGCCCCCGGGGGGCCGGAATAGGCCGCGGAATCCCGCCGGATTTCCCGTTGTTGCGGTAGGGACCATCGGCTATAAGGGCGTCACAAAATCAACATAAGAAACACCGGGAGGATTTGCTTTATGGGTACACAGGGGGCGCCGGTCGGACCGAAAACCATGGTCCGCGCGGTCGCTGCCGTCGGCGCGATCGCCGTCGCGGTGGCCGTTTGGGGGTGCGAGAAGAAATCGGAGGAAACCGGGGCGAAGGCCCCCGAGGCGGCACCGGCCGCGCAGACCGCCCCGGCCGAGACCGCGGCGAAACCGGAGGCGGCGCCCGCCGAGGCCAAGCCGGCCGAGGCCCAGCCCGCCGAGGCCAAGCCGGCCGAGGCCAAGCCGGCCGAGGCCCAGCCCGCCGAAGCCAAGCCGACGGAAACGGCGGCCGCCGAGGCCACGCCGGCAGGGGTCGTCGGCAAGCAGCCGAAGGAGCACCTGCCGCCCTTCGACCCGGCCCACCCTTATCATCGCTATCCGGACGGGAAATGGGATTTCCGGACCTGGCGCGGGTACAACATGTACCACTCGATCTGCCACGTCTGTCATGGCCCCAATGCACTGGGAAGCTCTTTCGCCCCGGCCCTGAAGGATTCCCTCACGACGCTGACCTACGAGGATTTCGTGGCCACGGTCATGAACGGGCGCGTGAACATCACGCCGGGCACGACCAACGTCATGCCGTCCTTCGGCGAGAACAAGACGGTCGTGAAATATCTCGATTCGCTTTATGCCTACCTCAAGGCGCGGTCCGACGACGCGCTGGGAACGGAAACCCCGGATTGGGAGGGTCCCAAGCTCGACCCGGTGCAATAGAACCGGCACAGCGTTTTCCGGGAAATTCGCCGGCCGGCCGGGGGAGCCAAGTCCTCGGCCGGCCGTTGCGCTTCCGGGTTCCGGCACCCAAATAGCCGTTCAGGCGCGGTTTAACTGCCGAAGCCTATTATCTGGCCCGCCGGAAAGGGACGTCGGAAATGTGGAATTCCAGGTTACAGACCTTGCAGCGCACGACGGCAGCCGCGCGGCCGGCAGGCATCGCCGCGCTCGCCGCCCTCCTCCTCGCCCATGCCGTGCCCACCATGGCCGCGACCAGCATCGAGGCGGTCGACCCGGACCATTTCCGGGTCTGCGCCGAGCCCGACAATCTTCCCTTTTCGAACAAGGAGGGCCAGGGCTTCCACAACAAGATCGCCGAGCTCTTTGCCAAGGACCTCGGCCGGCCGCTGGTCTACGTCTGGCATCCCATGAGCGGCTCGTTCTTCATGGACACGCTCGACATGAAGGCCTGCGACATCGCCATGGGCGTGCCCGCGGGCCTCTCGGCCGTGCTCAACACGAATCCGTATTACCGGATGACCTATGTGATGGTGTATCCCAAGGATTCCGGAATCAAGGCCACGTCCCTTTCCGACCCGATCATGAAGAAGCTCAAGATCGGGACCGTAGCCGGAACGCCGCCCAATTTCCTGCTCGCCGAGAATGATCTGCTCAAGAACATGCGCGGTTACCAGCTCGTCAACGCGGCGCAGTCGGAGAACGTCGGCAAGCAGATGATCGACGACCTCAAGAGCAAGGCGATCGACGTCGCGCTCATGGCCGGGCCGGTGGCGGGCTATTGGCTGAAACAGGAGAAGGTGGACGCCGTGATGATCCCGCTCCCGGACGCGAAGCGGAAGGGCGGGCGGATGGATTATCTCATCACCATGGGCGTGCGCCACGGGGAGGACGACTGGAAGCACCAGATCAACGACGTGATCCGCAAGGACCAGGACAAGATCAACGCGATCCTCACCTCCTACGGTGTCCCGATTCTCAAGATGGTGGGCCCGCCCACGCCGGTCTCGGCCAAGGCCGGGGCGTCCGAATCCGAAGAGACGCATTCGAAGGCGCCCGCCACGGGCGACTGACCGGCGGCGACCGTCGCCGGGCCCGAAACGACCCCCAGGCAGGAGCGGAAAGCAAGCGGCGGCGCCGGGCTTCGAGCCCACCGGCCGGCTCGCGGGCGGAAAAGATCAGCGGATCTTGCGGTAGATGAAGGGCGGCGGCTCGTGCTCCGCCTCGGCGGCGGCGAGGCCGAAGATCTCTTCGTGGTGCGGGGAAAGCTCGCAGGCCGGATCGGTCGCGAATTCGTCGCCCGTCAGCGCGAAGGCCTGGCAGCGGCATCCACCCCAGTCGATCTCGCGGCGGTCGCAGGAGCGGCACGGCTCGGGCATCCAGTGGGTGCCGCGGAACTTGAGGAACGCCTCGGAATTCTCCCAGATCCACGCCAGGCTGTGATCCTTCACCGAGTCGAACTTGAGCGAGGGGATGCTCTCCGCGGCGTGACACGGAAGCACCAGGCCCGCCGGATTGACGTTCAGGAACCGCCGCCCCCAGCCGCCCACGCACACCTTGGGCCGGCGCGCATAGTAGTCGGGCACCACATAGTCGATCACGAGCACGCCTTTCAGCCTCTCGCGCGCCTTCTCCACCACCTCGGTCGCCCAGGAGAGCTGTTCGTAGGTGGGCATGAAGGCGGCGCGGTTCTTGAGCGCCCAACCGTAATACTGGACCTGCGCGACCTCGAGACGCTCGGCGTCGAGCTCGACCGACATGTCGATGACGTCTTCGAGATGGTGAAGGTTCTGGCGGTGCATCACGGCGTTCACCGTGAGCGGAAGGCCGGCCTGGCGGACGTAGCCCGAGACCTCGATCTTCTTCTTGTGGCCGCCCTTGAAATTGCCGATCCGGTCCGCGTTCGCGGCCTCCGAATCCTGGAAGCTGATCTGGACGTGGTTGAGGCCCATATCGGCCAGCTTTTCCACCCGCTTCTGATCGAGCAGGACCGCGGAGGTGATGAGGTTGGTATAGAGCCCGGTATCGCTGGCGTGCTTGACCAGCTCCTCCAGATCCTTGCGCACGGTCGGCTCGCCGCCGGAGAAATGAATCTGATGCACGCCCATCGCCGCGGCCTCGTCGATGACGCGGCACCACGTCTGGGTGTCGATCTCGTTGCTGGCGCGCTCCAGATTCACGGGATTGGAGCAATAGGGACACTGCAACGGGCAGCGATGCGACAGCTCCGCAAGCACCGCCAAGGGCGCCTGTACCTCGGCCGGCGACGCCGGCTTGGTCTTTGTCATCGTCGTCATGCCACGAGAAATCCTTTGTCCGCGAGATCCTGAAGCATAAGCGTCACGTCCTTCATTATGACTTCGTGCGGCGCGTTGTATTTTTCAACCAGCTTGCCCACGATCGATTCCACGCTCGCCGCGCCGTCGCACATCCGCAAGATCTCGATCGACGTCTCGTCGGGAACGAGAAGACGCTCCGGCGCCAGAATCACCCACTGCTCCCGCTGCTTGTTGAAGTGAAGCTTCACGTGCCGCGGAAAGGCCGGCACCGAGTCCGCCCCGATGACGACTCTGGCGCTCATTCTCACGCCTTGGGTACGAAAGCGCCGGGCGGAACATGCCCTTCCACGTAGGCGTGGTCGAGCGCGTCGAGCTGAGCCCACAGCACATCGCACTTGAAAATCAAGGCGTTGCAGACAGCCTCCTGCTGCTCGGGCGTGCGCGCCTCGCGCTTGGCGAGCTCCAGAACGTATTCCGCGTCGCGCGGAGCCTGGCCCAAGCGCTTCTTGAAATAGGCCATGATCTCGTCGCTCACGAAATCGTAGTTCTCGAGCATGCCGGCGATGCGCTCGCGGTGGATCGTGGGGGCGAAAAGCTCGGTCAAGGACGAGCACATGCCCTCGAGCGGCGTGCGCTCCTTGACGAAGGTCACATAGGCATCGACCGCAAAGCGCGTGCCGGGAAGGATGCCCTTCGTGGACTTGACGTATTCGCGGTCCAGCCCCAGCCCGTCGGTGAGCTTGTACCAGCGCTCGATGCCGCCCTCGACCCCCTCGCCGCCGTCGTGGTCCTCGAGCCGGTGGCGCCATTCGCGGCGGATCTGCGCATCCGGGATGCGCGACATCAAGGCCGCGTCCTTGATCGGGATCATGCACTGGTAATAGTAGCGGTTGAGCGCCCAGGCCTGGACCTGGCCTTTGTTCAACTTCCCGCCGTGCAGCATTTTGTGGAACGGATGGAGGTTGTGGTAGCGCTCGGCGCCGATTTGGCGCAGCCGGGCTTCCAGTTCCTCCGGGCTCATCAGTTGCGTCATCGAAATTGCACTCCCTTGGGTATCGTCAATGCTGGCGCCGTCACCGGCGCCTGGTCTGGTGCACGGCGATCCGGATCTGCGCGCCGCCGTGGCCGGGCTCGCCCCGGCCGGCCCGGGCGCCGCCCGTCTCCGGCACCGTGATCTCCATTCCCGGATAGCCGACTTCCCAACCCGCGGCCTCGAGTTCGCTTCGCTCGGGCGAGTCGGAAAGCAGGGCCGGGTTCGAGTTGTTGACGTGGACGAACACCTTGCGCTTCACGCCGAGGTCGCGGAAGGCGGCGATCGTCCCGTTCTCGCCCGACATGGCCATGTGGCCCATGCGGCTTCCGGTCTTCGTGCCCATGCCGGCTTTGATCATCTCGTCGTCCGTCCATACCGTGCCGTCGAAGAAGACGAGCGGCGCGCCCTTAAGGCGCGCGGCGATCCCGGGCATCATGTGGGCGCAGGAGGAAACGAAGAAGCATTCCCCGTCGCCCTTCTCCTCGCGGATGTGCAGGCCGACGGTGTCGCCCGGCTCCGAGCCGAAGCCCGCCTTCGAGGGATCCTCGAGGTAAAGCGCGACCTTGCCCGGCACCGCGAAGGTCTCGACCGTGAGCCCCGAGGGCGTGCCGTCGGCGAGCAGCAGCGGCTGGACCTGATCCAGCACCAGCTCGCGGCGTGGCACGAGCTCGGGATTGACGACGTTGAAGATCGAATTGGCGCGCAGTACGCGCAGCACGCGCTCGTGCCCGTAGATCGAAAACGGCGTGCCCTCGCGCAAATCCAGCAGCCCCGCCACCGCGTCGACATCGCCGTTGGTGACGACGACGCCCGCGACCGGGCTCCCGCGCAAACCGTGCTTGGGATGCAAGGCCGGGTTTTCGTTGATCTGCACGCGCAGCTCGGGGGCGGCGTTGAGGACAAACCAGTTTTCGCCGTCGCCGCTCACCGCCACCGAGGCCTGGTGGCTGGGGCGTGCGTCGGGATCGCCGGCGCGTGCCCGGCGGCAGGCGGGGCAGTTGCAGTTCCATTGAGGAAAACCACCCCCGGCGGCCGCCCCGAGAACAAGAGTCCGCAGCATTCGTGCTCCTCCCGCTCCGGCGGCAACCGCCGGAGGTGTCGTGTTTAAGCCTTAGACCTCGGCGCAAGCGTAGCTGTTGATCTCAAGGCCGACGCAGATCTCAACGATCTTCGGAGTATTCCAAGCCATAATCTTTCTCCCTGGTTTGAGTGACATACGTCACCATAGGGAATACTACTCCGGTGTCACTGAACCGGCTGTGAGCGTACCGTTCAGCAGGCGTTCAGGTGGGCGGAAACGGCGCCTCCCGGTCCGGACGGAACCCGACGTCACGGCGTCATTTTCTTGCGATCCAGCCGCCTTTTCAACCGGCCCCGGGGCCGGTCCGGCCCTCGCCCTAAGACATGTCGGCCTGGATCGCCCGGGCGTAGGCCCCGAGCTTCTGCTCCATCAGGACGGGGATCTCGCACATGTAGGGCACGAGCTTCTGGCCCTCGTCGTACACGCGGTTCCTCCAGGTGATTTCCTTCTCTAGGTCGAGGTATTCGGGGTCGCTGGGCTTGGCTCCCTTTCCGGTAAGCGCGCGCATGTCCTTCTGGAGCCCGTTGACGCGGTCGGCCACCGCCTCCTGACGGCGGAAGAATTTCTTGATCCCGTCCTGCACCGAGGTGCGCCGGTTGCTAATGGTTTCGAACAGCGCGGCAAACAACTCGGTCAACGTTTTGTTCTTGTCGCCGGCCAGCTTCGCGGCGAAGGCGTCGATCTCCTTGACGCCGTCCTCCGGCTCCAAGGTGTCGTCGGTCAGGTCGGTGACGATCTCGCGCAGAGAATCGTTCTGGTGCCAGCTTTTCATGGCCGTATCGAGCGGGGGGCCGGCCCAGATCGTGGCCGGCGAGAGTTCGGCGACGAACTTCTGTTCGCACGGCCAGTCGGCCTCCCCCTCGTCCTCCTTCGACATCGCCGCCGGGGCCGCGCCCGCCGGCTGTTCGGCCGCGGGGGCCGTCTTCGCGCCGTCGCCCTTGGCAGGCTCCTGCGCCACGGCCGAGCCGGCCCAAAGAGCCGCGGCGAACGCCGCAACCATCACACCCAGGCGCCAGGCGCGCGCCGGCGAAGCGGTTTCGATCTCGAATTTTTTCACGGTAATCGTCCTTTTCCTTTCAAACGGGATGGTCGGTCCGGTTGCAGCAAACGTCAGCCCATCGCCCCGGCGCCGGCCTTGCGCGCGATCAAGCCGCGGGCGGGATCATATCCATAGATCGCAAGTCCGAGGAAAACCAGGGTGGCCGCCGCGGCGTAGCCGAGATAGGGCCAGTCCACCTGCGCGTAGATGGCGAAGCGGACGACCTCGACGGCCGCGGTGAAGGGGTTGTAGAGGCAGACGTAATAGAGGATCTCGCTCGAATCCCGCATCTTCCACAGGGGATAGAGGGCGGAGGAAGCGAAGAACATGGGGAAGATCACGAAATTCATGACGCCGGCGAAGTTCTCGAGCTGCTTGATCCAGGAGGAGAGCAGCATGCCCAGCGCCCCCAGCATCAGCCCCGAGACGATGAGCGCGGGGAACACGGTGACGTAGCCGTAGAGCGGCGGGCGGATGCCGAAGAACCAGGCGATCACCAGGAAGGCATAGACCTGGAGAATCGAGACGGTGGTGCCCGCCAAAAGCTTGCACACCAGCAGGAACCAGCGCGGCAGCGGGCTGACCAGCAGGGTGCGCATGCTTCCCATCTCGCGGTCGTAGACCATCGAGAGCGAGCTCTGCATGCCGTTGAAGAGCTGGATCATGCCGATCAGGCCCGGCGCGATATAGACCTCGTAGGTCACATAGGTCTCGTAGGGCGGGATGATGGAGACGCCGAGCACGGCGCGGAAGCCCGCCGCGAACACGAGCAGCCAGATGAGCGGCCGGACCAGGGCCGCCAGGAACCGCTCGCGCTGATGGAAGAAGCGCAGCGCCTCGCGCCAGACGATGCCGAGGAAGCAGCGATAGTAATGGATGGGCGTCATGGCTGGGACGCCTTCTCGATCAGGTTGGTGAACGCCTCGCGGACGTGGGAGGCGCCGGCCGCGCGCATGATCTCGGGCACGCGGCCCGACGCGAGCACGCGGCCCAGATGCAGGACGATGACCTTGTCTCCGTCGTCCACCTCGTCGATCAGATGGGTGGCCCAAAGCACGGCCAGCCGTTCCTCGCGGCAGAGCTTGCGGACGTGGCTGACGATGGCGTGCCGGCTGCCGATGTCGAGGCCGACGGTGGGCTCGTCCAGAAGCAGGAGGCTGGGGCGATGCAGCAGGGCGCGGGCGATCTCGACCCGGCGGCGCTGGCCCCCGGAGAGCGCGCGCACCTTGTCATGGGCGCGCTCCAGGAGATCGATGCGCCCGAGCTCCGTCTCGATGCGCGTTTGCGCCTGCCGGCGGCTCATGCCGTGCAGGGCGGCGTGATAATGGAGGTTCTGCGCGATCGACAGGTCGAGGTCCAGGGTCGACTGCTGGAAGACGACGCCGATGCGCGCCAAGGCCGCCGAGGACTCCTTGCGCACGTCGTGGCCGAAGATCCGGATCGAGCCGGTGCGGTTGTTGTAGAGCCGGGTGATCAGGGAATAGAGGGTGGTCTTGCCGGCGCCGTTCAGCCCCAGCAGGACGGTGAAATCGCCGGGCTCGATCGTGAAGGCGACGTTGTCGAGCGCCCGCTTCGGCCCGAAATCGTGGACCAGCCCCGAAACCTCGAGGGCGGGAACGGGCGAAGCCTCCACCGGCATCCCTACGGCTTGATGACCACGCCCCATGGGAGCCTCCCGACCGGAATCGACTTGACGACCTTGAGCGAGGCGATGTCGATCACCGAAACGTCGTTGCTGACGCCGTTCGTGGTGTAGAGCTGCTTTTCGCCCGGCGTGAAAGCCGTGTGCCACACCCGCTGGCCGACCAGAAGGTATTTGATGACCTCGTGGGTCTTTTGGTCGATCACGGCGACATGATTGCTGGGCCCCAGCGCCACGAATGCGTATTTGCCGTCCGACGTCAGGCTGATGCCGACCGCCTGGATCAACTCCTTGTTGATGCCGGGGATCTCGAAGGTGATGCGCTTGATCAGCTTTTGGGTCGCGGCGTCGAGCACGCGCACGGTGCCGCCCACCTCGGCCGAAACCCAGACCTCTTTCCCGTCCTTCGTGAACACCGCATAGCGCGGCCGCGCGTCGACCAGCACGTTGGCGACGACCTTGAAGTCGGAGGTTTGGATGAAATGGGCCATGCTGGTGGTTTCGGAGGTGTTCACCAGAATCTTGCCGTCGGGCGACAGGCCCAGGCCCTCCGGCTCGACGCCCACCGGCACCTGGTCGATCACGCGCTCGGTCTTGACGTCGATCACCGTCACCATGTTGTCGTTTTCGTTGGAGACGTAAACGAGATCCTTGTGCGGATCGACCAGGAGCAGCTCGGGATCCGGGCCGGAAGGAAGATCGCCCACGATCTTCTTCGAGGCGAGATCGAGGACCTCGATCGTGTTGTCGTCGCTGGCGCAGATGTAGAGCTGTTTCTTGTCCACGCTGAAGGCGATGCCGCGCGGCCGGTGGCCGACCGGGATGGTGTCGGTCACCTTCTGCGTGTCGGTGTCGATGATCGTGATCGAATTGCCTTTCTCGTTCGAGACATAGGCGGTGGCGGCCGCAGCCGTGCCGCAGATCGCGAGCACCATCGCGACGCCCCCGGCCGCGGCGGCGGCGAGCGCCGGCGCGAAGCGCGCGCGCGAGGGACGGGTTCGGGTCGGCCGAGATTCGATTCGGGTCATGGCAATCACTTGAATTTGCAGGAGGAATCCGGTTTGTCGAATCCCAGCGTGTCGATGTTGCTGACCGGGTGGATGAACTCCGGCTGGGGCGAAACCGAGACCACGGTGTAGGGGGCGGCGAGCAGGACCGGCTGGCGGAGCTGGTGGTCCCAGGGACGGAAATTGGCGCCGATGCCCTTGTACACGCCGATGCTCAGCTGATCGCTCAGAAGAAAATCGCGGATCTTCGCGAATTCGGCGGATTGGCCGTGGGTCGCGGCCTCGCCCACCGCACGCGCTGCGACCCAGGCGGCGAAATCCTTCGCGGTCATGAAGCGCCCCGCCTTGGCCTCGAACCGGTTCTCGAGCTGGGTCGCGCCCCACTGGTCGTGGGCGGGATGCCAATCGGTCGGAACGAGGCCCTGGGTCCCGGCGACGGGCCGCGGGTCCCAGGTACGGTACATGAGCTCGTCGCCGAAATTGTCCTCCTCGTCGGCGACGATCAGGACGTCGTAGTCAGGTCCCTGCGTGAAGACAGGGATCTCGGCCTGCTCCGAGCGCCGGATCGTTTCGGCGCTGTAGGTCCAGTCCTTCTCCGCGACCACGTTGGCGCCGAATTTCTTCGCGGCGCGTTTGACGTTGTCCGCATAGAGCCTATCGTCCGCGGTCTTGCCGACGACCAGGAACCATCGCGTCCAATTCTTCTTGACCAGGTATTGGGCGAGCGCGTCGGTCAGCATCGCGCGCGAGGAGATGGTGTGGAAGACGTTGGCACGGCAATCGGCGCTGCGCAGCGCGTTGTCGGTCGCCCCGGCGTTGAAGATCACGATGTCCCTGGCTTCGGGCAGGTCGGCGAGCTTCACGACGTCGCCCGCCGGAAGATTCAGGATGATGTATTTGTAGCCCGCCGCCACCAGCTTGCGGAATTGATCCGCGACCGTGCTGTCGGCGCCGACCGTGACGGCACGCAGCCGGAAGTCCTGATGCATGAAGCGGCCGGTCGTGTTGTCGTCGTCGATGCCGAGCTTGGCCCCCCACAGGCCTTCGTCCTGCGGGACCGGCTGGGTGTTGTTGCGCGCCGGCGGGCGATCGACCCGGCGGGTGAGATAGGCGATATCGATGACGGCGGTCTTCGCCGCACCCCCTGCGGGCGTCTCCTGCGCCGAGGCCGGGCGCGGGACGAGGCAAGCCGCCGCGATCAGCAACGCGCAAAAAACTGCCAGAAACCTGCTCATGGTTTCACGCTGGATTGGCCTCTGTGGATCAGGAACGGGGTGGTTACCGTGTCACGGCTCCGGCGCCGGTCATTATCTCCGATCACGGAGGGGCTTCAAGACGCAATCGGTCGCCACTTTCCGGGCTAAGTCCTTGTGGCGCCATTGTATCCACCCCGTCCTGAACGCTTGCTGAACGTATTCTAAAGAGCAACTGAGGCGGAACCAAGGCCCGGCTCAGGGCAGCGCCCGCAAGGCGAGATAGGCCAGCGTCGCCGCATTCACGAGCATGAGAAAGGCGGCGACCGCCCGGGTCGCGGCCGCCGCGCGCTTCAGCAGGAAGCCGCCGGCAAGCCCCACGGCGAGCAGGGCCGGCACCGTTCCGAGCGTGAAGCTCGCCATGGCCAAGCCGCCCGCGAGCGCGCTGCCGGCCGTGGCCGCCGCGGCGAGCGCGCCGTAAAGCAGCCCGCAGGGGAGGAATCCCAGGACCACGCCGAGGAGATAGCGCGCGCCGGGGCGATCGCCGCGCGCGACCAGGGGCTCGGCCAGCGCGGCGAGGCGGCGCGACAGCCAGGTGGCGCCGGGGCCGGAAACGGCGGGAGACAGGAGTCGCGCGCCCCGGCCCAGCCCCTGGAGGAGGAAGGCGAGCGCCGCCACGCCCAAAAGCCCCGCGGCGAGCCAGCGCAGCTCCGCCGTCTCGCCCACGCCCCGGACCAGCGCGGCGGCGACGGCGCCGAGCGCGCTGTAGGTCGTGAACCGGCCGAGGTGATAGGGCACCAAGGCGGCGCCGCGAAGCCGCGTCCATTCGCTCATGGCGGACGCCGGGGTGCGGGCCAGGCCCGCCGCCACCTGGGTCAGCACGAACGGGCCGCACATGCCCGCGCAATGGGTGAATCCGCCGGCGAGCCCGGCGACGAACAGCGCCGCCAGCAGCGCGAGCCCGCCGCCTGCGGGAAGCGCGCCCATCGCGTGATGGGCGTGGCCGGCGGCGGCGAGCATGAGTGGAGACCAAGATTCCTGCGGCAATCCCGGATGTCCTTTAGGGGTATTGCGACTCCCGCCAAGGCGGCATTACCCTTCATATCCTACAAGGCAACCCATCTGCCCGGTCGTTTTGTCGCATTGCGCCGGGGGCACGCGGTGCGCGAAAGAAAGCGCAAGTCGGGAAGCATCGATTTCGCGGCCGGGGCGATTGACGGGGCCCGGCTGGGAGACGGATCGGTTCCGCGCGGCGACGGGGTGCGCCAGGGAGCCGGGCCGCCGCGGGGCGGCCAGCAAGGGGGAAAGGCATGAACGCAGCAACCAATCCGGGCGCCGCCGCGACCGCGACAGGCTACGACGACGACGCCATACGGTGGTTCATGATCGTCGCGGTGTTCTGGGGCGTGGTGGGGTTCCTGGTCGGCGTCTACATCGCCCTGGAGCTCACCTATCCGGCCCTCAATCTGGGCCTGCAGTGGATCAATTTCGGCCGCCTGCGGCCGGTGCACACCTCGGCGGTGATCTTCGCCTTCGGCGGCAATGTCCTGATCGGCACGTCGTTCTACGTCGTGCAGCGCACCTGCCGCGCCTCGCTTTGGGGCGGACCGCGTCTCGCCTGGTTCGTGTTCTGGGGCTACCAGATCTTCATCGTGCTCGCGGCGACCGGCTACATGATGGGCATCACCGAGGGGCGCGAATACGCCGAGCCCGAATGGTACACGGACATCTGGTTGACGATCGTTTGGGTCGTCTACCTCGCGATCTTCCTGGGCACGATCGCCAGGCGCAAGGAGCCGCACATCTATGTGGCGAACTGGTTCTACCTGGCGTTCATCGTGACCATCGCCATGCTCCACGTCGGCAACAACCTTTCGGTTCCGGTGTCGATCTTCGGCACCAAGAGCTATTCGTTGTTCGCGGGCGTGCGCGACGCCATGACCCAATGGTGGTACGGGCACAACGCCGTCGGCTTCTTCCTCACCGCCGGCTTCCTCGGGCTCATGTATTACTTCGTGCCCAAGCGCGCGGAGCGGCCGATCTATTCCTACCGCCTTTCCGTCATCCACTTCTGGGCGCTCATCTTCCTCTACATCTGGGCGGGGCCCCACCACCTGCATTACACGGCGCTGCCCGAATGGACGCAGACGCTGGGCATGACGTTCTCGATCATGCTGTGGATGCCCTCCTGGGGCGGGATGATCAACGGGATCATGACGCTCTCGGGCGCCTGGGACAAACTGCGCACCGACCCGATCCTCCGCTTCATGGTGGTGGCTGTCGCCTTCTACGGCATGTCCACTTTCGAAGGCCCGCTCATGTCCATCCGGTCGGTGAACGCGCTCAGCCATTACACGAACTGGACCATCGGCCACGTTCATTCCGGTGCGCTCGGCTGGGTCGCCTTCGTGAGCTTCGGGGCGATCTATTTCTTGCTGCCGCGTCTGTGGGGGCGCAAGGAGGTCTATTCGCTGCGGCTGGTGAGTTACCACTTCTGGATCGCGACCATCGGCATCGTCCTCTACATCACCGCGATGTGGGTCGCGGGCATCATGCAGGGGCTGATGTGGCGCTCGTATGACTCGCTCGGCTTCCTCGAGTACTCCTTCGCCGAGTCGGTGGCGGCGATGCACCCCTTCTATCTGATCCGGGCGCTGGGCGGCATCCTGTTCCTCGCGGGGTCCTTCATCATGGTCTACAACCTGTGGCGCACCGCCCGGGGCGACGTGGAGGCGCCGGTGGCCATGCCGGCCCCGGCCGCGGCCGCGGGAGGCTGAGGGCCGCCGCCATGCTGAAGCTGAAGCAAAAATCCCTCGAGACGAACGTCATCCTTCTGCTGATCGCCATCCTGGTGACGGTGGCGATCGGCGGATTGGTGGAGATCGTGCCGCTCTATACGATCCAGTCCACGATCGAGAAGGTCCAGGGCATGCGCCCCTATTCGCCGCTCGAGCTGGCCGGGCGCGACATCTACGTCCGCGAGGGCTGTTACTTGTGCCACAGCCAGCAGATCCGCCCCTTCCGCGACGAGGTGGAGCGCTATGGCCACTACAGCCTGGCGGCGGAAAGCATGTACGACCATCCGTTCCAGTGGGGTTCGGAGCGCACCGGGCCCGACCTCGCCCGCGTCGGCGGCAAGTATTCCAACGCCTGGCAAGTGGCGCATCTCGTGGACCCGCGCTCGGTGGTGCCGGAATCGGTCATGCCGACCTACGCCTTCCTGCGGCGCCCGCTCCATTACGAAGACATCGCCGACCATCTGCGCACCAACCGGATCGTCGGCGTGCCGTACACCGACGAAATGATCGCGGACGCCAAGGCCGACCTAGAGGCGCAGGCGACCCCGGGCGCCGACACCGCGGCGCTGCTCAAACGCTATCCCAAGGCCAAGACCGGCGACTTCGACGGCGATCCGAACACCATCACAGAGATGGACGCGCTGGTGGCCTATCTGCAGATGCTGGGGACGCTGGTCGATTTCACCAGCTACAACCCCGACTACGCGGCAAAGTAGGGCGCGGCCATGGAAATGGAATTCGAGACGATCTTCCGGGCGCTCCATTCCATGTGGGTGGTCTGGATGGTGCTGGTGTTCGTCGCGATCGTGATCTGGACGATGTGGCCGTCGCACAAGAAGCGGATCGAGTCTCACGGGCGCATTCCGCTCGACGACGACGACCGCTAGGGAGAGCGCGACATGCCGACCAAGGTGGAAAAGGACGCCGTCACCGGAACCGAGACCACGGGGCATGAGTGGGATGGGATCAAGGAGCTGGATACGCCCCTGCCGCGCTGGTGGGTGTGGACTTTCTACGCGACCATCGTCTGGGCCATCGGCTATTGGATCGTCTATCCGGCTTGGCCGACGCTGACCGGCTATACCCACGGCATCCTCGGCTGGTCCCAGTATCAAATGCTATCCGACCAGATGCGCGCGGCCCAGAAAGCCCAGGCCGTCTATCTCGACAAGCTCAAGACCGCCTCGTTCGAGCAGATCCTGGCCGACAAGCAGCTCCTCGATTTCACGCTCGCCGGCGGCAAGGCCGCCTTCGCCGACAACTGCACGCCGTGCCACGGCGCGGGCGGCGCGGGCGCGAAGGGCTATCCCAATCTCGCCGACGACGACTGGCTGTGGGGCGGCAGCATCGAGCAGATCTTCACCACCATCCGCTACGGCGCGCGCTCAGGCCACAAGAACGCGCATGACACCGACATGCCCGCTTTCGGCGCCCTCGGCATCCTGAAGCCGGAGCAGATCTCGGACGTGGCGGATTATGTGCTTTCGCTCTCGGGCAAGAAGGAGGGCGACGAAGAGGCTCTCGCCCGCGGCAAGAAAATCTTCGCCGAGAACTGCGCCGCCTGTCACGGCGAGAACGGCGAGGGCAATACCGACCTCGGCGCGCCGCGGCTCAGCGACAACATCTGGCTCTACGGTGGCGACAAGGCGACGGTGGTGGAGACCATCACCAAGGCGCGCCGCGGGGTCATGCCGGCCTGGGTGGACCGTCTGCCCGAGACGACGATCAAGATGCTCGCCGTTTACGTCCACTCCCTGGGCGGAAGCCGATAGGGCGCGGCCGGGCCCGCGCGGCCCGGCACTCGGTTTTGGCCGGCGACGTCACTAGATAACCGGGAAGCCCGGCTGGGCGGCGCGTGGGGCCCAGAGCCGCGGCGGCCGCGAATCCCCGAGAAAGAGAGGCTTGGAGCCGTGTCATGACCGGCACCGTTCATATCGAAGACGCCGTATCCGTGACCGCAGGCGGCAAGAAGCCGCTCTATGCGCCCCGCGTGCCGGTCCATCCCAAACGGGTCGAGGGCATCTTCCGCCGCCTCAAATGGACGGCGCTCGCCGTCCTTCTCGGCATCTACTATCTCGTGCCGTGGATCCGCTTCGACCGGGGGCCGGGGGCGCCCGACCAGGCGATCCTGATCGACCTGCCGGCGCGGCGGGCCTACTTCTTCTGGATCGAGATCTGGCCCCAGGAGGTCTATTACGTCACCGGCATCCTGATCGTCGCCGCCCTTGCGCTCTTCTTCATGACCAGCATGGCCGGGCGAATCTGGTGCGGCTATGCCTGCCCGCAGACGGTGTGGACCGACCTTTACATGCTGGTGGAGCGCTGGATCGAGGGCGACCGCAACGCCCAGATCAAGCTGGACAGGGCGCCGTGGTCCGCCCGCAAACTCGGCAAAAGGGGGCTGAAGCACGCGGTCTGGCTGGTGATCGCGGCGCTCACGGGCGGCGCCTGGGTGCTCTATTTCACCGACGCCCCCACGGTCGTGCACGAGATCTTCACGCTTCAGGCCTCGACCGCCGTGTGGGGGACGATCGGGCTTCTCACCACCACGACGTATCTGCTGGCCGGGCACGCCCGGGAGCAGGTCTGCACCTACATGTGCCCCTACGCGCGGTTCCAGAGCGCGATGTTCGACGAGCACACCCTGATCGTCACCTACGAGAAGTGGCGGGGCGAGCCGCGCGGCCACCACAAGGCCGGGCAGACCTGGGAAGGGCGCGGGCACTGCGTGGCCTGCAACAACTGCGTGGCGGTATGCCCGACCGGCATCGACATCCGCGACGGGCAGCAACTGGAATGCATCGGCTGCGGCCTGTGCATCGACGCCTGCGACGCGATCATGGATAAGGTCGGGCTGCCGCGGGGGCTCATCACCTTCGACACCGAGGCGAACCAGCGCGCGCGCGCGACCGGCCAAAAACCGCGTTACCGCCTGCTGCGGCCGCGCACCGCCATCTACGGCATCCTGCTCGCGCTGGTCGGCGGGCTCATGGTCTTCGGGCTGGCGACCCGCTCCAACTTCTCGCTCAGCGTCCTGCACGACCGCAGCCCGCTTTTCGTGACGCTCCGCGACGGCAGCATCGTCAACGCCTATACGGTGAAGATCCTGAACAAGTACCGCCACGAAACCGAATTCAAGCTCTCGGCCACGGGCATCGAAGCGCTGCAGCTGCGGGCCGTGGGCGAGGACGAGCACCCGGAGCGCGATCTCGAGCTGGAAGCGGACCCCGATACGGTGACCCAGTTCCGCGTCCTCGTCCGGACGCCGAAGGGCGAGGTCGAGTCCGCGGGCACGCCGCTTCGCTTCGTGCTGCATGAGGAGGACACCCACGAGACCGCCACTTATGATACGGTATTCAGGGGACCGGGCCGATGACCGAACACATGCTGCCAGCGACACCGCGGAGCGCCGACGAGGCCGAGCGCCGGGCGCGCCGCCTTTACCCCTGGCTGTTCGTCGCCTTCTTCGTGGTGGTGGCGGCGGTGAACGGCATCATGATCGCGGTCGCGCTCGACACGTTCACCGGCGTCACCACCGCCCATCCGTACGAAGAGGGCGTCGCCTACAACCAGACGATCGCCGCCGCCCGGGCCCAGGAGAAACTCGGCTGGCAGGTCGCCATCGACTTCGCCGCGGCCGACCGCGGGAGCGCCCGGCTCGCCGTGACCGTGCGCGACCGCGACGGCAAGCCCTTGACCGGGGCGGCGCTCACGGGGCGGTTCATCCGCCCCACCCGCGAGGGCTTCGATTCCGAGGTGACCCTGAATGAGACCGGCGCCGGGCGCTACGAGGCGGCATCTCCCCTCGCCTTGCCCGGCCAGTGGGACGTGGTGGTGACGGCGACCCGTGACGGCGCAAGCTATCAGAAGATCGAGCGCGTCTTCGTTCCCGAGTGACGCGCCGGCGCCGGCGCCCGTGGGCGCCGCGGCCCGGTGCCGCCACTGCGGGGCCGCGCTCGGCGACTCCGCCGTTTCCGGATTCTGCTGTGCCGGCTGCCAGGCCGCCTTTCGCATCGTCCGCGGCCTCGGCCTCGAGAGCTATTACCGCAAGCGCGTCCTCGACCCGCGCCAGCGCCAGCTCAAGCCCGAGCCGGCCGCGCCCGAAGACTTCACCGCCTTCGTTTCGAGCGAGCCGGACGGCTCGCACCGCGCCCATCTCATGGTCGACGGGCTGCACTGCGCGGCCTGCGTGTGGCTGATCGAGCAGGTGCTCGCGCGCCAGCCCGACGTGACCGCCGCGCGCATCAACATGACGACGCGCCGGCTCGCGCTCGCCTGGAAGGGCGAATCGGCGCGCATCAACGAACTGGCCGGCCTCATCGGCGCCCTCGGCTACCGCCTCGTTCCGTTCGACCCGGCCGAGCTCTCGCGCGCCGCCTCGGAGCGCGACCGCGAGCTGCTGCGCGCGATGGCGGTCGCCGGGTTCGCGGCCGGCAACGTCATGCTGCTGTCGATCTCGGTGTGGGCCGGATTCGGCGAAGGCATGGGCCCCGTCACCCGCGAGATGCTCTATTGGTTCTCCGCGCTGATCGCGCTGCCCGCCGTCGTCTACGCCGGCTGGCCGTTCTACCGCTCGGCCGCCGCGGCGCTGGCCCACGGGCGCGCGAACATGGACGTGCCGATCTCGCTCGCGGTCGTGCTCGCCTCCGGCATGAGCCTCTACGAGACCGCGACGGCCGGGCGCTACGCCTATTTCGACGCCGCGGTGACGCTGCTGTTCTTCCTTCTGGTGGGGCGCTATCTCGATTCGCGGGCGCGCTCGCGCGCCCGCTCCGCGGCGGAGCGCCTGGTCGCCCTGTCGGGGACCGCCGCCACCGTCGAGGAGCCCTCGGGGGCGCGGCGGATGCTGCCGCCCGCCTCGGTCAAGCCCGGCATGACCGTGCTGGCGGCGGCGGGCGAGCGCATCGCCACCGACGGCGTGGTGCGCGAGGGCGAATCGGACGTGGACACCAGCCTGATCACCGGCGAGACCGTGCCCGCGCGCGTCTTTCCCGGAGCGCGCGTGTTCGCGGGCACCATGAATTTGAGCGGCCTGCTGCGCATCGACGTCTCGGGCGCGGGCGAGCGCACGCTGCTCGCCGAGATCGTGCGCCTCACCGAGGCGGCGGAACAGGGCCGCGCCCGCTATGTCGCGATCGCCGACCGAATCGCGCGCGCCTATGTCCCGGCGGTCCACGGCTTCGCCGCGGGCACGTTCCTGGTCTGGTTCCTCGCCCTCGGGGCGCCGTGGCAGGCGGCGCTCTTGAACGCCATCGCCGTTCTCATCGTGACCTGCCCGTGCGCGCTGGCGCTGGCCGTCCCCGTGGTCCAGGTGGTGGCGAGCGGCCGGCTGCTCGGCCGGGGGATCCTGCTGAAATCGGCGACCGCCCTGGAACGGCTCGCCGCGGTCGATACGGTGGTGTTCGACAAGACCGGGACGCTGACCCGGGGAACGCCCGAGCTGCGCATGGACCCGGAGGTCTCTCCGGAGGCGCTGGCCGCGGCCGCCGCGCTTGCCGGTGCCAGCCGTCATCCGCTCGCGCGCGCCCTTTACGCGGCGGTGCCGGGCGCCAGGGCTCCGGCCGGGGCGGAGGAGGTTCCGGGCTCCGGCCTGCGCCTCGCGACGCCGCAGGGCGAACTGCGCCTCGGCAGCCGAAGCTGGTGCGGCGTCGGGGAAGGCCCGGCCGATTCCGGCGACGGGCCCGAGCTCTGGTTCCGGGCGGGCGAACGGGCGCCGGTGCGCTTTCGTTTCGCCGATCCGCCGCGCGCCGACGCCGCCGCCGTGGTGGCCGCGCTTCGGGCCCGGCGGATCGCGGTCGAGATGCTCTCGGGCGACCGCGCCGAGGCGGTCCGCGCCGCCGCCGAAGCCGCGGGAATCGCGCGCTTTTCCGCCCGCTGCGCGCCGGCGGACAAGACCGAGCGCCTGCGGGCGCTGGCGGCCGAAGGGCGGCGCGTGCTGATGGTGGGCGACGGGCTCAACGACGCCCCTGCGCTCGCCGCCGCCCATGTCTCGATGTCGCCCTCGGCTGCCGCTGACATCAGCCAGAACGCGGCCGACGTCGTGTTCCAGGGCGCGATGCTGGCGCCGGTCGCCGAGACGCTCGCCACGGCGCGCCGGGCGCAGCGCCTGGTGAAGCAGAATTTTGCGCTCGCGCTCGTCTATAATGCGGTGACGGTCCCGCTCGCGATGATGGGATTCGTGACGCCATTGGTCGCGGCGCTCGCGATGTCGAGCTCGTCCCTGCTCGTCACGGGAAATGCGCTGCGTCTGGCGCGAAGGAGAGGCCGGTGGATATCATCGTCTACCTGATCCCGGCGGCGCTGCTGCTCGGGCTTCTCGGGCTCGGCGCCTTCCTGTGGGCGCTCAAGAGCGGGCAGTTCGAGGATCTCGACGGCGCGGCGCGGCGCATCCTGTTCGACGACGACGAGCCGCCGGAGCCCGGCGACGACCGCGGGCCTTCCTGACGGCGCCTGCGCGCCGCGATCAGCCCCGTGCCGGGGCCGACCCGGCGAATCCGGAATCGATGGCCATCCTCACCATCGCCGCGAGCCGCGCCTTGTTGAACGGCTTGTCGATGAGATAGGCGCCGCTCTCGGCGAGGTCCTTCTGCGACAGGCCGGTCTCGGCGTAGCCCGACATGTAGAGAATGCGGGTTTCGGGGCGAATCGCGCGCGCCGCCGCGGCAAGGTCGCGCCCGCCCATGCCGGGCAGGACGACATCGGTGAGAAGCAGGTCCAGGTGCGTCGCCCCGCGCAGCTGGTCGAGCGCCGCCTCCGCATCCGCCGCCTGGAACACGCGATAGCCGAGGTCTTCCAGGAAGACCGCGGCGACCTTGCGCACCTCGGCGTCGTCCTCCACGACGAGGACGCACTCCCCCGGGCGCGCCTCGCCTTTCACCGGCGCCGGCGGCTTTGCTTCCGGCGCGGCGCTCGCTTCCGGCGCGGCGCTCGCTT
>Ga0315550_1000054_pt1 | contig 65511 bp, 71 predicted proteins | sample SalMarSW160190MG_2_FD_203100 | JGI IMG/M metagenome (GOLD analysis project Ga0315550, IMG submission 203100) | Salt marsh sediment microbial communities from the Plum Island Ecosystem LTER, Massachusetts, United States - Salt Marsh Sediment SW1601-90 ...
CATAAATGAAACCCCAACGTGTATAACTATTCGTTTTATATTACTTTTTACAGTGAACTTACTCTTTATAAATTATTAGTTAATTATTTTACATCCTTTATAAAAATCTTAAAAGATTCTATTTTTTTAATGTATATTCATTTATATATAACTAAACTTAGAATCTTACTGTAGCAATCTTATAGGCATCAAATTCTGGTTCTAGAATATTTTTCTCAATCAAATCAAAAATTATTGGTAATCCTTGCTCTAGTTTTATATCTTCGAAATCATCAAAAAGGCGACTGATAGTCATGTTATCTCTTTCTTTAACATAATTTACTAGTTTCTTACTCAAACCTGACAATCTCTCAACTTCAACAAGCTTGGTTGGAGACACTCTAAATGGATAAAATATCCATAAGTGAATTTCTTTCATTATCTTCTCAGTAATTCCTTTTAGATTCATTCTGAATGATTCAGTTGAACCATCCCAGTCTTCTGAAATATTACTGAACATCATTGCAAACCAATTACTAATTACATTTAATTTCTTTTCAATCTCTTTGTTCAACTCAGCTTCTGAAAAGGTGTAAAGAGTAAATTGTCCTGATCTGCTAGCAATCACTTGGAAATCCCTATATTCCACTCTTCTTACGCTAGCAGACTTATCTCCTTTAATTTCTCCTCCAACTGTTGAAACAGCTGAAAGAAAACCAGTTATTAATGAAGGATCGATATGAATCTCTGAACCTAAATCCATCTCATAAACAGGTAAACTAGTTGCATTATGAACAATAATGAGCTTAGTTATAGAGAGAATACCTTCATAGAATCTATAAATATTAGTAAATTGCGTTTTTTGAGCTCTTTTTTCTCCTATTATCTTTCGTCGAGCTAAGAGAACAGCTGGTAAGATGATGACTATTGCTCCCAGTATCCCAATGAGTATGTAAATATACATTGGCAATCCTTCAGGAGGTGTAGTTGGTTCAGTAAAAAGAATAGTTATTGCAGGAAATCTATAGTTTAATACTATTTCATATCCATCCTTAGAAACATCAATGAAGATATTCAAAGAAGCTACAGTTGGTTCTAAGGTTTTTACAACTATAGTATAAACTCCATTATCTTCTGGATCCAAAAAAACCTCTACATTTTCTATATCTGCCCTAACAACAACAGTGGCATCAGGAATTGGAAAAGAATGATTAGTATCAATAAATTGAAACTGGATAGTTTTTTGACTATTGTAATTTATTTCTTCAAAATTTTCTAATATACTAATTTCAGTAGTAATTGGAAGGATATGAAGACTGAAACTTACTTGAATACTATTTTGACCTAGAGAGGTTACAAAATATGCTTTAGATACAGTTAGATTCAAAGTGTAAACTCCTTCATTTAATGGAATATCACCTGAATCAAAGGTGATAATGTTCTTACCTTTTGAAAATTCTTTAGTATAATTTATTATTACTTCTGAGAATTCAACTATTTGTAAAGTTAGTACATCTGGTTCTATTGGATTACTTAAATCTGATAAATCTACCAAACTATATCTGATAATAAAGTCATTTGTATAATATGTATTATAATCATTCTTCTCTTTAGACAGTTGGAATTCGTGAAGGATTCTGATGTTAAATTGAATTGTATGATTCTGTAAGAAATTACCTTGTGCGGACATATTTATAGTAAATGTATCAGCAGGTCCGTCTATATTTAATTCATATTCATAAGTCGAACCAGTAAAAGGGATAATACCGGAATCTAACCATTCAGTTGAGTAAGTGACATTTGCAGCTGTAATTATTGTGCCATTTTCTCCAATAGAAGGGTCACTGATATTGTAATAATGTACTCTGATTTTAAGATCATCACCATCTATTCTTTCTATTAATTCTAATTCGTCACTTGTCCAGATACCTGAGTCTTTCTCTTGCTCCCATTCAAATTCTGCAATTGTAGCTTTTACTACAGTTATTCTTCTTGTAATAAGACCTACCTCTGTTCCATTTTGCCACAGATAGAAGGCAATCCAATATCCTTCTTTATCACTTCCATATACGGAAGGATCAAAACTTGTACTTGCAGCATATTCACCAAGATTTGATTGAGTACTTATAATTTGAGAGTAATTAGAAGTATCATCATATATTAATTCACTAGAAAAGTTGCTTTTTATAGGATTTATAATTCCATCAGGATCAAAAAGGGTAAAATTTAGTTCTCCATTGGATACTTCATTAGTCAAGCTATCTTTTACAGTTACTAAAGAGTCTATCGAAGAACCTTGATATCCTGTTGAATGTGTTTCATTAGATATCCAATAACCTAAATTGTAACTTTCACCATCTATACTTAAATTATAAAGATAATTAGGGCTTGTACTCTGGAACGTTATTTTATAATCAAGATAAATTCCTCCAGAAAGGAATTGTTTCATATCTATTAAAAAGCCATAAGTAGTAAGCTGTACATTTATTGGAATTGATCCACCACGCAAGAAATTAGGAGATGATTTATCCCAATCAGATGGGAGGTAAATTTTCTGAATTCTTGAAGGATTGGTATATGGAGTAAATTGAACCTCTGTTGTTTGAAATGATGCATTCCAATTTACAGAATAATTTTGAAATGAGGAATTGGTCGATTGAAAGATAGTAAAAGCTAGTATAGTTTTTCTAAAAACATAACTGTTATTTAAACTGATATCAACTGATGTATCAGCTGAAAGTGTATGAGTGCCAGTAGACGAAATCACTTGAGTTAAGCTCGTTATAGGTGCTCCATTATCTAGCAATGAGATATCTGCAGGATCTGTAATTATTCCATTTCCAATAGCATTACAAGCTTGAATTTGTAAAATAAAAGTAAGACCTCTAGCACTATTTTGATGCCAAGTTCCATCATAATAATAAGAATTAAGCCTATGTTGAGAACCCTGTTGACTTCTCCATATAAAACCTGTAGTATCTAAGCCATCCTCAGCTGTTTTCTCTACAACCACAAAGTATGACCCACTTGGCAGTACTGTATCATTAAAATCATAGTAAGCAAAATTTCCTGTGGAACTAATTGGAAGAGGATTTGAAGAATTATATGGACTATTTAGTTCATGAGCATATTCAACCGTTAAATCAGGTAATCCTGTGATTCCTTCTTTTACTAGATAGATTTTAACTTCATCTGCTCCGTAACCTCCAGTTTTTGGTTTTAGAAACATTCTTGTTCCATAGAGTTTTCCATATTCCCAATTAACCGTAAATTTGAAAGCTAACATAGTTCTAGTTGTTGTAAGAGATTCATCATCTTTGTTTTCTAATAGTTCATAATTAATGTTCTCTATTTGAGTATTTATTGTCATATTGTATGCTAATTCTTCTGTAGAATAATCGGTAATCATCGCAATATTATAAATATCACTTCCTCCTGCTGATATCGATAAATTTTCAGGATGATATACTGATAGAATATCATTGATTGATAAATCGCTTCCAACACCATCAACATCTAAAACAGGATTATAATTGGTCTGAACGAAATAGGGAGAAGGATTTGTTTTATCTATAGTATTTTCAACAAAATAGTTTTTGTCGTTTTTGTTAACTGAAGTTGAATTCTTTGGTAAGAAGTTTGTTTTCTCCAAATTAGAACAATAAAAACCACAAATAGGAGTAATCAAGAAGAATGATATAAATATTATCACAATTATTCTAGCTTTAAAATAAGAATTAATGTAACTAATCGATGACACTCTCTTTTATTCTGATAGATACATTATGCAAAAATGACTTAAAATTCTTTCCACCTTACCGGTATTTTCTTAATAGTTTGAAAAAAACATAATAAAAGCAATAAAAATAAAAAAATTCACTTTATTTTTTCTTGGTATATGAAGAAAATTGTGTTCTTTCTAGAAATCCTTTATTTACCAAACTAAAGATACTAGTAAGTGTCTCCTCAATAGGATCATCTTGATATTTAGTAATAAGTTCACTAATTCGCGCTTCTTCCTTCTTTTTAACAAAAAGAGCAATTTTCAGATCAGTCTTGTCTAGTTTTCTAATATCACCAGATTTTGATTGGTTAAATCTAAGTGGGAAATACATCCAAACATACAGAGAATCTGCTACTTTATCTTGAATCAAGTTTCTTCTTTCTTGAAACACCTCAATTCTTCCATCCCAAATAGGTTCCTTTATTGGAAAACTGTACTCGAACCACATTACAATATCAAATAATTTAGTTTGCACTTCTTTGATTATATCATCAGTTGAGAAGAGATAGATAGTATAAGTTTCAGACCTTGCACTACTTACAACGAAATTTCTGTACTCTAGTTTTCTTATTTCACCTGCTTCTGTTCCGCTTATTGTGCTACCCATTTGAGTTAGAGCAGCTAAAAATCCTGACACCAGTGTTGATTCAACAGTTGATTTTTCCCCTATGTCCATTTCAAAAACAGGAAGACTTGTTTCTGTATGAAGAATGAGAATTTTCTTTAAAGCGAGAACACTCTCTAACAAACCAACTACCTTGGATTGATCATGTATATCCATTATTTCAACAAATTGCTTTCTACGGGAGATTACTGTGGCTAAAATTGCTAGAAATGTGATTACAGCAAAAATCGAAACAACAATTATGATAATAGCATACAAAGGTAAGGGAGGTTCTACCCCAGCTGAAACAACTACTGAGAAACTAACAGAGATAACATCATCAGTATAAGAGGATTTGAAATTAACCTTGGTTATATCAAGTGTGATATTTGCGTTACCTGAAGAAATACCGTATCCAGCTAAATTTATGTTTACATAGACAATACCGCTTTGATTGTATACTGAATAAAGTTCTTCACTCAAAAGAGGATTGTTATTTATTTTGATAGAGACAGTATCAGGAAGTATCAATCCTTTCATAATATCAGTTTCATTCATCATACTGAATGCCAAAACTACTTCTTCTGAGTTGTTTACTTCTATTGTTTGTTGTACAGGTTCTATACTAAATTCATTAAAAATCTCGATTTGAATATTAACCATTTCTTGGATACTAAAAGAATCATTTAAGATTAAGGTAACTGTTCTTAATCCAGCTGTTGCTATGATTGGTATTGTACCATTAAATTCCAACGGATATTCATCAAGATATCCTTCGAGATTCCAGCTAGTAAGATAACCGATGCTTGCATTTTCTATTGGTGTTCCAAATTCTGTGAAGAATGGTTCACTATTAGAGAAATATGAAGCTTTAACATCTAAGCTATCACCATTCTTTCTTAGAATTGTTTGAGAATCATCACTTGTCCAGATATTATTTGAAGGAAGAGTTTCCCAGGAAGCGTCAAAGATGATAGAGTACTGAACGGACATTTTAATAGAATAAATTCCGATTTCTGTTCCATTAGTCCAGAATGCAAAAGCAGTCCAAAAACCTGCAGGATCACTACCATATACAGAAGGATCAAAAGAGATTTGTGTTGAATATACACCAAAACCATTTGATGTTATACTAGCTTGTGTATAAGGAGATATATCGGTATAAGAAAGATTTCCTGCCAATGATTTGATAGGATTAATATTTCCTTCAGGATTAAAAACAGTGAAATTAGCTTCTCCTGTATTTTCTAGATTCTTGATGTTAATTTCTGCATAGACTATATCTCCTTCATGCCCATAAGCTATACTACCATCATTTGTCCAATAACCTAATGTAAAAGTATCACTTGGACCTGTACCATCTGCAAGAGATAAGGTTTGAAGGTAATTTGGACTACTCGTTTGCAGAGTTAAAGTAGAAGCATCTGGACTATCACCTAGATAGAATTCGTATCCCTCAGAAGTCAATATAACTGGATATATGGGAGAGGAATTGTTTTGAGCTGTAGGCGAGAGATACCAATCATTCGGTACAAATAGAAGTTGAGATCTGTTTAAAGTAGAATAAGGAGAGTAGTCTACAACACCAATAGTCCAAGTGAAATTCCAGTCAATAGAATAAGAATCAAATGTTGAGTTGTAAGCTGAAAAACTAGATGATGCAATTTTCTCTTGATAAAAGGTATATTTATTGATGAGATCAACTTCAATTGAAGTATCAGAAATTAAATGATGTAATCCTGTTGAGCTGATAGAATCTGTAAAAGATTGAATTGTAATAGTATTATCTTGGAGAGATATCTCACTCAAATCTTCAAAAATTCTTGCAACTCCATATTCATCACAAGGAAGAACTTGGACTGATAAAGTATGATCTATTTCTTCTAAAGACCAAGTATCAGTATCATTGAAATAGTAGTAAGTATCTCCTCCAGAACCACTGCTTTCTAAGTGTCCGCTCCAAGCAAATTTTTTAGAAGCTGTTGAGTCTGAGTTGGTAAGATTCATAACAACATAATATAATCCTTGATTTAGTATTGTGTCTTCAAAATCATAAAATACAGTGTTGCCTGGAGCTGGTAATGGATTTGTTCTTGAATAAGGTCCGTTGAGCTCATTAGATAAACGGGTACTAAGGTCTGGTAAACCAGTTGTTTCATTTGCTTTTACTACAAACAATTCAATTTCGTTAGTTCCTGTATGAGCAGACCCACCTATAGCATCTAGATTAAGTAAAGCGCCATAGAATGAGGCATTAGACCAAGGTATTTCAAATCCTTGAGCTATATAGAAAAGAGGTTGAAGAATTATTTGATAATCATCATATTGATCTTCAATAGTGTAATAGTCTTTTTTAGCTCTGATTTCTTGAATACCATAGTTTAGAAACTCATCTGAATAACCAGATATTGAGGAGATAGTATAATCAGCAGTAAAACCATCTTCAAGGTCATTATATGTGAAATTTAAACTTAAATCTTGTTCGACGTTTAAATGGTCGTGAGCAACAAAATTTGATCCAGAATTGGATACATTAGTCACTGAATTATAAATACTCAAATAATCATCAGAAGGTGATTGATTTTGAATTTTTGAATGCGGAATTAAATCTAAATTTGAAGGTATATGAGAGTAATTAGCTTGAACATTAGAAGTTGAAATTATTGAATAACTGCTAAATAAAGTTGATAAGATAACTAAGTAAACTAAGAAATGTTTCTTGCTATAAATATCCCCTAATTTCCTCAATTTTAGACCTCTTTACAGATTCAAATCTCCTTCTAAACAGTCTGAAAAAATATATTTATACTTATGTAAAGTACTAAATAGAAGTTTGTTATTCAAAATAATGTAGTTTTATCGTACGTAAATACTGTTTTCATTTTTTATCTAATTCAAAAAAGGTTTTAGTAAATTGGTCTGAAGTCGCTGTAATAATGAATTCTTTTTCTACCAGTTTAAAGACTAAAGTTAACAATTCTTTGTGAGTATAGTTATCTAGTTCATTCATCATTCTCATTATTGATGTTTGTTTATGTTCTGCAAAGTGTGCTAAAATATCCCTTAATAGTTTACTTTCACTTTCTATTTTTGCTAATTGCGTTAAATCTATTTCCAATGGATATAGAAGCCATAAACTGAAGAGATGAGTAATTTTATCTAATATACTTATCTTATAAAAATCTGAAAATTCTTTTGAATAGTCTCCTTCTGCACTATCAAAACCAAAAAACAGATCAAACCATTGAACAAGATTTTCAGTTTTCAAACCAAGATCGCTCAACAATTCTCTTTCACAAAACAGATAAGCTGAAAATGCTTTATAGTTTGCACAATACACAACAAAACCATAATATTTTATCAAACGAATATTTTCGATCGTACCAATTGTTTCTACCTGAAGAGGATCCTGATTTTCCAAAATATCGCAAATAATAGATGGATCTAACTGTACTTGACTGTTCAAATCCATCTCAAATATAGGTAAGCATTGCTCATGTTGAACTACAAGTATCTTCCTAATCATGAAAACATCTTGAAGGATCTTCTCATATTCCATTTACAGCAAACCTCTTCCTATTAAATAATAATTATGTATTTTCTGCTTATTTAAAATTTGCAAAGTGACCAACGAATTATTAGGTTTGATTTATATAGAAGGTTTTACAATTAGACTCAGACAATTATGGGTAGAATCAAAGATTTCGTCTTTAATATCCTGCTTTCTATGTTTCCTCAAAGAGAAGCTGCTTTACCTACAGACGAGAAAGTTCAATATGAGAAAGGAGGACGTATTCTGAGAGGAATTAAAGGAAACAAGGATAAAATGCTAATGGTAGAAGGTATGGGTAAAAGGAATATGGGAAACTAAATCTAATTGAGAGAATAAATTAATCTATAGTGAATCAATCATCTACACCTGTTTTAAGATATCCTTCAATTGCTAAATTAAATATTTCAAATAGAATTTTCTCTTCCTCATGTTCATTAAATTCATCAAATATAACAGCAACAGTACAACTACTTTTCATCTCAATACACTTAAGGATATATTTAGCAACTAATGACAATTTGCTTGTGTCTAAATATTGATTTTTTGAAACTTCTAAAGGATAAAGTAACCATAGAAATAAATTCTGACTAATTTTTGCATTGATTATATTTTTACTCATTTTATATACATTCAATGAACCGTCCCAATCTTTCTTTAATGAACAGAAAGTGTGACTAAACCATTTAATAAAATCATGCATACCTTGGACTATTTCTTTTACAAGCTCAGTTTCTGAAAAAACATAAATAGAAAAACCATCATTGTAAACACCTGTGATAACAAAACCATGAAATTCAAGCTTCTTAAATCCTGTTGGTAATCCTAACATTTCTTGACCTATAGATGAGATAGCCTGCAGAATGCTAGTTATCATAGAAGATTCAAGAGATTTAGAGTTTACTAAATTCTTTTCAAAAACAGGTAAACTAGTTTCATGATGTACAATAATAACCTTATGAATCATGAATACAGATTGATAAATCTCTCTAAGTTTCCCTTTTGCATAATAATCTTTATCACTAACACCAAGTACTTGAGTCAATTGGAAATCCCCAAATGTTTAAACCAAAAAAAAGTCACATGGTTCAGAGTTATAAAGTTTTCTCGAAACCATGAGATATTTGTCAAATTAGTGCTAGTTTTTCTTTGATTTAATATATCTAAGAGTTAAAACTGCACAAATTCCAAGTATATCAGCAACTAACCATATAACAACATAATTAGTTTGTGATATCAGAAAAGTTGTTTTGTTATATCGAGAAAAACTTCTGGTTTATCTGTGGTTACAGAGGTTACTCCTAAAGTCCAAACTTGTTGGAATCTTGAAGCGATATTTACTGTCCGCACATTTACTGGTATTCCTGCTTCTGCAAAATCTCTAAAGAACGAGTCTTTTTTACTATGATGAGTATTAATCATATCATAACCCATTGCTTGAAATTCTTCTACCGTGACATATTCAGCCAGTTCTAGAGATAAAGCTGTAATCATATCAGGAGCTGTTGCTTCTGTCTGATCTAACCATGTTGTGTTGTATGATGTTACCCAAAGCTGTTCATCTATACTTGCATTGATTAGTTGTGTATACATAGCTGCTTCTATAGTATTTTCTGGTGCATAATGAGAACCTCCTCGATGAGCAATAATTTGAGGTTTATCAAGCAATTCTCCTTTTAGTACATAAGTTGGTTGAAGAACTAGTGGCCTTTTTTATTAGGGAACATTTGAATCTCATTATATATAACGAGGTTCTTTATAAATTACTAGTAGAAAAAAGATATTTATAGTAGATTAGTCATTAGTTTAAGTAATCTTTTTTACAAATTCCTTTATTTGGTAGTCAAACTCATAGCTGTCTAGATTTACTTTTGTAGGCTTTTCATTAGATATAATTACATCTACATGCCCTAAATTGGAATGTAAATGCAAAGATAACTTTTCTAAGTGAAAACCATATTCTGTGTTGATATATTTGGTTATTTCATCTAAAGTAATTCTTGGAGTATATTCTTCTTTTCCAACTAATTTTGATCCTGATAGCTTAACCTCAATAAATCCTTCTTTGGAATGGAGGTGAGCTAATCTCTCTATTGGGTCCAACTTCAATTCATTTATAAAATACTCTTCTGCAAGTTCTAAAACCTTGGTAGGAGAAAATTTTGTGGTAGTAGATAGTTTCAACATTTTTCTATACCTTCTCTGAATACTAGTTTGTCTTGAAAATTTTTAAGTATTAACTATTTACAAAAATTAATTGAGGTTACTATGATTTACATTTTTAGGGTATCTTATTAGAAACCTTGATATTGAATAGTCTCCCTTCTTGTAAGTGGACCTTGAGGTAAATACTTCTCATAACAGAATCATTTTATAATTTCTACCCTTCTTTTTTTGATGGAATTATCTGATAAAATCAACAAAGAAAAAAGTGAATTAATAAAACAAAAACAAGAATTATTGAAGAAAAAACCTCAGAAAGGGCCTATTTATGTTTTCAATCTTGTATTTCTAATTCTCGGAATTTTCCCGACAGGTTATTTTGGTATATTTTTAGGCTTATTCATGGCTATCGTAGGTGTAAGTGAAATTACACGTCTTAGTTTTCTAGTTATTTTGGGAGAGATTCTGATAATTACAGGATTTGTTCTGTCAGCAAAGAGAGAAAAACTAAAAATAAGAACATCTGAAAAACAAGAAGGTAAGAAAGAGAGTATGATAAGAAAGATCTTAGAAATCACTATTAGTATAGTGGGTATTGGATTAATGGCTATTGGAGTTGGTATTTTAACAACAATGGAATGGGATATATGGTAATTGTACTCAACTTATTAAGTAGACCTTAAGGCAAACTCTGAAATTCAATCTGCTAAAAAAACTTCAATAAAAGCATCAATCATTCTTTCTCTGTCAAACTCAGGTAATTTTTCTTTCAAATTAAAAATTTGGAACAGCAAACCACTTAAACAAGAATAAAAGAGAAATGCTCGAATTCCAGGAACTCTTGTTGATGCTGAAGTAAAAATGTTTTGAAGAATCTTATTACAGATATTGCAGAAAAGCAGACACTACAAAACTAGTTAGAGGCGCTATTTACCATTAGAATCTTCTAACTAACAAAAATAAAGGCGAAAAATTACTAATTCAAAATACATATAAATTTCGAATAAATGATGAGATGATATTCTCAAAATGTGAGAATGTTTATAAGTTTCTCTGAAATAATCTTACTAGGTTAGTATTATATGTGACAAAAATGCAACTAAATCGTATAATAGGAAAAAACAGATTTATCTTTTCAATTACTTTATGGACCTGGTTAATTTCCAGTATTATAGGCATTGTGTTCCTTTTTATTTTTCTTAAAGACACAAGTGATTTAGAATGGTTTGGAACGCCTACTTTTGGTATGTTGTATCTTATCCTTTTAGTTACTGCTTTTTATTTTATTTTCAGAAATAAAGCATTAAAACCCAGTATTGTTATTATTATTTGGTTGGTCCTTCTCTTTTTAGCAACAACTGTTAGTATGATAGCTCTTGCATATAGCACATTAGGGATATGGGAAGATTTTCAAGCTATGCCATTAATGGGTACTTTTCAATTTGTTCTTTGGGCTGTAGGAGTACATTTTAGTTTACAGAATAGATCACGTAAACCGCTGTATTTGCTTGCATTATGGACTCTTGTGTTATTTCTTACTACTCTGACAACAATGTTAGCTTTAGGATTTGGTTTATTCCAATATAGTGGATGGGAAGATTGGCAAATATATCCAATAATAGGAACAGGAATATGGAGCGCATTAATAATAGTAGCTTACTTTGGTTTAAAAAAACCAACTATTTCTTGGATCGATGCTTTATTTTACTTTGGATGGTCAATGTGTATTGGAATAGGTATTAGCATGGTGAGTTTATTTTTCAATTTACTTAGAACAGAGAAATTTTGGCCACTTTTCGTTTTCATTACAACTTTTGGATTTGCAACATTTTTCACAATACTGAAATATACAATAAAGAGACCAATTTTTGTGGAAAAACAAGGATAAAAGGAAAAACTGTTCCAAGAAAAGCATTATTTATCTTATCAGCATTGTCTTAACAATCCTAATTCTTTTCTTTTTTATTTTTTAGAGGTTGAGGAAGTAACACTCAATTTACAATCAGCATATTATTATTTCAAAAACAAAACTCTAAAGAACACTCTCAGTTACTTATTTCAATGAAAAAACGATATATTACTTTAATTGCAGTCTCTTCTCTCATAGTTGTGATGATTTCTGCCTTTTTCATTTGGGCTTCAATATCATATCAACCAATGGATGAATCTCTTGAAGCATTGAATTCAACTGAATATGTGGAAGTGACTATTGGTGATTATATTTTATTCACTCCAAAAAATATCACGCCAACCGAAGGTGTGATTTTTTATCCAGGAGGAAAAGTTGAACCAGAAGCTTATGCACCGTTGATGATGAACATTGCTGAATATGGATATTTAGTGGTTATAGTTCCAATGCCTTTGAATTTAGCTTTCTTTTCTCCTAACAAAGCAGAGATGGTTATAGAGGATCATCCGATGATAAATAATTGGACAATTTCAGGTCATTCATTAGGAGGTGCAATGGCAGCTAGATATGCCTTCAATCACCCAAATATTATAGATGGTTTAATTCTTTATGCAGGCTATCCAGCAGATTCTGATGATATGTCGAGTTATAATTTTGAAGTCCTTGTTATATATGGCACAGAAGACCACACCATGGTTGAAAACATTGATGACAAACTATTGCTTTTACCAGCGACTACCACTGTAATAGTGATAGATGGCGGAAATCATGCTTACTTTGGATGGTATGGAGAACAGAGAGGAGATGGAGAAGCTTCAATCACTCGAGAAGAACAACAAGCAATAGCATTAAGCGAAACAATAGACTTTTTATCTATTCTATATTTTTAGTTTCATTTCCTTCTGTTACTATTTTATTAGATGTTGTTTAGAGGTATTACTGTGATTTTTGAAAATCTTTCCTAAAGATACCAATATACCAATGAAGCTTTTTTTCTCGATTGAATTCTCATTTTTCTCGTTTTTCTCAGATAGAAAAAGAAAAGAAAAAAAGAAGGTATTTATCATTTCTTTGCTTTTTGTTGCTCTTTACGTATTTTTCCTTCTTGCTTGATTCTTGCTTTCTTTTCTTTCTTGAGTTTTTGCTGCTTCTGATATTCTTCTTCAGTCTTCATTGTTGTTAATCTAAATCCTGATATCCCTGAAATGAGTCTTCCTATACCTGAAAATTGTATGGTCATTGCCAATATACCAATTAGAAGATTATGTTGAGTTTCTGCTAAAGCTGGTAGAAAACCTAGAAATTGTTCCAGCAAAACAATTATTGCAAGAGCCAACATAAGTAATGCTAGTACAAGTAGTAAAATTCTTACAGCTGTAGGAAGCTTCTTTCGAACAACTACAATAACCAATCTTGTTAAAGCATTTAGAATCATGGCACTAGCGATGAAAATTATGAAAAGACCTTCACCACCAATGTCCTCAGCAAAGAAACTCAGAATTCCTAAAACAGTCAAGATAGAGCCTACAACTATCTTTAAGATTTTTCCACTCACTTTTAAGCCATTATCAAAAAATCCGTTAGCTAGTCTAAAAAGACCGATTAGTAGAATTAGACTTGAAAAAATAATCACAATATAAGGATCAATCTCTTTAAATAGTATAATAATGAAAGCTGCAATAAATTGTATCAGACCAAAAGTAATATTGAATGTTCTTAGCCAAGTAGACATTTTTGTCTCTAAAAAGACTTGATCTTTAGGAACTAGTGTTTCTTTAGGAGCTAGTGTTTCTTTAGGAACTAGTGTTTCTTCAGGCACTACTTCTTTTTCAGACACAATTTCTTCTTGATTTCCTATATTTTCTTCAGAGTTCATATCTTACATTTCAATTTTTGCATTATAAACCTTTCATATATTCAATTTCTAAAAATCTATATGATAATTCATAATCGATGGAGCTTTTTCAAGAAACAAAAGAAGTTGAACCTGAAGTAAAGTTTATTATTCCCTATAAAGCAAAAAAGAGAGAAATTTGCTAAACATGTATAGTTTCTCTCTGTCCTCCATCTACATTGATATTCTGACCTGTGATCCATCTACTCTCATCCGATGCTAGAAATACCACTACTGGTGTGATGTCTGAGTAAGCCTCACCAACTCGTTGCATGGCATTTTCTTTCATCATACCTTTAACCCATTCAGAGTATTCAGGTGAAAGTTTATCCAAAATAGTGTCTGTAATAGCTACTGGGCTTATGTTATTCACTCGAATCCCATCAGCTCCCCATTCACGAGCAACTACCATGGAAAGAGCTCGTATTGCTCCTTTATCAGCTGCATAAGAAGCATAAAGATCTAATCCTACTTGATAAGTACCTGAAGTAAAATTGATGATAGATGAAGATTTTCCTTTCATGTAAGGATAACACAATTTCATTAAACGCCAGTGAGCGTAAACACCTGTTTGTAAAGCTTTGTCTAACATCTCTATATCCTGATCAAGAAAGAGTAACCTATCTGCTTCAAAATTAGCATTGTTAATTAGTACATCAATGGTTCCAAATCTCTCTACAGTTTTATCAACAAATTTTTTCAAATCATCATATTTTGAGACATCACATTTCATAGCTAGCACTTCAACTCCTTCAGCTTCACAAAGTTCAGCTGTTTCTTTCAGTTTCTCCACTCTTCTTGCACATATAGCTAGTTTTGCTCCTTCTTGTGCTAGACGGATGGAGATTTGTTTCCCCAAACCTGCACTGACACCTGTCACAATTACTACTTTTCCTTTCAAACGACCAGTAGGTTTTGGTAAAGGTTCTAGTAGGTAAGCAAGTGTGTTAGAAGGAACTTCTTCTTCATCTTCTTGTTCCAAAGAAAGAAGTTCTGAATCATCCTCCTCAATCACCTGAAGATCAGCATCTATATCAGGTAGCTTTTCTTTGGGGAAACCGGATCCTGGCATGTTAGCGATAAATTTCAAAGTCATTTTAAATCCTTTTTTCAGTTGAGGATCTTTTGATATTCCAGGCAAATGTTTCTCCAGAACAGCTTTGGCTTTAGGACTTTTCATTAAATCCCCTAATTTTGATTTAACAGAATATTTTGCCATGTTTTTTGCTTTATTTCTATGTATAAAAATGTAACCCAGTTCGAATAACAAGTTCTTTATCTGAGATTTTAATTGTCTAATATTAATTTTATCGAAAATTAGTTCCTCAGGTAAATCCTTTTCTACTGGGTAGGTGTGTGACATAAAGGAAACAAAATTTGAACATCTATGTATTTTATACTTAAAATAATATCACTGATGTCTATATAACAATTACTTGAATACGGAATGTTTCTTTTAAATACTGTTTGTCAGTTGAGAACGAAACTAGATAAAAAGGGTTCAAAAACAATTACAATTGGTTTAATATGTGAAGTTACAGCTAAGGGAATGTAGGGAGAAATAACCATGCTAATTATATTTCTAAAAACTTGAGTGTACCAAAGATTAAAATACTATTTAGATCAACTATATAATAGTTAACAAAGGAGTTTAATGTAATGTCGAAGGATAAAGGAAAAGAAAAAGATTTCAAAAAAATAGATTTGTTAATTGTTAAGACAAAATTGAGAGATTATATCAAATCTCTCGGAGATTACAATGTTTCTGAAGGTTTCTTTGAAGAATTTAACATTGTTGTAGCAGAACTTGCTAAGAAAGCAGCTCAGAGAGCAACGAAAAACAATAGAAAAACTGTCTCTGGTAAAGACGCTGAGTAAGTTTCTATTTTCATTTTTTTATTTTTTGGAGTCACGTTTTTATTGAAAAATTTTTTTTCTCAATTTTCTTCCCTTAAGATTTTTCTGTTCTCGTAACGTCCTCTGAAATTCTTTCTGTATTGTGTTTACCTTTAATTTCTTTTTGGATGTATATCAGCAAATTCTCTATTGAATTCATAACTATTGGAATATAGAAGTACATAATTTCTATTCCAAAGATTTAGAAGAATCTCAAGAATTTGAGCTTACCCAATAGTTTATGAACTAGCAAATAAATATAGGTTTAGTAAGTTTAAGCTAGTTAGTGATGGTTGTTTTAATTCTTTTCAAGATTTAGCAGCATCTGATTAATAGGTTTTAGATTTATTGGATGTCACTTCCTAAGAGTGAAAAATTAATGGAGGAAATGCTAAATGAAAGGCACAATCAAAAGAGTCATGTATGATAGAAATTTTGGTTTTATTGAAGCTGAAGACGAAGAGAAAGATATCTTTTTCCATCGTTCTGGTATAGGCGAAAGTTTCCATGAGTTAAGAGAAGGAGACTCTGTTGAATTCGAAATTGAACAAACTGATAGAGGAGCTCAAGCAGTTAATCTAAAGGTTATATAATAAGTAAAAGTATGATAATTTAAAAATATCTTACTTCCATCTATTTTTTTATTATTTATGATAATTATTATGAAACATATCTCTTAGTTTCTATTTGCTCCCCATTCCTTTTCCATCAAGTTTTAAGTAATAATTCGATTTTTTTAAAAATGATTCTACCCAACACTTTATCAATCCCTAATCAAAATACAATTAGATAAATTTAAGCTAGTTAGTGATGATTGTTTCAATTCTTTTCAAGATTTAGCGTCATCTGTTAATAGGTTTTAGATTTATGGGCTTTCACTGCCTAAAAGTGAAAAATTAATGGAGGAAAGCTAAATGAAAGGTAAAATTAAAAGAATCCTGCGTGATAAAAACTATGGGTTTATTGAAGCTGAAGAGGAAGAAAAAGACATCTTTTTCCATCGTTCTGCTGTTGGCGAAGGTTTCTTTGAGTTAAAAGAAGGAGACTCTGTTGAATTCGAGCTTGAAGAGACTGACAGAGGTATTCAAGCTGCCAATCTTAGAGTTATATAATTAAAATTAAAGAACAGAAATTTCCAAAAAATATCTTGTTTTTAAGCTGTTTTTTCTCATTTTTTACATTTCCCAAAGAATATACTTTTGATCTTCTAGTTGAAAAAGGAATATTTGTTTGAGGTTAAGTTTCTCTATCTCTTTCAACTCTTCTTCGGAAGGTCTCATTCCTAGAAGATACCAGCGCTTGTAGGGCCATTCTTCTTTAAACCAAATAGGTAACTCTTCCAACAATTTCTTGTATAAATCCTTCTGCCACCCAGTAGGTGTTATCCAAAAAGAAAATCCAGGATCTGTAACTTCTATTCCTAAATGCTCAAAAATTCTATCATTAAAAAAAGCAAATTTTAGGAACGGTACTAATGGTTTAATAAAAATACACCCATAACATGAAGTTTCATCTTTATCTAAAATAGTAAAAGCGAATTCTTCCTTTTTATTATGTGCTTCTTCATGCCTTGCTAGCTGTTTAAGATTTTCTTCTTTAGGAAAACCTTCTGGTCTAAAACCACTTTCAATAACAGCCTTATAATCTAGTTCGTTATCAGATACTCTTAGTTGTCTAATCTTGAAGTTCTCGAATAAAAGCTCTTTTGGGATTTCAAAATCCTTAGGAAAGAATAGAGACATAAGTATTCAATAAGAATAAATACTTATTACTATTGTTATGAAGTCGGAAATTTTGAGTTTAGAAAATCCTTTCTGAAAATATTTAACCTCCACCAACTGGTGGAAAAATAACTAATAAATCATTATTTTGAAGTTCATAATCTAATGTCTGATGTAATCTATTTACAAAAATTATTTTCGCATCTTCTTTAGGAATATGAAGCTGTTCTAGAACATTTTCAATAGTTTTTCCTTCAGAAACCTGAATAATCTCTTCTTCACCAAATTCGGTGTCAGGAAGATATTTACTTAATGTTGCATACAGTTTCACTCTAATTTGCAATCCTTCACCAGCTTACTAATGCTTTTATTCTATATTTGATAGTAATTTACCTCTTTTTCAGCTTTCTTAGTAATGAATCCATGTCCTTTCATATGCTGACCTCCACAAAGCAAATACATACCAGCTTCAAAAAGAGCAAGTCTAGCATTTTGAGGTATTTTCATACTATGATCTGTTATAGGATTAAAGTTTACAAAAACTTCTCCAATTTCATCAAAACTGAGATTCAATCTCTTAGTAACTAGGTCAGCTAGTGTTTCATCTTCCTTCCAATCAAGATATATAACAGAATCATCTGTTGGTCCTGTATGTTCAGCAAGTTTTCTGAGTCTTCCGTATAAATGAATCTCTATATTAGACATTATATACAACTTCAATTTTCTTTCTATCTCAAATAAAAAGTATCTTTTATCTATTAATTTTTTTTCATTTCACAAATACTTAAAGTATTAGATATTAAAGAAAAAGAGAAATGAAATTTAAAATCACTCGATTCTAAATCTCACCAAATACTTTGTCTAATTCTTCATCTGTTACGTCAAATGTTACATTATGAGGAGGTAATTGTTCTTCTCTAAAGAATTTGGGAAGTCTATCATCCTTATTTGTAAATCCAGCTCTTTTATTGAAGTCTTTTTCTGTTTTGAGTATTTTTGTTCCTACTTCAATAATATCATCACTATCTTTGCCTAAGAATCCTGCTACAGTCTCTTCTAATCCTTGCATACCTTCTTCTATATCTAGAATGGCAAATGCAATGAATAAACAATAACCAGATTGGTCTATGTAAGCTGTTGTGGCTTGATAAGCTCTACTAAGAGCAGCTTTTTCAAGACCTCTAGGATCTGCTCCTCCACCACTTCCTAAAACTTCAGGAGCTATAGTATAACCAGATGTGTGATCAGCACCCATAGGTGTAGTAGCATATGTTACTCCAATACCTCTAATAGGTCTTGGATCATAAGCAGGGAATGATTGTCCTTTCACTTGAGCAACCCGATCTACTCCCCATTTGTCACCGGCATTTTTTGCACCTTGCATGAAGATTTTTCCTTCCTTATCATCTGGATCGTAGCACTTTTTCATAAATTCAATTGCAGCTTTACCATCTCCCCAAGGAATTTTTCCTGCTTCCATTGCAACTGCGATGGTGTTACCAGCTTCAATTGTGTCTAAACCCAAGTCATTACATAATCTGTTCAGCATTGCGACTTGGTCAAGATTACCAATTAAGCAATTTGTTCCTAATGCCCAAGCGCTTTCGTATTCAAGTGGAGCTACAATTGCCTTTCCTGTATTTCTATCAGGTACAACATTACTACACTGTATTATACAACCTGGATGACATGGATGCCCATATTTACCTTCGGCTTTATCACCAAATTTAGCGTTAGTTTCATCAACAAGAGCATGAACAGCTTCACCAGATATATTTTTAGCATCTTCAAAATATCCTCTTCTGAAATTCTGTGTAGGTAATGCACCAGCTTCATTGACTATGTTTTGGAGAACATTAGTACCATAATTCTTTAAGGCACCTTTATCAGTACCTGCTTTTCCTCCAGTAATAGCATGTTCTCTGAGAGCAGAAATCATCTTCTTACGTCCTGTTGCAAACATTTCTTCATTGGTAGGTTTTGGATTCTCTCCGCCTTTTTCATCAGTAATTATAGCTATAATTCGTTTTGAACCAAGAACAGCACCTAAACCACCTCGACCTGCATATCTACCAGGATCAGTGTTTTCGATATTATTACCAAAAATGCCAGCATTTGCAAGTAATCTTTGTCCAGCAATACCAGCTCCACAAATTCCAGCTTTAGGATATTTATCACCTATTTTTGTAATAAGATCATATAATCCCATCTCAGCATAATCATTTGCTTTGATGAACTCAACTTTGTCTTTAGATATAAAGATGTTATACCAATCCTTATGTTTGGGATATCCTTCGATAATAACAGCTCTTATTCCTAACCTTGCTAATCTAGTTCCTGTTAAGCCACCTGCATTTGCTTCTTTTATTCCGCCTGTTAAAGGACTTTTACCTCCAACAGACATCCTTCCTGAAGTTGGTGCAGAGGTACCAGCTAGAATGCCTGGTGCAATAACAATCTTATTCTCTGGACCGAGAGGATCAGCTTTTGCATTTACTTCATCTGCTACAATAGCACTAGTTAAACCTCTCCCTCCAAGATCTGCATACTTCGATGGTATGTCTTCAAACTTGTATTTCAAATCAGTAACATTTATTCTTAAAAATTGTTTTTTCAATTGTTTTACACCACTCACTTTTTCTTTTGTAATTATTTAAATATTATGTATAAAAGGCTTTAAAACTAAATTTTAAGCTTTTAATCAGTTTTTTAGTATATTTTTATAACAACATATTATAGTGTGATTTTTATATTACGACATCGTCAAAATTCGGAACTCTGCTGTTATTTAAAAATTCTGCAAAATGTTTAATAAAAACTAAACTAAATGACCATGATTCTCATGAAATTAAGAGAACGTATGCAGGGAAAATTTAGTAAATTTCTAGGTTTTAAATCAATTTACATCCTTCTTTTCATTGTACTAACATATCTGTTAGTGATAATTTTCGTCGTTGTACCTACCCAAGGAGGAACAACATTTTCTTCCGAATTAATTCCAACAAATGGTACAGCGTATGAAGAAATTCTTCCTTTACAAGAATTTTTAGGAAAGCAAGGAAGGTCGGTTATTATAGCTACAGTAATGCTTTCTCATGTACTTTTTGCAAATCTCCATTTAGGAGGTTCATGGGTTGCTTCAGCTACTGAAAGTCTATATATCAAAACTAAAAAAGAGAGATATAATCGATTAGCCAAATCTATAACATTATTCAACGTTATGCTTTTTAGTGCAGGTGCAACATTTGCTATCGCAGGTGTTTTGGCATTTGTTTCCCTTTATCCAACTTTCGCATCAAATCTCTTTCACATCTATTGGTGGCCTTTACTAGCAGAAGCTATTGCTTTTGCTTTGGAAATACTCTTTCTATATACGTATTGGTTTACTTGGGGAAAAATCAAGAATGGTTGGCACCAATTTCTTGGATATTCTTATGCAGTCGCTGTTTTCATTCAAACATTGTTAATCAACATGGTAGCTAGTGGAATGCTTACACCTGGAGCAGAGGCAATAACTTGGGGAAGTGCAGGAGCTTTAACTATGCCATTTAGTGAATTCATGTCTTGGTGGTTCAATGCTACTACTTGGAGACTCCAATTCCATCGTATCTTTGCTGCTATTTCCTATACTGGATTTTTGGTAGCGATGTTAGCGATGTTTCATTTTCAAGATAGAAAAGAAGAATCAGCGAGAAAATATTGGGATTGGGTAGGATCATATGGTGTCTCTTGGGGATTAGTGGGACTAATTATGCAACCCATTTTTGGCTTGATATATATGTTAGCAATCTTTGACGCAGAAGAAAATGCATTTTTAATGATAATGCACGGACCTCGGGCGTGGGAGATGTTGTTGATGGTAACGTTGTTGTCTACGTTGTTCCTAGTATTAATCCTGTATTTCATAAATCGGAGAGAAAGAATTTTATCTCAACATGAAAACCAATTTCTTTCGAAACTCTTCAAAGGATTCTTGGTGGTGGCAGCTATCTGTGCAGTAATCTTAGTTCAACCAGCATGGTTTGGAGCTAATTCTATTGATGATCCGGGAGCAATAGAGAATCCGTTGGGAATAATGGATCTTAAGTATCCGGCATTATTGATATTGGTACTGATAGGTATGGCACTATTAATGCTTGACTGGATAATGCTCTCTGATATGAAAGAATCAGAATGGGGAGAATTATCTGTTACTTCAAGAGTTTGTTTAACTATCACAGGATTACTAGGAATGTTCATTGTAGTTGTGATGGGATTTGTTAGAGAATCAGCTAGATCACCATGGGTTATTTACAATATCATCCCAATACCAGAGAGTATGACGCATCCAACACCAGTTTCTCTAGGAAGAATTATGGGAGTGTGGTTGATTATTACCTTGATAATTCTAGCTATATTCTGGTTTACCTCGAAAGTTACAGCTCATCATCCAGAAAAAGCAGAAACCATTTAAATAAACTAAGAAATAAAAAGATGAGATAAATGCAACTTAGCTATACGATGAAAATAGATAATAAAATCCTTGAAGTGAAATTCAAGGAAGGGGTAGGAAGAGAATATGAAATTCTTCCGCTTCCCACTCTTTTTCTACAATGGCAATCTGAATCAAGAAAAAGCTTATTCGATATGATTAAAGAAAAAGGATCACAATCAATTAAAATGCAACCAGCACATTTACCTGTTTTAGCTACAGAAGGAGAAGGAGAATTTTCTATAAATCTTGCAAATAAGGGACTGGGAATGCTTCCAAAAGTATCAACACTTGAAGATTATATTAACAAATTTGAAGTTATACTAGCTGAAACAAAAGATAAAGAATGGAAAGAGAGTATTTTTCAAAGGATGAAAATTGTTGGAGAGTTTTACTTTAATCCAGAAAATTTTGATCCATTCCTTTTAGGAGGTTTGGAAATATTTGAAGGTAAATCATTTCAAAATATTTTAAAAAATCCTAGAGCAGCTTTACTCTTTACTGGAGAAGCACCTAAGTTTCCAAGTTATCAATTTAATGGTTTTCTGAAGATTATTGAAAAAACAGACCCTTACTTTAGATTCTTATTAGTTGCAAGGCAACTTTTTGCTCGTGATCCTTTTCACGTCCTACAAGCAGATTATCCTTATGGTTATCTTTTTTATACAACAGAAATTAAAGACAAAACACCATTTTCTAGGAAGAAATAGAATGTATAACAGAATACTGGTAGCTTTAGATGGTTCATTATACTCTGATTATGCAATTGATGCAAGTTTAGGTATAGGTAAACTACAGAACAAAATTCAAATAATTGGATGTCATGTTTATGCTTCTGAATTACATAGATATCGATTTACAGAGATGGAAGATGGCCTTCCAGAGAGATATCAAGAAGAACAAAAGTTAGAATATTTGAGAGATACACATGAAGATTTGATTACAGACGGAATGAAACTTATTTCTGATGCATATTTAGCTCCTTTAACTAAAAAAGCTGAAAAAGAAGGGATGAAAATTTCTGGAGTCACTCCAGAAGGTAAACATTATGTTAAGTTTTTAGAAGTGGCAAAGAATCAAAAACCAGATTTAATTGTTTTAGGAGCTTGGGGCCATGGCAAAGATGATGAAGTTTCTCTAGGTAGTTTTGCACAACGTGTAACGATACATACTAAAGAAAGTGATTTACTTATCATAAAAAAACCTTTCATTTTCAAGAGCAGACCTATTGTTGTTTGTATAGATGGAAGTACATATAGCTATAACGCACTTGAAAAAGCACTTCAAATCAGTAAGCTGTTTGATACTAAAGTTCATCTTGTTGCTGTATACGATCCTTTCTTTCATCTGACAGTTTTCAAGAAAATTGCAGATGTTCTTCCAGAAAAAGACCAAGAACGGTTTAATTTCACTGCCCAAGAGATATTACATGACGAAATTATTGACAAAGGGCTTGAAAAAATCTATGAGGATTATTTGAAAAGAGGGAAACTGTATGCTCAATCCAAAGATGTTGAAGTAAATACAAAAGTATTAATTGGGAAAGCAATATCTAAAATTCATCAATATGCTTCTTTGAATAATGCTAGTTTATTAGTTATAGGTAGGTGGGGTACTCATAAAGATTCTATTTCTCATATTGGATCAAATACATTAAATCTTCTTCATAAAAGTTTTACAAATATCCTAATAGTATCTTCAGAGGATAAGGACCTTAAAATACCAGAATTAGTTCAAGAAGAACAGGAAGAGTTAGAATGGACACCTGAAGCTTTGAAGAAACTAGAAAGGATACCAAAATTTGTGCATAAGATGGTAATAACTACTGTCGAGAATAAAGCAAGAGAAAAAGGCTTGAAGAAAGTTACAGTTGAATTAATAGAAGAAGTAACTCCTAAAGGAATGTAGTTAAGAAAACTAACACTTGATTCTTTTATTTATTAATCTTTGATTTTTTTTGTTCAATATTAGTTCTTATATTGAGAATTTGGAAAGAATTAATAGAGTAACTCATGTTGGCTACAAAAAAATCACTATTTTTACTTTTACCACCAACAATGAGATTTATTACAGAACTAAGTACATGGTTATGGTTACTATTAGCAGCTATCTACGTTTGTTATGGTTTTGGTATACTACTTCCAATCAGTTTGTTTTCTCTTGGATTTCTGAATTTTCCAGGTGATAAACGATCTATTGAATCAAAAAATTTAGGATTTTCAGTACCTGGTTGGACAAGAATAAGTGTCGAAATTCTGTCAGCAACAATGGGATTATTTGGAGCATATTATTTTGGAGGGTATATCTATGTTAGCCTAGCAGTTTTCTTACCTCAATTAGCAGTTACTCTGATAACTTTCAGTCTAGATTTTAAAAGATGGATGTGGATGTTAGGGAAGAGAAAACAAGCTCCAGAATATGTCACCGTAGTGCATAAAAGTTAAGAGTAGTAACTTAAAATCGTCTGTCACAAATGTTTTTTAAGTATCCCTCATCAATCTATGTACATGTTAGAAGAAATACAATTCTCTCTGAAAAATAGTTTAAAAGGAGCTTTATCACACATTAATCCTGCCAAAGCTATTTCAGAATTAGAAATTGATATTGCTAGAATTCACATTTCAGAAGATTCTCACTCTATTTGGCAGCTTTTATTTCACACAGTTTTTTGGCAAGATATTTTTATTGAAAATATTAAAGGTAATGATCCAAAATGGGATGATGAAGGGAGTTGGCCCACAGAGGAGTATATGAAAAAGGATGAGAATTTTGAAAAACTTAAAAAACGATTCGTAGATGGTTTAGAAGCACTTGAAGAACTATTGGAAAGACATGATTTACAAGAAAAACTACCAAACAATCGTAATGTGCCTAGAATCCAATTGTTCACCGTAGCGATGACTCATAATTCTTATCATGTTGGACAGATAATGTTTTTGAAGAAAATCTTAAAAGAACAATAATCTAATCGAAGAATCTATACTTATTTTTTATTCTGATAATATAGTTTAAATACAAGATATGGTATAGTCTGATTTACTAAATTAGGTGTAAGAAATGCCAAAGAAAGTAGTTGAAGAGCCTAAAGAGCTTCTAATAGTAAAAACAAAATTAAGGGATTATATCAAAACACTTGGAGACTATAATGTTTCTGAAGGATTCTATGAAGAGTTCAATATAAGGGTAGCAGAAATTGCAAGAAGATGCGCAAAAAGAGCTTCCAATAATGGCAGAAAAACAGTTTCAGCAAAGGATGTTTAATCCTTTAGGGATTGTTTTTCCATTTTTTTATATTATTTTCAAACAGATTTCCCTATTTTCTCTGTGAATTCTAAAGATGGTTGTTCTGTATCTGGATGTATATAATTATTCCAATATAATTCATCACAGAATTTAGCGTGATGAAGCGTTTGTGTTCTTCGCATATGTATAATTCTTCCCTCATTAAATTCAGGATTATCAGCCATATAACAAGTAGCTAGATAAGCTATATCTGGATCATTAAACTCCTTCAGAACCTCTGGTGTTAAACATTTATCAAATCTGTATATTATCTTATAATCATCAAAAATACAAAACGAGAAATCTACTAGACCAATATTACACCAAGCTTCAATTGAACTTTTATTGGAATCTAAAATAGTAACAGTTTTGGGATCTTCTGGTCTTTCTTCTTTCTCGTTTCTTCTTCTTTCTTTTATCATCAGAGGAACTATTTGTTTGTAAATTTTAGTTCCCTCCTGTTTTCCATAAATATCTGCTAGTGTTCTAACTAAGTAATAAGAAACAGTTTCTCCAGCTTTAACACGATCATAAAAAGATAATTCAATTTCTCCATTTTCAGATTTATAATCTGTCGGAAGATTAATGGTTTTACAGATGTATTGAAAAACTGATTCTTCAAGATCAGGAAAATTGGGCAATAAATCTAAATCTTCGCGAATTTCCTTCCAATCGAAGGCTTTCTTATCAAATCTATAGTCACCAATATCTCCATCAAATTTATTTTTCAAATCAAACACATATCGATTCAAGTCTTCTGGCACAATTTCTTTGAAGTATTTAAGAACTGAATCAACTCGTGCAAATCTTGCTCTCATATTGTTGATAGGACTTGCATTTCCTTTTTTCTCTAAACTAAAACAGTTATAATTTTCTATTTTCATCTTACATCTCCTTTCTAGATTCGTAATCTCTTGAATTAATTTGAAATAACATCACTCGTATAATCTGTTCAAAATGGTTTTATCTTTATTGTCAACTAAAATATTAAAACACTTATTAATATTCTTTGAAACAATCTTAAATTACTCAAATATGTAATAAACAAAGAAGATCAACCTCATTCGCAATGAAACCTCAGTTTAGAAATCAATCTTCAAGTCATTATTAATATAATATGCACGTTTAAATAAACATACCTTCAAAATTGCTTCTGGTTCATGAAAGATCTTCTCAAGAGTTGAAGTATTGTATTCCACCCTTGATTTTGTACAATAATTCATATGAAATTGCAATTTAAAACATTAATAAGATTTTATTACAAAATGTAATTCAAGTTAGAGAAGTTATCATTCCCACACTACAGGATAGAATTCAGGTGTGATACAATAGTTATCATCAAATGGTGAACTACAAAATTCATAATCGAACTCTTTTAAAAATTCATCAATATTCTTTGCGCTGTGAAATGTTTCATTAGTTAAAGCATAAGGATCTTCTTCAACACCATAGACTTCTATTTCAATTATTCCTATAACTTCATTGATTGTAACGAAGCATTTTGATTGCTTTATCTCTGCTTTTCCATAAATAACTTTTGTTTCTTCTTGTTCCAAATAAATATCTAAGTCTACTTCTTCAAAATTCACTTTAAGTGATTTGAGAATCTTCTTCAGCTGCTCTTTATTTGTGAATTTTAGAACAGCTATAAATCTATCAGATGCAAAATCATCTGGATAAGGATGAGCTTGGCAGAATCTAAAAATCTCTAATGAATGGCACCAATTTAAGAACCTTTCTTCCCCATATTTAGAGCATAAAATGCTAAGTCTGATATTGATATTCATACTTTATAGAATTGTAAAACATGTTCAAATCTGTTTCTATCAGTTAATCTGAATATGTTGTATTTATAAAAATGCTAAAAGATGATAGATATAACAGAAATAATACTAAATTGTATCTCCTTTACTAATAAGTAATCATAAGCAGTTTTATAATAGGGTTCTTCCTGATAATGCAAAGAAGAGATAATTTAACAACAATAAGGATAATTTTCCTATTTTTAATTATATAGTTTTTTAAAGTAGTAAAGCTAAAATAACTAGATGAAGTTTTATTGTAAGAGATGCGACACAAAATTTGATGGTGAATATGAAACTTTGTTTGAACACCTGAAATGTCCGAAGTGCAAGTATAAAGACATTGTTTTAAATTTCATAATTCAAGGAGTACATCCACCTGAAGAAGGATTAGGCTTATCTTACTTAGAATTTGAAGATGTTCTTGAAGAAGGAAAAATAAGCTATTTAAAACAATTCTTTGAAGATGAATTTAATCTTATATACACAAGGAAAGATGGTGAGTATTCCTTAAAGGATAGCGCTGGAAAAGATGCTGATTTAGAAAAAATTTACAAGAAAACACAACAAGATGGTAAGCTTCAAAGGTTGATATACAATATCTTCTATGTATTACTGCAAGGTTTTTAAAAAGAGATAATCATCACGTTTCACTGCGTTTGGAACAAATAGTTTATTAGTGAGTATTTTTGGTAATAGAGTAATTAAAAGGTGTTTGTTAGATTTTGAAGTAGTCATTTAAAAGATTAGTTAATTTCTGATTAGCAGTTTTTAATTTCACAGAAGTTTAAAAAGCTTCTATATAACTAATTAAGGAGGAATCCTTGTGAAAGGTAATATTAAGAGAATATGGTATGACCGCAATTACGGTTTTATCAATGTCGAAGGAGACGAAAAGGACATCTTCTTCCATAGATCTGGAGTTGAAGGAGAATTTTATGATCTTAGAGAAGGTACTGAAGTTGAATTTGAGATTGAAGAAACTGATAGAGGTTCACAAGCAACCAATGTATCTGCAGTATAAGCAATTCAATAAGCTTATCAGAAATTAAAAAAGTCAAAGAATACAGTCTTAGAAAACTAAGTCATTCTTTGCACACTCATTTATTTTACATTATATAGATTTAGTATTAGGTAAGCATTCATATCAATTGGAGTTGGATATAAAAATCCACTTCTTTCTTATCTTTATTAACACCACTAATATAGAATGTTTCATAATTACGAATTCCTTGTTCTCCCAAGGTTAGATGTAGCTTCACTTCCTCTGGATCTTTCATATCCATTCTCCAGAATGATGGTAGAAAGTCTAAATCATAGGTATATCCTTTATTTCGTATTATTGATAGAATATTTTCCACAGTTGTTGTTCTGGGTAACTTCAGCTTTTCTATTACAGCTGCATTTTCACCACAAAGAGTACATTTCTTATTAGGAGGTTTCTCAAAGTAGAAGAATTTTCCAATTAATCCATTATAAATGGCGTATTCGAGATTTATAGAACCAAGTTCGATGCCTTTCAAGTGGTGAAGTATTTTCAAAGCTTCTTGTGATTGAAGAGAAGCAATTACCGCATTGATTGTAATAATCGTAGGATCATGTTGATCAACCATCTTTACCGCTTCATCAATAGAAAATAAGCTTTCTTGTGGAAAATATTCTTTTGCTAAATTGTTTGCATATTCAAGTACAATATCCATCTCTTCCTTTACTGAAGTATCAGGAGGTCTATTATGCTTTGATTCAAAGAACAGTTGTCCTTTGAGTAAGCAATGAGATCTTTTTCTTGGAATCCCCACCAAAGTACATGCTGCTAAGGTCTCTCTTTCTCTTTCCGGTTGTGGATCACATTGTAAACAAGCATTTTTACCTGGAAAATACGTATAAACATGTCCGTAGTAAGTCACTGTTCCACCATCTATCAAAGGTTTCTTATATTGAACAGCTCTTCTATTGAGTTCACCTCTTGCAGCAACTGAGTCTAAACCAGATATAAGAAGGTCAGCTGAAACATAGATTTCAGGATCGATATCTTCAAGGTTCGAATGATGCCAGATATATCTACTATAAGGATTAATTTGTTTTAGAGTTCTTGCTGCTACCTTGGATTTCGGTTCACCTTCGTTTGCATCTGAAAAAAGAATCTGCCGATTCAAATTTGAGTATTCGATAATATCTAAATCTATCAGATGTAAGGTTCCAACTCCAGCCATAGCTAGATTTTTAGCAACTTCTGTTCCTAATCCTCCTATTCCTACAACAACTACAGTAGATTCTTTCAGAGCTTTCTGATTCCATCCAGGTAACCTTAATTGTCTATCTAACCTCGTTCTTTCTTCTTTTGAAAAAGCTTCGTTAAAAAAATTAGACTCAGTATCAGTTTTTTTACTCATTATATGCATCTCTCAATATTTAGTATATTAAATTTATTAAAAAAAATGAAAAGAAAAGAGAAACTATCATCATTTTCTAGAGAAATAGTTTTTCTTATCCAGCTGTAGAGACAGGGATAAGTAAGATTGTATCTCCATCTTCAACACCATAATCTTCTAAAGTATCATCGGGATCACAGGTTCTTCCTGCATGTGATAAGTGAAACTCATCTGGAGGTAAACCAAATATTTGGCTAACAGTGTATTTGATATCACCGATTGGTGCATCTGTAGCTACAACGAGTTTTTCTTGTTTTGGACTTGGTCCAATTGTGCTTTGGAAATAAACGCTTATTTTCTTACTTGCAGGAGTTTTGGATTTTGCAGGTGTTTTAGAGATAATCTCTTCTTCTTCAAATTCTTCTTCTTCATCATCAAAGGATAATTCTTCAAATTCATCGCTCATATTAATCAATCCTGTTTTAATACAACTAACTTATATTACATCGGAATATTAAAAAATTATCTATTTCAGTATAAAAAACATTATTATTTAGGAAAATAAATAGAAACTCAGTTCAAAACTATCTAAAATCTCGATAACTTCAAAATAATTAGCAGAATTGAATGAGAAAATAAAAAAAAATGGTATAAAATCAGTAGACTTTCTCAATCCAATTGAAAGGCAAACTAAAGGTGACTTACATATGAGCAAGAAAATTAAGAAAAAGAAACCTTCTTCAAAGAGACCAAAACATAAACATCCAATTGATTCAAAGATTCCTAAACAAAAGACACCTTCCTCTAAAATCCCTAAACAACATATTAGTGAAGAAATTAATTTACCTCCTAAAAAAGAAAAAATACACAATAAGACTCCAGCTCCTAGTAAGTCTAAACTAAAACAAAACAGAAGAACAAACAAGAGAATTTTTGAGGAACAGATTCAATCTAAAAAACCAAGCTCAGAAAGATTCACTGAAACTAAAAGAAGCAGTAAAAGCATTCCTAAATCAAAAATACCAAAATCAAAAATTCCAAAGCAGAATCAATTCGAGAAAACTAAAGAAAAAAACATAATTCCTGATGATGAAGAATCTAGGAAAAAGGAGAAAAAAGAGTCTGCACCACCTAGAAAAGAGGAATTTAGAGAGATTGAGATCTTAGATTCGAAAGCTGTGGAGAAGGAGGAAAGAGAGAAGAAAGAAGAGATTCCTCCGACCAGTAACAAAGATCAATTTTCAGAAACTGAGAAACAAGAATCAAGAACTATCCCCAAAGAAGAGAATATAAAAGAGAAAAGAGAGAGAGAAGCTCCTGCTACAAAAGAGATAACTGAAATAATTGAGGAAAAGAAACCAAAACAAAAAACTCCAAGTCAAAAACTTCCTACACAAAAAAAGCCAAAACAAAAAAGACCGAAATAATTTTCTTTTAATTTAATTTAAACAAATAATGTTAGAAGTCCAGTATAGAAATAAACTATTCCAAAAACCATGAGAAATAGATTTTCCAGATAGAAGAAGGATAACAGTATATAAGTCGCTGGAATAATTAACATCAACAAAAATCCAAATAGTTTTGGAGGGATTCCTTTTTCGCTAGTACCTTTCAATCTTATGAAAGGATAGCGTATAAATGTTCTGAGTAAAAGGAAATTAGCAATGATGTAAAATGGAAGAAGAATAAAATCAATTACATTAATGTAAAAACTATAGCTTGTACTACCAATGTCAAAAATACTCTGAGTAACTATTGGAATTGGATCATTATAGATTCCTAATAGAATTTGTATCAGAACGAGTGTAACAGGAACTAGAGGTATAATAAATACGAAAAAGATTTCATTAAAAGTCGCACTATGCCTAAGATAGTAGATACTACGTATCACAATGATGAGTGATAAAAGAGCGAAAATTGCTATGAAAATGAAAACCTTTCCCCTATCATTATCATTCTGGATAAAGAAGTAAATAGCTACACCAAACAATGGTAGTGAAAGAAAAAACGCAGTAGAGAGCTGTGTTATTGTCCTCATCGTTAAACCTTCTTCTTTTAATGTTCATATACACTTATTTTTTAAATTATTGGCATTTGTAACTTTTATATCTTTTCAATCACTTTTTCGATATAAACTTTTACAGATATTCTATATTTAGGATTGTTTACATATTTAGTTGAGATAGGTTGGTTGCATCTTGCACATAATCTTGATTTATTGAACCAGTTTAAGAATTCGTCTTCGTGAGCTGGATATTTACAATGTGGACACAGAATAATTCTTCTTGTATCTTTTTTATCAAAATCCATGTAGCAAATTATACATTTCATCTCCTCTTTCTTTGGTGTACCAATTGGAAAGATACTTTTAGAGACTGGTGTTGTAGTTTTAGTTGTTTTAACGGTTTTTCTTGACGCTGTTGTAGCATCAATTCCGCGATCGATTCTTGCTGAACTACTTCTTCTAGATGAAGAAGTTGCACTAGTGGAACGAGCTGAAACTGATCTTTGACCACTTCTAGAAGCTACAGGAACTTGACCACTTCTCTGAGATGCACTTGTAGATCTTGTACTAGAAGCTCTTGTTGCAGTTCTTGCACTCACTCTCACTTCTTTTCGGGATTTGTTAATTGCTACTACAATGAAGTACCTAAAAATGTAGACAAAATAAAGAATAACAAAAATGAAACAAACAAAATCAATTTGCCAATTAATGAAAAATCCGATTAAGAAGGTAATAATGAATACAGAATGAAATAAGAAAGGAAATTTCCTTCCTCTTTTGATTTTTCTATTAATGGCCATTGCAGGCCATCTATTTGAATAATATTTGCTAAAGAGCAGAGAGAGAATTATAACTGGAATTATTAACGAAATTGAGATTAAATTTAAGAAGAAAACATCAGTTGAATTAACACTTATAACATAGATATCTACTGTCAAAGCTATAGGAGATATATAATTTCCCATTAACAGAACTACATAAGGGAGTAAGAGAAATTGGGTACTAGCTAAGACAGAATTATGTTTTTTATAGTGATGTCTTTCAAGTAGGAATTTTAAAGCAACAACTAGGTACAGAGTAATGAAAAAAACCATTAGAGCAGTTGGCAAATTACCATTTATTGCTAAAAAAAGTACACCTATTGTTACTCCGATGATAGTGATTGCTAAATAGGTTTTCCAGTTATTTAATTCCAATTCTCTACAATCCAATAAATTATTCTTCTATATTTAGTTGATTCTTCATAAACATGTTAATTGATTCAAAACATGCTTCACTACTCATTCCTTGTATTTCAGTAGATAATTCGTAATAATTTTGTTTATCTTTATGAATTCTAAACACACCTATTCCATAATTGTTAGGTGCTATCATTAGAGGATCTATAACTAAAGCAATCGATTTATTCCAAAAAGTCTGGTATCGACGGTGTGTTCTGAGATCATCTCCACTAAGAAAAGGAGTGTAACTTGGGTGAGAATGAGCCCAACCGATGATGAAATGCTCGCTGTTTTTTTTCTCAAAGATCTCCGAAAATATTTTTTGATCAACAATTTCTACACTGACAGCATCACCTTGATCGACTGGCCAATAATCTTCAACAAATATCTGCTCTAAAGGTGTTTCTTCATTTCTAATTTTTCCTGTAAGAAGTCCAATTACTTCTACCCAGTCACTTTTCGGGATAGATGGATTAGCATAAGTTAATGAATGCTTTGCTAGTTTGAGGTATGCTTTTGGATTAATAACAATCTCAGGTTTTGGTTCTATTCGGAGATCTTCTTCAGTGATTGTTTCTGCACTTATTTCTTCTTCTCTTTCAGTATCTTTAACGACTTTTTCAATTTTGTAAAATTCCAGCGCTTTTTCCAATGCTTCTATCTTCTTTAATAGAAACTTATATTCTTCTGGAAGCTCATTTTCATCATTTGACATCTTTTAAACTCCATAAATTAAAATACTTAATTGATTTTCACCAAAATGAATTTGCAAATTTCTTATTAACAGCTCTTGCTTTCTTTATGAATTTGGTCCTATCATTCAGAAATTCAATTGCTGCTTTTTTATTGAAAACATCTTTAGGATTAACATATGCTCCATCGATGTTGAACATAGCTAAGATAGAATAAATAACCGAGGTAATATTTTTGGATGGAGACCAACCATCATGTTTACCAATCAATTCATTATCTACTAATGCCAAGCAGATATTTCGTTTACCAGGATATTCCTTTGGATCTGGCCAAAAGTTAGGATGGAAAATTGGTGTATGTAATCTTACAAATGGAGGTTTGTAGGGATAATTTGATCCGAAGAATATTTCCAATTTATATTTTCCTCCTTCATATGGTGTGCCTTTTGGTCCGATGAAACCAACAGCTAAATGATCCATAGATTTCTTCTTTCCAGGAAATGCTTTAACTTGGGCAATAACCCCTTCTTTGTGCAATTTTCTGAGGGCATCGTAATCCTTTATTATTCTTTGTTTACGCATTTTCATCACTATTTATTTTACAACGATGGATTCGATTTGAACCTTAAATCAACAGTTATTTAGTCCAAGAATCATTATATTAACTTTGTTTTAAAGGATTATAGAACGAATTATTGTTCGTATAAAAATAAAAAAGAGTTGTATTTTACTTAAAACCTAATTCTGGAATTTGTTTGGAAAATCTAGCTGTAATTTTGAATCAACAGATTTCAAATCACTTTCTATTTTTTCAATCTCAGGCCTTTTTTTCTCAAGTTTTTTCTTTATATCTTGAATTTTTTTCTTTGCCTCAAGAATATCTTGTTCTTTTTCCTTTATAGTTTTTTCTTGTTTAAGAGCCTTATCCAATTTTCCTTCTTCTTTGAGTTTTGATTGTTTAACCATATGATCTTGTTTGTCTTTATTTACTAAAGCCTGTTTTTTCTGATAAGAAGCTTTTTTAGCTTCAAGTTCATCAATATCTTCCTTCAAATTGTAAAATTGTTCTGCTAGCTCGTATTTTTTAGCTAGTAATTTGTAAAATTTTATTTCTCTTTCGCTCATACTTAAAAATAGTCGTTGATATATATATATGTACGCTTAAGTAAAAAATTTAAAAAACAAGATACTATACTTGATATATGAAATTTAGAAAGAAATACATTGTTTATATAATATTAGCTGCAATTTTCATAACTATAGTAGTATTGGCTTTTTACAGCTATTTTGTAGAAGGTAATTTCATATCTAATGCTTATAATACTTGGTATTTGAAAAAAAATCCAACATCAACAATAGAGAATCCATACACAGAAGTTCTTATGAATCAGTACATACTTCCATTTATTCTTTATTCTTTCGTCGCAATTGTATTAATTATCCTTTGGAGGTTACTCATTCGAGCAATTAAAGAGAGAGTAACACCTACTATAACAAACACTCTAAGAATTCTTGGAAATATAATTATTATTCCATTTTGTATTATAGCCTATCTCAATAGTTTCGAAGCTTTCAAAGGTACACTTATTGGTATAGCGGCTTTACTAGGTACTGCGATAGGTTTTGCATCTACGACTACTATTGGTAATTTATTAGCAGGACTTTACTTGATTGTCAGTAGACCATTTACAATAGGGGACTATATTATTATAGCTGATATGGATACAGAAGGAGTAGTAATTGAAGTGACTGTAAATTATACTAAAGTAGATCAATCTGATGGGACCACAGCAATTTTACCGAATAATGGTTTGCTTAATAAATGGATAATTAATACTAAGAGATTCATACCTGATGAAGATACAAAAGGTTTACAATTAAAATTTCGAAAAAAAGGAACAACATTTTATACCTATCCTCTTAAATGGGCAAGTGATTCTGAAGAAAATCATGAAACATGTGTAGAAGCTATAGAAAAAACTTCAGAGAAATTCAGAGATGTTTTGGAAGAAGATGTAACATGGTTCATCTTGAAGAGAGATAAATTCCATCGAACTTATCAAATGAATCTTACAGTTCAGGATGCGCATTCTTTGATAAATTTAACAGGAGAATACATGAGCACACTTGAGGAAGAATATGGAAAGATTAGGAAAAAATATTACTGACTTAAGAAACTGATAAATATCTGAAATTGTTTATTAATGTAAACCGATGAAAATAAATCTAGATGAAGACACAGAATGGGGATATTCCATAGATCCCAGAAATTTCATACAAATGAAAATTGAAAAGGAAATTCCTGAGGGATTTTTCTTTGTTATCAAAAAACGGGAATATATTGAAGAAATCGAAAGAACTGTGATCAGAAACGTTTACGGCAGGATCAAAACTGGTCAAGTACAGAAATATGATAAAAAACAGTTGTCAGAAATGCTTTCATCTACCTTAGCTAGATATATAATGAAAAATAAGATTTTACCTAAACATGTAAAAATTAATGGTGATCTCAAATACACCAAACCTGCAAATCTAATATTTTTTGTTGGGAATTTTGATATTTTTCATTTGAAAATCGATTCAAATGATTTAGATGGAAATAATCCAAAAGAAATTCTAGAAAAAATAATTCAAAAATCAACCAAAAATCTATTTATGAAAGTAAGAGAAAACAAATGGAAACTAGAGTATGCTAAAAGTGGAGTTTCAAAATGCAATAAATGTAAAAATTACATTGAGAGAGATTCTTTGAGGTTAGGTGAACCATCATATTATCAAGAAAATCTTTCTTTTCGTTGGTATCATGAAAATTGTGTCAACTGGAGTAAATTCAATCCAGATATGCTTGTAGGTTTGAACGAAATAAAGCAACAGGATAGAAAAAGAATAGAAAGTAAGATTAGCATTTAGTATTTAAAGCTGGAAAAGAAAATCTTTTTGGATAAAATATATAATTGATAGGAGATATGTGTGAATAATGTTTTCAAACAAAAGAAAGAATCAAAGCAAAGTAGGTTCACCCCCAGGAACTGTAAGCTATACTGGCGAGAAAAATGAAGAACCAATTGAAATGGTACTCATAGAATACAATGAACCAGAATATAAAAAGTACGAATTGACTTCAATTGAAGAATTTATTAAAAAAAGAGATTTAAAAAAGAATAACTGGCTAATTATTTATGGAATCCATAATGAAGAGAATATAGAAACTCTTGGAAAAAATCTCAACATTCACCCTCTTATAATGGAAGATATCGTTAATATATATGAAAGAGTCAAGGTTGAATTTTATGAAGATTATGTATTTGCGATTTTAAAGGAATTCAAGTTGGAGGTTGATGAGATATTGATAAGTAATCACATCTGTTTATTATATTATCAAGGATTAGTCATCACTTTTGTAGATAAAAAAACTGATTTATTTAATCCAATTATAGAAAGAATTAGAGGTAAAAGAGGTAGAATAAGAAGATCTGGTGTTGATTTTTTGTTTTATACAATAATCGATACAATTGTAGATAATTATTTTATTACTCTAGAAACTCTTAGTGAAAAAATAGAAGATACTGAGGAGGAACTAGTTACAAAACCAACTAAAGATCTTCTATTTAGCATACACAGATTAAAAAGCAATATCATACAAGTCAGAAAAAATGTCACCCCTTCTAGAGAGATAATAAATTCTATTTTAAGAGGAGATTCAAAACTTATCAAGGAAACAGATGTTGTTTATTACAGAGATATTTATGATCACATTGTAAGAATTATAGAAACCCTTGAATCAAATCGCGATATGGTCTCCGGATTGTTAGATATTTATCTTTCTAGTATAAGCAATAAAATGAATGAAATTATGAAGGTTTTAACAATCATAGCTACTATTTTTATACCTCTTACATTTATTGCTGGAGTTTATGGGATGAATTTTCAATATATGCCTGAACTTACTTGGAAATATGGCTACCTTGGTATTTGGATCTTTATGATTCTTGTATTTCTTGGTCTTGTCTATTACTTCAAAAGAAAGAAATGGTTGTAAGCTTTCATAAAACAAAACCTTGTTCAAAGCTGGATAAACACACCATCGTATGTGTTCTTTGAACACCTTTAATTGTAGTTATTATCGCTAAAATTTTTTCTAGTTTTTCTATACTCTCTGTTTTTAATTTTAACATCACATCATATTCTCCAGCTAAATGATGCATCTCGATAATTCCCAACTCTTGCTGTTGTTTCCACAATTCTTTTGCAGTAAATTCCCATACACTTGCAGCTCTATCTAGAATAACTAAAATTACTGCAGTAACCTCTTTCCCGAGTTTCTTATCGTTTGTTAGAATTGTATATTTCAAAATAATTCCTTTTTCTTCTAAAGCTTTAATTCTATTATGAACTGTTTGCCTGGTAATATTATCGAGGTTTTCTGCTATCACTTGTCGGTTGATTCTAGAATCTCGTTTTAACATTTGTATAATTTTCAAATCAGTTTCATCATACATATTTGACATTTGTAAAAATTTCGTTATAAATCTTATGTATGCGTAAATATATTTTTAAGTATATAAAGCACGAGTAAAAAGCGAGTAGATAAGTGAATAATATGACAATACAAAAAGCTGTTGAAGAACAAAAAAGAACTTTTGCAGATTGGGTATATAATGCTGAAGAAAGCGAAATAAGGAGATTATTAAAATATAATGTGAAATATTATTTTGGTGGAGGAAAACCCGGAGTCTTACCAATAGAAACCTTTCATCAGATATTAATAGAGATAATATCAGAAGAACAAGAATTGCTTCAGAACAAACTTGATTCTGTTTTGATTAATTATAATTATGGAAAAACTGAAGGTTCTGATGAGCTTAGAGAAATTCTTGCGAATAGAATGAACAGAAAAGAAGGAATAAGATGCTCAAAAGAGGATATTGTGATAACAACTGGATCACAACAGATGCTTTATGCAATAAATGACATATTGATTAATCCTGGAGATATTATTTTAACTACAAGACCTACTTACTTAGGATTTTTAATGCCAGCTCAAAAATTAGGAGCTAAAATTGTAACTCTTCCTTCTGATGAAAATGGTCTGTTACCAGAATACCTTGATGTAGCAATAAATCTGTGTGAAATCAAATTTAATAAAAGACCTAAAATTCTTTATCTTGTTCCATATTCTGATAATCCAAAGGGAACAACATTACCTGAAAAAAGAAAACAACATATTCTTGATATAATGTTACCTCACAAAGATATTCTCATAGTTGAAGATGCAGCTTATAAAGAAATTCAGTTTTATGGGAAGCGATATTCACCTCTAAAAAAGTATGATGTTGAAAATGATAAGATAGTTTATATTAGTACAACAACGAAGGAAGCTGCTTCTTTCAGAGTAGGTTACTCAGTTCTTCCAGCTGACATTTATAAGAATATTGTGAAGGTTAAAGGATTTTACGACTTATGTACTCCAGAATATGTCCAAAAAATTGTAGCTAAATACTATGATAAACATATTGATCATCAAATTCCAGCAATTCGAGAGGAATATAAAAAACGCAGAGATGCAATGGTAAAAGCTGTAGAAGAACATATGCCAAGAGGAGTTTTCACAAAACCTACTGGAGGATTCTTTGTTTGGTATGAAACTGAGAATAAAACCTTTAACTCTAAAGAATTTATCGAGAAAGCTATAAAAAACGAAGTTATGTATGTTCCTGGATATCAGTTTTTCCCGTCAAATGGTTATGCAATAACGGAGGAAAGTAAATTAGAAGCTTTCAAAGTTCCTTCGAATACAATGAGGCTTGGATATTCTTTATTGAATCCTACAAACATAAATGAAGGCATAGAAATACTAGGTAGATTACTCAAGAATGAATTAAGGTAAATTACCTCCCCATTTATTTTTGAAGATAGATTTAATTACTGTATTAACTATAATTCTTTGATGGAAATTATAGATGCCCATGCAAATATTCTTGCTCTACCAGGTTATGTTTTAGAGCTTATGACTGAGATGAATCGATTAGAGATTTCTAAAGCATGTATTAGTGGGATGGGATCAATGTTCAACTCTGTTACTAATAAAGAAATTCTCAAAATTGTTGATGACTTTTCACCTAGATTTGTTGGAACCTATTTTATTCGTCCTGGAGTTACAAATGCTTTAGAAATTCAAGATGCTCATTCTCTTGGATTTCGGATGTTAAAAGCTGCAATACCTAAAAAGCCATATAATGACCCAGCTTTTCTTCCACTTTGGGGAGCCGCTCAGAGATTAAATATGCCTATACTTTTCCATACTGGCTTAATTACTGTCGCAGAATCTTCTCCAAAAGATATGGTTCTGTCTTTAGATATGCATCCTTTAAGACTTGAACCAATAGCTAATTCTTTTCCAGATCTTAATATTATCCTGTCTCAACTTGGAGGTCACTGGAATACAGATGCTGCTGAACTCGCTCGTATGAGAGCCAATGTATATCTAGATCTAACAGGTGAACAAGATGGGTGGCGAAAAAGAATAGATTCGATTGGTTTGGAAAAATTCCTGTATTGGGAAAATGCTTTCCAAGATCTAGTCTTTGGTACAAACACAGAACCATCAAAAATTGAACAAATACTAAATGAAGATAAAAACAGATACACCAAATTAAAATTAGATGAAACAACCCAACAGATGATATTTTCGGAAAATATCAAGAAAATGCTTAGCATCTCCTGATTTCACTTTCAATAAGGGGACAATATTTTCTCTGTTTTTATATCCAAATGTCATTAAAAAGACATATGATTAATGAACTCTTTATTTCTCAATATGGTATTGCTGAATGTAGTGTTGATGGAGAAAACTGGATGGACATATCAGAAATTGCTGTTTTGTGTACAATTAATGATCATTATTGTACTAAGGATCATGAGGCTATTCTTTCTCACTACAACAGAGGGGGGATAGTACCCGTTGAGTATGTGCTTTATAGGAAAAAAGATACAGCTAAATTAATCTAAGAATAATTATTCTTCCTCTTTCTCGTCATCGCATACGTAGCCACTTGCTTTCCAAGCTTCATACATCTCAGGATTCTTTTTTAGAAATTCATCTCTAATTTCTTTAGGAACACGATTAAGTACACATGAAAAATTAATGCAATCTGTACAAATTTTTAGTTGAATAGTAATATACCATAGAACGATACCAAAAACACATAATCCTAAGAAAATCCATTTTTGTCCAATAGCTAGAAATACTATTGGAATTAAGAACATAATATTAGCTCCGACAAGGAATTGAATTTTCTCCCATCTTGTTGCAGGACCAGGTTTAAATTTTGAGGTTTTAAAGAAGCCATAATTTATTGAGCATTTCAAAATCTTTGTTTCTCCTTCAGCATAAAAAGGACAATGAGCACAAAGAATTGGTGGCTCCCAAATAAGAAAGAAAAACACCATGTATCCAATCCAAACAAGTGTTGAAATTAAATTCAAAGGAAAATCTAATAATATTAAACCAATGAAAGCTGGTACAAAACCTATTAGAAAAGGTATCATGAAGATTATACTATATTTTTTGTCTAAATGACAATGCAATCTTCCTTTTAGTACACAATCCTCACAATTTTTTTCATCCTCCCAGGTACAAATGCAATTTGGATTCTTATTATTCATTGAATACAGAAAATTGTTAATGATTATAAGACTTCCGTGCTTCTTAAAGCATCTCTATTCAATCTATTCATAATATAAAAAACTAAAATAAAAGTCAAAGCAATTACAGAAAAAACAAAAGAAGCAATTAACATTGTAAATATACCTTTAATTAATTTATCAGCTATAAACCCTAATAACAATATACTTACAACATAACCGATAGTTCGTATAGTTGCCATAATACCAAAAGCAGTTGCCCTTCTTTCTTTAGGAGTAAGATCAGATAGAATGTTTTGATATGTCACACTATATAATGGATACATCGGAATACTATAGAGTAAAAGAATCATTAACCAATTTAAAGGGAACATCATCATAAAAAAGAACATAATAACTGACCAAGTTCCGAACATAATCATAATCAAAGTGTTTTTTCCATGTCTTTTCACTCTACCTAATAGAAAAGACAATGGTATAGCAAGAGCAGTTTTAATGATAAGATAAACACCATAAAGTGTTCTTGGGATTACTAGAACATCAAGAAAATAAATAGAAATAAAAGCCCAAAAGCCTCCTGTCATTTCCCAAGTAAAAACTACCATCATCATAATTGTAAAGAGATAAGGAAAATAGGTTAGAGTTCTTCTATTACTAAGTTTTAGGTTTTCTTCTATTTCGTATTTTTCTTGGTTTTTTTCCTCGATAAATAGAGCTAATACGAGAGAAATTACACAAAAAACAACTGCAATTATCAACTGAATTTTCATCGCAGTTAAAGGTTCCTCTTCATATGTGTCACTTATCCAACCAATAATTGGGCTTAATATCACCCATGACAAACTGATTGCTCCGATCATTTTTGCAAAAACCACAGTACGAGGTTTATCAATTATTTTTTCTCCTAAAGCATAGTAATTTGATGATTGAGCTGCACCTACGATAGTACCAATTAAAACAGCTATCAAAAAATATGTTGCATTAGTTGTAAATATCAGACTAAAAAACAAAATACAATATGAAAATATACCAAGAAGTACAAATTTCTTTATTCCAAATCTATCTGCAAAGTACCCCCAAAACGAAGTTCCAACCGCAACTGCTATACTAGGAATAATAGTAACTAGACCAATGATAAGAAAAGAATTGACACTAAAAAGATCTTGTAACCAGAAAGGTGCATAAGGTTCGTAATTAGCAAAAGCTCCACCTAAAAAGAAGAAACTAATTAAAAGAAAAATCTCATTTTTTTCAAAACTTAACCAATGATTTTTGAAAACCTTCTTCTCAAAAAATAAAGGTTGTTCCGGTTGCAAAATATAAACCTCATGGAATGTTAAAGTAGAAGAAATACGGCTTCTTAATAGTTTTTTGCTTTATAGCTTTTTTATGTCTTCCCAGACATATCCCATAACAGTATAGTCTTTTCCATCTCGATGTTGTATAATAGTTTCTTTAGCTCTACCCCTCATCGCTTCATAAAATAAACAAGCTGGATTCTCTTCTAAAACCCAAATTATCATCGTTTCATAATCAAATTGTTTGAGAAATCTAAGCATTTCGTTAAACAACCTCGTTCCTAAACCTTTTCTTTGATACTCCTTTAAGATATAAAAAGCATACATTTCGCAGTCATATGATTGTTTTTCATGGAAAATTTCCCCTCCTGCTACGAATCCAACAATCTGCTTTTCAAAGTTTTCTGCTACTAAAATTCTTCTTGTCGGATATTCAGAAATTTGTTCTTCAAAACCTTTCCAATTCAGTCTAATATAAGGTATACGTTTTTCAGGTGTTCTTTCTTTAATCAACTCATCTGGAAAAATTCCTGTATATGTTGTTACCCAAGAATGATAACCAACATAAGCTATGCCCTCTATATCTGTAAAGTTAGCTTGCCTGATAATCACAGAATTTTTGCTCAATTTTCCTTACTCCAAGCTATCTCGACTAAGTCTAGTCCTTCGACTTCGTTAACATTTTCTTTTACGATTATAAAACCATGTTTCTTATAAAAATTTAAAGGGCTTGGATATACCGAACCATCTTCTCTTTCATACCCATCTGCAGGTGTACACCAACCATGAAGAATATCATAATACTGTTTCGCTTTTTCTAATAATGTTGAGCCTATGCCTTTTCTTTGATAATCTCTGTGGATAACCATAGATATCCAAGGAACTTCTTCTAATCCATCCTTTCGTCTAACTATAATTAAACCTATAAGTTTTGAACCTTCAGATTGAATACTTCTTGCTGTAAAGATTCTAACAGGATCTTCAGTATTTAGAAGCTTTTTCTTACAATAATCTAATGTGGCTCTTTCTATTATTGTTGGATATTCAGCATTAAACATAAGCTGGTAATTTAGACAGTCATCTTCATTGATATCAGTGTAATAATCAACTGAATAAACAATTCTTTCTTCCATCTAGTATACAAATCCATCTAGAAATTTAAGATTTATTGAAAAACTTACATCTTCAATAGAATATTTACATAATGTTTTGCTCTCTTATCATATGGATTTTGTTTTTTCATATCACAACTTGTGTTCACATTCTGTGAGCAAGTTACTTTAAAAGGGGCAAGTAGGTAAATTTAGGTGCAAAAAATGCGAAAAACAAATAAAATTGATGAAAAAATCAAACAAGACCTTAAAAAGGAGAGAAATAATGCGATTAACTCCCTAATGATGATCAAAGGTTCTCTCCTCTAATTCTTTCTTTTCATTTTACTTGCATGAAAGTTTAAAAGCAAGTTAACATCTCTTTTAGTATCGAAAGGTGATTATTTGGCTAATCGTAAAATACATCTTATAGGTGGTACTCTTTTCTGGGGTGCTTTTTTAGGTATTTTCTATGCTTTAGAGAGATATACTAATTTAATTAACTTGGAGATAACTACGTTAAGTGGTTTGGAAGTTCATTCAGTTTGGATTGTACTTTCCTTTATGGCATGTCATTTTGGAGCACAATTGCCAGATTATGATTTACTTTGGGATAAATTTCTTCCACATAGAAATGTAATCACCCATTCCTTCTTCCTCCCTTTAGTAATCTCAATTCCATTATTCTTCATTAGAAATATGGGAGAGGTTGTATTTTTTCTAGTTCCAATCTATGCATTTTATCACATAGGACATGCATCTCATCTTTTCCTGGACTTAAAACCAAAAAGTTGGGAAGGAACAGCTCTAGTACATATCTTCTGGATAAATGATGAAGGAAGAAAAACTATGCCACCAAAAGTTTCAAGAATGTTTTTGTTAGTTAATGGTTTAATCATATTAGCTGCGGGAATTATACTCTTATATTTCTTCAATAGTTGGTATGTTGCCCCTTAATTCTTTTTTTCATAACATTTTTCATATTTTTTTCATTTCTTTTTCATCAATTACTGCTAAATAACAGTAATTTACTCAGAGTACGTAGACTATTTTTTCTTAAACCAAGGTATAAGCAGTGAAACTCTTTTTTGATAATCTTTGTAATCGGGGTACCTTTGCTTTAATCTACTTTCCATTAATGGGATACTTACAACAACGAATAAAACCAGAATGGCTAAAGGACCAACGAAAGCCCACCAATAAGTTGTGTCACCTGAAAGGCCTAAGAAATACACTCCCCACCAGAAACTTATCTCTCCAAAATAATTAGGGTGTCTTGATACACTCCACAAACCTGTATCTAAAAGTTGACCAGGTTGTTTCTTCTGACGGAAAACATATTGCTGCTCATCTGCTAGCGCTTCGATAAAGATAGCTGTTACTGTAATAACGAGACCTAGAATATAAAAAAGGATATTACTCCATTGTATCGGTTCTGAAAATTGAATCGGATTTGTAAAAGCAGGATAAAGAGGGATACAACCAAGAAATACGAGTATCGTTGGCATCAGCTGTAAACCAGTTAGATTGATTATCCAGAATAATTTGGGTTTCTCAATTCTGTACTTAACATATCTCCAATCCTCATGCTTAAAACCTTCCCAACTTCTAATCCAATTGTAAGTCAACCTTAATCCATATACACCAACAACAGCTAGAATCACAAACTGGGATGCTTTAAATTCGCCTAATTCCAGCCCTCCAACTATAAACCAGTAGATTGCTATAACAATCGGAATAAAACTCCAATAAGGATCATAGAAACTAGTATTCTTAAATATCGTACTAGCAATAAAAATAACTAATGTAGCTACTATATCAGTAACTAAAAATAACAATAACGGATTTGTAATATAATCATAAAGAAGATATCCAGCTAGTATCGCTATGCCTATTGCTAAAGTATAGAATGCTGAATTAATAATCAAACCTTTTAATTTTGTTTTTGTCTTTACATCACTCATGATGTATTTCAAACACAACAACTGTTTTAAAATTTTTTCGCAAAATAAAGAAAATGAAATATACTAAATGTAATCGATTACTTTTCTAGTTCTGACACATCAATTCCAGTTTGTTTTAAATGATGTAAATCGTGCCACCAAATAGAGAAGAAACCTAGAAATTCCTCATTATCTTGAGGATAGTCAATCAGAATTTCTTCGTAAACTGAGATTAACTTCTTACGTAGTTTTTTAAATTTTAAAAGTGCAGAATCAAGATCTAAATGCTCGTTATCTCTGAAAAACTGTTGATTCTTATCTTCACCATTTTCCTCATAAAACTCATAAAACATAACTTGTTGTCTCATTTTTTCTGAAAAATTTATAAACTCCTCATCCCAACCTGTTAAGTGAATAAGTAGTTCTCTCTTACCCCAGCCATTTGGCAATTTAGTGTTATTATCTAGGTGAAGAATTAAATCGGTAGTTAACTTTAATTTATCTATCCAGATTTCAGCTGTCGAGAATACATTGTCCATAAGAACAAATAACTTGTATCCTTAATACGTGTTATTGTATGACATCTGTTTTACTTTAGTTTTTATAATATGCATATTATATAATTAACGAGAGGAGATTATTCAATGCCTAATAGAATAACACACATTGTAGGTGGCTTTGTTTTAGCAATTCCTCTTGTAGGTGTTTCCTATTGGGGTTTTTCAGAAGATTTAAATTATCTACAATTAACACTTATATTATCTCTATCTATTATCTGTGCTTTCATTGGTTCTATTCTTCCAGATATAATAGAAAGACCAACAAATCCAGATCATAGGAAATTCTTTCATTCTTGGTTTATACTCTCAGTTTTTTTTATACTGTCTTTTATAACTTGTTTTGTTCTCATTCCTCTCTATAATACGCAAATCTTCATTTATCTGATTTTTTCGTTTCTCCTCGGATATCTAAGCCATTTACTACTTGATGCAACTACAAAAAAAGGATTAAAGGGAAACAATAGGTCTTTCTAATAAACTACACAAGACCTAGTACCGAATTAGGAATATTGGACATGACGATAATTGATGCAAGACAAACGACAAAACCTAAAATTCCACAGATTAAAGCTGCAGTATTTAAAGAATTTTTACCTTCAGTTTTTCTAGCATTCATAGTAACCATTAAACCGAATATTGTAACTGGCAAAAAGAAAATAAAAATATTGAAAACAAGATTAATAGCTGTAACCTTAAGTGCAACAATGGATTCAGTTTTTTCTTTGTGATTAATTTCTTTTTTCTCTATTATGTTTATCCAGTCTACATCATATAAATAAGCTTGAGCATCCAAACGTTTTGGTTTCCACCAAGGATACAATTCTGTTCCTTCAGCTGTTTCTCTTATTCTCCTAGATTTGATAAAGAAACCAGCGATAACATTTATCAACCACTCATACCCACCAATAAAACTAATCTTTTCCCAGAGAAGCAAAAGCCCTTGCCAAATTAGAAAATTCAGGACAATCACTAAAAATACCCATGGACCCCAGAGATTATGTTCAACTAAAACTCCACTTGAATTTACCATCGGAGTACATCCGAGTGAATCAGAGATTATCCAATAAGGTATTGATTGAAATCTAGTTTTCAATAAAAATCCTACAGTACTAGATATCGTTTTGTAGGTAGTTGGATATGGTATACATAGGAAAAGTGACATTATCCATCTAGGTATAACATCCAGGAATTGATAGGCATAAATAGAAAGTGCAACGAATCCTTGCCTTCTAAAATATCTCGTTTTTTCTGCGAATTCTTTTCCTCTACCTCTGAATTCCACAAGTCTAATGACTAAAAATACAGCAACTAATTGCGTTCCTAGCGTAAATAAATACATCGGCAACCAAGCTACAAGAGAAGGAATATTCCACGCGTCTCTAAATAACTGAAGTAGATCTTGTTTTCCATTAGCTACCATGATAAAAGCCCAAACTAAACCTCCAAAAGTTAATACAGTCGCAATTACCATCCCAATTCTCATTTCTTTCCAAAATGGTTTTTCTCTCGCTAACAAGATTCCGATGACATTTCCAATCAAAGCTGTAGCTAAGAATGGTAGAATGGGTTCAGGACGTCCGATGAATGGAAACAGAAAAATCTTAATGAAAAATTCAGATACAGAACCTCCAGCAGGATTTTGATTCATCAATTGAATTAAACCAAAATCTTGAGCTTTGGTTATTCCACCGTAAGTCATAGGTGCGTTATAGACTATTGCAGTTACTCCAATAACTACTATAGCTAGTGATAAATTTATGATGATGTTACGTGTTGTCTTCTTTATACCACCTCTTATTGCTAACAATCCCCCTAAGAATGCATTAGCTATCATCGCATAAGCTATAGCATGAATTGTTTCACACCAAAATGACCTATAAATTAGACTTGGATTAATTGCACGCCCCATTGCAACTTGTCCTAACATAGAACCATAACCACCTATTGATTCTATGAAGAAAGCACAAAGTAATAATAGAAAACCCAACAATAATTGTTTTATTACAACACTCCCAACTGAATTTCCTTTTTGCAACGCTTTTTGCATCGAAATTGTATTTCCAATTGAACTTATAAGAAGGAAAAATCCGCACCATCCACCAAGAAACATAATTAACAGCATTAAAATTGTGTAAATAATAGGCATCTCGGAAAAAAATTGTGCTTTAGTAGGATCTGTAGCCCAAGAATAATCTAAAACTCTCATCAACTCGTGTAATAATAACATCAACCAAATAGCAAATCCACGAAGAAAATCAATACTTGCGAATCTACGCATAAAGAGTGAACTATTTTGACGTATAAATAAAGTTTTTCCATGCTTTTTGAGAAAAGAGGTGAGGAAAGATGGTTTTTTAGTTATAAGAGAAATGTTTTATATTTAGCTACATCTCTTTGTCTCGTGAAAAATATTCTTTTAGGTGAGTAAGTGAAAGAAACATTAATAGTATACGGAACCAGATATGGTGCAACCCCAGAAACATGCGCTACTATTCAGAAAATTTTAGAAAAAAATTATAATCAACATGTAGAAATCTGGAACTTAGAAAATTGGCATGCATGTCCTGATTTAGATGATTTTGATAATATTGTTATTGGAAGCGGAATCAAATATGGAGAATGGACAGAAAATGCAAAAAAGTATCTTAAAAATAATTTTGGAAATAAAAAAGTGGCAATCTTCATCTCTTCATCATATGCTGGTGAGAAAGATCTCTATGATTATGCCTATGAAAATTTTTTGGTAAAAGTTCTTGATGAGTTTCCAAATCTAAAACCCGTTGCTATTGCAGCATTTGGCGGAAGGATACCAAAAGAGGAATTACCGAATTTTGCTAAAGGTCCTGAAAATCTATTACCTGCAATAGTTACTGAAGGAATGATAACAAGATTACATGAGTATCAGTATGATAATAGAAATTGGGATGAAATTGAGGAATGGGCTCATAAATTAGGAAAGCTTTTTGATTAGCCTTTTTTCACTCTTCAACTCTAAGTAAGTCTATTTATTCTAATTTGTTCTTTTTAAAATGACCAAAAGAGAAGCACAAGTATTATTAACTTGAATTCTTTTTTTATAACGATTACAATGAGTTTCTTTAAATCTAAGGTTTTCATTATATCCGCAGCTGCAGTCATAATTGTTGCAATTGTTGTTCCAACTTCAATTGTGCTTTTAAATAGAGACACTATTCCTCCAACGATTAAGATAGATAATCCTACAATTTGGGAGGTCTTATCTGGTGAAGTTCTAATCAATTGTACAGCTGGGGATACAGGATCAGACAATTCTGAAGTTCAGTTAATTGAACTTTATCTTAACGATACCCTTATTTCTAGTTCAGTACCATACCTTTTAGATACAACTCAATACTCAGATGGGCCATATAACCTTAAAGCTATAGCTTATGATTTAGTTAACTTGACTGCTGAAACTGAGATTCAGATTACCATAGATAATTTTGTAAATCCAGCACCAACAGATTATTTCAAATTCCTCTCTTATAATATCTATGAGAGTGGTTCTGAACCAGAGTGGAAGGATGTGGTTAAGGCAGAAAATGCTGATATTATCGTATTTGTAGAAACAGGAACTTGGAATGAAGCAAATAATAAGAAACTCAAACTAATGTTGAATTATTATAATGGTTATTTCTACCAAGAAGCACCATATGAAGGATTTACAACTCAGCATGATAGTTTCCCAACAACAGGTGAAGCAATTTTTAGTAGATATCCAATTTTAAATGTTACTCAAATTGGTGAATTGACATTAGATGATAACACAACATATTATGCAACTCACGATTTCCTACATGTAGCAATTAACGTCACAGGTGTTGAGATAAATGTAATAGGATTTCATTTGAAGTGTTGTGAAGGTGAATTTGAAGAATGGAGGAGGGAAAGAGAACAAGAAGGTATTATCAATTATATGGATGAATTGGGTGATGTTCCGATCATTTATGCAGGTGACATCAACTCTCTATCTCCTTTCGATATTGGTGAATTAGCTGGGGATCCTGGCGCTGATTTTGGATATGGTCCTGTAACTATGTTGCTTGAACCCGATGATCCAATATATGGTAATTATTCTTCAAAAGTTCATAATTTTACTGATGTTTTCAGATATTTACATCCTACTGATCCAGGTTATACTCTGAATGTTCCAACGATTCTTTCTAGAATTGATTTTATCTTTGTAAATCAGTATTTTAATAATACACTGATAGGTAGTAATGTTGGTACAAATACAATATATGATGATCTTGGTTCAGATCATCTTCCAGTAAATGCAATTATACAAATTGCAAATATCTCTTCATCTACCATTCTTCTAATTCCAACAGAAGAAAGCATTTTAGAGAAAAACACAATTCAGAATCTACAAGATCAAAGTGGTATTATTCTAACAATCAATAGAGTTGATTTAGAGGTTCAAATGTTATCCCCAACTAGAAGCAAAGCATGCAAATAATAAGGATAAAATCCTTATTTTGCATAACACCTATATAGGAGAATGCTAATTTTCTCATTTGGGAAATGGTTCATGGCTTCTGAAAAAAAAACCAAGCAAGATATTGCAGAGACTATCTTGTATTGCTCAACATTGGTAAGTGATACACTAATAAGAATGGCAGATTTAACAACATTATCTCTTTTATATCATCCTGGCATGGTTGAAAGGGTGGAAAAAATGGAACAGCTTTATCAGAATGTTGTCAATTTTGTAGATGACATCACCTCGACGATTTACCAACCTATAGATAGATTCGAGATATCAATAAATCAATACGACCCTATTTTTTCTCATTTGAAACAAGTTGCAAAATTAAAAGCTGAATTAATATCGCTACTAACACAAGAGCACATAAAAATGCAATTACAAACTCTAGAATATTTCTATAACTTTAATACAGCAATTCTTGAAAGTATTCAGGTATTTGGTTTTCTTGTTCACGCAAATCTTTCTGATATTGAAATGTTTGATAAATCAAGTATTACTAATATTGAAATTGGAGCCCACAAGTTATACCGATTACTATTGCAAGAATTACCTTCTGAGAAAATAGATTGGAAGCAGATTTTTATTTTCTATCTGCTAGCTGAAAAGATGAATTCAATAATTTATCATTGTTGTGAAGCTTGTAAAAAAATCTATTCAGTCAAATTTGCTTCAATTGGCTTAACAAAGAAAGAAGAATAATTTTTGTTCAAATCGCACAATTTTTTATATTATACTTTAAAATGTTATTTCGACAAATGAACATCCAGTTCTATGAGATAACATCTGATATGAAAATTGTGGACAAAAAACCCATTCTTTTCCTACAAGAATTCAACGCTTTAGTAATTGCTGATTTACATCTTGGTCTAGAAGCTATTATGCAAGATGATGGGTCTTATGTTCCTCATAATCTCACAAATCAAATTATTGAAACCTTCAGATTTTATCTCGAGAACTTGAAACCTAACAAACTAATTCTAAATGGAGACATAAAACACAGTTTTCAAGAACCAACCAAAATTGAAAATAGAGATGTAAAAAAGTTTTTCAAAGAAATAAGTCCTTTAGTTCCAGAAATACATGTTATAAAAGGAAATCACGATATTTTTCTTTCTTGGGCTTTAAAAGATTTTGAAAATGTTATCAGCCATGCAACCGATTTTACTATTGGTAAATACTACATAACTCATGGAGATAAAGAACTTGAAATAGAACTCACAGAGGATATTAAATACATTATAGTAGGTCATTTACATCCAGTATTCGAATCAAGAATAAATGGTTTACAGAAAGTAAGAAATCCTTCATTCTTATTAGGACCGTTAAAATCCATGACTCAGAAAATCTTAGTAGTTCCAGCATTTACTGAATATTCATCAGGAAGTCCTATTAATCCGCATTTGAAGAATCACCACATAATTCCATTACTTAGAGATCATGCAGATCTACAAGATTTCGAGCTTTTTGTTTTAGGAGAAGATGAAGTTTTTCATTTTCCAAAATTAAGACTATGGATGTAATGAGAATAGACAGACAAATTTAATAAATCATTATTAAATATACTACATAAATCAAAAATCTGAAATTGATGAGTTTAATGTCGAAAAAAACGTCCTACAGACCCACTATATGCATGTTTCCATGTCCAACTTGTGCTATCGATGCAGATGTTGCAATTTTTGAAGAAGCTACTAGGTCTACTTTTTATTGTAGGGCTTGTGGAAGAGTATACATCTGCAAACTTCCTCTAGGATCTATTCAAGTTGCAGATGAAATTCGATATATATGCCCTATAGACCACACAGAACTTGAAGAATCACCTTTTAGAGCTAAAGAGATAGAATTACTTATCGAAAAGGCTAAAGAGGGGAGTGACTCTTAGACAACTGAGTTAGATGAATCCTAAACAAAATCATCCTTCTAGAATAAATCCGATTGATATTGATGATTTATCTTCTATTAACGAGATAATAACACAATTTGATCAAGCTGGCGTTTTTGGTCCAGGGAGAATTGCCAAAGCAGTAAATATTTACTCTAATATGTTAAAAGAAAAAGCAACTGTATTTCTGGGAGTAGCAGGAGCTTTGGTTCCTGGTGGTATGAGGAAAATACTAACAAACATGATTAAAAATGAAATGGTACATGTAATAGTATCCACTGGTGCAAATGCAACCCATGACATCATCGAAGCTGTTGGTGGACAACACGTCAAAGATATTCCCTACGAATCAGATGTTGAATTAAGGAACAAATCGATTGACCGGATTTATGATGCATTCGTAGCTGATGATTCATTTGGAAAACTAGAAGACAAAATACAACCGATTTATCGAGAGATTTGGGAAGAATTTAAAGATGAAAACAAAACATTAGCTATTTCTACCAGTGATTTATTATTCCAAATCGGGAAACGATTAGATGATTCAAATTCATTTGTAAGAGCTGCTTATGAAAAAAATATTCCTATATTTATTCCTGCATTAAGTGACAGTGTGCTTGGTTTACAATTATGGTTATTTTCTCAAATGAATCGCACTTTAATAGATTCTATGGACGATTTAGGAAAAATACAACGCATAGCAAGAGATGCAGAAAAAGCTGGAGTCTTATTTTTAGGTGGAGGAGTACCTAAAAATTATATCTTTCAATCAAGACTCATGTCTCCAAAAACATTTGATTATGCTATTCAAATAACGATGGATAGAGTCGAAACAGGAGGATTATCTGGAGCTTCTTTAAACGAAGCAATTTCTTGGGGAAAAGTTGGTGCTCATAGTACAATGGTAAATGTTGTTTCAGATATCACTATCGCTTTACCTCTCATATACGCAGGGACGTTAGCGAAACTCAAGGACTAGTACTAGGACAAGATTATTATTTGAACCTCATATTTATAATAATAGATGAGTGAAACTAAGTTTAGGAATTTTGTTTCCATAGCTGAAATCAAATCAAATAACTATATGAATCAGTATAAAATTCTAGATTTGAGGGAGCAACATAAATTTGACAAAGGACACATAAAAAATTCCATACATATTGACAATAATTATTTCACTCAACAAGATGAAGATGGCATTAACATTATTCCAGATAGAAATAAGCTTAGTCACTATCTCCAAGAAAAAGGTATAAATCAAGATGATAAACTAATTTTAGTTGATGATGTTTTCAATCTAAACTGTTCTTTAGCTGCATGGACTCTTCATTATTTTGGTTTCAACGATGTTATTCTTCTTGATGGAGCCTACTCTAAATGGGAGAAGGAAGAAAATGAGCTGACAACAGAACTTGTTAAATTTCCTAGAGGTAATATCGAACTAAAAGAAACAAATGAAAATATCCTAATCACCAAAGACGAAATACTTATTGATCTACATACAGGAAAATACACATTCGTTGACAATAGATCAGAGTATGCTTTACTCTTAGATCAACAAGGTGGAAGTATTCCTGGAGCCATACATTTTTGGTATTTAGATTTATTCGAAGAAAAGCCAGATTATTTTATTATAAGAGATAAAGAACTTCTTTTTGCAGAACTTGAAGCTCGACAAATAACACCTGATAAGAACATAGTTGTTTTTTGTGAGTCTGCACCTCAATCAGCATTAGTCTATTTAGTTCTTAAAGAATTAAATTTTCCTGATGTAAGATTGTATTTAGCAGGCTATGATGAATGGCGGTTAATATGTTCATTTGTTTGAATTATTACTTTTAAAGAAAATTTTGTTTCTGAAATAAGTGTAGTCAACACCATATAATCGAGCAACCTCAATATTCAATTCTTCTTCAAGATTAGAGAAACATTTTTTGTTAAGTGAAGAATTTTTTGATGCTCTGATTAAATCTTTTACAATAGCTGATAATGTCTTTTTTTCATCAGTTTTTGGTATGGGGACATTTTTTAATGGATCACTAAAAAACTCCAACATTTTACCTTTTCTCTTACCTGCTTCGGTGTACCAAAAATGAACAATTTCACTATTCAAAATACCTAAAAGAAAATGTAAATCATCGTGATTTTTTGGGAGAATAGCATATATATCAGTTGCTCCAAATGTGCAATTTTCATCAAGACCAAAACGAGGAGTTAAGCTTCTGTAAGGAACCATAATCTTCTCTTTATTATTATTGAAAGCCTCTAGATTTCTATAAACACTATAATCAAACCATCTTATTTTCTCTTTTAAAAGTAACCTTTCTCTATCTGGTCCTGCTAATAATTTCTCGCAATTGTGTTCTAGATAGTTTTTCACATTTGGATAATTATTGAGGTCACTTATTTGTGAAGGAAGAATTGCAGCTTTTAAGCTGTTAGTATCTATTATCCATCTTTTTATACCACTATTAGTAATAAAAGGAACTAAAACATCTTTTTCGAGCATTAATTCTCTAGCCTTAGATTGTGACATAACAAAAATATCCTTGACTCCTGGAGACATTCCTTGGAAGATTTTAGCTTCACTATCGAGTGTTGTAATTCTACCTTTATCTTCTAGTTTTTTAAGAAAAGGCAAATTTGGAGAAAGGATCCATTTTTCCTTATTTAAATTCGTATGTTCAATCTCAAAAAAGTACCTGTCTATAGAATTTTTCTCTTTTTTGTAATTTTCTAAAATCATTTTGGGAATATTTCGAGCAATTTTGACTTCATGTGTTGGAGAACTATTTTGAATCAGTGTAATGCAATTTGTAATGTTAAGCCATCGACTATTATCTTTGAAAATTTTAAAATTGCTTAAATCTAGAAGCTCAAGAATTTGTTTTTCAGAAATTTTCTCTCGCAGAATATCAGCATATTTATTTTCTATCCAATAATTAGGGAGTATAAAAGAGAGTAAACCTCCATCAGATAGGTATTTGAAAGCTTGAAAGATGAAATAGTAATATATATCTGAAGAAGAGCGATGATAATCGCTCCATATGTTAGAAGTTTTTAAGTAATGAAAAAGTATTTTCGCATTTTGGTCTATAAGAGCCATTTTCTTAAGATTATAATAAGGAGGATTTCCGATTATGACATCAAAAGTAGTTCTTGGTTTAAACTGCTCAATCCAATTAAAAGATCTTATTTTTTCAGCATCCTCAGGTGCTAATATTTCAATGGAATCTGTGTCAACTATGCTATTACCAATTTTGAGGTTATCAGGTGAGCAATTATATAAGATTGGAAAAAAGAAAATTATTTTCTCTTTACATTCTTCCAGTGCTTTAGGATTTAACTCTATACCATAGATATTATGTTCAAAAAAATTTCTAAAGAAAGCATTCTTGTTCTCTGGTCTTATTGTAGTAAATGTCTTTAAATCATTCCAAATTCGTTTTAAAACACCTATTATAAAATTCCCATTACCTAAAGAAGGATCACAAAAAGTCAAGTTATTGAGTGATTTTTTGAATGTTTGAAACGACTTCATAGACATATGTCCTTCCAAATTAAGGTAGTAAAAAATTCGGTCCACCATAAAATCTACTATGTAAGTAGGTGTATAAAATGAACCAGTAGTCTTTTTAGATAGAGAATGATTATTCATATAATACAAGAATACAAAATAAAGACAAATATAAAACTATCCGTGAAAGGTGATAATTCTCCCTCCCTTATCCGGTTATGAAGCATGCCACGAATGGATAAGCCTTGCCAGAGGAAGGAATGTGTAAGAACTTTTAAAAGTGTTCAATTTCATTGCAGTTTACTTGCATGTCAGGAAATTTCTTTGGAGTTTTTATACTCAAGTTCTATTAGGTAAAATTTAACAATACATTTGAAATGGGTATATTGTGCCTAACTTAAGAGTGCTTGAAAAAGCTAAAAAACAATTGGAAAAAGATTGGAAAAACATACTTTTTCAAACCTCAGTAGTTATAGTTCTATTTACCATTTCAATTGCTATTAGAATTTACATTCGAGAATGGTTTTATGCTAACTATGATCTTTCTGTATCTATTCAAAATGCTCTTTATTATAGTTATAACAATCCAGAGGCATATACCTGGGAAATTTTTCCTGATGCTCAAACATATTATGTTAAGTATCTAAATGCATTCAAATACGAGCAATGGAATCCTTATCTCTTAGATAGAGGTTTTCCATTAAGTGGATATGTATATGGTCCAATATTTGTTTATGGTTTGACTATAATCTCTGTTTTTATTGATATTATTTTCCCAGGTATGACAATTTCTCAAAAAACCTGGCTTTCTGTTGTCTCTGCTCCAATTATCTTTGATTCAATAACTACAGTGTTTATATATCTTATTTTGCGAAAGAAGAAGGATGATAGAAAGAGAAATATTATGAATCAAGTCTATTCTCTTCTTGCTTCAATTATGTTCATCTTTATGCCTATTGTGCTTTTTTATAATGATACACTTTACTTGAACACCTATATGTTTACAACATTTACAGTCATTTCTATTTATTTTCTCAGTAGAGAAAAACATAAACAATCAGCTATCTTTCTTACAATAGCTATCTTAACAAAACTTAATGCATTATTTTTGGCTCCTCTCTGGTTGGTTTATGTTGCTCGAAACAATTTTAGAAAAGGTGTAGAATATCTCATAATAGGTATCATAACATATGTTGTTTTGTCATTGCCTTGGTTAGTTATATCACCGATACGATATTTTATTCAGCAATTATGGCCTGGAGGTACTGAAAATACACATTTTGGTATAGATGGTGACCATATCCTCTGGTCTACAACACCGTTTCATGCGTTTTTATATCGGTATCAAGAGACAGGAAGAACTTTCTGGTATAATGCAGCAGTTTTGTACAAAGATGCTAACCAAATGTATTTACCATTGTTAATTTTTGTTTTTATTTGCTGTTGTGTAATGTTATTATCTGCAAAAAAAATGAGACAAGATAAAATTAACCTTTTCTCTTATACTGCAATGTTTACAATTGGAAGCCATATCTTCTTATCTAGAGGGAATTACAAGTACTATGACTCATATTTCATTCCTTTCGTGATTATCGCTTTAGCGTGTTGGGGGGAAACTCTGGACATCAAGATCATAAAATTCTCTAAAAGAGTCTCAAATTTATTTCTAAAAAATAAAGATATAGATACGGTGAAAAAGAAAAAACAAAAAATAGGATCATTTTTCTCAAAGGAAACAACACAGGTTTATATGAGTCTTTTCAGTTTTTTTATTTTCAGTTGTGTATTTATGTGGATTTTTGTTTTAAACATCTGGATCATTTTCAATGTTAAATGGTTACATATTTTCTATACTTCTCTACTAGCATTAACAATGATATTATTATTCAACATAGAAATACATTATGCTTTATTTGATGTAAACAACTACAAAGACTTGAAACTTTTTATCAATGAAGAATATCGCACTTTTACTTTCACAACAAAACAAACTTTAGAAAAAAAATGGTCTTCAAGAAAAAGAGGAAAAAAGAGCAAGATTAATGAAGAGAAGCTTTCCTAACTAAACGATTCCACTTCTCATCTACTTCATCTTGTATTTGTATCATTTTCTTTTTCCATTCAGGTTTAAACAGATGTCTAAACCTTCCTTGAGGTTTAAGATAATCCTCTACAGGAAGTTTTCTTTCTGGATCTTTAGCTATACGAGCAGAGATACCAGTTAAAATCCATTCATCTTTGCAAGTATAGTAAAGAGGGAAGAAACAAGTTTTAACAGCTAATTTGGAAACCTCTATTGCTTGATCTGGAGGATATCTTTGTCCTAAGTTACAAGAAGAATCTACTAACATAAAAGCAGGACCTTCAAATTTAAGACCAGCTTGAACTTTAGCCATTAAGTCTCTAGGGTAAGCAGGACTAGCAGTAAAGGTCGGAATATCGTGTCCAGCCATAATTTCTGCTAATGGTTTTTGCCATTGGATTTTACCAGGTATAACAGATCCAGCAGGAGTAGTAGTCGTTGCAGCTCCTTGAGGTGTACCACCTGATCGTTGAATGCCTGTATTATGAACAACTATACCATCAGCAATAAAGTTGTGTTCTTCTTCAACTCTAAGATCAATTGTAGGCTCAGCTCTAACATATTCTATAGAAATAATTTTTTCAGTTCTGAAGTTCATATTGTCTGCTAAAAAGTCTCTCTGTTTTGTTTGAGAAAGATATTTCTTTATATTTGGTTCTGCTCTTTTACTAAAGCAGATATAGCCATATGAACTGTCTTCTAGTAACTTTCTATAAACAACAAAGGTTCCCTTTTTCTTCTTTTGAGTATGAATCTTACCTACTCTATAGTTTATGGTTTGTAGGAGTAATCTTAATGTCTTAAGGAGTTCAAAACTAGCAGAAACATATCTGTTACTATTACCAATTAAATAACCATCTGATAGAAGTAAACCTTTTATCAAGCTTTCCTTTTCTTTATAAGGAAGTTTAAACATCCATGATGGGATTTTCTTATTTCTTGCACCTTTTCCTATCTCTAGTGAATCAACAAATTTAGCTAAGTTTACAGAATAGATGTAAACATCATCTTTACTGCTTTCAGAAGGTGTTAAATCAAAAAGCTTCTTTGATAACTCCACTAACCTTTTTCTTCCCTCTGTTTCTTCTGGGAGAGAAAATCCAACTTCAGCTTTATGTGGTCTAACCCAACCATCACCAATAAATAAACCGAAAAATTCCATAAGATCAGGAGAACTCTTTTCTGGTATCTTAGCTTCATTCAGTTTATTAACCTTGTAATCACCCAGCTGTGAGAGTTCTATTTCCTTGAAAGTGTAGCTCTTTCCTTCATCTAATTTTCTAAGAACTACTATTTCATCGCCTATTTGGAGTTCTTCAAGAGTTTTCCACACAAGTTTATTCTCTTCCTTAATTTTACTTCGTTGAACTGTTAAAAATGGATGATTTTTTGTTGTCTTTATGCTATGATGGTGAGTCATCACTTCATAAACTTCTTTGATACCATTGTCATAAATACCACTACACTCTTTTAGTACTAATTCACCAGTTTTTTGATCCATTGCATAAACATGTTCTCCTAGTTTAAGATCTGTAACTCTTTTCAAACCCTCTTTGGTTAATATATGAGTATCTAGGCTAAGACAGTTCATATAAGCACCGTTGTTATAGCACACATACAAGAAGTCATGCCCTCGTTCTATAGCTCCAGAGAGACTTTGAAGACCGATATCATAGGTCCCACCGTCTCCACCAAAGACTATCATATTTACATGTTTTTCTCTCATTATACCTTTTCTTTGCATAGCATTCATAGCTTCGATTGCACCAGAAGCTGTGGCAGCTGCATTTTCAAATGCATTGTGTAACCAAGGAGCATTCCAGGCAGTGTAAGGATAAATAGTTGAAGCAACCTCTAAACATCCAGTCGCATTAACTATCATATATGGGTCTCCAAGTGCTTTTGCTGCAAGTGTCACCTGTCTTGCCATAATACCAGCACCACAACCCGCACATAATCTATGTCCCGAAGTAAAAACTTCTTCAAGTTTTGACCATTCTTGAAGGTCCTTTACAGATACTTTTGGTAATTGTAATGTCATCTTTCTCAACTCCTATACCCTACCCAATCTAATGTCGTGGTCATCCCGACATCATGGTATTCTTTGGTTTTTTGATAAATTTCTTCTATTTCTGGTAGTGTTAAAACTCTTCCGCCTAAACCGTTAATATAGCCATGTAAAGTAGGTACATTTTCTTTACCGTATAAAGCGGTTGATAGATCTGACTGTAGTATTGTTCCAGGTGATCCAAAGGTTGCAGATCTATCTAAAATACTCACTGCTTTGATTCCACTCAAAGCTTCATGAATGTCTAGTGAAGGGAAGGGTCTATACAGTCTAATCTTTAAAGCTCCTGCTTTTTCTCCTTTACTTCGGAGTCTATCAACAACTGCTTTTGCATTTCCAGCTGTAGCTCCATATGAAATAAATGCATATTCTGCATCTTCCAACTTATATTCTTCAATAACTTCCATTTTTCTCCCAGACATTTCTGTAAATTCTTCCATAACTTTCTTGGTTACATCATAAGCTTTAATCATAGCTTCTTCTTGTTGGCGTTTAATTTCCATATAATAATCTTGAAGAACAAGAGAGCCAAAACTCATAATTTCATCAGGAGTAAAACGATATTTAGCTGCTCTTGATTCTGGCAGAAAATCTTCTACTTGTTGTTTGCTCAATGATTCCACTCTTTCCAGGGCATGTGTTACAATAAAACCTTCAACCCCAAACATTGCCGGAAGCATAACATCAGGATGTTCTGCAATTTTGAAAGATAAAATTGTTTCATCATATGCTTCTTGAGCAGATTCTCCAAAAAGTGATATCCAAGAAGCATCTCGACAAACCATTTGGTCGGTACATTCTCCATGAATATTAATTGGAGCCGAAAACGCTCTATTTGCAACAGCTAAAACAATAGGACACCTCAATCCTGAAGCCACATATAGAATCTCATACATAAGTGCAAGACCTGCACTAGCACTAGCTGTAAATACTCGTGCTCCTGTTAAAGAAGCTCCAACACATGCAGACATCGCACTATGCTCTGATTCAACTGGAATATAACTTGTATCAACCTCACCATTACTTACAAAATCACTGAAGTGCTCCACAATGATTGTCTGCGGAGTTATTGGATAAGCTGCAACAACATCAGGATTTACTAGTTTAGCAGCGTTAGCAATAGCTTCATCACCAGTCATTCCTTTTACTTCTCGTATTCCACTCATCTTGTTACCCTCCTCATTTCAATTGCATCTGCAGGACAATTTTTTGAGCAGATCCCACAACCCTTACAAAAAACTTTGTCACAGGTTGCTTTCATATTTTCATCCATTATTATAGCTGAATCTGGACAGTAATAAAAACAATTCATACAACTAATACACTTCTCTTTGTCTATCACTGCTTTGAAAGCACTCCAAGCTCCTGTCTTATATCCATAAGATGAATGATACGGAACTACTCCTCCTTCTGGTATCTTTGAACTCCCCCACTTTTCTTTTACCCATCTTTCAAATTCTTCTGGTGGCTTTTTATCAATCATATTTTCCATTATACGACCTCCTCATAAGCTCTTTTAATCGCAACTTCATTCTTTTCACCTAAAACTCCCTTAAAACGATTGAGTGTAACCGATATTAAACTTTCAAGTTTCACAATCCCGGTCACTTTAACTAACGCTCCTAGCATAACTAGATTAGGAACATTTCTACCTATCTCTTCTACTGCGATTTTTGATCCATCTACTTTGAAAATGTTAGCTTGTATTCCTTCGAAGTACTTCACTAAATTCTCTTTCATACCATCATAATTGACGACTATAGTCCCTCCATCTTTCAAACCTGCAGCTACAGGTACATCTTCTAGTAGTGAAGGATCAATAACTACAACTATCAGAGGTTCATAAACTTCTGTTTTTTCAGTAAAAGGTTCTGGGGATATCCTAGCGAAGGAAGTAACTGGTGCCCCTGCTCTTTCTGGACCAAAATTTGGAAAAGCATGGACATATTGTCCTTCAAGAATTGCTGCTTCTGCTAGAAGACGAGATGCAGTTACCGCACCTTGACCTCCACGACCATTAATTCTCACATCTGTGATTTCAGCCAATGTATTCACCTATAATACTCAAATTTACCTTCTATACTGGACGAAAGTTGCTCATAAATTAAAGTTTATGATGTAACCCCATGACAGATTACAAAAGAAATAATCTTGAAAGTTGTTTAAAAAGATAGTTTCTTGATAATAAAATAATCGGTAAGAAAATTAAAATAAAAATTATTGAGAAAAACAGGTACTATTTTTCTGCTTCAACTGATTTGTCAATCATCATATCAGTTAAATGATAATAAATTTCTGTTATATTAGTTCCATCCTTAGCAGATACCTCGTAATAAGGTAGCTCAGTAAGTTTGTAATTCTTTCTTTTTTCTTCAGCATAAGCCAAAGCTTGATCTTGAGTAACTTTTCTAGCTTCAGAGATATCAGCTTTATTGCCGATTAAAATAGCTGGAATAATCATCTCACAATTAGAATAAACTTCTTCAAACCATTTATCTAAATTGGTAAAAGACTCCTCATCAGTAATATCAAAAACAACGAGAACACCATAACTGCCTTTGTAATATAAAGGTCTAACATAAGAAAAACGGTCATGACTACCTGTATCCCAAGTTTGGAGTTTCACCTGCTTTCCTTGCACTTCTATGTCTTTTACGCTGAATTCTACTCCTATTGTTGGTAGGTATCTTTCCCTAAATGTTCCTGTTGCGAATCTCAGTGTTATAGATGTCTTCCCTACTCCTGGTGATCCCACTATTATCGTTTTAAATAGGTAGTCAAACTGCAAATATATTCACTAAATTTAAACCCTTAATTTCTTTCTTAAAGTTATTGAATGTTGTAGCTGAGATTTCTTTTTGAAAAAATTCATAATAATTTACTCTCACCAAAAAGGAGGAGAATGATCGTAGGAATAAAATTAGTTTATAAGAAATTGCAGAAAAAATAAAGAAAAATCTGAGTTGTTATTAGAACATCTCTTCATCTTCATAATATGGAATGATTTTTCCACTAATGAACTCAAACAAAATAGGATCTCCAGTTAATTCGGGTTTACCTTTAACATTGATAACACGAACCTCTGTTATTGGTCGATCTGCTTTTGTTTTTGATTGGGATACCCTTATTGTAACATCACAATTATGTTCAATAGCTCTTACTAGAAGTGGATCATGAGCATCTTGATGGAGTGTAAAAACTGTAACAGAACCTTCAATCTTGTTTGCTGCAAGTCTATTTTGCAAGAAAGAGAATAATACCTTCTTACTTTCATCAGCTGCATAGATAATTGAAGAAAGTGAAACAACTATACCTCTTTTCAAAACTTGTTGATTTTGAACGTGCAGAAAAGATCTTCTAATAGTCTCGTTAATTTCTCTTGGTTGATTAAGGTTATGTACTGCATTTTCGTGAGTAGTTTTAACGTCAGTATATCCAAAAGGATTGCTGAAAGCATCAATATACTTCAACCTTCCCGTAGCTTCTAACATATCAGGATTTACACCGATTCCATTCATAACTTGGTTATAATATTCATATGGGTGTTCTGTTGAAAAAATATACCCATATTCCCCTGATCTTAAACCTTCCGCAAGAAATTGTAAGACAAAAGGATCTGCTTCAGCCCCTATCTCGTCTTCTATAAGAACATTTGAACCTGCAGGAACCCCTCCTCCTAGTATCTCGTCTAAGGTGGGAATACCAAAAGTAAATAATTTCTTATCTCCTTGAGCAGAATTTGGTGAAAACATAAAATTCATCTCATTTATACTAATCAAATCTAAAGGTTTTCGTATATTAAAAGGTAGTGCTAGCTTTCAAAACCTAAAATTTCTTAGCTAATTTTTTTCTAAGCTTGTCATCAAGCTCATTTGGAGTCAAATAATCATATTCAGAATATTTATTACGTTTCTCAGGTTGAAGTTTTGTTTTTTGTGGAGGTTTAAATGGAAGTAAACACTGCCCAGAGTCGCTCATTTTGCGTTCTCTGCACTCTGCATAGTTACACATATATCCCAAACATTCGCCTTCATCCATTAGGCATAAAAATGTCTTCTTATTACTATTCTTCACTATTTTCAACATTTGTTTACTACAGTAAAAAGATCTACAAGTCAATTTACATTCTCGGTCAGAAGAACTGGCTGTCATTGAAAACTACTTGATTAATTTTATTAACGAAAATAAATATTATTTAAAAAGTTTTTTTCAAGTCCATAAAAATTTTCTCAAAAATTACCAAGGAACTTCTTTGACTCCAAGACTATAAGCTAATACATTAGCTCCTAGATGTAATAAAGGGGCAATTACTAGAAGAGTGACCAGAAACTGCCAAGGTAAAACACGAAAAACCGGCCAACTCCATAGTAGTCCAAAAATCATATAGCCAGTTTGATCAAATACTGGAAAACTATCACCAGACTGAATATTTACTCTTCTTTTAATGAAAGAACCAACTATATCACCAAAATTGCACCCCCAACCCATTAAAAAACCAATCCACATAGGATATTGAAAACCTATTGAACCATATAACTCTATCATGAGGTCATGTGAAAGATAGTATACAATAATGCTTGTTAATATACCAGCTACAAGTCCACTTATTAGTCCTTGAATAGTTTTGTGATCACCTAATATCCTTTTTCCATCAAAAAAATTTTTGTACGCATCAATTGGAAAACCTCCACCAAACATAGCGGGAGCTGCATTTGAAATGAAGATAGGAGCAGCAAACAAAAACGCTAATCCTACATCTAAAAAGAATCCCATAGGTATCACATTAAATTAATGGCTCTTGCTAAAATTAATATTATATAAAATATGTGGAGACAGACATCTGAATAAAATATTAGCAAAAAGATTAATTGTAAGTGTTTCTTATGTAAATATGAATGAGCGACATTGCTTTCATTTATTCTGAAATTTTCAAAAAACATGTAATGGACAAATTACATCCAGAATCTCCACAACGTCTAGATGAGATTATGAAAGCAATAAAAGAGCTTCAAGAAGAGAAAATATATAGCCTATCTATTCTTATGCCTGAGTTGATTGATGAAGAACTTCTGCTTTCTGTTCACGTCAGTGATCATATAGAAAAAATAAGAGCTATTTCCAAAGCTGGAGGAGGGATGATATCAGTTGATACTACTTTGAATGAACATACATTTTTTATTGCAAAATATGCTGCGGGTGCTACAAAACAAGCAGCACAACTTGTTGATGAAGGTAAGACAAAAAGAAGCTTTGCACTTGTTCGTCCTCCTGGACATCATGCAGAAAGTAATTCAGCAGGAGGATTTTGTTATTTTAATAATATAGCTGTTGCAGCTGATTGGCTTATTCAGTACAAGGGGTATAATAAAATAGCAATTATCGATATTGATCAGCATTTTGGGAATGGTACTTCACATATTTTCAGTCATCGAAAAGATGTATTATATGTCTCAATCCACGGACATCCAATGTATACCTATCCTGGTACAGGATTTCCCAATGAAATTGGTCTTGTTGAAGGAAGAGGTTATAACGTAAATATACCTTTATTACCTGGTACAAATACAACTGATT